>Ga0078972_1004175_pt1 | contig 40704 bp, 33 predicted proteins | sample YelNatPaOPGAMG01_FD_67568 | JGI IMG/M metagenome (GOLD analysis project Ga0078972, IMG submission 67568) | Hot spring thermophilic microbial communities from Obsidian Pool, Yellowstone National Park, USA - OP-RAMG-01 (SPADES assembly) (version 2) | ecosystem: Environmental > Aquatic > Thermal...
CACCACATTTGGGAGTAAGTGGAGACGTTGCGGGGGCACACCAAGTGCCCGGGCATTACGGATTGCCTCCATCGAGTTCGCTGCAAGATGGCGTGGACTGCGGAGGCTGAGGAGCCCCAGGAATGCGCCGTTGGCCCGAACCTCGCTGCGGGCATTGCTGCGGAGTGCGCCAATCTCCCTGCTTCCCGTCAGCCGTGCAGCCAAGGTAGCATAGAGATTGGCGTGGAAATGCTGGCTCTGGATCACCTGAGGTCGCAACGCTGCCACCTTTCGGGCAATCGCGGCAATCCGCACGAGCCGCGACGCGCTGCGCCCCACCCACTCCACCGGAACGCCCATCGCCTGGATGCGCTCTTCCCAGAATTCTCCGCGAGTAAGCGAGAGCACGTGGGGATGCGCTCCCTGGTCCCTCAAGCATCTTAGGATGTAGTACAGTTGGCGCTCTGCGCCGCCCCGACCGAGAGTTCCCGCAATGAAACAGATTCTAAGCGCAGACAGGTTCATCTCCTTTGGCAAGGCGCCCCCACGCGCGCCTCAAATGGAACCCAATGGCATCGCGCCAAGCCTCTAGCGTGTAGGACCGCGCCGTGGCGGAAGCGATATTGCACGCCTGGCGGTAGGCGTTTCCATCGGCCAGCAATTTCGCCACAGCTTCGGCCAGCTCTTGCGGGCTCCCCTCGTTGAGCAAGACGCCACAGCCGTCTTTCAGTAGATACGGCAAAACCGACACCCGTGTGGCGATGACCGGAACGCCGCATGCCAAGGCCTCCAAAACGACCTTGGGGAAGCCCTCGGACGCAGCGGTGGGATAGCAAAAGACGTGACAATCCTTTACCACCTCCAACACCTTCGCATGCGGCAAACGACCGTGAAAAAGGACACTCCCCTCCACATTTAATTCGCGAGCAAGCTCCCTGAAGCGGCCCAGTGCCGGGCCGTCACCAATTACGTGGAGCCTAGCGTGGGAAAGATGGCGCAAAACAGCCGGCATGGCCTGGATCACCACACCGGTTCCCTTCGCCTCGTCCTGCCGGCACGCGATGACGAGCTCCGCACAACCGTTAGAGGGAGGCGGGCGGTCTTCGTCACGGTAAGCATCCATCTGCCGTGCCCAGAGCGATGAGGAAAAGATCCATTGGATGTGCCGGTTTTTGACGGACGGCAATTCCGTCCCACCCCCAGTAGCCAGCATAACGTTCCTGCCGCCGGCGTAGCGCTCCATTGCCCATCGCCACATGCGCTCTGCCAGGGTCTTCTGCACCAGCCAATTCCCGCAGTGGCGCACGAAAAGGGGTTTGCGTAAAAGCAGCGCCAACGCGAAGCCTATAGTGCCCACGTCTCCCGGGATCGGAGCGTGCACTGCGTCTGCTTTAAGCGTCTCTCGAAATAACGTTGGTGCGCAGCGGAGGAACCACCAAGGCAGGAGCACTTTTCGCACCAAGCCGCGCCCGAAGGGAACAGGCACCGGCACAACCTGCAAGCATTTGCCTTTGAGAGGTGCATCCCCAGGCGCGGCCATGCGCCCCTGGCAAGGTACAACTAACCTCGTCGCGTCGAAGAGCTGAGAGAGCGCCTCCATGTGCAAGGGGAACCCGCCGTCCGTAGCATATCCCGAGGGAGAATTGGGATCCGGACGGCAGACTTTATGCGAGAACACCACAAGCCTCACTTGCCGCCTTCCCTCCGGACCGCCAACCACCGTTCCAATTCCGTTACAAGTCGGCCGTAGGTGTTCTGGAGACTGAACTTACGCTCCACCTGCGCGCGTGCGGACCGGCTCTGAGAAGCACGCAGGCACGGGTCATCCAGAAGACGAAGGGTCGCTGACGCCAGATCATCTGGCGATGCTCCAAACAAGATACCTTCTCCCGCCTCCAAATCCATTCCCGCTGCGGCGTCTGGGGTGGCCACCACAGGCACGCCCAATGCCATTACCTCAATAAGCCGGCTCCGAAAGCCGAAGGCCCCCTCCCACGGGCACAGAACGCACGTCATCGTCCGCAGAACCTCGGCGGGGTTCTCTACGGTGCCCGTCACCCTCACCCGAGGATCGCTTTCCAGCGCCTTAAGGAATGCAGGGGGATTGCTCCCCACCATCCAAAACTGCACGGTGGGGTAGCGCCGCCACACCTGCGGCATTATGGCGTGCAGGCATTGCAGGGCTCCCTCTTGATTGCGTTTGCTGGAGAGGCCGCCGTAATACGCGACCCTCGGAGGATCGGCCGGTTTGGGCGCAAAGGGCCATAGGTCCAGATCGGTGCCCATCGGCGCGTAGAAGATCTCCACGTTGCCAGGGACCCGGGGGCGCACGTACTCAAGCTCCTGACGGTTGATTGCGATAAGGGCATCGAATCTGCGCCAGGCCTCCTCCTCTCGAGCGCGGTAGGCGTGCACATAACGTTGCTTGATGGCCGCCGGGACGAATCGCCACCGGGTCCATTGGCGTTCGAATGAGCGCCAGAGAATATCGTGCATATCCAGAACGGTAGGAATGCCCTGGCTGCGCAATGCATCGGCGGCTTTGTACGCATGCCAATACTCGAACAGCGCGGCATCAAAGGTGCGACCATCAAGGGCAGTGGCAACCCTGTTCGGCGTGAACTCGAGGGCACCCACCACGTAATTGGAAAGTTTCAGGCCACGCGCTGCGGCATAACCCATCCCCACGAGGCGATGCAACACACGTGCCGCTGTTCCCGCGTGGTATCGTGCAGGGAGAACGATGGCATCGTCGCAGAGTTCCAGAAGCTGCCGCCGCACGGCGTCCCTCTTGGCGGAGGCTGCTGCGGTAAGGAATGACACATGGAACGTAGTCCGTGCCGCGGCGAGTGTAAAGTACACGCGCTGGTTTTGGCCCGCATTTCTTGGGAACGGAAGCACATGGGACACCACCAGCAGCTTCGGCTTCCCGGCCATGTTCGTTACGCGGGTCGCCGCGCGCGCCCGATTAGCATGATGCCATCTGTTGCCATGCCTCGACCATCTTCTACACCCAAGCGCCGCACGAAGCCTACTTTCCTATGTAACGGGCAACCGTAATGGCCGGCCAGGATACGCTGCTCGAATTGGCGGCGAGCAAAGTCCCCCGTTAAGATGGGCACAATCTCCATTACCTCCAGGCCGGCTTCCCCAAGCTGCCGTTCCAACGAAGATGGCGTGAAGTACTGCACCACATGATGCTCAGCCTGATGCTTCTGAATGAGCACGGGATCCCGAATGGTGCCGAGGCTGTCTACCGATGCATGCAACTCGCCGCCGGGCTTCAGGATGCGCCACACCTCTTTCAACACCATATCCAGATTGGGAATGTGCTCCAACACGCAGAAGCTGATAACGCGATCGAAGCTTTGATCGGCGAATTTGGCGTCTTCCAAACGGCTGCACAGGAACTCCACCTTGTGCGCCACAGGGCTTCCCTGCAGGAATTCCCGTGCTCCGGCAATCTGCGCCGGGCTCACATCCAGCCCCACCACCCGCTTGCACCTTCGAGCCAGTACCTGGGTTTGGAAGCCACGACCGCAGCCAAGGTCCAAAACTTCATGGCGCCTGTCTAGCTGCACGCCGGCCATTAGCGCGTGGTACTCCCAAATCTTGAAGGGGTTACCCAACATCCACACGCTCGGAAGCACGTGGGCGCCTTGCAGCATGCGGTAGATTGTGCGCCGCAACACGCGCCTAGCGCTCAAGGCATACTCCCATCGCTTGGGAGCACTCCGCCGGCATGACCTTTGCTCCGGCCAGTTCTAGGAGGCACCGAGCGATACGATGACCGGACTGCCCATCGAGCCGAGGTCCGAACATTCTGTCCAGCAGCGCTCTTCTGGCTTCGGCGCCATCCTCGGGATGTTCGAGGGCATGTGTTAACAACGCACGCAGCTCGTCCGGGGAATGCGCCAACATTACTGCACCACTCTGGGCTACGGGCTTGTAATGATCAAATTCGTAGTACAGCGCGTAATCTAGTACGTGCCGCGGTACATCCGGAGGATTGTATGCCACGTTGATGACGGGCTTGTTGAACATACAGAGTTCCAGGGACACTGTGGAGGCTACGTTGATGCCTACCGCGCAATGGAAGAGCATGTTTGCCAAGAGAGGCCCGTCCTCTGGCAACGGCGTGTGCCACGCCTCTAGCCAAGGCACGGAGGGAAATAGAATATCTTTCCTGCGTGCCTTAAGCTCCTCGAAACGCCCGGTAGTGTCCTTCGGATAAACGCGCACCATCACCTGGGGGCGCTGGGGTAACGAGGCGGCTACATCGGCGATGCCCTCAACAATCCGGGGTTCGCCCGGCATATGGTTCGCCATACCGGTACTGTAGAGCAAGATTGGGCGCTCAGGGTCGGCACCTACGTAGCGACAGAACTCTGTCCGCGGCCAGAGCACGTTGGGCCGAAAGTGCAGATCGAATTGCGGGGTTCCGGTCACCAACACCTGATCGCTCCGCACAAATGGGTAAATGCTTAGGAGCTGATCGCGTATCCGCTCGTTCCAAACCAGATAGTAATCGTACGGCGGGATTACGCGCCCTTGGGAGGTAAGGTTATCCCAAGAAAAGATGAACGTGGCGGTTGGGATCCCAAGCCATTGTGCTGCCTGGACGGCCTGAGTGGCAATCGGTGCGTGCACGTGCGAGGCGTTGAAGACCAAGGCCGGCCGGATTGCCCGCCACAGGTCGAGGTATTCCTCTGTGGTGCGGAAGGCGCGGCTTGCAAACCGCTCCATACCGGATAGCAATTCCAGCCCGTATCGGCACGCAAAGGGCCGCGCCACCATTCTTTTGAGGCCAAGCCGAAGGCGCTTCGGAAGCGTATTCGCCTCCATATTCCTAAGTCGCCATCGCTCCTGGGCGGCCTGCGACCAAAGCCACCGATTATGGGCGATGTCCAGCACCTCACGGAGGAAACGAGGCGGCCACCGCTCCTCTATCCAACGCAACTCCCGCACATTGTTGTATCGAGCCTCAAGCAGTGCGCGCAATTCGTCGCTCGGAAATACCGAGAGGACGGTGAGGTCTGCATATTCCTGAACCTCGTCGAGTGCGCCCGTATACACAAAGTTCCGCAATGCTTCCCCACGCGGCAGAATGGCGGCGATCCTGGTGCCCTTTCTGTCGGTGGGCGTGGAAAGGGATTGCGCCGGTGTTGTGTCGCCGATTTGTGTGCCGCCCAAGGTCATTGCATCCATTTCCTAGACGCCGAGGGATCCACAGCATGTGTCGCCAACGCGGCATCAAGTATCGCCTGCGCAAATCGGTCCCCGGCACGTCCGTCCACTTTCCCGCACACTTGCTCCACCATGCGCCGACGCTCTTCACGGTGCAATTCCGGCCGTTCCAGATAGGTGCGTACCGCATGAACCAGTTCCTCGGGACGGGACACAAGCCATACTGCTCCGGAACCAGCCACGGGGCTGAAATGGCTCCAAACGTGGTTGATATCGCGGATGAGCGGGGTCTGGGGAGATCCCGGCGCGGGATCATAGTCCAGGTTCACCACCGGGCGATCGCAGAGAGCGGCGTCAATCGCCACGGTTGAGGAAAGGTTCACCACAACGTCGGCATGTCTAAAGCTGTTGACCCACTCCCTGATGGCGCCGACGTCCTGCGAGCGCACATTCCCGGCCTGCACCCCGCTGACCCTCTGCAATAGAACCCTCGGCCCGAAGCCTGCCAGGCGATCATGAAGCTCACCATTGTCGAAAACTGGGTGGGGCCGAACGATGAGCTGAGCGTCACCAAAGCGCCCTTGCGCAACCCAGCGCGCAAATTCCACGGCACCATCTGCCTCGCCCTTTAGCAAGTTCGGAGATCCCAGAGCGTATAAGATGATCGCGCGATCTTCTCGCAACCCCGCCTCCGCACAGAACTCGCTCCTGGATTGATGGAACCGCTCCTGAAAGAACACATCGTATTGGGGAGCACCCACCGCGTACACCGGAACCTCGCGCGCCGAGGGATAGAACGCCTCTAGCTGGCGCTTCTGATCCTCAGACCACACGATGAAGGCATCATACGTGAGGACAAGGCGGTTCTTGGTGGTAATGTTGTCGAAGGACGGAATATACGCAACCACAGGGATGCCCGCAAGCTTAGCCGCGGCTACCACTCCGGGATCGTTAAATTGATAGGGCCCCGTGCTCACGACGATGCTCGGCCGGCACTCTGCGAACCGTGCTGTTGCCTCAGGGCTTCGCGGATACCGAAGGAGAAGCCGTTCCAATCGTGCTTCGAACCAAGTTTCCAATCGTGCGGCACCCAGGCCCATCCCCATCAACTTGAGGAAGCGCAGGTAAAGCGATGTTCGGTATTTGCCAAAATGGCGATCCATACTTATGCGGCTCACCGGGCGAAGCCGGTAATCCCACGCTGCCTCATTCACGCGCCGAAGATGGTTGAACGGGAACTCCCTAAAGGGATGGACCTTCGGATAGGGCTCTACACACGCGGGCACGCCATCCCAAAGGCCCGGCAGGTGCGCCGACAACGTCCAAACGCGCACCGGAATGCGGGAGGCCAATACTTCGATGGCGCGTGTGTAGAGAAGGATGCGGTCCGTTAGCAGGGACGTGGAGAGAAGCAGGATGGAGCCCTCAGAGGCGCCTCCATCCGATGATGGCCGGCATCCGCCGGCAACAGCCCCCATGGAATCTAGGAGGCTCTGTTCAGGCATCCCTAACCTCCTCACTGATTTCGGAGGCTATCCGGCTCTGCGCTTCGTTGATAGGCACAAGCTTCGCGTACTGTGCGTGAAGTTCCTCAACCATCTCACGCGTGATCTCAGGTTCCGCAACATAGCCACCCCAGTTGCCCCAGGTGTCCCGCCGCGGAAGCTTCTTCCACCAACGGAGAGACACGTGCCTTGGGATATGCAAAACGTCCTTCACGCGGTTCACCAGCCGTGCGTCCTCCCGCTGCTTCCAATCGGTGAAGGCCCTTCGGATCGCGTCTTGAGTGCGGGTCTGATCCTCGTCCGTGTAGGCAGGGGGTGAGGCCAAGCGATGGAGTGCATGTGCGATGCGCAAGCCGCTTCCGCCGTCAATGCGGTAGTACGTGGCGGTCAGAAACGCGTCGCGCGCGCGCTTTTGCATCGGAGGAATCGCAGCGCCTGCAATGTACTTTTCCACAGCCGATCGAGCCTCTTCCACAGAATGCACTACGTCGCAGCCGTTTTGGTACAGGTCTTCAGGTTGGAAATTGTAATCGCCAATTTCGAGCTGAAGAACGGGTTTGCCGAACATCCACGCTTCCGTGGCTGTGGTGCAGTTGCGCTGCAAGAGCACGTCGCAATGCAGCAGGAAATCCCGTATGGGTGCATTGAACGCCAGGTGGATGTTAGGGAATTGCCGCGCCGGTTCCAGATAGGGACGAACCTGTTCTGCAGGATGGATCTTGACGAGGAGGTTCCAATCGGGATGGGAGCGGGCGAGCTCATGCATCACCCTCCAACCTTGCTGGAATAGGTGTGCCTCGTCGCTCAGGAATCTCCGCACTTCCTCTTCGGTAAGGCCGCCCTTTTTGACGTACCGGTAGATAATCTTCCGCGGATCCCGAGCGAAGTACGTGGTATTCGTAGCCCAAAGCACAATGGGTTTGCCGGGATCCAAATTCCAGCGGCGTGCGAATTCCTCGCGGGTAGCTGCGGTGGTAAGGAACGGCTCGGCAAAAAAGTCGTTGCGCACGCACCCCACGGTGATCGCTTGTTGTTCCTGCATTCCTGCTACACGCATCAGGGCGCCGCGCACCCGATCGCCCCAGCACAGGTACAGATCCACGTGATCGGAAGCTGCCGCCACCACCCGGGCCTGCTGTTCCACAAGCTCGTCGTTCAGGAAGAGCCCTTCCGTGGGCAATATTGCAACCTTCACCCCAAGCCGGTGCGCCTCCGCCGCTTCCTGCCGCTTAAAGTTCCAATTCAGATGGTCCAGTACCAAGACGTCGGGCGACCAACGCAAAAGCTTCTTGGGAATGGAGTACCCGTTTGTACACACCACTTCGTGGCCGAAGAGGCGCTCAAGGTAGTACGCTACGAGGGCATGTCCTTCCAGGTCACGCGCTCTATACGGTACGACGAGCAGGAACTTGCGTTTGTTCATCTGGCCGGAGGCGCCTGGTCCCGCAGCCGCAGTTCGTCGGGGACGAACTTGCCCGTAGCGCCGTCCATGGGGATTTCTCCCGGCACAAATTCCGGAACCTGTTTGCAGAAGTAAAAGAGGTTCTTCTTAAGGCACTCTACACCTTCGCGGAACACGTCGCGGGCGGAAGGTAGGTAGTACACAGACCCATTGCCCACAGATTCAATGCGCATCAAGCCCCGCACCTTAAGGTGCTCCTCGAAGGGAACGCAATTCTCTGCAATCTTGTAGGCGGGGTTTCGGTATCGCACGTGACACGTTACCGGGAGCGGTATCAAGCGCCCATCTTCATAAATGGGAGTAGTGTACAGCTTGCAATAGAGATGAGGTACCCCGTACCGTGCCTGAATAAACCCGGTGAATGTGAAGGCATAGGCGGGCCGCACACCCAAAAAGCAGATGCCGGCGTCGTGCTCATAAAGGCGATCCCACGCCGAGTCCACACCGTATGCCGACCCGGTAAACTGATGGCAAATGTCCTGGGCTAACGGTCCCACGCCCGCGACGGCCATCATGGGGCAATAGGTGCGCACCGCCTGGGGCAAGGAGACCACAAACGCACTGAACGCTCCTTGCCCCCGATCTACCGGGCTGTGGCGGCAGTCGTAGGGTGTGCCGAAGCGCGCATAGTCATCAAAGGCTGCCGGCACGCAGAGCGTCCCTTCTTCACCGAGCACTTCCCGAAACGCTTCATACACAGACGCTGGAGTCTGCGCCGGCGCAACTCCCTCCATCACGCCTAGGCCAAACAAGGCACTGTGCACTAGCACCACGCCGCCGCGGCGGATCCCCACACTGCGCAGCGCATCGGCAAGTTCGGCAGCGGAGTAAGACTTCATGATGCACACCCCCGCGGTTCGGCATAGATGTCCAGAGTCTGCAGAGGCTCCAGCCGTACCAGCCCCTTTTCCGCGAAGCGCTCCAGGTATCGGCGGAGACCGTGCTCTCCGGCAAAGGGAATGCCGAATTGGTGCGCGATTTGGAAGATCGTGTGGCGGCCATCGAAGTAGCGCGGCAGACGGTCTTGGAGTGCGCCCAATTTGAGGTCACTCTCCGAAAGTGTCTTGGCTACCACGGGATCCGGGCGCTCAACATAAAGATTGTAGGCGGGGTTGGAAAGTGCTACGAGGCCGGTGAAGCGTCGCTCGATGGTGCGATCCGTTTCCAGGATGTCCACCATTGCTTCCAGAACACCGACGGCCTCCAAAAGCCGCTCGCCAGATATGATCTCCATGTTATCCGCGCTGGTGTGGTATTGAGGATATGGCCAACGCGAAATCGAGATGCAAGGGATCTCGATGCCCGGCGCTTCCCAAACGGTTTCATCATTGCCCACAATCGTGCGAAAGGCGCCTATTTTAAGATCCGGCTGAGCTTGCCGCAAAACGTGCTCTGCCATCAGGTCTACGAAACTATCCCCGTGGAAACTCTGCTGTAGAACCAGAGGGCCGCTGGAACCTACCATCTCAACGAAAATGCCACCTTTGATGTTCTTCCGCTCGTGCTCGGAGAGATCACGCAGGTAGAAGACGGTTCCCAAATGCTCGGGCCCCAAAACCGCACGATAGCTGAAACGCGTTTTGCGGCGCTGCAACTTCCGAAAGAGGAGCAGGATGGCGATTACACCGGAGAGATCATCATTGGCCTGACACGGATGACACGTGTGGGCGTTGAAGACCACGGTGTCCGCCAATTCGCCTGGATGATGGATCTGCGCCACTGCCATCGAACCAGGACGGTATTCCGTTTCCAAATCTATTTCGTATGGGCCCTCCGGCCAGGTTGTGTATTCGTTGTGAGGCACGCAGAAGCCCCAGTGCTGCACCCAGGGCCGGTAATTGTAAATGCAGTGGAACGGATAGGCGTCCGGCTGATCCGGCCGCGTGAAGATATGTGGTGCAAGCTCTTCCTTCGTGAGCGTACCTTTGAAGGAGGTGGAATAGCCGGCGACCGCCATGGGATGGCCGGCACCGTCAAATAGGACCTTTCCCCTGCTCCGAATGGTTGCCGAGCGCACCACCCAATCGCGCGGGACCACCCAACCGTTGTGCTCGCTATCGCTGGGAAAGCGTATGATCTTCAACGGATGCAAGGTCCCAAATAGCCGGAAGGCTTCATCGTTCTGGGCTTGGGCAATGCCGATGTTGAGTTCCAAGACCCGTTCCATCACCTCCATGGCGAGTGCAAGGTCATTCATTTGCACCTACCACCGATGCCGCGCAACTGCCTAGCTTGCCTGCGAGGATCTCAATGAGCCCACCCACGGTCTTGAACCGGGGATCCTCAAAATCCTGCTGGCTCAGTTCCACGCCAAGCTCGGCTTCAGCGCCGGTAATTAGCTCGACCATGCCCATGGAGTCCACCAGATTGGCATAGATATAATCACAGGCCATGCGTTCCTCTTCCGTGTCGCCGGGGATGGCCCCGCGCTCACTAAAGAAGCCCAGAACGAAGGCTCGGGCCCTTTGCTCTCCCTCCAACTTGCAATGCCTCCTTATGGTTTCACGCCCGTTACCACGAAAAAGTCCAGCGTTTGCGTCATCAACTGATCTCGAGTGCGGCCCACCAATACATCCTGGAAGGCGCGCCGGAAAAACAATTGCACGTAATTGGGGGCGTCGAAGTAGAAGAAAACCTGCCCCTTGCGAAAGTCATCACCCCGCCCGATACGATACCGATGGCAATCCACAGTGTCCGCATTCTGAAGAATCATATCCTCGGGACCCGTGGTGGAGAGGAAGAAGCGCCCACCCGGCTTCAGCACACGCGCATATTCCCGAATTGCCGCCTCCATCTTCCGTTCCGTGTCTTCGTAGTGGATCACATTCCAAGATATGAGGACATCAAAGAAGCCGTCGGGAAAAGGCAGATGGCGGTTCGTGCCCACTCTCAGATCGGCTGCAATCCCCAACCGGCTCAGCCGCTCATGGGCAAGCGCGCATACCTGTTTGGTTACCTCTACGCCGTACACTTCCAACCCCAGGCTGGCCAGGAACACAAGGTTATTGCCGCTCCCGAAGCCTACATCCAGCGCTCTCTTACCGCGGTATTCACGGTCTAGGTTTGGGATGTACGACCCCCGCATCAGCCGCACGAGCGTTTCGCTAGGCCACGAAAGGTCTACACCCGTCCTTCGAGCCTCCACGTAGAACGTGGTCCAAAGATCTGCAGGATCATGGTCTGTCAAAGCGAGTCCTCTATGGCGACGCATCGCACCGGGGATCCGTCGCCCTCCTTGATTTTCATGGGCAACACAATCAGTTCCACCTCGTCGCGTGTGAGCGCAGCAAGGTTGCACAGATACTCCACAAGCACAACACCGGCGCCCAGAAGGATCTTATGATTGGGCGAGTCCAGCGGCGTTCCTCGGCCATTCTTGGGATCGTCCGGCATGGGGGTGTCCATCGCCAGAAGGCGCACACCCTGCTCCACCAGCCACTTCGCCGCCTCTTGCCTGAGGAACGGGTGATCGGTATAGTAGGTCATTTTCCCCCAGTGATTGGACCAATCGAACCTCAGCACTAAACGCTGGGGCCTCCGGCCGCGCAACGCCCTTTCCAGATCGGCTTTGTCCACAGCCTCGAAGGGCCCAGCCGAAGTCAAATCTAACACCACAGCAGGGCCGATGAGCACGTTCAAATCGAGGTTCTCTACCGTAGTCCCGCCCGGTATGAAGTGGCGAGGGGCATCGCAATGGGTACCCGTATGGGTCCCCATCGTTATGCGCCGGGTCTCCCGATCTTCAATTCCGAAGCGACCCAGTTGTGTGATCTCCACCACGGGATGATAGTGCGTGGGGAACGTGGTCATCCCTTCATGGATCAGATAGGTAAGGTCTACGATGCGCCGGGCCATGAAACTCTCCTATTGGGTAATTAGCCGCCAACGGGTGCGTACTACCGGGCGAATTGGATCAGTTCGATGATTTCGCCTCCGGGCCCGCGCAGCATGGCAACCCGTAACAAGCGGCCGTTCACCTCCACCGGGAAGACGGTCGTAGCCTGCGTGCCGCCAGCCCGCACCGCCCTGGCCAAGTCCCTTTCGATGGAGGTGCTGAGTAAACAGAGGCACGTGAACCCGATATCATCCAGCATGGGCAGGTCGCCGGAAATGTCTCCCTCAACCAGAGCCATCTCTACGCACCATGCGGGCGCCGGTGCACATGCGGCCAATCGGTGTGAGGCAGCGGCCACACAATCGGCAGTCAACCCAGGAGGCACAAGCTCTCGGAATTGCCGGGGCACAACCGGCTGCTCCAATGTGCGCCGCACGGGTTCCAGTCCCAAGCCATCTTTCCAGAAACGCAGGGAAGCCTCTACGTCCGCGGTGCGCAAGCTCACGCCCCGCAGCACTTGGGGGTTCTCCGCCGACGCGTAGATGCCGTACGTGCGCGCGCTACGGTGCAGAGTTTTCCCATGCTCCGTAAGCTCTACGGCAAGGCCCTGCCCATTGCGGCAGTAGGCGATGGTATGGGTAGGCTGGTACTCTCGCAGGAAGGGTTGTTTCTGCGGAGCATTGGGGATGCTGCGCTGAAGAAACTTGAGATGATATCCCAAAGGGCGCAGCGCCGCGGCGTCTTCCTCGGCATTCTGCGTGGAGAGCGCGATATGGTCCATCCCGATGATCATGCGAGGTCTCCCGCCAGGAGGCGTTCGCGCAGGAGCGACTTCTGGATCTTTCCGTTCGTACTCGTGGGGAAGTGGTCTACTTCAATCCACCTCGTGGGAATGGCAGCCGGCGCCAGGCGCTCACGGCACCAGGCCTCCAGCGATGGTCGCACGTGGGCAAGTTCCTTTCCATCTCGAAGCTTAACGGCCGCGGCCACTTCCTCACCGTAAAAATCATGGGGAAGCCCGATCACGGCACACTCCACTACTTCCGGATGATCTAGGAGCGCCTCTTCCACAGACCGGGGGCTGATATTCATCCCGCCTCGAATGATGAGATCCTTCTTGCGCCCGGTAATGTACAGGTTGCTTTCATCATCCAACTTGCCCAGGTCGCCGGTTGCAAAGGCGCTCCGTTCCGGAAGAGGGTTCGGTTCGCCGGTGTCGTAGTCCAGATACCCCTCCATAAGATAGGGCGTCTGAACCAGGATTTCGCCGTCTGGGGCAAACTCTACATCAACGCCGGGAATTAAGCGCCCCACGGACCCCTCACGCCGTTCGAAACGTTCGGAATTGCCACTCACCAGCAACAGCTCGGAAAGCCCGTAACTCTCCAGCAATTCCACACCGTATTTGGCCTGCCAATCACATGCCACACGCTTTGGCAATGGAGCGGTGCCCACACACACGGTGCGTACGTTCCTCCGGCACCATTCCGCACCCGAGTGATCACGATCTCCGCGAACAAGCGCTGCGCACATGGTAGGAGCCAACCAAAAGGTGTCCGCATGGTACTCCATCACCGGCCGCCAGAAGTGGAGCACCGATCGGGCATCGAATTGGGGCGCAAGCACTACGGACGCCCCAGCCATGTAGGGTAGCAAGAGCGTGTTGAGAATGCCCGCCATGTATGCCATGGGCATCACATGAAGGAAGCGCCGATCCGAACCGAAGTTCATCATCTCGTTGAAGGCGCGCGCATTCCTCAGTAGCGTTCCCGCCCGATGGACCACGCCCTTCGGCAACCCGGTGGTGCCCGAGGTGAAGGTAACCGTTAGAATGTTCCGTTCATGGGGCGCCCAACTGCCTGGGGTGCCTCCAATACTGAGCGCCGCCTCCAAAAGGTTATCTCCACCTTCCCCTATGGGACGAACCTCCCACAATCGCACGCCATTTCCCTCGGAAATACTGCGTGGAACGAGTGGCGCCGTGCGCGGAGAGTACACCAGCACCTTTATCCGCGCATGCGTGGCGAGGAACTCGATCTCGCGCGGATGGAGGGCCGTGTTGATGGGCGTTGCCGCCGCTCCGCAAAGAAGGCAAGCGAAATAGAACAACGCGAACTCGAGGGAGTTGTTGAGGAGGAAACCCACCCGATCTCCCGTGTCCACACCGCCATCCCGCAGCAGATGCGCAATCCCCGCTGCGATCCTACCCGCCTCCCCATAGCTAAGGATCCGTCCTTGAGCGGCGTCTATCAGGAAAGGCTTGGCCGAATGAACTGCAAAGGGCTCGATAAGCCAGTTCTGGTGCTGCTCAGCAGTGTTCACCTAGCGCATCCTTTTGCCTGAGGACGTTTCCCACGGACACTTTCCTACGATTGGCCGTCTTGCTCGGCCCCAAAATACCGGTCCAGCCCGAAGCGGGCGGTGTAGACTTCCCCGCTATCCTCGGCCAATTTCTGAGCCATCCGCTCCACAAGCTCCCGCGGTGCATTCACTTTGTCCTGGGCGCATACTGCCATGATAAGGCGGCGGGGATCCACACGGTATTTGCCCGAAAACTCTCGGATCAGCCCCATGTAGCTGGAATGGAATTGGGCATATCCAGACACGATATCCACCGAATCGTACCCATGGCGTCGGATAAGGGGCTTCACGTAGGTCTCTCCTACATCCATTACGGCGAGCGGGTCTATATCCACGGACACGCCTTTGCGTTGGAGGGCCATCAGGAAAATTTCGGTGGGCGTGTTGCCGGCGCTTCGACCCAGTCCCTGGAGGGACGTGTCCACAACAGCCGCGCCCAGCTCAACCGCGCGTAGCGTGTTGGCTACCGCCAGTTCCAGGTTATTGTGCCCGTGGAAGCCCAACGGGATATCCGTAACTTCTCGCACAGCCTCGAAGTAGGCTTCCACATCGGCGGTCATCATTCCGCCCGCAGAATCGACCACACACAGCACGTCCGAGCCGTATTCTCTTGTCAACCGGGCCATTTGGGCAAACTCACGCGGCTCCATCGCGTAGGATTTCATGAAGTTGGCAGACACGAAGAGGCCATGCTTTTTAGCCCGTTCGATGAAGGGCCGTGAGCTCTCAACCGCGGTAACGTTCGTTCCCACACGTACAAAACCCATACCGTAATCCGCGGCCATATCAATGTGCCAAAGCTTGGCCACACCCGGGATACAGAACATGCCCCATCGAGCCTGCTTCACGGCCTTTGCCGCAGCGCGCATGTATCCCTCATCGGTTTCTGCCGCTTGGCCCATCCCCGCTTCGGAGGCGCCCAGCCCGATGCCGTGGCCTACCTCAATAAAGGGGAACCCCAGGCGATCCAGTTCCCCTGCAATGACCTCTGTGTCACTCGCGGTGAACTGAAAATTGATTACGTAGCTGCCGTCACGCAGTGTTGTCTCAAGGATTGCGGGTGCCTTCATTCCTGTGCTCCAGTTCTCACGCGTCGCCCATGCCGCATCAGGTATGCAATCGGATGGGGATGCCGGCATTCCGAATATGGGAACGTGTTTGCATGGGGTTCTGGTCTCGAAAACAGAAGAAGGTGCCTGCAGCCACGGCATCCGCGCCACCCTCTAGGAAGCCCTCAACAAAATGCGATGCGAGCCCGCAACCTCCTGCCGCGATCACCGGGATGCGCACTGCTTGTGTTACCTCTCGCAAACACGCAATGTCCAGCCCGGCGCCGGTTCCATCCCGATCCATAGAAGTCAGCAGGATTTCACCGGCACCCAAGCGCTCGCCTTGGATCGCCCACGCCACCGGATCAAGATCGGTGGGCTCTGTACCGCCCCGTATGAAGACGCGCCGAGTTCCATCGGCGAGAGTGCGATAGTCAATGCTGAGCACCACACATTGCGAGCCAAACGTGTCCGCAGCCTCGTGAATTAGATTGGGGTTCTGCACTGCAGCAGTGTTGATGCTTACTTTATCGGCGCCACTGGCCAGGAGCATGCGAAAATCGTCCCGGGTGCGCACTCCACCTCCTACTGTAAAGGGCATAAAGATCTCCTCGGCTGCCTTCCGCACCACTTCGGCAAGCGCAGGTCGGCTCTCCTGCGAAGCATCCAAGTCTAGGAAGATCAGCTCGTCTACAGCCTGAGCCTGATAGATCTTTGCCTGGGAGACCGGATCGCCGATCTCCACCACGCCCTCAAATTGGATCGTGGTTACCAGGACCATGCGTTCGCGGCCGCCGAACCTTCCCGCCTTCATCTGAAGCTTTGGAATGAGGCGCCTCTTCAGCATCGCGGCATCCGGCGATCTAAGGATTCCAGCTTAGGAAATTGGCAAGGAGTTGCAAGCCGTAATCCTGGCTCTTCTCTGGGTGGAACTGCGTGGCAAAAACGTTTTCTTTGCGAACGGCGGCTGTGAATGCGCCTCCATAGTCACATTCGGCGTCCACGTCTTCGGGCCACGAGCACACCATGGCATAGGAATGCACGAAGTAGAAGTCGGGATGATCCGGCAAACCGGCGAAGAGAGGGCTCTCCCGCCTCCATTGCACGTCGTTCCACCCCACATGGGGTACCCTCAGGCTTGCGTCGGAAGGTGCCAATCGCACAACGCCGGCATCGAACCACCCCAGGCCTTCGTGCCTCCCGCCTTCGTCGCTCCAAGCAGCCATAGCCTGCATCCCCAAACAGATGCCCATCACGGGTCGCCCGCTCTCTCGCACGGCATTAAGAACCTCGATGAGCCCAAGGCGGTTGAGGTTTTGCATGCAATCACCGAAGGCCCCCACTCCAGGCAACACTACGCGGTGCGCATCGAGGATATGGCGCGCATCCCGCGTGATCTCAGCTTCTGCACCCACCATCTCAAAGGCATGGTACACCGAAAGGAGGTTTCCCATACCGTAATCTACAATCGCTACTCGCTGCAACATGGGTGCGGTTGAGAGGTACCATCCCGAACGCTCAGGGAGATGGATTCGAAATGCACCACGCTGTCTTGTTCACACCTTGCCCTGTGTGCGCCGCTTCCACCGCCTCAGTTGCTCTTCCGCCTGTTCCCGCGGCATAAAACCGTAGCGCGGCCACTGATCAAAGTCGTGCACCTTCGGGCCAGGTTCTGTGGATGCAGGATCGTGCTTGTATGGGGACACACCGTGGCTCATGGCGATTTGCACGAACTCTTCTTCGGTTAGTCCCACGTATTCCAGGAACAGGTCCAGGCTGGGTGGGCGCTTACCTTCATATTTGCGTACAATCTCCATGGCCTCCTCACGCGTTAGGCGATGATTGCGAATGTCCAAGGAGGCGAGATGGGCGGGCCGTGTATATCCCCGCTTAATGTATTTGATGTAGTCACGCACGCCTTGCAAAAAGCATTCGATCTTCTCGTATTCGTACCCGGGCGGAACGTTCTCAACCTCGTCACCCCGCCAGCCCAATTCCTCTTCAATGATCTTTGCCTGCTTCTTCACATCCCAGGGAATGTAGGAGCCCAGGCATACCGAGCGGTAATTGATACGCCGGAGCTCTCTCAATGGCGGGTACGTGAACGGCTTCAGATCCCGTTCATCTACGCTTCCCTCCAACCTCACGAACATGTCTTGCGCGGTGATGCCCAGGTTCACGTAGCGGTTGAAGCGCTTCTCGTCCACTTCTTCCGGCTGATCGTAGCTGTAATACGCTGTGTATTCCGCCGATGGCTCACCCCAAAATACCAAGGGCACGTTGTACCGGATGGCCACCCACATGGGATAGGCGAAAATGCCGGTATGGCAATGCCAGCAGAAGTCGCCTTTCTCCAAGAAAGCCTGGAGCATCAACTTCTGCACAACTTTCCAATTCGGCGTGAAGTGGTGGAAGTCTACCCCAAGCTTGCGCAGCACCCGGAGGGTATTCTCTTGCACGTTTGGCCGCAGGAACCCATGATCGAAGCGCACAACAAGCGGCTTAATGCCGTATTCCTTCACGAGATAATAGAGGGTCCACGTGCTATCTTTGCCGCCGCTGAAGGGAATGATGCAGTCGTAGTCATACTTATCGCGATAGGCTGCAATCAGTTCATCCAGTTCGCGCTTCTTCGCGTTCCAATCTATGGCCGTCTGCTTGAATTCATGCTGCCGGCAGATGTTGCAAACGCCCTCTTCGTCGAAAACGATGGTTTCGTGCGTTTCGGGGATCACGCACCTTGTGCACCGTTTCAACTCACCCATTGGTGCCTCCGATCTTTGCTGCGGAAGTGCCTGCGCCTGTGTCTCGGCCCGGACCTTGCTCAACTTCCGCCGCTGCCGTCGTCCCTGTGGGAACCGTCGCGGGCGTCACATTCCATTCGAGAGGAGGAATGAGCCGCGCCCGAACTTTGCCGTCCATCTGTCCTGTAACGTCTGTTATGTCCAGAAGCGCCCGTTCCGACACATGCCTTACGGTGAACCCCATGGCATTCGTGCCGATCAGCTTAAAGGACACGGTATAAGCGTCTGGAACCAGCCACAACGGTGGGAAGTGGGCCTGCACCCGATAGCGCCCACATGGGATCACACCGCCCAACATCTCGTGGGCCTTGATGAAGTGATGAGCCACGCAATTCCCGTTGGAGTCGTCCACGACGCAGTACAGGCGGCCTGTGGTCAGCGGCTCGGACACATCCAGATACGCCTCTGCTACAAAGGGCTCACCTCCGGGGATTGGTCCGTCCGTTCCTCCACGTACCGTTACGCCCATCCAGCCGGTGGCGTGCGCGTCCCAGTCGCCACCAGCATCGGCTAGTCCTTGAGTGTACCGGGTGATGCCTTGAACTACATCCCCGCGGAACACGATGCGCCCCTGGTCCAGAACGATGCTCGTTTGGCAGAGCTCCTTAATCGCGCCCAGGTTATGGCTTACAAAGAGGACCGTGCGTCCGTGGGTCGCCACATTCTCCATCTTGCCCAAACATTTCCTTTGGAAGGCCAAATCACCCACGGCCAGCACTTCATCCACCAAGAGAATGTCGGGCTCAAGATGCGCTGCAACAGCAAAGGCAAGGCGCAGATGCATTCCCGTGGAATAGTGTTTCACGGGAGTGTCTATGAACTTGGAAACTTCCGCAAACTCCACGATCTCATCGAACTTGCGCTCGATCTCACGGCGCTTCATGCCTAGAATGGCGCCGTTCAAAAAGATGTTCTCGCGACCTGTAAGCTCCAGGTGGAAGCCCGTGCCCACCTCCAACAGACTTCCCACCCTTCCATGGATCCGGGCATGGCCTTCCGTAGGCTCTGTGATGCGGGAAAGGATCTTTAACAACGTGCTCTTCCCGGCTCCGTTCCGACCGATAATCCCCACGGCTTCGCCCGCGCGCACCTGAAAGGACACGTCCTTGAGGGACCAGATGACGTTTGCCTCTTCCGCTAAGCACCCGCGGCGTCTCCCCAGCGCGGCGATCGCCCGAAACGGTGCCAGGGCGCCATCCACCAACGTGTCACGCAGGGTGCGGTATCGCTCCTGACAGGCACCGATACGGTACCGCTTAGAGATGTTTTCAGCGGATATGGCAATATCGCTCATCCCGTTGTCACCCTGGCACGCGTGCCGACGCAAGAGCATTTCGGCCCGCGTAGGTTCACACTCATTCGTTGGACTGGCCGTATCGCCCCTAGGTTCGCTCGGACTTGTACGGCAGAGCTAAAACGTGCCCCTATCAATGGACGGCCGCCCGCAGCCGCTTCACGCGATCCCGAATGCGATCGGCTAAATTGCGCGTGCCAAACCAAATGCGCTCCCAAAGAGAGGGGGGGCAAATTGATAAACCCAATAGGACGCTCGCCGATCGCGAGACCGGAGATTCGCGCGCACCCATCTCCGAGTGTTGGCGGTTGCCTCAAGGAGCTTCCGCTGCTTCTCACGGAAGCCTTCGAAGAATACCACAGCCCGGGGTGCCAACGACGTGAAATAGCGATCGTCCAAAACGCCACCATCAATCACCACAAAGTCCAGCCCCCGTACCTCATTGGGAAAGCCGTCCATGTCGGTAATCAGCAGGAAGTCCTTCATTTGCTCGGCGAGGTTCTTTGCAATCTGCTCTTTGCAGAAAGCATTGTCCTCGGTGGAGATCAGCGTCGGCGTGCCTAAGCCTGCGGCTGCCAGGCGCGCACGCACCCAAAGGATGCCGGATGTTAGTGTACCAATGCCGGCACCAACCTCCAAAATATGCGCGGGACGACGGCGTTGAACCCACCACATGACCCCGTGAAGCGCATGGAGGCTGGCAATGTGCTCTCCGCCGATATACTTGGAAAAACGAGCGTGCAGACCTGCGGCTGCCTCATTTAGCTCTTTCGCGGAGATCATTGCAACGTGCATACCATTCCCAGGGAGATCCATTGCCAAATTGGGAAACTGTTATCTGCAGCCTGCGCCTGATAGTCCTGCCAATGGCGCCGCACGGCTTGGGCATCGAGCCATTCCGCTCCCCATCCTGATAATGCGGCCTCAATCTGATCCGAGGCCCATGACGCCAAGGGTCCTGCAAGCCACTCGCGTTGGGGTGTCTGCACCGGACGTTTGGGAGCCTCCCGTACACCGGCGGGCAGAAGGTTCCCCGCCACCTGTCGGGGAAGCCATTTCCCCACACCGCCGCGGATCTTTCGCTCCGGCGGTTGGCGCAAGCCGAGTTCCACAATCCGGTGATCCAAAAAAGGCTCCCGCAGCTCACGGCTGAACATCATGCTCACGCGATCGGCAAAGCGCATGGCCCTGGGGATCTTCGCGCGGCGCAAATCACGGTACTGAAGGTTGCGCAGGGCATCGCAGAAGGGGATATCGGGGACGAACGGCCGAACTAGCTTTCGGAAGTCCGGATTAAGACATTCGGGGAGCACACTTTTGCTTCTAGACCCCTGCACCGGGCCCTGCCCTCCGTCTATCTCGTCGGCGCGCGCATAGTACTCATAGCCCGCCCATGCCTCATCCATCCCATTCCCATCCAATAACACCACCACACCGATATCTCGGGCCTCACCGTGCACTTTTGCCATGCCCAGGGTAGGTAGGCCGCCAAAGGGCTCATCCTGAAACTTGGCCACCTCCAAGGCAAGATCGGGCACTTCCTCCCAAGTCAGCAAGCACGAATGCCATGGATGGAGGGTTTTGGCAAGCATCTGCTCAACCCAAGGGGCCTCGTCGTATCGGGGATCACCGGTTACGAACGTGAACGCGTGCACGGAAGCATCCGTCCCCATTACCCTCCGAATGAGCCCCAGCAGCAGCGAAGAGTCCAACCCGCCGGACAGGCACACCCCCACAGGAACGTCCGAGCGAAAGCGCAGCCGCACGGTGTGTTCTAGTAACTCCAGAAGCTCCTCCGACACCACCTCATCCGGGCGGCAATCCTCTCCCTGTTGATTGGCGGCCTCGGCTACATCGTACCAACGCTCCACCCGAAGACCGCCTGTTTGGGACCACGTTGCGTAATGACCTGGAGGAAGCTGCCGGATGGATCGCCAAAACGTGGCCTCGCTATGATCGTACATGCCCGTTGCAAGATATGTGGCCCACGTGGCCTCATCAGGTTCCTTGGGCACTCCGGCAGCGTGGAGCGCCTTGATCTCACTGGCGAGGAGAACGCCCTCTCCATCTTCATGAATGTACAGCGGCTTCACCCCGAAGCGATCGCGTGCGGCGAAGAGCGTCTTCTCGCGGCTGTCCCAGATGGCGAAGGCAAACATCCCTAAGAACCGGTGGAGACATTCCTTACCCCAACGAGCGTAGGAAGCCAAAAGCACCTCGGTGTCTGTACCGGTGCGAAAGTGTGCGTTATTCTCGAGTTCTCCGCGGAGCTCTACATAGTTATAGATCTCACCGTTGTAAACGATATGGTAGCGGCCATCGGCACTGTGCATGGGCTGCGTGCCGGCATCGGTAAGGTCTATCACCGCCAAGCGCCGGTGGCCAAGGGAGCACAGGCCATCTTCACTAAGCCAAATGCCTTCCGCATCGGGACCGCGATGCCGTTGCGCCTCCACCATTTCTTGAATGGCCGCATGCCGCTCCAAGCCTGCAATGACTGCTATGCCACACATGGCGTTCCCGAGGCCAAGAGGACCTCTGCGCGCTGGAAATCCTCAAGGCTATCTATATTCACGGACACGGTAGGATCCACTTGATATCCCACCACGAGATCACCGAAGAGGCTGTTTCGTTCCATCAGCACGTCTCGGCGCATCACATACACGCTTCCCTCACGGTGAAAGGCTGGGGGCAATTCCTGTCGGCGCGGAATTGGCGTCTTCTCGCCCGTAGCCAAGCGCAGAAATCCTTTATGTTCAAAGTACACCCAATGGGGATTGTACTCATGAGGTACCGGCAGCACGGTAATCACGCAGTGGGCATTGCGCTCTTCCAACAAAGAGATGCATGCATCTATCCATTCTGGAGGACGAAGCGGGTTTGTGGGTTGCAGAAGGCAGATGGCATCGTAGCGGTCACCGTGCTCCTCACACCACTGAACGGCATGCTGGAGCACGGGAAGGGTGGGCGTAGTATCCAGGGCAAGCTCCGCCGGACGAAGAAAAGGTACCTCTACCCCCCATTGGCGGCCCACCGAAGCAATCTCTTCATCCTCCGTAGAAAGCACTACCCGGCTTAGCTTCTTCGATTGCAGGGCCGCCACGCAGGTATAAGCCATAAGTGGCTTGCCCCCAAGCATGCGAAGGTTCTTGCGGGGAACCCCCTTTGATCCGCCCCGTGCCGTGATAACGCCAAGAACCCGCAAGCTCATTTCCGATGCATGGGAGCGGAACCAACCCCTGACGGTGCTGCATCAGCCTCGGCCGCCTCAGCCCCGGAACCGGTTCCATCCCAAATGTAGTGAAGACGCTTTTGCACGTAGGGGCGCAGTGTGGCCAGGGCCTCGGCGATGCGTCCGGCCACGTATCCGTCGCCATAGAGATCGCTCGGCGGGTACCTTCCGTGGTCCAGTTGATTGCGTACGGCAGCCACGATTGCTTCGGCATAGGGCGGCACGCGCACCACATGGACGTCCGTCTCGCGGCCATCCTGCCGATTGCCCACTAAGACTACCGGCGTACCAAAGTAGCTGGCATCGCGCACGAAGCTGCTGGAATTGCCCACGGCACATGCTGCGTTTGCCAGGACACGCAAGTAATCCTCGGGCGGTAGGTTGATAACGGTGCGGAGCCACCATGGCTTATTGCGATCGCGGAAGGTGCGGATGGCTTTGCTTACATGATCGGCGCCCGCGTCAATGTTGGGCCAGAGCAAGACCGTTTGGGTGGCCAGCGTCTTGAGCGCGCTGAGCAGTTCCTGCATCTGCTTTTGTTCGCCGCCGAATTCCGTGGTGGTGGGATGGAAGATCACCAGCAGAAAGGGCCGCGATGCATCAATAACAGCTCCAGACCCTCGGCTGTTGATCACCTCGGGCCGCAGTGTTCGATCCAATTCCCGGGCGATGTCACTGCTGGGGCAGCCGATACCAAGAATGGTGGACGGATCTTCCCCCATCCGAATGACGTACTCCGCCGATCGCCGTGTTGAAGGGAAGTGATAATGCGCGAACTTCGTAATAGCGTGCCGCGCACTCTCGTCTATGGATCCCGAGACCTCACCCCCTTGAATGTGCACGATGCACAGGTTCATGTAGGCCGCAGCGATGGCCGCGGCCAGGGCCTCGTATCGGTCGCCGATCAGAAGGACCAGATCCGGTTTGAGCCGCTGGAATTCGCTCGCGAACTCCACCACACCAAACCCCACCGATTTGGCCATACTGGAGGGAGTAGACCCCTCCAACTCGATGTAAATCTCCCCGTCCACCGGAAAGCCGTGCTCCCGCACAACGCGCACAGGAAGGTCGAAACGCTCCAGCACCATGGTGCCGGCAGCCAGTACCTGTAGTTCCAAAGCAGGGTGTTGCTGGATCGCCCGCATCACGGGCTTTAGGCGCCCGTAATTCGCACGGTCCACCAGCACCACGCATACTTTGCGTCGAGGGGTGTCGTTACTCAAGATCGTCCTCAGTCAACAAGGTGTCCGCTGCCACCGACCGGCGCAGGCGCCGGCCGAGAACCTTGGCCACATGAGCAGCGGGAATGCCGGTTCCCGGTTTTTTGAACGCTAGATCTTCCTCACGCAGCACGGCGCCTTCGGGCAAATCCCTCCTAAGAACGATGCTCTTGGTGAACATGCTCCGCAACGGACCCAGTTCTGCGGCCATGGCGTCCTTGTCCACCGGGGAAGCCAACGCCCTCTCTAGAAACCGCACTCCCTGCACCAGATCTCGAAGCTCGGCCGTTGTTATCGAGGCGGGAACATCCGGCCCGAACATTTCGCGGCTCATGGTTACGTGTACTTCCAACACTTTGGCGCCCAAAACTACGGCCGCCAGACCTGCGTAAATGGTGCCCGAATGATCGGAAAGGCCAACCGGGCACCCATATCGTTGCGCCAGGAGCGGGATCAGATTGAGGCCGAGTCGTTCCGGCGGGCACGGATAAGCGGAAGTACATTGAAGCACTGCGAACGGAACGCCGCGCGCGCGCACGGCTTCCACGGCGCGATCCAGTTCGTCCAGGGGGCTCATGCCGGAAGAGAGAAGGACGGGAATGCCCGTCTGCAGCATCCGTTCAAACAACGGGAGGTTGTTCACCTCACCCGAGGCCACCTTCCACGCCGGAACACCGATACGTTCCAGCATTTCCACGGCTTCGTGTGAAAAGGGTGAGCTTAGGAAGAGGAGCCCCTTGTCCGTGGCATGTTCTTTAAGCCCACGCCATTGATCCTCGGTGAATTCCATCCGCCGCCAATAATCATAGCGCGTGGCGTCCTGCGGACTGAATTTCACGCGCCACGGCTCTCCCGGGGTGGATTCGGCAGCAGCGATGTGCGTCTGAAACTTAACGGCGTCGGCGCCTGCCTTGGCGACTGCCTCGATGTATGCGTGGGCCATTCCAAGGCTGCCGTCGTGCGCTTGGGCTATCTCACCGATGATGAGGCACCGATCTTCAAACAACATCGGCAAAGGTTCTCTCCATCCTGCGGAAGTAGAAAGCTCCACTCACCAGTATCGCCAATGCGGCAAGCGCGGATGCCAGGATGAGCGGCCCCGGCGCAGGCGTTTTGCCGATGAGGGCCCATCGGAAGCCCTCCACCACGCCCGCCATGGGGTTTAGGCCGTAAATCGTGCGCCACTTTTGGCTCAGCAACGAGCTTGGGTACGCGATGGGCGTGGCAAACATCCAGAACTGGGTGATGAACGGTACCACATAGCGCACATCACGGTACTGCACGTTCAGAGCCGAAAGCCATAATCCCACACCTAGCGATGTGACCAGCGCAAGAAGCAGAAAGGCCGGTAGCCAAAGGACCGCTATGCCTGGGTGAATCCCGTAATACAGCATCATGCCCACCAACACGATGAAGGCCAGCGCGAAATCCACGACGCCGGATAGTACCGTGGCGATGGGAACGGCAAGACGAGGAAAATAAACCTTCTTGATGAGGTTCGCGCTACCTACCAGGCTGTTGGACGCATTTGCAAGCCCGGTAGCAAAGAAGGTCCAAGGTACGAGGGCGGTATAGCTGAAGATGGGATAGGGGATGCGGTCCGACGGGATCTTAGCCAGCTTCCCGAAGAAGAGGCTGAAGACCACCATCGTAAAGAAGGGCTGAATAATCGCCCAGGCAGCACCTAGTGCCGTCTGTTTGTACCGAACCTTGATATCGCGCCACGTGAGGAAGTAAAGGAGCTCGCGATACTCCCATAGCTCATTAAGCTTAAGGGACACCCATCCGCGAGAAGGGGCGATATCCACAACCGGTAGATGGATACCCACCCCTGTGCTCTGCCGCTCCTCCGCTGAAGTGGGGGCGATAGAATCCTGCATCATCCGCTCCTGGGCGCCTTGCAGCGGCTCGGCTGCACCGCGATTAGAAATCCCTTTGGTCTAGGCAGCGCGTAGCACTCTCGATTACATCCGTGGATGAACCGAGAGGTCCGCTTTTTGTACCCGATGGACGCGCGAAGGATGATGAGTGACGTTTGCCTGATGCTTCATCACACATCATCCTTCATCTAGCCGGACGGAACGTAAGCCCCGGTGCCATGGATTACCGCCAGCGCGTTCGTCCACTCCTCTACGCATCTCTTCGTCGTGCAACCGGTGAATTCCTTCCGGATCCGCCGGTGCCCTGGCCAAATCGTGGCGGGCAGCCTGCTATTATGTTATACTCCACAGAAGACGTTGCGCGAGCCGTACCGGCTTTCGGCTTCCGCGAACACTATCTGCACCGGGAGTGCTTCCTTGGCTTTACATCGGCTTCCTCAAGGGCATGCACGCTGGCAGCGAACAATCCGCATCATCGCTGCGGTGATCGTGCTGATCCTTGTGCTCTTCGGCTACCAGGCGGTGAAGATTTACACCGATTGGCTGTGGTTTGGAGAGTTACGCCAATCCGCCGTCTTCGCCCGGATGATTGGAGTACGGCTGACCCTCTTCTTTGGAATGGGGCTGCTCTTCTACCTTTTTAGCCATCTCAATTTCTGGATTGCCTGGCGATTGAACGAGAGCCGGCCGCGTTTGCGAGGCCTGGACCCCGATCGGGAACAAATCAGCCGCATCGCTCGATCTGTCCTCAAGCGGATGGTGTGGATTGCGCCCATCGTATTAGCCTTGCCCATGGGTGCCTCGGCCGCCGGCCAATGGGCGCAGTACCTCCAGTTCACCCACGGGGTAGCCGTTGGCACACGGGACCCGGTATTCAACCTCGATATCGGCTTTTATCTGTTCCGGTTGCCCTTCCTTAACTTCCTGGTCACCTGGAGTCTGGCGGCCGTTGCCCTAACCGCAGCGGGCGTAGCCGTGTTGCACTATAGCAGCGGCGCCTTAGATTTCCTCGCCACGAATCTACCCACATATGCGCCCTACGTACGCAGGCACCTTTTGGCCTTGGCAGGGTGCTTCGCCGTAATTTACGCCGGCCAGTATTGGCTAGGTCGGTACGATCTACTCACCGCCGATAATGGCTTCTTCACGGGAGGGGGGTACACCGATCTTCACGTCCGCCTGCCTGTAACCTACTGGCAAATGGCAACGGCACTCTTGGTAGCGGCAGCCTGTTTCATCAACATACGCATCGGGCGGCCCTTCTTGCTGCCGCTGATCTCGCTGGGATCGTGGGTATTGGTGTCCGTCGTGGGTGCCGGCGCCCTCCCGAGCCTTGTACAGCGTTTCGTGGTGGTGCCCAACCAGTTCGACAAGGAGCGGGAGTACATTAGCAGGAACCTAAGCTTCACACGGACCGCCTATGCGCTCGACCGCGTGAAGGAGGAACCCTTCGCGGCATCCTCCGCGCTTACGGCAGCGGACCTCGCCGCCGATCGCCCAACGATTGAGAACATCCGGCTTTGGGATTGGCCTCAACTTGGGCTTGTCTACACGGCAAAACAGGCGCTCGCCACATATTACCGGTTTACCCTGCCGCCCAATGCCACGATGACCTCCGGAGATTACAATATAGACGTGGACCGGTATGCCATCCACGGGCGGATGCGTCAAGTGATGGTGGGCGTGCGCGAACTTTACACGCCTGGCCTTCCGGAGACTGCGCGCACTTGGCAGAACGAACGGCTTCAATACACCCACGGCTACGGTATCGTGATGAGCCCGGTCAACCAGATAGATCCCCAAGGTCTGCCCGAGTATTACATCAGTGAAATCCCGATCCGGTCCCAACTTCCGAACCTCCAAATAACGCGGCCACAGATCTACTACGGCGAGCTTACTACGGATTACGTGTTCGTCAACACACGGCAAGATGAGTTCGATTATCATTCCGGAAGCGGAGATGTCACTACACGATACAGCGGTAAAGGAGGTGTGCAATTAGGATCCGATCTGGTGCGCCTCGCGTGGTCCATCCGCCTGGGCGACACGAATATGCTCCTCTCCAGCGATCTCACACCGCAAAGCCGCATCCTCTTTCGCAGAGCCATACGTGAGCGAGTGCAGGCGCTGGCGCCGTTCCTCAATTGGGACAACGACCCCTATATCGTTCTCTACAATGGCCGCCTGGTTTGGATCATGGATGGGTACACCGTTACCGATCGCTATCCGTACTCGCGGCCCTTCGCCGTAGGTGCAGGGGAAGAAGGTACGAGCCAGCAGTTCAACTACATCCGCAACTCCGTCAAAGCCGTGGTGGATGCCTATGATGGCACGGTGCAATTCTTTGTGGCCGATCCCAATGATGCCCTCATTCGAACCTGGATGCGCATCTTCCCCACACTCTTCACACCTTTGGCACAGATGGATCCGGCGCTGAGGGCGCACATCCGCTACCCAGAAGATCTCTTTCGCATCCAGCGAAGCATTTTCACCCTCTACCACATCACCGATCCGCGAATCTACTACAACAAAGAGGATGCCTGGGAGGTCCCGGCCGATCCCACACCGCCATCCGCGAACCAAACCGAGAGCCCCGACGCCGACTCTCAGTCTTTGATGCAGCCCTATTACGTGGTGATGCGCCTTCCCGGAGCGCAGAGCGAGGAATTCCTCATGATCACACCGTTCACCCCGTTGCGCCGGCAGAACCTTTCTGCGTGGATGTGCGCCCGTTGTGATCCCGATCATTACGGCGAGCTTCTTGTGTACCGCTTCCCGCGAGGGCTCAACGTCAACGGTCCCCAGCAGATCATCGGCCAGATTAAGCAGCAGCGGGAGATCTCCGAAACGATGACGCTCCTAGGCCAGGTGGGATCCCGTGTGGTCTTCGGGAACTTGCTGGTGATTCCAGTGGACACGTCCCTCCTTTATGCGGTGCCCCTGTATGTTCAGGCGGCGGCACAAGGCGCTGCTGCCATTCCTCAGATCCAGCGTGTGATCGTTGCTACGGGCGACAAGATCGTTATGGACACCACGCTCGACGCAGCTATTGCAGATTTGGGTAAGGGGTCTGAAACACCTTCTACGGCTCAGACTTCACCCGCCGCGACGGCAACGGTCAAACTCAGCCCACCGGGTAGACGCCCACCCCTCAATACCGAGGAGGCCCTCCGCCAGGCACAGCAGGCATATGCGGCCGCCCGCAAACATGAGCAGGAATACGGCAAAGCCTTGGATGAACTAGGTCAGGCACTTCAGCAACTCAAGCAGTCCCTCAGGAGCCAAGGGTCCCCATCCGGCGCGGCTCCCTAACGATTGGCATTGGCTGAAACCGAGCCATGCCGTGCGTCCTACGAAAGAGAACACGGCATGGGACATTGCACACCGAGGACACGAGTATGATCCCGTGCGTCGCAACTACGTCCTCTTGCCCGCACGCCTTCGGGTACCTGCGTTCGGCCACAGGAGACCTCCCAGACGCTCCGCTTTTGATTCCGGACTGGATGGCGATTGCAGCAAGAGAGGAGCTGGCAGGCATCGAGCTACCTCTTAGCGCGGCCCAGTGTCAACCCGACGCCCTTGCCCTACTTCGAGACACGGCCCAGAATTACGGCATGAAGGTGATCGTGGACGCCGGCATAGCGGACGCTGAGGAATTGCGACGGCTCGTCCAAGCGGCGCACGTGGTGAGTGGCATGGAGCGACCTGTGGTGCGTGTCGTGATGACGGGGGCCCTGTGCGGAGATCGGCGCACGCTTGCATCTGGATGGCACGCCCACTATAACGCAGTCTTGGAAATCCTTCGCTCTGTGGCGCCCTTGGCCCGCGATTTAGGTGTATCCATCGCCGTAGAAAATCACCAAGACGCCACGTCTTGGGACCTCGTGAACCTGTGCGAGGAAGCCGGCCCCGATGCGATTGGCGTTTGCCTAGATACCGGCAACGCCCTGGCCGTGTGTGAAGATCCGGTGGAAGCGGCTAAGCGCTTGGCCCCCTACGTTCGGCATGTGCATTTGAAGGATTACCGCCTCTACTTTGCCGCAGACGGATTCCGCCTTGCGCGATGTGTAGCAGGCGATGGGGTGGTGGACTTCCCGGGCATCCTTGCAGCACTTGCGGACACGCCACATACGTTGCTCCCAGGCATCGAAGTGGGCGCCCAAGCCTCTCGCCACGTAACCCTGCTCCAGGACGATTGGTGGTCTCCGTACGGTGTGCGACCCATCACGGATCTGCTGGCAGTGCTGCGCATCCTGTGGGCGCACGGGCTCCCCTCGGATCGCGATTGGCGCACGCCTTGGGAGAAAGGCGCGCCTAGCGCTACAGTAGTGCGCGACGAAATGCGCACTTTCGTCAGGAGTGTAAGCTACTTCCGGCGCCTTTTCTCGTCCCAAGGGATGCGCGTGGGCGCTACGCGGGGCTGACGCCCTGCCCCGCCACGCTAAGAGCCGCTTGCGCGATGAGAACATAGGCGGAACCATCTATGCGCTCAAGGGCATCGTACGCATCGTCGGCATCGCGCCCTGCCACAACAATGCCATGCCCCGGCAGCAGGCACGCGACCGCGTGTTCGGCAAGCCCATCGGCGACAGGGGCCAGCGCTTCTACCACGGCGGCCGCCAAGTCGGAACTGTGCGCCTTCGCCTCCCGAGCAAGCCCGATGATGCCGAACTTGCGCGTTTGCTCGCTCGTTGGCGGTATGGGGCGACGGAGGGAAGCAAAGACCATCACGTGGAGGGGGTGAGCATGAAACACCGCTCCTACCCTGGGAAAGCTCTGGTACAGTGCCAGATGCATCTGCACCTCTCGAGAAGGTTCTCCTGCGCCGCCCAACTTGCGCCCGTCAAGATCCAGGATTACGATTTCGTCTGGCCTAAGCTTCCACTGCCGACGACTACCGGCGTAGCGCGGCGTTGCATACAGGAGGTCGCCTACGCGCACGCTAAAGTTGCCGCCGGCGCTATCCAACAATCGCCGGTCATAGGCTAAGGAGGCCAACGCACAGAGATGCTCCCGAGGATCCTCGTCGCTCATCTTAGGAAGGCCTCAACGAGCCCGGCATCTACCGGGATGATCTGTCCGGTTGTGGCGCCCAGCCTGCCGGATGCCACAAGGAACACGGCTTCGGCTACATCCTCGGGCGCAACCCGACGCTTGAGCAAGCTCCTCTGGGCATAGTAGTCGGCCAGGCGGTTGCGGAGCTCCTCGGTAGTGTCCGAAGCATTGAAGGGGACACCGTATTTTTCAAGGGAGCTGATGACGCGTTCCCGGGGGAACTGCACCGAGCCCTCCACTACACTCGCGGGAGCCACGGCATTGACGCGAACTTTTGGAGCGAATTCAATTGCCATCTCCCGCGTGAGATGGTTCAGGGCCGCTTTGCCAACATCATATGCCCAACTGCCGCGCTTGGCTACTACTGCATTGGCAGAACTGATAAACACGATCGAAGCCGGCGTCCCCTGCTCGGCCATAACCCGCCCCGCCTCATCGGCAACGATCATGGCACCGGTAAGATTCACCTCGAGCGTCTTGCGCCATTGATCATCAGGAATGCGGCCATTTTCGGCAGGCGGGTAGAAGACCGCCGCGACGTACACAAGGATGTCCACACCCCCAAAGTGCGCTACTACGCGGTCCAGGGCAGCCTTTACCGATGCGCGATCTGTGGCATCGGTCTCGACCGCGATGGCAACTTCCTTGCCGGCGGCAGCCCGGGCAGTGTCCGCGGCAGCTTCCGCCATCTGCAAGTTGATATCCGCAGCCACCACATGTGCCCCATCGGCAGCCAGGCGCCGGCATATGGCCCGCCCGATGCCCGGGCTCGCGCCCACCACCAACGCGATCTTCCGGCTCAGCTCTTTTTCCGGAGGAAGCCTGCGCAGCTTCGCCTCCTCAAGGCTCCAGTATTCGATATTGAAGGCCTCGTCTGGTGGCAGCGCTACGTAATTATCCACCACTCCAGGAACATCCGAAGCCCCATCATCTCCCAGGCATGTGGCGCCCTCCATCACGTGAATTGCGTTCACGTAGAATTCGCCGGTAATGCGTGCCTCGGGCTTGGATCGGCCGAAGGTAAGCATGCCTACCCCGGGTATGAGCACCACCGTTGGATCACCGGAGCGCATGGGCGGACTATCCGGGCGGCGATGGGCCTCGTAGTAGGCGGCATAATCCAGTCGGTATGATGCAAGACCGTCCAAGGTGGCCTTCAAGAGCGCGGTCTCGTCGCCGGACGCAGGATCCCATTCCACAAACAAGGGGCGTACCTTCGTTCGCACGAAGTGGTCCGGGCAGCTCGTCCCCTGGTGTGCCAGGGCCTGTGCCCGGGCACTATTCACAAAACGGAGCACCTCTGGCCGCCCATCAAAATGCGCGATGGGTCCGCCCATGCGTCCTCGAAGCGCCGGAAGCACCGCTCGAACCAACCCGGGGGCATCAGAGCGTGTGGTCACGCGCGCTCCGCCGAAGATGCTTGCCCCGCGCGCTGATACCCTACGTGTAACATATCTCCCTATGGCATCCAGAACGCGCAGGGTGTTGTGATAGCTTTCCCGCGCGGTGCCGCCCCACGTGAATAAACCATGCGATGCGAGCAGGAAGCCGTCTACCGACGGATCCTCTTGGATGGCCCTCTCAAGCCAAACAGCCAATTCGAAACCCGGCCGCTTCCATGGGATCCAACGTAATCGAACGCCGGTGTCGTTGTACAAGTGCTCCAGATGATCCTTGCCGTTGGCAGCGGCCGCAAGAGCAATCGCCCAGTCGGGATGTAGGTGGTCCACATGGCGGAACGGAAGAAAGGCGTGCAGAGGAGTGTCAATGGAAGCCGCACGCGGGTTGGCGCCAAAAGTACACTGGGGGTACAGCAGGGCCATTGCGTCTTCTTCCTCCACACCGCGGTACCGCTGTCGCAGGGCGCGCAACCGATCCATATAGAGCGTGGCAAAGCCCTCGCGCGTAATCGTGCCAAGATCACCGCCACTCCCCTTCACCCAAAGAACTTCCACCACCTCACCCGTTACCGGATCGGGCATGTGCACCTTGGCTGAGGTATTTCCCCCGCCGAAGTTAGTAAGGCGCAAGTCCCTCCCCAAAAGATTGGAACGGTATCTCAGCAGCTCCGGCTCATCCAAGCCGGATGCCTCGGCGTCATCCCAAAGATCTTCAAGTAGCTCCAGTACCATACTTCCGCTCCGATTTTCAATCTGGCTGTGTACCCCGCCTTTGTTCATGGGGCCCGGCAAACGGTCCCCCTAAGGAACGTGCGGATGCGGCCAGCCTCTGCACGCTAACCAGCAACGCGCTTGGAACGCATCACGCATGCAAACGCAGCCATTGCCACGGCCAATAAGGTAATGTAGAGCCCTAGCCGGTACGACATCGGGCGATACTCCAGAACCACCTTGTGTGAGCCTGGAGTTAATTCCACTCCCCGAAGGAGAACATCCACTCTCAGGATACCCGTTGGATGCCCGTCCACCGTAGCGCGCCAACCTGGGAAGTAGGGCTCAGACACAACCAGCAACCCCCGCCCCGGCGAGGACACGTTCAGCTCCATGCGATGGGGTTCAAAGCGCGCAAGCTGCACCTGAGAGGGCGCTGAGGTGGAGTCCAAGGCAGCGAGCCCTCCCGCCACCAAAGCAGTATGTCGCAAATCGAGCGCCCCTTTTGCCATCCGGTCCAGGGCTCCGTCCACACTGCCCTGGGGTTCTTCTCGCGTCACGATCCACGCAGGCCCAAGCGCCCTGGGATTCTCATAGATGCTCATCTCCGCATCCAACACCTTGGGGAAGCGGGCGGTATCCATGGGGGTCTCCGTCACCACGTACCGCACATTCAACAGATTGAAGAGAGGGTGGGTCACCGCAGGTACGTGCAGTGTGTTCGGATCTGGAAAGGCAGGCTTGCGCGAAGGGTCCATGGTTTCCACCACGTGTTCCAGCACGTGGTGGATTAGCGCGGTATGCAGGGAGTCGGCGCCCTGCACTTCGCGATACCCACAAACCGCATTGTAATTCGGCACAATAAAACTCTTGATGCCCCGTCCCGGCGTCTCCAGCGACACCACGCGATCCGCTCCGGCGTGCTTCAGGAAATCCGTAGTTTGGGTGGGATACCCCAGCATGGCAGGATCCGTAACCGGGTTAAAGCGCCATCCCCACGCCAGAAGATCGGCTACGCACAAGACAGGGGCCATCCAGATTACGGCGCTTCGCAAGCGGGTGTGGGCAAGATTCAGCACGACGGCGATCATCACTACCGCCAACAGCCCAAAGGTCAGGAAGCGCTCCGCGCCGGCAACCTCGTAATAGAACCATTGGTCGGTGAAGAGTTGACGCCACACCAATCCCATCCCGGGGAAGGCCACAATCCCCGCCACTATTACCGCTCCTACAGTGATAGCTACGATGCGCCTGGCCCATGCACCGAGCTGCAACTGGAGTGCCTCCAGACCGAAGGCGGCGAGCACGGATGCGCCAAAGCTGAATAAGCAGAGTGCCCGAGCCGTGGCGTGGAATTGCTTATAGCCGGGGACACCATAGTAAAAGAGCGCACAGATGGGAGTGCCCAAAGCCATGGCAAGGCCAAGCAGCGTCAATAGCGCCATCAACAACCGGTGAGATCTGTGGCTGCCATAGGGAACCACCGCTCCGATGAGAGCAAGCATGAGGGCCGGAATACCAAGGTACGCCGTATATTCGATGAAATCAAAGGAACCCCAATAAGGATGGCCATCTGTGGGCTGGCCTTGGGCGTTCAATTCGGCGTAATCGCGCGGATTGCCGAAGAGGTTCGGCTGGAGCAGCGTGAACAGGTTCTGTAAGGGAAGACGCAGCGCTATGGAAGCACTATAGCTTGTATCCGCGCCCCGAAAGTTCATGCGGCTCATTTCCATCACGGGCAGCATGGTTGCCAGGGAAAGCGCCAGGCCAAAAACCACCGCAGCACCGGCCCACATGGCCGCCCGCGCCGCCCCCTGGAGCACCGCCCATGCCGAGTGCCGCCGCACCTCGCCCAAACTGCTCCCAACGCTGTAAACCACGAACGCCAGCACGGCATAGAATGTGAATTGCAGATGCCCTGCTAAGAGTGAGAGCGCGATCGCCGCACCGCTGCCTAGTACGGCCCATCGCGGGTCACGCGTAGCAAGGAACCTTTGCCAGGCCCATAGCATCGCAGGGAGCCAGCAGAGCGCGGCGGTGGGCGTTTGGAACTCGGTCCATACAATCTGGAGCCCGCAGAACATCCATACAAAAGCCCCCGTGAGTGAGGCTGGCGGCGAAAGTCCCAATCCCCGCAAAAACGCATAGAGAAAAAGGCCGGTGAGGAACGTGTGGAGGGCAGTCACTAGGTTGATGCCTATCCACAAAGGAAACACGTCCAGAAGGATGTTCGGAGGATAGAGCACGGCAGATTGGCTGTTTGCCAAAAGCACGTTCCCGGTGAGTTCGTACGGGTTCCACAGCGGGATCTCACCCTTTCGCAAGCGCTCCCGTGCGTAGTATCGCCACGAATAGTATTCAAAGATGGGACCGTGAAGCTGGTTCTGGGCGAGGCGATATTCGGGAAAGCGTTCCTGAGCCGTGGCAGCCCAGGGTGGCATGAGAGGGATAATGTCCGCCGGCAAGAGCACCCGCCCCGTAAAGAGCGCCGGCCCCCACAAAACGCACGTCGCCCCCGCCACAGCGATCACACACAGAAGATCTGGGCGGCTCAGCGATCTCATGTGGGTCTAGGCTTCTCCCTTACGGTGTGAGCAAGACGGTCTCGATGTGCCGCGGAGGTACCACAACCGGGATCGTGCCTGCGCTACACTCCAATCGGCCGATCACAGTCTCATCCAGGCGTGCTGAGGCAGCATCCCGCACAGGCAGGCTTGTACGATAGACGCTGCGAACCGCTTCCGATCCGTAATTGACGGCGCGCACCACGAGAGACCCCCCGTCCTCGCTGCGCTTCACAGCCGTCATTACGAGATCCTCTGCATCCATCTGAAGGAACGAACCTTCCGGACCCAGCCTCCCTTCGTGGACGCTTGTTTGCCGGCACCTCAACGGAACGTTGAAGCAATGCGCTTGGCGCCAAACCCGGTCGCCATCCCAACTCTGAAGATGTGGGAACAGGGCCAGGTGGAACGCGTGCTTCCCAAGCATCTGGCCCTCGGCCTGCTCTTCGGGAGCGCCCACGCCGTTGCCCGTGCACCGAAGCAAGGTTACGGCAACCGTGCGCCGGTCGTCGTCTATCACCTCCACCTCGGGAAGCCCACGGTTCATGACACAGAGCCCGCCAGACGCATCGGCAACATCCGCGAAGCTCTTCTGAGGCCCGGTGCGCGGCAAGGGCTCCTTCCACCCTGAGCAATCGGGCACGGCCACAGATCGGGTGACTACATCGAAGGGCTGCTCAACTACATATGAGGAAGCGGTCGAGCAGCCGGACGGAAACAGAATGCGCAAACGGTGATCTCGTGCGGTGTTCGTTACCTCAACGAGGGCATCCAACCGGAGTGCTGCCGGTGCAAGGCGCAATACCACTCGAATATCCAGTGCTTGCAGTTCCTCGGATCGCGTATCGCCGGCGCATTCTGCGGGCACCGGGAATTGGAAGCTAATTTCGAGCTCCGCGCACGTAGCCGTGAGTCTGGCCCCGATCGTTGCCGACGCGCAATCGGAAGAGAGGAACACGCGATCATCTTTCGGAGGTACGTAATTGTAGCCGTCCCCCACATCCCCACCATCTTCGAAGGCAAATGCCCCCTCGTACGCCCTACCGGTGACCTTATGGATGATGGTCACCGTACCGTTTGCATGCGCCTCCACCCGAAGCACCGCGTTCTCTATGAAGTTGACGCCCGCTGTGCAATCAACGACGCTTGGCTCGGTGCCGCGGGCCAGGTAGTAGGTTCGGTATCCCATGGACGGGGCTCCGCCGAGAAAGCGCACGCGCCATCGTCGCATACTAACGCCTACGGGGATATCATGCGGTGCCTGGCTGAGCTTGTGGTAATCCTTGAGGCGTTCGGCGGAGGACGCAACCCGGGCTCCATCGCCATCCAACACAATGAGATCTTCAATCCCCAGGGTCGCAGGAAGCTCAACCACACCCTCCACTTCTTCGCCGTCCCGATCCCATCCAAGGGGGTTGAACACAACCAGTGCGCCTACAGCGCTCGCCGGCGCCCGATGCTGCGTGTTTACCTGGGCCGAGATCCAATTCAGTGCGTCTTCGGCGAGGGTATTGCCAATCTGCCAGCATTGCTCGTACCGCGGCAACATGTCTCGATGCACGGCATCCACAGAACATCCGCAGATGGAATCGTGGGGCTGGTTTAGCAGGAGCTGCCGCCATGCCTCACCGATGAGCCCCGCCGGGTAATCGCAACCGAGCATCCAGGCGACCGCACACCAAGGCTCCACCCATCTCTCCAAGAGCGTCTCACATGCATGATTGCGCTGCTTCAGGTGCATGCGAGAAGACGCAGTGTGCGTAAGCAGAGCCTGGAGCTTCCAAGCTCGATTGCTCATCCGCAACTCGCCGGAATAGGTTCTCAATGCGGGCTTCGCCGCCTTCACCGCCTGAATGTATTGGGGGAGCGTTCCATGGATGGCGCGCACCTCGTTCCCGAGGCGATCGTTCACCACTCGGATGATCTCCGGCGTCCTGGGCTGCGCGAAAATATGATCCACGCCATCCATCCATAGAAGGTTCGTCGTGGTGGGCCTTTCGCGGATGCAGTCATCCAGGAGTTCCCGCGCCTCTGCGGCCACGCGGTCTGCATCCAAAGGCACATCACGATCCGTGTCCGCCAAGGTGTCCCGAAATCTGTAGAAGAAATTGCTGTACGCGTTGTTGTCCGGCATCTTGATGCACAGGACTTCGCTGCCGTCAGGAGCACGCCATAGGAACTCGGCATCCACTTGATCTGTGGTGATGCCCCTAAAGAGCACCGCGTTATCTATGCCAAAGCCCATAAGGATTTGGGGCAATTGGCTGATGTGCCCAAAGGCATCGGGCGCATATCCCACGGAAGCGCCGGTGCCCCATGCCTGGCAATCGGATCGGCCCCTTAGGAGGTTGCGTACCATGGCCTCACCACTCACCAGGAACTCGTCCTGTTGCACAAACCAAGGACCTGTGTAGAGCCTTCCCGAGGCAAAGGCGCGCCGCAACCGCTCGGCATTTTCGGGACGCACCTCCAGATAGTCGGAGATCACCACTGTTTGGCCGTCCCAATAAAAGAACCGGTACTCCGGATCGCGATCCAGCAGATCCAGAAGCTGGTCCATCATCGCCACTAATCGCATCCGGAAGACCTGAAACGTGCGATACCATTCCCGATCCCAATGCGTATGGGACACGACGAAGGCCGTGTATCGAGGAGCGGTTGGATCTGAGGAAGCGGGCAAACTAGAACCGGGCATTTTATTCATCGAGGGCTGCGCGTTTCTTCACGACGCGGAGGCAGATGTGGGCCCTTTCCCGATTAGCGGCGGGGCCGGCCTTGGGCGTCGTATTTGTTGAAGTTGAAGACATACTCCCACCAGTTGTTCAGACGGCCATCTGCATTGACGCCGGCAGCATGGGGCAAGTGGAAAAACCACCACTTCATGTAATTGCGCTGGTAATCAGGCCCACCCCATGTAGCACAAGACACGGGCTTAGTGGTGCCGGAAAGGTGTGGATAGTTCAACCAGTCGTCGGCCGAGCTCTGCACAACGCGTGGATTGCCGTAATCATAGTCATGTTCTGCATTGGGAGGCCAGTGGCACGTACCCACTGCTGCGACTCCATGGGATTGAACATCATTCGCGGCAAAACGGGCCCAATTGGTGGTGAGGCGATCTACTTCCCAGCCACCGTAAATGCGCGTCATCGTGCTTTCCGTGCGGTGGCACAGGTCGTGCAACATTTCGGCCACACCGCGCTCATAGTTGAACCCCATGATCACGAACGCACGTTTGGAAGGCACGTCGGCGTAAACTTCCCCATTGATGTAGAAAGCCCCGGGCCCGGCCATGGCGGACTCGCTATACCCGAAATAGGGGGCCCCAAAGAACCACACCTCGTCCACTTTCCCGGAATCTACTAGAGGCAGCACGCCAAAGTCACGGAAAGTCTTGGGGTAATCGGCCGCATCGGGGTGATGCCAGCCCTTGCCGGTACGGTAGCACGCCATGAACTCGTCTGGGGTATACGTGTAGCCATCCACCTTCGTGTGGAATGCATCCACATCCACCCACCGAACGATGCGGTACCGCACAAGGCCGTGGCTGGCCTGCTGAACGTCCCGAATGTACCCTTCTGCCAGCGCGCGTGGATCATTCCAGCGGAAAACTTCGTGGAGGCGCCGCCCACCTTCGGACGGGATGCGCGGATCGAAGTTCAGCACCAGAACCTTTACGAGGATCGGCTTGGGGCCGGGTGCCGCCGCGGACCATGGCGACACAGCCGCGGTAGCCACGGCCACGGCGGCAATGAGAATGCCCAAACGGAGGAAGCGTTTTGCTTGGCCGATCTCCGGCATCACCAGCCCCTCACCGCCATGAGCTCCTTCTCGTCCAATTTCCGCACATCTATGGACTGCATCGCCTCTCCCAAGCCTGTGGACACTTCCGCCAAAATATCCGGCCGATCATAATACGTGCACGCAGTTACAATCGCCTTCGCTCGGGCCTTGGGATCGGAGGATTTGAAGATACCGGAACCTACGAATATCGCCTCGGCGCCCAATTGCCGCATGAGGGCTGCATCCGCAGGGGTGGCGATTCCTCCGGCCGAGAAGTTGGGGACGGGCAATTTGCCGGTACGGTGCACCTCTACTACAAGTTCGTAGGGCGCCTGCAGCTCCTTGGCAGCAGTCATCAGCTCCTCTTCCGGCATAGACTGGAGCCGGCGGATGCCTCCCATAACGGCACGCATATGGCGCACGGCTTCCACGACATTCCCGGTGCCGGCTTCCCCCTTCGTCCGGATCATGGCAGCGCCTTCGCCGATGCGCCGCAATGCCTCACCCAAATCGCGGCAGCCGCACACGAAGGGAACCTTGAATGCGTGCTTGTTGATGTGGAATTGCTCGTCTGCCGGGGTGAGCACCTCGCTCTCATCTATGAAGTCCACACCCAGAGCTTCCAGGATCTGAGCCTCCACGAAGTGGCCGATCCGCGCCTTTGCCATCACCGGGATTGTAACGGCCTGCATGATCTCTTTGATCATCTTTGGATCGGACATACGGGCTACGCCACCGGTCGCCCGGATGTCTGCAGGCACGCGTTCCAGAGCCATAACGGCTACCGCTCCCGCCTCTTCGGCAATCACGGCGTGTTCCGGCGTCACCACATCCATGATTACGCCGCCCTTAAGCATTTCGGCAAGGCCAACTTTGGTTCTCCACGTGGCCTTCTGTGCTTCCAGTTCTTCCATCGTTTGAACCTCTCTCCACACGCGCCCGCATGCGCGCTCCAGCACTATAAGTATACCTCTGGACCTATGGGGCCGATCAGCGGCCCACTCAAGACAGGGCCCATCAGCGCGGGTCCCTCTCGACGTGCCCGGCTATGATGCAATCCGCCGCCGAGGCAAGGTTGGTAGACACGGCGCCGGGTAGTACGCGGAAATCTTGCAGTGCCACGCATGAGGCCAATCCGGTGAGGACGAGCACGGTGCGGCAGCCTGCGGCCGCCCCCGCCTCGATGTCGTGCGGCCGGTCGCCGATCATGATGCTCCTGCCGAGATCTAGGTGGAGATCGCTTGCGGCCTTGAGGATCATTCCCGGTGCGGGTTTGCGGCACGAACACCCCTCGTCGGGAAAATGCGGGCAGTAGTAGAATGCCTCGATGCGCCCGCCCGAACGAGCCACGTTCCTGCGGATCTTGCGCTCCATTGCAGCCAGATC
>Ga0078972_1003955_pt1 | contig 40692 bp, 43 predicted proteins | sample YelNatPaOPGAMG01_FD_67568 | JGI IMG/M metagenome (GOLD analysis project Ga0078972, IMG submission 67568) | Hot spring thermophilic microbial communities from Obsidian Pool, Yellowstone National Park, USA - OP-RAMG-01 (SPADES assembly) (version 2) | ecosystem: Environmental > Aquatic > Thermal...
TAAAATTTAGGTTTGCGATTTAAACTACCGACTACACGGATGTAAAGTTCCGCCCGATTGTGAAAAAAGCTACAGAAAAATTGCCGTAGCTTTTACCCACCAAGCGGGGACAGTTTTTAGCTGTAGCTGTTGGTGCTGGCTTGCGAGCACCACTTCCCTAAAAAAATTCGGGATGGCCAGATTTGAACTGGCAACCCCCACCACTCCAAGGTAGTAGCTAAACAAAACTGGCTACACTCCGATAATAAATAATTTAGCTTAAAAAGTTGCAAATGTCAAAAATATAATTTTTTCTAAACAAGTTAAAGTTAATAAAAAATTTGCCTTTTATATAAAATCTTTTGGTCTCATTAAAATTTTTGATTTATTTGTTGTTATTATATATAATAAACATAAAAATTGTATGCCAGTATTTTTTGCCAAATAATGGTAAAAAATATATTTTATAGAAATTATAAACACTATAGGAGATAAAATGAAAGTAAAATCTAAAACTTTATTTATTGTTTCATTTGCTTTAATAATTATAGCAATATTTATTGTCTTTTCAATATCAAAACCCCAAAAGGCAGATTTTATAACTTTGAAAAGGCAAGATTTTAAATATACCATTCTTGCTAACTGCACAGTTGATTATCCTAAACCCCTTGACATAAAATCCACTTCAGAATCTTTAGTTAAAGCTATATACAAAAAAGAAGGCGAAAAAGTAAAGAAAGGTGAAATAATAATTCTTCTTGACGATTCAGAAGAAATTAGGAGATTAAAAATTGCTTCAAATAATATAATTTCCTTAAACAAGAAAATAAAGAATATTAAAAATGTTGAATTACCAAACCTTTACGAGAAAGAAAAAGAGTTAAAATTAGATTTAGAACTTGCAAAAAATGACTTATCAAGGGCAAAAGATCTGTATGAAGCTGGTGGAATTTCAAAATCAGATTTAGAAAAAATACAGAAAAATTATGGGATAAAACTTTCACAATATAACCAATTAAAAAATACACTTGATAACTATGAAAGTTCTGGAGTCCTTGCTGAGTTAAATATTCAAATTGAAAACGCAAAAATCGAATATGAAGATTATAAGAAAAAGGTTGAAGAAAAAAGGATAATTAGTCCTTTCAATGGAAAAATCTTAAATATTAATGTTCAGAAGGGAGAGAAAACAAGCTTGCAAAAAGTTCTTGCAACAGTTATAGAAGATACAAATTGGCTTCTTGTTATGAATGTTGATCAAAGAGAACTTGGATTGTTAATGAATGGTTTAAAAGCAAATGTTAAATTTGATGCATACCCAGAAGAAATATTTAGTGCTTATGTTACTTATGTATGTACACAAATTGATAAAGAAAAAGGCACCTGCGAAGTAAGGCTTGAAATCAAAGACCAAAAGGCAAACAAAATAAAATATGGAATGTCTGGTTATGCCGAAATATATGCGAAAAGTTTTTCAAATGTTTTAATTATACCACAGAGATTTGTTAAACAATCCAAGCAAAAAAATTATGTAGTTCTATACAAAAATAACAGAGCTTATATCACAAATATAAATCTCACTCGAATAGGTGAAAATGTATTTTTAACTGAGGATTTAAAAGAGGGGGATATCCTTTTAGATATCGATATTAAACAAAGTGGCAAAAAAGTTTCTCTATCTAAAGAGGTGAAAAATTGATATTCAAAAGTTTTGAATTTAAAATTGCCTTAAGATTTTTGGTTAAAGGTAAGTTTCAAACTATTTTCATTATTTTTGGTATTTCTATTGGAGTTGCTGTACAGTTTTTTCTTTCATCTTTGATAAATGGACTTCAAAAAAGCCTTATTGAAAGGACTGTTGGTTCCAGTGCGCATATTTCAATTCTTCCAGAAGATATAATACCAAAGAGTTTTCTTTCTACGAGTGAGGCAACTTACAATGAACCTCCATATAAAAGTTCTTTTGATATAATAAACTGGCAAAAATACTATGATTATCTTAAGTCAAAAAAGGAATGTAAAGTAGTTATGCCAGTAGTTAAAGGGCAGGGTTTTATAGAAAAAGGAGATGTTGTTTATTCTACACTCATAAGCGGTGTAAGTTTAGATGAAGCAAAAATTTTTTATAAATTTGATAAAACCGTTATTTCTGGAATACCACAACTTTCTGGAGATAATGCGATAATTGGTAAAGATATAGCAGATAAACTTAAACTTAAGACATCAAGTTCTTTCTTTCTAAAAAATGATAAAGGTAAAAGTATAGTCCTAACAGTTTCTGGAATTGTTGATCTTGGTTCTTCCCTTGCAAACAATATAATTTTGATTTCAATCGATAGAGCAAGGAGTTTTTTTGATGTAAATGGTATAAGTGAAATTGACATTCAGATTTATGATGTATTTAAAGCAAATATGCTTGCTTCTGAGTATAGAAAAGATTTTAACAGAATAAAAATTGAATCCTGGCAGGGAAAAAACAGAGAATTGCTAACGGCTTTAAGGTCTCAGAGTAGTTCTTCATACATAATTCAATTTTTTGTTATACTCAGTATATCTCTTGGAATTGCAAGTGTGCTTGGTATTTCTGCGGTTCAAAAGTCAAGGCAACTTGGTATTCTAAAGGCTTTGGGAGTAGATAACAGAAGTTCTTTCAACATATTTTTGATAATGGGTGGTTTACTTGGAATAACTGGAGCAATTTTTGGAATATTACTTGGTTTATTTCTTGCTTTTGGGTTTATATTTGGAGCAAAAGGTGTTAGTTTTTCACTTGACTTGAGTTTGTCAAATATAATTACACCAGTATTTTTCTCAATTTTATCAAGTACTGTTGCCTCTATTTTCCCTGCAAATAATGCAAAAAAACTATCGCCTATTGAGGTTATTAGAAATGGATAGCATAATATCTGTAAAAAATATATACAAGGAATTTGGCACAGAAGTTAAGACTACAGTTTTAAAAGGAATAACTCTTAATTTTCAAAGAAATGTTTTTACTGCTTTGATAGGTCCTTCTGGTTCAGGAAAGACTACTTTCTTAAATATCATAAGCTTGCTTGAACCCCCTACAAGTGGAGAATTAGTTATAGATGGTATTGATTTTTCAAAAGTAAATGTGAATGCTTCTTCTAAGTTTAGAAATGAAAATTTTGGTTTTGTGTTTCAATTTCATTATCTTTTACCAGAATTTACAGTTTATGAAAATATTCTTATGCCTTTCTGGATAGGAGAAATTAAAATTACAGATAAGCTTCTTAAAAATGTTGAAAACTTAATGAAAAGAATGGATATATGGAAGATTAAAGATAAATACCCTTCGCAGATATCTGGTGGGCAGCAGCAAAGGACTTCAATAGCAAGGGCTTTAGTTAAAAATCCTAAAGTTATTTTTGCTGATGAACCAACTGGGAATCTTGACAAAGAGACTGGAAATGTTGTTCTGGATATAATGCTTGAAATGATTAGAGAATTTGGTACTACTTTAGTTATGGTAACCCATGATAGAGAAGTGGCATTAAGGGCAGAGCGTGTTATAGAATTGGTGGATGGCAAGATTTGTAAGTCTTTTTTGATAAAAGAGGAAGGTTTAGAGAGAGCTAAAAAAATCCTTGAAGATCGAACTTGCACTTTAGGGGAATAAAACTAAGTCGCACTGTCAAGCAAACTTTTAACATCTTCTTCATATCTTTCGTATATGTATGTATCCCAACTTCATATTTTGTGTTTCAAAAAATGTATGAACTTGGGTTTCACAAAATTTTTAATTTTTTAACAGAATTTTCATTAATTTTCAACTTCAAATTAACATAAAGTTTTTAAAATTAAGTAGAAAATTCTAAAAAGGGGGAATTATGAAGTTAATTTTAGTTCGTCATTCTCAGGCAATGGAAGCAAGTGAATGGAGTGAAAAAGTTGAACTTAGACCTCTTTCTAAAACTGGTATTTATAGAGCCATTATGTTTGCAAGAGCTTTAGAAAAGAGATACTTTCACTCATTTGAATATATTTTAAGTTCTGAATATACAAGGGCAGTTCAAACTTCTGAAATATTGATTAAGTATCTTAAACCAAATCATTTTTTAATTCTGGATGTTTTAAATCCAGGAAATTCCACTGTTGAACTTATAAAGTTTTTGAAAAAAATTCCAGATACTGAGCGTTATATTCTTGCAGTAGGGCATCATCCTTATCTTGAAGAGTTTTTGCAACTTGTTACAGACAAACCAAAGGAGAGTTTTTATTTTAAAAAGCCTTCAATGTGTGAGTTAATCATAGATCCGGAAAAAGAAAAAGGGAAGATTGTTAGTTTTTACAATTATGATGATATACAACAGTCAATATGTCCTATTAAAAAAAGTGAACCTTTCAAAGTAAAAATAGAAGAACTTGAACTAAGTTAGTTACCAGCAAGGCTTGCTAAAATTAAAGGTCTCTTAAAATTTTACAATAATAAATGTAGTATCATCGCTTTGAGGTTGATTTTCTCTAAAGTGGTTTAATTCTTGAATCAGTATATCTTTTATTGTTTTCAACGATTCATTTTTATAACTTTGTATAATTCCCATAGTTCTTTCTATACCAAACTCTTCAAAATTCGAATCAACCTGTTCTACAATACCATCTGTTAGTATTGCAACAATATCCCCCTTTTCAAAGTCTAGACTTCTTTTTTCAACTTCTATTTCATCATTTATTCCCAGAGGTAAGTTTCTTACACTTGTTTTTAGGTGATAAATTTTTTCATCTCTTAAAAGGTAGATAAGAGAATGACCCATATCATAAATATCGATGTTTTTCTTTTTTAAATCAATTTTCAGAAAGATTGCTGTAATAAACTTTTGTAGTTTGAATATTGTGTAAAGATCCCTGTTGATTTTTTTAATAAATTCCGCTATTTCAATCTGTTGGTTCAACATTAGATGGCTGCCTGCAAGAAAAGTTGTAAGCAACGAAGCAGAAACTCCTTTTCCTGAAACATCACACAGTGAAATAAATATTTCTTTTGAGTAATCTCTTATAAAGTAAAAGTCGCCACCTATTTCTTTTGCCATTCTGGAATAGGCTAAAATAGAAAAGTTTCCTTTTTCTATAATTGTTTCTTCATTTACGATGCTTTGTTGAAGGTGTGAAGCAAGCTCGAGATCTTTTCTTAAGGCTTCAGAAAGGTATATCATAAGATCAATATTTGAAAAAATTCCAATAAATTTTTCATCTTTATCTTTCACAATAAAGTATGCTGGCTTATCCACTTTCAGATAATCTTTAAGTTTCTCTGCTACTGAAAAAATATTTTTTTCAAGGTAAAATTGAGGAGCTTCAGTTGTTAAAAAACTTACATCCTTAAATCTTAAAACCTCCTGTCCGTAAGGTCTCCCTATAAAATCAAATATTTTATCCCTTGTAAGTATTCCTTTCACTTTTTTATTGCTATCTACAACTCCTAGGCATTTAATGTCGTCAGACTTTGCAACTTCACTTGATACTTCAAATATTTTTTCATTTTCATATACATAATTGAAGCTGCTTATTATTTTTAAAACAACTTCTCCGCGAGGTGAAAGTCTTACAATGTTTCTATTTATAACCATTATATCCTCCTATCTGTTTTTATGTTAATTGAAAATTGTAAGAATACTGTTAAAGAATGAAAAAATTTTTTCAAAGAAAAATTAACAGAAAATTAAAAGTCCCTTTAATTTCATTTAATTTTTTGTACCTATCATATTAACAAAATAAAACCTAAAGGAGGAAAGTTTATGTTTAAAAGAATTTTAGTTCTTTTGATGTTGCTTGTTGTTGTGAACGGTTTTGCAGAAGTGAAGTTAGATTCACTTATCTGGTTGGATAGTGAAGCTTATGTTGATACCAACCAGACATTTTTTGTTGACAAAGGTAATGCTTTCTATATTGGTAGAGCATATGTAAACCTGAGAGGAGATATTGGCAAGGACTGGTTTGGCAACAAGATAACTGGTAGGTTGACCGTGGATTTCTCAAAACAATCTACGCCAGTTAAGTATGCTTATTTTGACTGGAAATTTGCTGATTTTCTTGTGCTTTCTGGTGGACTTATGAAAAGTGAGTTTGGTTATCTAACCTACTGGGAATATCCTTTACCAGTTAAGGCTTTAGGTGAAGTTGACAAGAAACTAAAACCAACAGCTTCTGTTGATTTTGGTATGGGTATTTCTGGAAAACTTTTACCAATCGAAGGTTTAACAAAGAATCTTATCTACTACAACATCCAGATTCTCAATGGTGAAGGTTATGAAAAACTTTACAAGGGTGATACAACTCCACCAAATGATACTTTTGCATCTCATTATACCCTTGTTCTATCACCAATCGATGGAGTGAAGGTAGGTGGAACTTACAGGTTAAATCCAAGAGATTATGAACAATCAAGGGATTCAAGGGCTGGATTGCCTTTGAATGTAAGTCAGAATGCATACTCTATCTATGCTTCTGCTAATAATATAGCAATTTCTGAAGATTTTAAAATACCTGTAGATTTTCTTGTAGAATATATTGCAATGGATACAAAATTTGATGGATACAAAAATACAAATTCTACTTCCACTACTAACTATACAGTAAGTGGTAATGCTTATTCTATAATGCTTGGTTATACAATCTTTGATGCTGTTACTCCTTATGTAAGATACGATATGGTTGATCCAGATACTTCTGAAAGTGCTACAAATGATATGCAGCAAATTTTATACATTGGAGCAAATGTAAAGGCTGACCCAAAAGGTAATCTTGTATTCAAGCCACTTTATCAGTATTACCTTATGAAAGATAATAAGTCTGATAAGAATGACTGGATTATCAAACTTGAAGTTGAATACAAGCTTGGTTTTTCAATATGGCAATAGTGCTAATAAAAATTTCTTCTATTAAGTTAGTAAAAATTTTCCAGCAGGGGGACTTCCCCCGCTGGAATTATATATTTAAGGAGGTACGATATGTTTAAAAGATTAATGGCTATCTTAGCTTCTCTTACTTTCGTAGGAATTTCTTTTGCTACTGAGCTTTCAGGAGCAGGTGCTACATTTCCATATCCTTTGTACTCAAAGATGTTTAGTGAATATTATAAGCTTAAAAAGGTTGAAGTAAATTATCAGCCTATAGGTTCGGGTGGAGGAGTACAACAGCTTATTAACCGAACTGTGGATTTTGGAGGTACTGATGCTCCACTTAATGAGAAAGAAGAAAAAGCTGCAAAGGATGAAGTTATCCACATACCTACCTGCCTGGGCGCTGTGGTTTTAACCTACAATTTACCCGGAAATCCAACTATAAAGCTAACACCTGAAATAGTTGTAGATATTTATCTTGGTAAAATTACAAAGTGGAATGATCCAAGAATAACGGAAGTCAATCCCGACTATAAATTTCCAGATTTGGGAATAGTTGTAGTAAGAAGGTCTGATGGTAGTGGAACAACATTTGTTTTCAGTGAATACCTTGCAAGTGTAAGCGAAGAATGGAAAACTAAGGTTGGCGTAGGTAAATCACTAAACTGGCCGGTTGGAATAGGTGGGAAAGGAAACCCGGGCGTGGCTGGCTATGTAAAACAAACCCCCGGAGCTATAGGCTATGTAGAAGTTGCTTATGCTAAACAAAATAAGATGCCTTACGCTTCCTTAAAAAATAAAAGTGGCAATTTTGTATTACCAACTCTTGAGTCAATATCAAAAGCAGCTGATGTCCCGATCCCTGCACACACAAAGGTTTCTCTCGTGAATACAGACAACAAGGATGGATATCCAATAGTTGCTTTTACCTGGATTATTGCTTACAAAGAACAGGGCTATGGTGGTAGACCAAAAGATAGGGCAAAAGCACTTAAAGATTTACTTTACTGGATGGTCACAGAAGGGCAAAAGTACAATGAAGATTTAGACTACGGTAAACTTCCAGAGAAAGCCCAAAAAGCTGCAGTAGATTTGATAAATTCAATGATTTATAATGGGAAGCCAATTCAGTAAGCTTTCAAATCTTTAGAAAACTCCCCTACACGGAATATAATAATTCCGTGTAGGGAAAATATTTTCGATTCTAAAATTCTCCATACTGTTTTATAAGACTTTCAAAAATCTCTTTTGGACGATAACCTACAATTGTTTCTCTTATGTTGCCGTTGCTGTCAATAATAAAAGTTGTTGGTATTCCTCGTATTTCTCCGTAATCCTGTACTACTCTGTAAGTTCCTTTTACTACAGGATAGTTAATATTAAACTTTTTAACAAATTGCTTAACATTTTCAGGATTATCCTGGTCTAAATTTATACCAATAATTATTAAATGATCCTTGTATTTATTCTGTAGTTCTACGAAAGAAGGAATTTCCATTCTGCATGGTGGACACCAAGTAGCCCAGAAGTTTAAAATAATTAACTTGCCTTTATAATCTGAAAGGGTTAAAGTTCCACCCTCAATTTTTTCCAGAGTAAAATCAGGTGCATTTCCCCAACTTCTTTCAGATTTTTTTGTTTCTTTTGTGGAAAATTCAACTTTGTTTTCTTTGCCTTTACAGCCACCAAATATCATTGCAAAAGCTATTAAAATTGAAAAGATTTTCTTCATAATATCCTCCCCGACAAAACTAATATACCAGTAATAATAAGCATTATTCCTGTTGCAATTGTTATTATCTTTAGATATTTTTTTATTTTTGTAAACAGTTTCAAAACTTGATTTACTGCAAGCCCTGTGATTAAAAATGGCAAACTCAATCCTAAAGAATATACAATGAGTAATATCACTCCCTGCAATAAAGTTGTCCTTGTTGCCGCAAGAGTTAATATTGCTCCAAGTATAGGACCTATGCATGGTGTCCAGCCTATAGCAAATGTCATTCCTACTACCAGTGAACCAAGCCCACCTAAAATAGGTTTAGTTTCGAGATGTATCTTTTTTTCATATTCAAGAAATTTTATTTTTAATAATCCTGTAATATGCAATCCAAAAATAATTATAATTATTCCACCAATTATTCTTAATATTTTTTTACTTTTTACAAGAAGGGTTGTTATAGAACTGGCAGAAGCACCAAGAGCCACAAATACAATTGAAAATCCAATAATAAACAGAATGACTTCTTTTAAAACTTTTCTGGTATCCTTTGAGCTTTCTTCAGTACTCTTTAATTCATTTACTGATAAGCCAGTTATGAATGATAAATACACAGGGATAAGGGGTAAAATGCATGGTGAAAAAAACGACCCTATCCCTGCAAGAAATGTTAGTAAAATGGATATTTGCTCCTGCATTTTTATATCCTACTTCTCTATTTATGTTTTATTAGTGTTTATTTAATCTTTTGCTTAAGCTACTTTCCTTAACAATGCTCATGGTGTCCTCTTCCATGGTGATCACATTCTCCTTTGCCCATGCCATGCCCTTCTCCATGATTACAGAGGCTTTTTCCTCCCTTAAGTGTTCCATCAAGAAGCTGCATTATTACATCATCAATACTACCACTTACTCCAAGCACTACACTTATTCCAGCAGAATTAAAAAGTTCCTGAGCACGTGGTCCCATACCACCAGCAATAATGCAATTTACTCCTTGCTCTTTAAGGTATTGTGGTAAAAAACCCGGTTGGTGCCCGGGATTGGCTATCACTTGCTTACTTAAAAGATTATTCCCATCAATCTCTACGATGGTGTAGGATGGACATCTTCCAAAATGTGCAGAGACAAAATTTCCATCTGTGGATATTGCTATTTTCACTACATTCCTCCTTATCTAAAGTGATTTTTTGTGGTCAGGAGCAGTATTTACCACCCCTGACCATTTTTTATTCTTGCTTCTGTGCCTCTTCCTTTTCCAGGGTGCTTATTCGATTCTGTATCTCCTCAAGTTGCTTTTTGAAAAATTCCTCTTGCCTTTTCAAAATATCTACCTCTTCTTTTGGATCCATTTCGTAGCTGTATGGCATAGGCCATCTTCCAAAAGCAGAATAAACACCTCCTGCTCTCATCCATCCAGGAAGTCCTGTTGCATAGTACCAATGCCTATAGCCATGACCACGGCCAGACCAGCACCAGAAACCTCGTCCTGGAATTGGATTCATATAACCAGGCACAGAATAGCCAGCACAGTAACCAGCTCCACGGCCAGTTTTAGGACCGAGTCCTAACGGTCCTGTTCCATTTCCCCAGGGCATATCTTACCTCCTTTTGGGTTATAAAGTTATAACATTACCTGTGTAATTATAAAATACATTTGCATTCGTTAAATCTTTAATTAAAGCTAAATATTCCACTCCCGTACAGTGCGATACGCCTATATTCTTTATGTTAAAATCTTTTATTAAGTTTATTATCTCTTTAACCTTTTGTTCTTTTTCATTTTTAAGGTGAAAACCACCTATGAGATAGTCAATCGGAAGATTAAACTTATCAGTGGCAGTCTTTACTATGTTTGATATCCCTCTGTGAGAACAGCCACTTATTATGGTTAAACCTTTTTTGTTGTTTATCAACAAGAATTGCTCATCTTCAAATTTATCTTCTATGTAATTGTTGTTATCGTTAATAAACATATTTTCAAAATGAGTATCTATCTCATCGTAAATTTTTATATCCGTAACTATAATTACATTTTCTGATAGAGAAGTTTCTTTGTCAGTGTAAAAAATTCTCTCTTCGATTATGGATTTACTAAAGGGAATGCCAATGAATTCTTTATTTTTATATTTTTTGTAGAATGCTTCTTTTTTTATGTAAATTTTTGCCTTTTTATTAAACTTAATAAAGTCAAGCAAACCGCCAGTATGGTCATAATGCCCATGGCTTATTACAACGGAATTAATTTCAGAAATATCTATACCAAGCACCATTGCGTTGTGGATAAAATTGCCTGTTTGCCCTGTATCAAATAGAATTTTTTCTTTTCCATCCTCAATAAATACAGAAAAACCATGTTCACCAGTAAGGTATTTATCATAGACAACATTATCAATTAGTGTGGCTATCTTCATTTTTCACTTCCTCATCGGGGCTTTTTTCCCACTTATTACAAATTCTAATGGCTTTATTGTTTAAAATTGCATCAATAATCTTAAAGCGGCCTGACTCAAGCAAACGCTGGACTGTTCCCCTTGAAATGTTCATCCTGTCAGCAGCCTCAATCTGGCTTAGCTTTTCATGGTCACACAGTCTAACGGCTTCAAACTCATCAAGAAATATTTCCACCACATCCAGTGTGCCAAAAGGCATTCCTATTGGTTTATAGATTTTATCAGAATCCAGATGTCTACAACATCTTCTTTTTCTCCACCTTGGCATAGTGTTGTCCTTTTTGTGCATATGCACATTATTATAGTAAGGCAGAAAGTTTTTGTCAAGGGTTTGGGATAAATTATTTTATTTTGACGTAAATTTCTTTTTTGATTATACTTTACTAATATTTTTAAAAGGCAGGGAAAAGATTATGGGTGAAGAAAAAAAGTCGGATAAGCCCGATTTTAAGATTAAGAATATAATCGGTATTATGAGCGGAAAGGGTGGGGTTGGAAAGTCAAGTGTTACATATCTTATGGCACTGGCTTTAAAATTAGAAGGTTATAGTGTTGGAATTATGGATGCAGATATTACCGGGGCAAGCATACCTGAACTGTTGCATCTTAAAAGGGGTAGCATACAGGTTCTGGGTAATTATATTCTTCCTTTTGATACTAACCAGGGTTTCAGGGTGCTTTCAATGAACCTTTTGCTTGAGAATGAAGAACAACCTGTAATATGGAGAGGACCTCTTCTTTCAAAGGCTGTGGAACAATTCTGGAATGATACAATATGGGGGGATTTAGATTTTCTTCTTGTGGATATGCCTCCTGGTACATCTGATATTGCTTTGACAGTGATGCAGAGTATTCCACTGAGCGGGCTTATTATTGTTACCATACCAAATAAGCTTGTTTTAACAATTGTTGCAAAGGCTATAAATATGGCTAAGGCCGTTAATGTGCCTGTTTGGGGTTTGATTGAGAATATGAGCTATGTGGTTTGTCCAAAGTGCGGGGAAAAAATAAACTTTTTTGGAGAAAGCACAAATTTGAAAGAAAGGACAGGAGTAGAAATTCTTGCAAGCATTCCAATGCTGAAAGAAATAGCGGATATTCCAGAAAAAGGAGTTTCTTTAAGTGATAAGGAAATTACTGAAGTTCTTGGTAGCCTTTCAAAGGCTATTTTAGCAAGAGCAAAATTATAGTCAGTAGGGATTATTATGCCAGACTAAGGTAAAAGTATGTGTAGTGCCTTGTAAAAAACTTAACTTTTTGCCAGCTAATAAATTAAAAAACTTTACCGATGAAGTTGGGAAAAATCTAAACTTTCTTTATTTGTAAAACACCTCAATAACCCATAAGCTTGATTATGAGATAAAACACAGGTATGGAGTAAATTACACTGTCAAACCTGTCAAAAAAACCTCCATGGCCGGGGAGTATCTCTCCCGAATCTTTTTGATGAGCCCATCTTTTAAATGTAGATTCTGAAAGATCACCCAGTATCCCTGCCAGAATTATGCAGGTTGAAAATATAAAAAACTGAAGAATTGAAAATTTAACAGAAAAGTTAAAAATAGACTGAAGTAGAAATAAGATCCCGGCAGTAAGATAACCAAAAAGAAGGGTCCCGATATACCCTTCAACTGTCTTATTGGGACTGGAGAGAAACTTTATTTTGTGCCTGCCAAAGAACCTTCCAAATATAAAACCACCTGTATCAGAAAACCAGGTAATAAAAAGCACGATAGAAAGTATCCAGCCTGAAAGATCATGCATTTTAAGTAAGATAGCAAAAGGGAAAAATATGCCAAGTAAAATATAGCCGAAGATTGAAACACCAACATGTTCAATTGAAAACTCAAATTTACCTGAGACAGATTCTATCAGAGTAATGACAAAGATAATTATAATCAATAAAAACAACTGAATCAGGAAGAACAAATTGATATCATAAACTCCAAGTCCGAAAAGATAATAATTCAGACTGTTTACAGAAATTCCAATGTTATTAACCCATAAATAGAAACGAAATCCTTTGTTTTCAACCATATTAAAGATTTCAAAATTAATAATAGAAGAAATAATTACAAGAATAATAAAAAGAGGAAGTCCGTTAAGATAACTAAAGAAAACAACAAAAATACCAAACGGTAGCAGGATTAAGGTTGTTTTTATGCGGACAATAAAACTTTTAAATGCCCCCGAACCTTCTCTCCCTCTTCTGGTAGTCATAGATTGCTCTGACAAACTCTTCGGGCGTAAAGTCTGGCCATAATGTCTCTGTGACCCATATTTCTGCATATGCTACCTTCCATAGTAGAAAATTACTTATTCTCAGTTCTCCACTTGTTCTGATAAGAAGATCAACATCCGGAATTTCCGGGTGATAAAGGTATTTGGAGAAAAAAGCTTCATCAATTTCCTCTGGTTTTACTTTACCATTGCTGTAGTCTTTTATTATAGCTTTTACACCATCAACTATTTCTTTTCTTCCACCATAATTAAAAACGATATTCAGTGTAAAGTTTTTAAAATCTTTTGTTTCTTCCTCTATATTCCACAGTTCAATAGCAAGATCTTTAGGTAGTTTTTCTTGTGTTCCAGTTATTGTTAACTTTATTTCATTTTCCAGTAATGTTTTTTTATATTCTCTTGCAAGTTTTCTTGCCAGTGAAAAAAGATATTCAATTTCAACCGCCGGTCTGTTCCAGTTTTCAGTAGAAAACGCATAAAAAGAAAGAAATTTTATCCCAAGTTCTTTATTAAACTCAACTATATTTTTTAAGACTTCATATCCTTTTTCATGTCCCTTATATCTTTCAAGCCCTCTTTTCTTTGCCCATCTGCCATTACCATCCATAATAATTCCTGCGTGCTGTGGAAGCCTTGCAGGATCAAGCTTAATTCCGAAAAACTCCATTCTAAACTTCCATTATCTCCTTTTCTTTTTTTGCCACCAGTTCATCAATCAATTTAATGTGTGCATCTGTAACTTTTTGAATTTCATCAAATTCCTTTTTTTCTTCATCCTCACTTATATGCCCTTCTTTGGAAAACTTTTTTATCTTTTCATTTATATCTCTTCTTTCATTTCTTATGGCTATCTTGGCTTCTTCACCTAATTCCTTTGCTTTTTTAATATATTCTTTCTTTGTTTCCTCGGTTAGGGGTGGGATATTTATTCTTATTACTTTTCCATCATTTGTAACATTAAATTTTAAGCCTGATTCAACTATTCCCTTTTCTATCGCTTTTAATATTGACTTATCCCAGGGATCTATAACTATTGTGTGCGGATCGGGCGTGGATAGGGATGCTGCCTGTTTGATAGGTGTAGACACACCATAGTAATCAAAGCGAATATCTTCAATCATCCCTACTGTTGCCCTTCCTGTCCTCACTTTTTTTAATTCATCTTTAAAAAACTGAATTGTTTTATCCATTCTTTGATTTGCTTCATTTTTCAACTTTAAAAATTCCTCAACCATAAATCCTCCTGAATTAAATTTGTTTTATTTTACAAAGAATTCCAAATAAAATCAATTTTTATTAAAAAATTTGCAGGGACTCTAATGGTAGATAAAGTAAATATTTTTACTTTAGAAATTTCTGGTCTAGCTAAAATCAAACAGAAAATTTGAACTCTACTTTTGTGCCACCACTCTTTGGACTTTCAAATTTAATTTCACCGCCGAGTTGCTGAACAAGAAGCCTTATTAACATTATTCCAAAGCCTTCGTGAGTTTCAATATTGAAATCAGGGGGAAGTCCAGTTCCATTATCTACAATTATTAAAGTCAGTTGATTATTCTCTTCAAATGCTGTAATTTCTATTTTCCCTTCCTTCTTTCCTTTGAAAGCATGCTTGATAATATTTGTAAGTAGCTCGTTTAACAACATTCCTAAATAAAAAGCTTTTTTAGAGCTCAAAAGAATATTTTGAATCTTCTGTTCGCATTCAATGTTCAGTTCACCAGAAAAAACGCTGAATATTTTTGAGATGAGATCCTCTAAGTAATCTTTTAAGTTTATTTCTCTATAAAACTCTGTATCAATTAATCTTTCATAGAGAATTCTCATGCTTTCAATTCTTCCTACCATATCGTTTAAAACTGTAACTGTTTCTTCAGTTTTTACAGATTTTTTAAGCAGGTTTATGAGAGCCAGGATTGATACAATATTATTTTTTACTCTGTGATGAACCTCTTTTAACAAAAGGTCTTTTTCATCCAGTAGCTTTTTGATTTTATCTTCTGCCTCTTTGCGTGCTGTTATATCCTCTACGAGCCCCATTATGCTTTCAAGTTCATTTTTTTCATTTATTATGGGTACAAAATAAGCTGAAAGAAATGAATATTTCCCCCACTTAGAAACGTAAGGAAATTCATAATGAATAATTTTTCTTTCTTTAACGCATTTTATAAAATTGGCTGAAAAGTTTGCTTTTTTAAGTAATGGAAATTCTATCAGATTGATTTCCTTTGTTTTTTCAGCCGATGGTGAACCAAGAAATTTTAATAAAGTTGGATTAACGTCGGTAATTGTCCCATCTGGTCTGGCAATGTAAATACCAATGGGAGAGTTTTCAAAGACAAGTCTGAACTTTCTCTCATTGTCAATAAGTTTCTGGTGGAGTAAATTTTCTTCAGTGACATCGTGGATGATAGAATAAAGAATATCTTTTCCTTTCCATTTTATTCTTGTACTATAGACCTGAACCTGTTTTATAGATCCATCAGCTATTCTGTGGTTGAACTCAAAGAAATTTTTTTCCTGTCTTCTGACCTTCTCTATTTCTTTTTTTATCTCATAAGCAGGCAAAGTATTAATTTCATAGATTTTCATGGCAAGAAGCTTTTCCCTTGGCCAGCCATAAAACTTTATGGCGGCTTCATTGGCGTCAATGATTCTACCATTATCTGGATCAATTAGCAACTGGATCGCAATATGCTCGGAAAACATTTTTCTGAATAGCTCTTCATTTTCTTTTGCTTCAAGTAATGCTTTTTGTTGTGCAATTTTTGTTTCAAATAGTCTGAAAGCCATCTTTATGGAATTAAGCATTACAGCCTCACCTGAATTTTTAAGTATGTAACCATAAGAAGTGACTTCTTCTGTTGCAGTTACAGTATCTTTATCAGAATATGAAGAGAGAAAAACTACAGGAAGTTCTCTAATTGAAAGAATTTTTTTTGCTATCTCAACACCTGTCATTCCCTTTCCAAGATTTACATCCATCAATACCAGATCTACCTTTTGCCCTTTCTTGATTAAGTTTATTGCTTCTTCTCCTGTATTGACAACAATTGTTTTATAAGCGTTTCTTTCAAGAAAAGTTGCAGTATCTAAAGCTAAAATATTTTCATCTTCTACTATGAGAATTACTTTTTTTTCATTGTTCATAACTTATCTCTCCAGACTTAGAATTTTTTCAACTATAATTTGCTGTGGTCTCTTTCCAGAAAGTGGTTTAATTTTTGAAAAATTGGACTTGAACTCTACTATTCTGTTTTTCATTAAATTTATTTTCTCAATTAAAGTTTCTTTAGAAAATTTATCCTCCTCAATGAGAAAGGCAAGCCCCTTTTGCACAAGGGTATTTGCGTTTAAAAACTGGTGATTATCAGGTGAATTTTTGATTGGTATAAATATTGTTGGGATCTTAAAGTTCATAATTTCCGCTATTGTAGTAGCTCCTGCTCTTGATATTAACATATCCACTATGGAATAAAAGAGATCCATCCTTTCAATAAAAGGATAAAATTTTACATTCAAGAGGTTTTCAAGTTTTGAAAGATAGCCTTCTCTTTTGAATCTTTCAAATTCTACCGCACCTATACTCCAGATTACAGAGATCTCTTTTGGAATTTCTTCTACTATTTCATAAACAACATCATTTACTACTCTTGCACCCTGACTGCCTGTTGTTATACCAAGAACAAAATCACCTTCTATCCCAAAAAATTTTTTTGCTTCGCTCCTTTCAACTGAATGTGTAAACAAAATTGGATTGCCAGTAAATTCGCTTTTTTTAGAAGGAATTTTTTTTGTAGCTTCAAACGATGTGAAAATTTTTCTGGCAAAAATTGAATAAAACCTGTTTGTAATTCCTGCTATGCTATTCTGTTCAAGGATATACAGAGGCTTAAAAAGAAGGATAGCACTTAAGGCGACAGGGTTGGATATGTATCCCCCTGTTATTATTACAAAATCTGGATTGAAAATTTTTATCTTTCCGAATACTGAAAAAAAAGTTTTCAAAAGCTTTATGATATCAATAAAAGTTCTAAAACTAATTTTTCTTGAAATACTTGATATGTTTACAAAGATTCTATCTTCTACTGCTATTCTATCAACAACAGGAAATTTTACATCCGTAGCATTCAAAATATATTTAACTTCAATTCCATTTTTTTTCAACTCTTCATAGACAGCTATACCCGGGATAAGATGTCCTCCGGTTTTCCCACCGCTAACAATGCATTTTATTTGCTTCTTTTTGATATAATTTTCCATTTTTCACCAAACTTTTTTAACATATAGTCAACATAAATTACACTGTCTTTGCTTGAACGGGGATTGGGGTTAAGCTGTTTTTCAATACCATCATAAATATCCTGGTGTTTGGGTAGTATCGTTTCATTCACAACATACCATTTTGTAACAACAATTGCCAGTTGATTTGTAGCATCATTAGTATAATACTCTGTCCCAACTATTTCAATTCTTTTTATCTTGGCCGCCTCTTTCTTTAAAATACTCAGGGTACCTGCTGTATTTGTGACTTCATCTATAGTTTTTTCAACCCTTCTTTTTTCATAAAGTTCTGTAATTTTAAGCATTTCTTCAAAGTCTGTGTTTTTAAGCATGCTGTAAAGATTGTATACAAGTGATTCAGGATTACTAAAATCGTAGTTGTATTTCTTTTTTTCTTTATCTGTAGAAGTCTGTGAAAAAAGAAGTAAAGAAAGTAAAAAAATCAATAGAAGTAAGTATTTCCTCATATAGATTCCTTTCAGCATACTATACATTATTATCGAAAATTATAATAATTTTTTAAGAAGATACCGCTTCTTTTACCGAGTTTGCTATAAACTCTATATCCTTATCCTCAAGGAATGGATGCATTGGCAAACTCAATATCTCTTTTGAAACAAGCTCACTTACAGGAAAGTCCCCTTCTTTATGGCCAAGATAATGGTAAGCCTTCTGTAGATGTATAGGAATAGGATAATGTATTGCAGTTGGAATTCCTTTCTCCTTTAGTTTTTCAACCACCTTATCTCTATTTTTTACCCTTATGGAATACTGTGCAAACACACATCTATCAGTATAAGGTGCAAGATATGGAGTAATTACATAATCTTTAAGTAACTCATTGTATTTCAAGCCAATTTTGTGTCTGGCGTTTGCTTCATTTTCAAAATGTTCAAACTTCACAAGAAGTATTGCTGCCTGTAAATTATCAAGTCGCATATTAAGTCCTATATAATGGTGGACATACCTTGCTACCTGTCCATGATTTAAGAGTGCTTTAATTCTTTCGGCAAGATTTGAGTCATTCGTAAAAACCATTCCTCCATCACCATAGCAACCTAAAGGTTTTGAAGGAAAAAACGAAGTGGCTCCTATGTCAGAAAGAGAACAAGATTTTCTGCCCTTGTAAATTGCACCAAAGGATTGTGCTGCATCTTCTATCACAAATAAACCATACTTTTTTGCAATTTTATTTATTTCATCCATATCTGCTACCTGCCCATAGAGAGAAACAGCTATAATCCCCTTTGTTTTTTCTGTAATCTTTTCTTCTATCTTTTTTACATCAATATTGTAAGTCTTTTCATCTATATCAACAAAAACAGGTTTTGCCCCTATAAATGAAATAACTTCCGCTGTAGCAATAAATGTAAAAGGTGTGGTAATGATTTCATCTCCACTTTTAACACCAAAGGCAAGAAGGCCTAAAAGTAATGCATCTGTTCCTGATGCACATCCTATTCCATAATTTACTTTAGTATAACTTGCAAGTTTTTCCTCAAGCTCTTTTAGCTCCTCCCCCATTATGAAACTTGCATTTTTCATTACATTCTTAACTTTTTTTTCAATATCTTCTTTATAAAGAAGATACTGCTTTTTAAGGTCGATAAATTCCATAAAATTCTCCCTACTTTTTAAAAACAAAATACACAGCCCCTAAAATAAAAAGCATTGCAACATAATGATTCCACTTTATAGGCTGACCCATATACAGAAGACTGAAAGGTATAAATATTGAAATTGTAATAACTTCCTGCAAAATCTTAAGCTGGGGTAAAGAAAGAACCTGAAAACCAATTCTGTTTGCCGGAACCTGAAGCAGGTATTCAAAAAGGGCAATAGACCAGCTTGCAATAGATGCTAAAATCCATGGCTTATCGTTTAAGTTTTTTAGATGACTGTACCATGCGAATGTCATAAATATATTTGAACAGATGAGAAGGAAAATTGTAACTATAATTTTCCCCATATTGTAAAGCCTCCTCGGGTTACAAAGGTATGAGTATAGCCTTAAATTTTAAAACTTTTCTAAAAATTTGTCAAAAAGAGGCGAAGAAGATAACTGGTGATGTGTCCAATTGTGTTGATTTTAAATTCAGGATGTTTTTAATTCCTTGATATCTAAAAGCTCATAGATTTTTATAGCCTTTTCTATGCCCTTTAGATAAATTTTGTCTAATTCTCTTACAGTAACAAGATCCTTTACTCTTTCGTAGGTGTGTTCACTGATAATTATATTTGTACCATAGGTTTTGTTTTCATCCTGAAGTTCTTCAGTAATTGTAGCTGTTTCTCCTATTGCAGTGTAGTTCATCTTTTTTTCTGAACCAATATTTCCCACAAGTACATTTCCAGAGTTTATACCTATACCTATGTTTATTTTTGTTTTTCCCTTCTGTTCCATTTCCCTGTTGAATTCTTTTAAGGTCTCCATCATTTTAACTGCGGATAGACAGGCATAATATGCATGGTTTTCAAGCTTAATAGGTGCTCCCCAGAATGCAACAATTGCATCACCAATGTACTTATCAAGTGTTCCCTTGTTTTGCAATATAATGTCTGTCATTCTCGATAGATAAACATTTAAAAATTCAACAAGCTCTTTTGCACTCATACTTTCTGAAATTGTTGTAAAGCCTCTTATATCGGAAAATAGCATTGTTACTTCGTTCTCCTGCCCGCCAGTTTTCGCCAAATCTGGATTTTCTATGAGAATATTTACAAATTCAGGGCTTACATATTTTGAAAATGTTTGCCTTATTAGCTTTTTTTCTTTCTCTTCAGTCATTAGTAGATAAACCTGCCCTGTTATAAGCGAAAAGGTAGCAGAGATTAATGGAGGGAAAGTTAGAATTTCTATTCTTAAAAGAAATAGTGTAAAACCAATGATGAGTGGGAAAAAAATAGCTACAAATAGTGCTATAATAGTATACTGTATTTTTCTACCAAGCAAAAGAGAAACCAATATCGAAATTAAAAGAACATAGAAGATGTTAAGTAAAGGAGGAGTTTCTAAGATAAAATCTCTATTGAATATGGTGCCAATAGCATATGCAAGATGTTCTGTGCTTGGAAGACTTCCAGCCGGGGAATTCCATCTGTTTTCAGTCAAGCCTTCAACATCCACACCAAAAAGGAGTATAGAATTTTTAGGCAGCCCGGCTCTTTTTATATCCTTGAGTGATAATTCTCTTAAAAAACCAGACTTATGTTTTCCCCTGTAGTTTACTGTAATTGAATAGTTTTTGTCTGTTGGTATTGTGAAATCAATTTTTTCACCATTATATGTTGAGTTTTTTATTACTATTTTTCTGTCAGAAATTATTACATTAGAAAGGTCAGAATTTAAAAGTTTGACCACTATCAAAAGTGTACTAGATGGGTAATATATGTTTGTAATCTTTACATTGTTGTTCTCTATGTAGTAGTATTGAACTTTGAAAATTAATGGGACTTTTTTGTAAATATCAAGTTCTCTTTCGAAGTTACCACACGCTGCAAATTTAGCTGATTTTAAAAGTTCAAGCACTCCGGCATTTATTTTATGATAGGCTAAAATGTTTAAATCTTTTTCTATTTTCAGTTCAAATGGTTTTAAAGTTTTTGCTAATTCGGAATCATAACTTTGAATTTCTCTTGCAATTTCTTTCGGGTCATTGAATCTTTCTGTAAAAAAACTAAGGCCAATGTTTTTTTTCTTTTTCATTTCAGCTGCAAGGAGTTCACTGTTGTTTTCATTTTCAAGCAAAAGATCAAACCATAAAAGTTTTATTGTCTCTTCTTCAAGAGAATTAATGTGGGAAATTATGTCCTTCCATATTTCGTTATTGATTTTTAAAGTTTTGTATTTTTCAATTGTGGGGTTATCAATTTTTACTAAAAAAAGTTTGTTGTATATTCCTTTGAGCTCCTGTGTCCTTAATGTCCCAATTACAAGCTGCGCTTTTGACTGTGCTGTTGTTGAAAACCTGAGTGAGAGGGAGAAATCCTCAATTTTCCTTAAAATCAGAGAAATTTTTGTAATGTCGTATTCAACCGGAAGATAGTAAAAAAGCAAAACAATTCCTGAAAAAAGAATAGAAAATATCATTAAAACCAAAAATTGTTTTTTCTTCATTTTTATCTCCTGCTATTTTAAATCTAATATTTCATAAATTCTTACAGGCTTTGTTTTTCCTTTTACTCTTGTAAGGTCTAATTCCCTGAAGTAGAATCTGTCTTTAACCTCTTCATAGGTTGTTTCTGAGATTATAATGTTTGTGTGAAAGTATTTATTAAGTCCTTTTATTCTTGATGCAAGGTTAACCGTATCCCCCATTACAGTGTAGTTTGTTTGTTTTTCAGAACCAACATTGCCAACTACTACTGTTCCTGTGTTTATTCCTATGTTGATAGCAATTTCGGCAAGCCCTTTTTCTTTAAGTTCCTTATTTAATTCTTCCACAGCCTCTTTCATTTTTATGCTTGCCTCACATGCCTTAAAAGCCTGATCTTTTACCTCTACAGGAGCTCCCCAGAATGCCATCACATTATCAGCAATATACTTATCAAGAGTTCCATCATTATTTATTACAATTTCTGCCATCTTTGAAAAATAACTGTTTAAAAATTCGACCATTTCTTCAGGAGAAAATCTCTGTGAAAAATCACCAAGATTTTTTATGGATGAAAATAAAACGGTTACCCTTCTTTCCTCACCACCAAGTCTTATCATTTCTGGATTCTGCAAAAGAATATCCACAAGCTTGGGATTAAGATAGCTTGAAAATGTCGATTTTATCCAGCTTTTTTCCTTTTCTTCAGTGAGTAGCATATAAACCTGCATAATTACAAGAACAATAGCTGATGTCACCATTGGTATAAAAGTAATTATACTCGTCCCATTAATGAATGAAACAAAGCCTGTTAAAACTGGTAAAATCAGTGCTATAAAAAGTGCAATAATTGCAAATAGAGTTCCAAAGCAAACAAGTATTCCTGTAGCAGAAGAGATTATGAAGGTGTAAAGAAAGTTAAATAGAAAATTGGAATTTTCCTTTATAAAATCTCTGTTTATAATCGTTCCGAAGGCATAGGCATTCAATTCTATTCCATACATTTCACCAAATGGAGTGTTTTTTATGTCGTAGGCTCCCTTGGTTGAGTACATTCCAAGGAAAAGAATATCATTACTCTGAAATTTATATTGCTGGTATTTTGAGAATGGTATTATTTTTACATAACCACTTGATGGTAAGGATTTGTAATTTATTTTTAGATTAAGCTGATCATCCACAGGGATTTCAAAATCAATTCTTTTGCCTTCAAATTGTGCATTTTTTATTGTCAACTTATTTGTGGTTATTTCAATATCTTCGATTTTACTGTCTAATAAAGATGCAGCCATTGAAAGAACAATCGAAGGGTAATAAATATTTGTTAGATAGTAAGCTTCTTTATCTTCAAAGTAATAGTAGCATGACACTACAAGAGGGATTTTTGAGATGGGTAAAATTTCAAGGTTAACATTTGCTGAGCCTGCTATGTCAATTCTTTTGGCAAGTTCTTCCATCATTGGAATACACTTTGCAAAAGAACTTAGCCTGGGTTTTTCCTTAAGATTTAGCTCGAATTTTTTTATTGCCTGAATTTTTGGTGAAAAGTAGTTATCCCCTTCCGTTATGATTTTTTTAATAAGAAAACTTTCTTCTTCTTTTTCTATTTCCTTTCCTACAGTGGTTTTAAATGTTTCAAAGATAATATCTTCCGCAAGTTTGCCTTTGTAATTTTTGAAGGAATTTATAAGTGCTTCATCACTCTTAGGGGATGCACTTTTTTCTCCAAATATTATATCGAAGAATACAAGGGGCGGATTTTTTTCTTTATTAAGGTATTCTAAAAAATCACTCCATACTTTTCTGTCAAAAGGCCATTTTCCATACTTTTCTATTGCTTTGTCGTCTATTGCTATTATGAAAATATTGTTGTAAATTCCTTTTCTTTCTCTTACGCTGGATAGATTGCCACTAAAAAAGGAGGCGAGGTAGTAATGCAAACTTTCTACATTTGCCTCCATTGTTTTAATCAATATTTCTAAGTTCGTTTTTTTAAAGAATTTTAGTGTTGAGGTTAAAAAAATGGAAATAAGAAAGGATATAATGATAGCTATAAAAAATTTCATTTTTCTTTTTAAAAATTTCTTTAGCATACTTTTCTCCATTTTTTATTTTTCGGGCTTAAAAATAACTCCTGCAAGAGGAGGTAAATTTATTTCTATGGAGTATGGTCTTCCGTGCCAAGGAATTTTTTCTGCATTCTTACCTCCAAGGTTTCCGATGTTTGCACCACCGTAAATCTCTGAATCAGAATTAAATATTTCTTTATAGTAGGCCGGGTAAGGGACACCAATTCTGTAATTATACCTTGGTACAGGGGTAAAATTCATTACAACAACAACGATGTTTTCCTTCTTATCTCTTCTCAGATAAGCAAGTACGCTGTTGTCAGCATCGTAGAAATCAATCCATTCAAATCCAGCGGGTTTAGTGTCCAGTTCATACAAGGCTGGTGTGGAGATGTAAAGATGGTTAAGATCTTTTACAAGTCTCTGTATTTGCCCGTGTTCTTTGTAGTTTAACAGGTGCCAGTCAAGGCTTTTTGACTCACTCCATTCATTCCGCTGGGCAAATTCCTGCCCCATAAAAAGTAATTTTTTCCCTGGATGTGTCCACATATATGTGTATAGGGCTCTCAGGTTTGCAAATTTTTGCCAGTTATCACCAGGCATTTTACTTATCATTGAGCCTTTTCCATGAACAACTTCGTCATGGGAAAATACAAGTATAAAATTTTCACTGTAAGCATAAATCATTGAGAATGTAATTGTGCCCTGATGATATTTTCTGTATATCGGGTCTTTTGAAAAGTAAACAAGTGTATCGTGCATCCAGCCCATATTCCACTTGAATTCAAATCCAAGCCCGCCAAGATATGTTGGGTGTGAAACCCCACCGAAAGCTGTGGATTCTTCAGCTATAGTCATTACACCTGGATTTCTTTCGTATACAACTTCATTTAACCTTTTCATAAAATCTATTGCCTCAAGGTTTTCTCTACCCCCATATTTGTTTGGAATCCACTCCCCTTCTTTTCTACTGTAATCAAGGTATAGCATTGAAGCAACCGCATCAACTCTAAGTCCATCTATATGATACTTCTCAAGCCAGAAAAGGGCATTTGCAATAAGAAAGTTTCTAACTTCATTTCTTCCGTAGTTAAAGATCTTTGTGCCCCAGTCCATATGTTCACCTTTTCGTGGGTCAATATGTTCATATAATCCTGTGCCGTCGAAAAATGCAAGACCGTGGTCATCCTTTGGAAAATGTCCTGGTACCCAGTCAAGAATAACTCCAATGTTGTTTTGATGCATTACATCTACAAAGTACATAAAATCCTCTGGAGTGCCATACCTGCTTGTAGGAGCATAATACCCTGTAACCTGATAGCCCCATGATGCATCAAGAGGGTGTTCTTCAATCGGGAGAAGTTCGATATGTGTGTACCCTTGATTTTTAACATATTCTGCAAGGTCTTTTGCAATTTCTCTGTAAGTGAGAAATCTGTTGTTTTCTTCTACTTTTCGTTTCCAGGAACCAAGGTGAACTTCATAGATTGAAACAGGTTTGTCTATATGCGGAAATTCTTTTTTTCTTTTTTCCATCCACTCCATATCATTCCATTTGTATTTATCGATATTCCATACTATTGAGGCTGTTTTTGGTCTCAATTCAGTAAAAAATCCATATGGGTCGCTTTTTTCTACAATTCTTCCTGTGGATTGCTTTACAGAGAATTTATAGATATCACCTTCAACAAGTCCGGGTATAAATATTTCCCATACACCTGAAGAACCTAAGACTCTCATCTGGTGCCTTCTTCTGTCCCAGTTGTTGAAGTCTCCTACGACACTCACTGAAATTGCATTTGGTGCCCATACTGCAAAGCTTATACCCTCTGTATCTCCAATTTTCCTGAAGTGTGCTCCTAATTTTTCATAAATCTCGTAGTGATTGCCCTCATTGAATAAGTATAAGTCATAATCAGAGATAGTGGGTAGAAAAGAGTAGGGGTCCTTTGTGATATGTAGACCGCTATCGTATTTTATTTTTAGTTTGTAAGGAAATATTTCAGTTTCATTTTCAAAGATAGCTTCATAAAATCCCTGGGGATAAAGCTTGTGCATCTGTTTTTCTGCATTGTTTTTTTCATTTATTATCCATATATCCTGGGCCTGTGGATTGTATGTTCTTATTACAATGCCGTTTTTTGTAATATGTGCCCCCAGTACATAGTGTGGGTCATGAAACTCGGCGTTTAAAACTTTTTGAATGATTTCATAGGAAATAGTGTCTGAAAACATGTTTCCCCCATCCCCTTTTCTCTACATATAAATAATACCAGAATTTTTAAAATTCTCAATAGTTTTTTGATTTAAAAGTTTTGATGTGTTAAAATATTTTTTTAATTTATTTTTCAGGATGAAAAATGAAAAGTCTTGTGATAATACCAACTTACAATGAAGCAATGAATATTGAAAAAATTATTAAAGAAGTGTTAAAACAACCCTTTGATATAAATGTTCTTGTTGTAGATGATAATTCTCCAGATGGAACTTCTGAGGTGGTAAAGAGTTTAAGCGAATTCGAAAAAAAGGTTTTTTTGCTTAAGAGAGAGAAGAAGGAAGGTCTTGGACGTGCATATGTTGCTGGGTTTAAGTGGGCTGTTGAGAGAAATTGTTATGATGTGGTTTTTGAAATGGATGCGGATTTTTCTCATGATCCCGATGAGATTTATTTATTTTTTGATGCTTTGAATGAGGGATATGATGTTGTATGTGGTTCAAGGTATATTAACGGGCTTAGAGTCTTAAACTGGGATTTAAAAAGGCTTTTTTTAAGTCTTGGAGGCAATATTTATGCAAGGATTGTAACAGGTGTACCACTTACAGATCTTACTGGGGGGTATAACTGTTACAGGATAGATGTATTGAAAAAAATTAATCCGGAAAGAATTTCATCCAATGGATATTCATTCCAGATTGAAATGAAAGCAAAATCTTACTACTATGGATTTAAAATAAAAGAAGTTCCAATTACTTTTCGAGACAGGTATGAAGGAACCACCAAGATGAGTGGTGGAATAATAAATGAAGCATTTTTTAAATGCTGGAAAATCCGGTTTGAAAAGTATTTCAAAAAGGATTAAGCTGTACCAAGCCCTCTACTTATTCCTATTACTCTTGATAAAGTTTCATCTGCTGTTTGAATTACTCTCTGGTTGGCTTCGTAGAGCCTGTTAATTTCAATCATTCTTGTCATTTCAATAACTGGATTAACATTCGATTTTTCAAGGTGTCGTTGTAATACCTTCGGCCTTTTTTCTCCATCAATTATAAAAGCAGGTCCTGAAAATTCACTTTCTTTATACCATGTATATCCATCTTTCTTTAAATACCTTCTTTCTGGAAAATCAACAATTTTAAGCCTGTCAAGCTTCTGCATATTCTTCCATTCATTGCCAGCCTTGTCTACAAAATCCTCAGGTTCGTAATCTGCATTTATGTAGATTGTTCCATCCTTATCTACCTGAAAGTTGTTACGACCTATTCTTATAGGTCCGTTTTCTCCCATAACTTTATTTCCATGCATATCAACAAGATAACCATCTTCGCTGATTTTAAAATTTCCATTCCTTGTATATTTTTCACCTTCTTCTGTCATTACCGTAAAGAAACCTTCTCCTTCAAGTGCAAAGTCAAAATCATTTTCTGTTTCTAAAAGACTTCCCTGTTCAAATCTTACATAAGACTCGTTAAATTCAACACCTGTACCAAGTTTTCCAACTACAGGGGCAAGGTCATAGCTTCCAAGCGGAAACCTTACAACGCCATCATCATTTATCCTTCTTACCAGTAACTCAGGAAAAGCCTTTGTCACGCTTGTTTCAGTTTTGTATCCATCAGTGTTAATATTTGCAAGGTTGTTTGCAACAGTATTTAGTTCTTCCATTGTGACAATCATTCCACTTGCACCGGTAAAGATACTTCTGACCATTTTTTCCTCCATTATAACTTATCGGAAATAGATCAAAATGGTTAATAATGAAAAGTGTTATTTGGGATTTTAATTGTTTGTTTGTGAAATTTTTAATTTTTTAATGTTAGTATTAGTTTAGTTAGTTGGTTGGTAAGGGGGGGGGTAGTTCGGGAGGTGATTGGTAGGTAGGGATTTTGAACTATCCAGTTTATTCAGTATAAACATTAACATTTCTTGACATATTATTACATTGTGTTATAATTTTCAACAATTCAAAACATCATTAAGGAGAATTTTATGGCAAAACAGAGTAGCCTATCACTTGCAACACTTCAAAAGAAGTTTTCTACTGAAAAAAAATGCAGAGAGCATCTTTTTAAACTTAGATTTCCAGATGGTTTTGTCTGTCCTAGATGTGGGCATAAGGAATACTTTTTAATTACCACAAGAAATCTTTATGAATGTAAAAGTTGTGGTTATCAGGCAAGTATAACGGCTAGAACAATATTTCACAAAACAAGGACATCTCTTGTAAAGTGGTTCTGGGCAGTATACTTTGTATCGAAAGACAAGGGAGGGATTTCCGCTTTAGCATTAAAAAAGCACTTGAACATTTCATATCAGACGGCATGGTTAATGTTGCATAAGATAAGGAAAGCGATGGAGGCAAGAGATGAAAATTACTATTTATGGTTAATATTTGAAAAGGATGATGTAATAAAAAATAAGGAAGGGAATCAAATGGTTATTCAGGTGGCTTTAAGGAGTGTTGATAGGAAGCCAAGATTTATCAAGATGAGGAGGATAAGGAGTGAGGATAGGGTAGTTGTTATAGAAAGCATAAAGAAGGAGTTAAAAGAGAAAGAGGAAAAACTTTGCAAGGTAGGTTATGATATTAGCATGGAGGAAGAGAAGTTTATAGAGAAGTGGATAGGATTAATAATAAAGAATTTAAAAGCATACTTAAATGGCACATATCACAATGGTTGTCGCAAGCATTTACAGAAGTATATTGATGAATATACCTACAGATTCAACAGGAGGTTATGGGAGAGGGAATTATTCAACAGGTTACTTTTTGCCTGTCTTAATGCTAAGACAATAACTTATACTGAATTAACTGGATAGCCAAGAAAATTTATTTAAAAACTTTAAAAATATGGCAAATTTTATTTTTGTTCACTATAATTAAATAGTAATGGGAAACCTTTTGATAAAACTTGATTTGAGGAGGTATTAAATGAAGTACTGTATTATGTTGATCCTTCTTACAAACAGGGTTAAAAATGCAGTCGAGGTTCAGAAGGTTTTGACAGAGTTTGGTTGTTTTATCAAGACAAGACTTGGTCTACATAATGTAGAAGATAGTGTCTGTGCAGATAGGGGTCTACTTATTTTACAACTTGTGGGTGATGAGAAAGAACACAAAAAAATGACGGAAAAACTTGAAGCCATCGAAGGTGTAAAGGTAGAATATGTTGTAATGAAAGATTGAAATAATTTTTTTGTTTTGAACCTGTTTAGCTTTAAAAAGTTAGATTTTATCTTTTATGGAAATATTTTTTAAATCTATTGAAGCTGTTCTGATATTAATAGGGCTTGGTTTTTTTGGTTTTTATTTACTTTTTAAGAAGTATATAAATCAGGATGTATTAAAGTTCCTTTCTCCTATTGCCATAGAGTTTGCTGTTCCCGCGATGATTTTTGTTGATGTAATAAAGAACTTTGATCCTTACAAAATGTTGGATTGGTTGATTTATCCGCTGGTATGGCTTTTTACTTTTATATATGGAGTATTTCTGGCTTATATTTTTTCTTTTTTGCTAAAAAAAGAGTATAAAAAAGAATTTTTTCTAAGTCTGATTTATCCAAATGCTATTTTTATTCCAGTTGTTTTGATATCAAGTTTAAGTAAAGATAGTGGTGAGTTGCTGATTAAATTATATCTTTTTACATTGTTTTTTCCTATACTGCTGTTTAATTTTTATACAGTTTTTTATTCAAAAGGAAAGATTAAAATTGATTTAAAAAAGATTTTTAACCCTATTTTCATTTCCACTATTCTTGGAATATTTATTAAATACTATAAATTTGAAATTTTTATTCCAGATTTTTTTCTGGATATATTTAAGAAGAATAGGAGCGATGTCAATCCCCATTATTTTATTGATCATAGGAGGAAACATTTACCTGGAGTTTAAAAAGAAAAGTAAAATAATATGGAAAGAGGTGTTATACTTTGTAATTGTTAAAAATATATTATTTCCACTGGCATATTTTCTGGTTTTGCTAGGTTTTAATGTATCGACTGAATTAAAATTTTTGATAGTACTTCAGGCAGCTGTTCCCCCTGTGACTGTTATACCTATACTGATTGAAAGGGAGGGAGGAAACTCTGAAGTAGCAAATCAATTTTTGTTTTTCAGTTTTGTTTTTTCTATTATAAGCCTTCCTTCGGTTTTGTATTTTTTTAATTTTTTAATAAAAAATTAACCTAAATCTGTTGAAGATTTTAAAATTTTGAGTTATAATTCAATTTGTGAGTTTAAAAATAAATTTATTTATAATTCAAAAAATTCCTACCAGCGGCAAGATTTCTTATCAAAGTGTTAAAGAAAAGTTTAACATTTCACAAAGGCAATTATTTATGTATATAAAGGAAATGAGAAAATTCTACAATTCAAGGAGTTCAAGAAAAATTATTTTCTATGTTATAAAATTGAATTTAAATTGGGCATTTTCTGCTGAAAAATTGAACCGGCAGGTCTTAATTTTCTATACTTTTTAATGCAAATTGCAAGTGCTAAAAATTTTCTACCATTAACATATATTGGGAGGCTTTATGAGATTTTCATGTAAGATATTTTTAGAAAATCAGCAAAATGTTATAATTCCAGCTGACTATAGAAGATACTTACTTTCGATGATTAAAGAGGTTTTCAAAAAAAGTGGGAGTGATGGAAAAGATTTTTTTGAAAATATGTATAGCGGAAATACACAAAAACCATTTACATTCTCGGCTTATTTTCCTCTCGAAGAGAAAAGCCAGAAACTCAGAGGTGAATTCTTTAGCTTCTTTTTTTCTACAAATGATTATGAATTTCTGATGAGGGTTTATAATGGGCTTAATAGTATTAAGGGATTTAACCTTTTTGGGCAAAATATAAAGGAAGTTAAGCACTTTTTTCTTTTTCCAGAAAGAAGGTTTGATAAGGACGAAGTTGTTTTTAAAACGCTATCTCCGTTTCTTGTGAGGGATACAGAGGATGGAGATTATTATCTTGTGCCGCAAAATCTCATAGATCAGAAAGAATTTAAATATGCAAAAAAAGGAGTTAGTAAAGATAATGTTATAGATTCTTTGAAAAAAAATATTGTAAGTCTTGTAAAAAGGTATTTAGGTTTTGCTTATGATGAAAATAACTTAATGATTACACTTGAGAAAATTTCTCTATCACCAGCAAAGCATGGCTCAAAAGAAAGTAAATTTACAATGACACTTCCAGCAATGAAAGGCTTTATCAGGATTAAAGCCTCTCCAGAGGTGTTGAAACTTATCTATGATATTGGCATTGGTGCCCGTCGGAGTGAAGGCTTTGGAATGCTGGAGGTGGTGGAGTGAGTTTCAAGAAAAGTGTAATTGGTAGGCTTAAGAATTATGACTATTCAAGCCCTGGAGCATATTTTGTTACTCTATGCACTAAAAGGAAAGGAAATATTTTTGGTGAGGTTGTTAATGGCATTGTGAACCTAAATGAATATGGGCTTATAGCTCGGAAATTCTGGCTTGAGATACCAGAGCATTATAATAATGTGGAAATTGATGCTTTTGTTGTGATGCCAGATCATGTGCACGGGATAATTGTGATTCTGGAAAAAGAGCCGCCATCCGATTGCAAAGAAGGAGCAAGAAAGGGAAAAGGCTCTTCTTCCTCCCTTTCTGTCACCGACGAACACTGTTCGTCGGTGACAGAGCTTTGCGAAGGCTCTTCTTTGCAAGGGCGAAGCCTTGAGGAGCTTGCTCCTTCTTTGCAATCGGATGGCGGGCAAAAGAGAAATTATGGCTTGCTGTCTAAGGTGATTAAATCCTACAAGGAGGCTGTGGTGAAGGAGATTAGAAGAAGCTATAACGATTATGATTTTGGCTGGCTTCATTCTTACCATGATCACATTATAAGAAATAATAGCTACATTGGCAGGATTAGAAAATATATTTTTGATAATCCAGAAAATTGGTGTATGGAGGATTAAAATGCCTGAGATTAGAATTTATCCATCAAACTGGCTTTATAATGCGGGGGTGGGGTAAATATGATGGAACTTTTAAGGAGAGTTGCTGATTTTATAAAAGAACACTTTCATGCTCAAAAGGTTATTCTTTTTGGCTCGTATGCTTATGGTAAACCTGATAAAGATAGTGATATAGATTTATTAGTCATTATGAATACTAATATGAGATTTCCAAAGCAAGCAGCAGTTATCAGAATGGCGATAGCTAAAAATTTTGATTTTAAAAAGCCAATGGATATAATTGTGCGAACACCAGAGTTTATAGAAGAAAGATATAAAGAAAGGGATTTTTTCATTAAAGATATACTTGAAAAAGGAATTGAGTTATGAAAAAAATAACCAGTGAGTGGATTAACAAAGCTAAAAAAGATTTACTTGTGGCTCAGAGGGAGATGAGAGAAGAAGAACCTGTTTATGATGCTGTTTGTTTTCATTCTCAACAGGCTGTAGAGAAATATTTAAAGGCTTTTTTGCAAGAAAATGAAATTTATTTTGAAAAAACTCATGACTTAGAAATTTTGGGCGAAAAATGTAAGAATATACTTCCAGAGATTGAAAAAATAAAAGAAAAACTTATTAAATTATCAATTTATAGTGTAGAAGTAAGATATCCTGGGGTTGAAACAACAAAAAAAGAGGCCGAAGAATCATTGGAGACGGCTATAATAGTAGAAAAAATTATGAAAAAATATTTTAAATTAGAGGAAGAAGAAAATGGATAACATGAGACTTTTGATTGAAGTTCTTGCGGATATTTTTAATCTTACAAAAGAGATTTTTGGAGGAAGCTCAAGAGTCTGGATATTTGGTTCTCGTGTTAGAAAAGACATTAGAGGGGGTGATATCGATATTTACATTGAAACAGAGGATTTTACAAATATACTTTTGAAAAGCGTCTTGACTTTCTTGTAAATCTAAAGAATGCTATAGGCGATCAAAAAATAGATCTCGTAGTTAAAAAACAGATGATAAAAGCCCTATAGCCTTAGAGGCAAAACAAAACGGTGTAGAAATAACAAAGGAGGTTTTGATTTATGCCTGAGGAGAAGATTACAATTTATCCATCAAACTGGCTTATGATGGCAGGAATAATAGGGTTTTTGGAGGTTTTTAGTAGATGTAAAAATCTATTTAAAGTTAATGACTATGAATTGAAAATAAATTTTAAAAAATTGAAAAAAGATTTTTTTGATATTTATTTTGAATATATTAAAGACAAAAATGTTAGTTTGCAAGCCTTTTATAATAATAGTAGAATAGCTAATAATGCTCCCAAAAAAAGTAATGGTACTATAGATATTAACGAAACAAAAAAACTTTTCATAGAAAGTGTTATAGAATCAAATTATAAATGTTTCTTTTGTAATGAAAGAAATGCTATAGCAAGGGATGGTAAACCAGTTATTTTAGATGAATCTCATTTTACTCCTTTAAGTGCAAGCCAAGATACATTTCAAAATATGTTCTGGGAGGGAAAATCAAATCTATTTTTATGCCTTCCCTGTGAGTTAATAATATACTGTGCGGCTTTTGCTTTCACAAAAGTTGGAAATAGCTACTACTTTATAAATGCTCCTGCTACAATAAAAGAAGTTAAAGAAATAAATAATGTTTGGGGTGAGTGGTTTGGGAATCAGAATCAAGCTGATGAAACTCGGGTGTTTCAGAATTCTATTATAGAAGTTTTAAAATTAGCAGAAAAAATGAAAGCAAAGTGGTCAATACAAAATATATCTATTATAAAGCTTGAAGGAGAGCAAAATACTTTTGATGTTTATACTATGAATATTTCAGAAGATGTTGCAAATGCTATGAGGAAGATGATGCAGGCTTATCCAAATAGTTTAAAAAAAGTTTATGATATTTTTCTCTATTATGTTTATGAAAGAAAGCCTCTTTATAGTTTTGTAGATACTATATTTTATGGATTTTTAACCAAAGAAAAAATGAAAGTTAAAGAAAGTAAATTAGAAAAATACATTCAAGGGAAATTATTACTTATAGGAAGAAAAGGAATAAATAATATAAAAGATTTGTTGTTTTTTTTAAAGTTTCAAAAGGAGGTAGAAAATATGGAAAATAACTTTATTAATGATGCCTTTGAAGAAGGTGGAGAATTACAAAAAAATTTATTTGGTAGGCAGGGAATTAATGCCAAAAAAACTATCGAAAGGTTTACTTATAAGTTTTTAGAGGCTTTAAGAAGGCAGGATTCAGGAGATCTTTCTTATCAGCTTATTAGATTTTATCAAAATTTTGAGAAAAGGCAAATACCTCAATTTTTTGTCAATGTCTTGAAAGACAAAAGTTCTTTGAGTCAGATAGGTTATGCATTTTTATTAGGACTTAATTCTTATAATGAATTTAAATCTTCTTCAGAAACCAAGAATGATCAAAATGATCAATCTGAAGAAGTTGAAAATATTGAAAATACAGAACAAGAGGAGGAATAAAATGAAAGCAATAACTTTAACAATAGTTACACACAAAGCACACAGTTTAAACTATGGAGAAACCATTGGTAATATCTCTACACTCAAAAAACTTACTCAAAATACTGGACACCCCAAAAGTTTGATTACCTATTTTTCTGATAAGGCTATCAAATATGATGTAAAAAGGATAGGGAGAGAATCGTTTGGGTGGCATTTGATGGATCAGAGTGTTGTTGCTGTAATTAAAGGTTGTGTGGAAAATAATAACTTTAACTATAGTAAGTTCTATGAAGATATGGTGAAAAATTTTGAAGAATTTGATCTGTTTGGTGGTATGTTTGCAGATATAGAAGAAATTGGTGGTAAAAAAGATAGAAATGGGTATTATAAAGTTGATGGAAATAAGGTTAAAATAGAAACAGAAAGGCTCAAAAGAACACAACCAGTGAGGTTTACAAATGGGTATTCTATTTCTGAATTTTCCTATGATACTAACCTTTTAAACGATATAGACGCTTACAATAGATATATCCAATATACTGCTGGACAAAAAGAACAATCACTTGTTTTTCCAGAAGAACATTATTCATACTACACTTATACCTTAAACATTGACCTTGACCAGATTGGGGCAGTAGAAATTGAAGAAACTGATAATTCGGGTAAAATAGTGAAATCCTGGAAAAGAGTAATAACTCTTGAGGAAAAGAAAAACAGAATAAAAAGTCTTCTTGAAATTGTTTTGCTATGGCTTCATAGAAAAATTAAAGGTAGAGATGAAAACCTAACGCCTGTTTTTGTAATAGGTGGTGTATATGATGTAAAGCAGCCCTTTTTCCATAATGCTATAAGGTTTTATGAACAAAATAATAACTTAATTGTTGAGGGAAAAGATATTGAAAAAATTTTTAATACTTATGAGATAAGGGAAAAAACATACATTCATCATTGTAATCAGGTTAAAATAAACGATGAAGAAAAGATATCTCCACCTAATAATATAACAAATCTTCGAGAATTTCTGGAAGCTATTTTAAAAGAAATTTATCTCGGGATGATTGAAGAATTTTTACAAAAGTTAGATATTAAAGATATTATTAATGCGGAGAACTTTTCAAAAGAGAAAAAATTAACTGATATTGAAACCAACCTGAATAATATATCTGAAGAAGAAAAAATATTTGAAATAGAAATAAAAATAAGCAGATTGAGTGAAGATGCTAAGGAGATTAAGTCTAATTTAGAAGAAAAAATAAAAAGCATTTATAAAGAAAGTGTTTTGAAAAAATTGGGAGTTAGTTCTACAAAAACAGATTCTAAATTTGAATTAAAAGAAATAAAGATAGAAAATTTAAAGAATGCAGATTTAACTTTATTGAATGATATTTTGAATGATATTACAAAGATTGAGGGTATTATTAATGAAGATGAAAAAAAACTGATAAATGAAACAGTTAATCAAATAAATGAAAAAATAACTGAAATTATAGCAGAAAAACAAGAAGAACAAGCCAAAAAATCAAACAAAAGAAAAAATAAAGAGGAAAAAACTGAAACATCAAATGAAGCTTAAAAATATACAGGAGACTTAAAAAGATGAATTGCAAGGAAAAATGTTTAAAAGTCAAAATATTTCAGCCAAAAGCTTGCTATAAGACCCCATTTTCTCTGAAAGGAATTGATACTTTTCCATTGCCTACATATTCAAATTTAAGGGGAATGGTGTATACCGCTATGGGGAGAAAATATAAAAAAGGCGATAAAATAGAATTTTCTATTCAGGGAACTTTTGAATCTTTATACAGGGACTACTGGAATGCTGTAAAATATGGAGAGGATGGTAAACAAAAAAAACCTATTCAGGTTCCTACATTACATAATATAAGACTTGTGATACACATTTGCTCTAACATAAATGATGAAATCAAAAATGCTCTTGAAAAACCATCAGAATATCTTTCTTTAGGAAGAAGAGAGGATATTATAAGAATTGAAGAAATAAGAGAGGTTGAAGTAGAAGAAAAAGACATTTCTAAATTTGATAAGTCGATTATTGTTAATTACAATGCTTATGTTCCATTAAAAATTTGTAATAATTTAGAGATAAATGGGGTTCCTTTTCGCTTACCTTCTTTCTGGGAAATAAAAGATGGATTTAGAATTTTTACAGAAATGATTGATGTTAGGTACATTGAGGCACCTATAATTATCGAGTCAGGCAAAATAAAATTAGATAAAGAAGGAGATCCAGTATGGATTTAGAAGAGGCCTTGAAAAAAGCATATGCAAAAAGTAGTGGTGAAACTATAAGAGTTCATACGGATAAATTAATAGAAAGGTTGGAAAATCTAAAGAGGATATATGGCGGTAAAATAGAGAAAAAAGTTCCAAAGAAATATAAGAAGGTATTTTGGGATATATTAAGATTAGTAGTTGAGTATCATGATTATGGGAAATTACATTCTAATTTTCAAAAGAAAATAATTGCTAAGAATAAAAAACTTAGCAAGCCTTATGAACTTTTTGATTTACCAGAGGTGGGACATAATTTTTTATCATTATGTTTTGTTACAGATGAAGTTTTAGAGTCAGTATTCCAGAAACTTAATAATAAAGATGATAGCAATTCTGTTAAGAAAGTTATTTTTCAGGCGATTGCATATCATCATGATAAATGGATAGATAAAACTACTTATAAAAAGATAATTGATGAAATTGCTGAAAAAGATTTGAAAAGGTTTCAAGAAAAGCTAAATCTAAAATTTTGGAATTATGTTGATCCAACCAAATATTTAAAGCCCGAAGATAATGAGTTATTCAAACTTCTTGTATGGGTAAAAGGATTACTTCATAGGCTTGATTTTACAGCTTCAGGTGAAATGGCAGTAGAAGTGGATAGTATTACAGATTTAAAAGATATAATAACTAAAAAAATAACCAAACTTAATAGCTTGCAAGAGTATATAAAAGATAATGGAGATAAAAATATTATAGTAATTGCTTCCACCGGGATGGGAAAAACAGAGTCTGGAGCTTTGTATATCGGAAAGGATAAAGGTTTTTTTGTATTACCTTTGCGGGCTTCTATTAATGCCATTTATGATAGATTTACTCAACAAGGGCAAGGAAATGAATTAAAATATGGTTATAGCAATGTAGCTCTTTTACATTCTACTTCATTGTTCAGGCTTATGGAACAGAAAATTGACAATCGGGATGAAGCGGATGCAATAAATTTAGATTTTAACCACATATTATTGCAGTATAAAGAAGCAAGAAATCTCTCAAACCATTTAACTATATGTACTCCAGATCAACTTTTTCCTTTTGTTTTTAAATATGCTGGATTTGAAAGAATTTATGCAACGCTTGGATATTCAAAAATCGTTGTAGATGAAATTCAGATGTATAATCCTAAAATGCTGGCTTTTGTTGTAAAGGGAATTCAGGCAATTAAAGAATTGGGTGGTAAAATATTGATAATGACAGCAACATTTCCAAGTTTTTTAGAAAAGGATTTAAATGGATTTGAAAAAAAAGAATTTTTTTTAAATGGTATTCGGCATAAGTGTGTTATTAGAGAAGATACTATATTAAATGTTGAAGACCTTATTAACCAGGCGGAAAGTAAAAAAGTATTAATAATATGTAATACTGTTAATAGGGCAATAGAAGTATATGATAAGTTAATTAAAGAAAATCCAAATGTTGTCAAAGGCCTTTTGCATTCAAGGTTTATTCAAAAACATAGAAATCTTCTTGAAGAGGAAATAAAAAAATTTGCTCCTAACAAAAGGCAAGTTGAAAACACAGAAAATGGCATATGGATTACAACACAGGTAGCTGAAGCTTCTCTTGATGTAGATTTTGATATCTTATATACAGAGCTGTCAACAATTGATAGTTTAATTCAAAGGATGGGAAGAGTTAATAGGAGTGGAGTTTTAAAAATTGATGAAAGTACTGAACCAAATGTAGTTGTATTTACCGAGGATTGTTCTGGTATAGGGAAGGTTTATGACGAAGAAATACATAAAAAATCGCTTGAAAAATTAATGAAAAAAACTAATAATAATCATAATAAATCATTTGATTTATCAGAATCAGACAAAATAGATTTGGTAAAAGCTGTTTTTAGCGATATTAGCGATATTAAAGATTCTACATATATGAAAAATTTCAAAAATGCAATGAGTATTATAGATGAAATATGGAACATAGGTAAAATTTATAATCCAGTAGAGACACTCAGACAGGCTCAGGAGCAATTTCGAGAAATATTTAATATAACAATAATTCCTCGAGATGTTTATAATTCTAATAAAGATCAGCTCAACAAAAAGAAGGAAACTATATTAATAGAAAATGAAAACATTGAAAATAAGTATAATGCCCTGAAAGAAATTTATTCATATACTGTTGATGTACCATTTTACTATGCAAAATCAAAACAATATTTTTGCGAAGATATTTACATTGCTGATATGGAATATGAATTTGATGAAACATCAAATAAGGGTAAGGGATTGATGTTAAAAAAAGATGAAATAAAAGATGAGAATATTATCGATTAAATTGTTATGAAGGACTTTCCATGTCCTCACCAATTATCACAGGCACGCAGGTTGCCTATTATAACATCTGTCATAGAAAGTTGTGGCTTTTTAGCAAGAGTATTTCTATGGAGTATACAAGTGAGCTTGTGGATATTGGGAAGATTATTCACGAAAATTCTTATAGTCGCAAGCGAAAGGAGATAGAACTTGAAGGCATTAAAGTAGATTTGTTGGATGCAAGGCATGGGATTATTCATGAGGTAAAAAAATCAAAGTCTTTAGAAGATGCTCATTTGTGGCAAATTAAGTATTATCTGTATTATTTCAAGCAAATTGGGATTGAGGTGGAAGGAATAATTGACTACCCCAAATTGCGTCGTAGAGAAAGGATCGTGCTTGGTGAAGAAGATATTTTAAGACTTAAAACTATATTAGACGATATTACTATCATTGAGGGGAAAACACAGCTTCCCCCTGTGATTAACAAACCCTACTGCAAAAAATGTAGCTATTATGAGTTTTGTTATTGTTAAAACATAAAAAAAATAATTAAAGGAGGTTTTTATGCCAGGACAGAAAACATTAAATCAGGAGAGAGCAAGGTTTGCTTTTAATGAAGTGAAAGGTATAAAAGAATTGTACAAAGAAAAAAAAGATAAAATAGAAAAATATGCTTCAAATGCAAAAAAATTGCCTGCTCTCATTACAACAAATGGATTGATCCCTACTTTAGCTTTTTTAAAATCAAAAAAAGAAACTATGCCTGTATATAATACGATTAATGAATGGTTAAAACAAGAAGGTTTTACAGAAAAAAATAAAGATGTGTTAGAATATTTGCTGGGCTGCAATTTTTCTACATTAAGACTTGCAACAATGGAGGCTATAGCCTTTGCTAACTGGCTTAAAAGAATGGTAGAAATAGAGATGAAATAGGGGAGAGATAATATGGTTAAGAATAATAAAAATAATTATAAAGAAAAAAAAGAATGGTTAATTACAAATGTATCTATATGGTATGGAAATAAAAATTTCCATTATAATAAAGTATTCAATTATCAAGAGAACGAAGATAAAAAAATTAAAAAATTAAATGAAAATATTTTTGAAAAAGAAATTCTTGAAAAGTCGTTAGATTCTATAAAAGAAATAGACAATTATGCATTATTATTACAAAAATTAGTGCCAATATTTAATACAACTTTTGAAGAATTTGAAAATAATAATAGAACTGGAAGAGTGAAAAGGTCTTTTGATAAAGATATGAATGAAGAATGTATTGGTGGAGTAAGCAAAAAACCTTTTTTGAAAAAAATAATAGAAAAGTATGAAGTAAAAAAAGATTACTTAAATAATATTACAATTATAAAAGATAGTCTGACTAAATCAGATAATAGTAAATTAAATGAAAAAGATAATCATTATTATTCTATTGTTTATGATAATTCACTGCCAACCGAAACTCCTCTTGTATGTGGGCTTGGGGCGGCGCATGTGCTAGAGACTGCTTTGACATTACATCACATCTGGGGCGTTCCATATATACCTGGAAGTAGTCTAAAAGGGGTTTGTAGACAGGTTGCTTTTTGGAAGTTACTTGAAAATTTTCAGAAGAAATTTTACGGAGAGTTAGCAATTGATAATGAAGACATGCTTGTCTATCAACTCCTTTTTGGTGCTCAAGATTTTAAGGGCTTACTCTTATTTCTTGATGCGTATCCTGAATGCAAGAATGAAAAAATATTTAAGCTTGATATAATGAATCCACATTACAGTAAGTATTATGGGGATAGTACAGGTC
>Ga0078972_1004176_pt1 | contig 40675 bp, 42 predicted proteins | sample YelNatPaOPGAMG01_FD_67568 | JGI IMG/M metagenome (GOLD analysis project Ga0078972, IMG submission 67568) | Hot spring thermophilic microbial communities from Obsidian Pool, Yellowstone National Park, USA - OP-RAMG-01 (SPADES assembly) (version 2) | ecosystem: Environmental > Aquatic > Thermal...
AACTCCAGCAGGTAGTGATCAATATTGTTCTAAATGCCATTCAGGCAGTTGCCCAACAGGGGAGGATTGAAATCAGTGTTGTAGCTGAAGGTGCAAAAGGTAGCGAATGTTTTGTGTTGCTAAATGTTACTGACAATGGAATTGGAATTCCCGAAGAGGATATTCCCAAGGTTTTTGACCCATTCTATACTACAAAAACAGGAGAAAAAGGTGGAATAGGTCTGGGTCTTTCTATTGTCCAGCAGATTGTTAAGTCTCATCATGGCCGTATCACAATCAAGAGCAAGGTTGGTGTAGGAACTACAGTTTCTTTGCGTTTTCCTACAATCTGATAAAAATGAAATAGTTAGATTTCATAATTTTAAGTTAACAAGCTTAATTGTTGACACCGTCTTATATCTGAATTAATTAATATAATTTTGTGGAGGTTGGATGAATCTTGGTATTGCGCTTGGTGGTGGTGGGGCAAAAGGATTTGCCCATATCGGTGTGCTTGAGGCACTCGAAGAGATTGGAATTAAGCCGGGATTCGTTGCAGGTACATCAATCGGTGCAATCATCGGTGCAATATATTCTCTAAATGGTAACGCAAGGATTTTAAGAGAGGTTGCAAACAATATTCTTGAATCCAAAGAGTTTAAAGATTTAGGAATTGATAAATTTTATACTCAAGGGATTAATAAATTTGAAACCTTTAAAAAGAAGTTATTTGAAAAGTATTATCTTGGCACACTCATCTTCAAGAGATCCGTTCTGAAGATAGAATCAACAGAAAGACTTTTTAAAAAACTCTTCGGGGATAAGACCTTTAATGATCTAAAAATCCCTTTTGTCTGTAATAGCCTTGATATCCTCTCAGGTGAAGAATTCATCTTCACATCTGGTCCATTATGGAAGGCAGTCTGGGCAAGTTGTGCAATACCAGGCATCTTCCCACCTTTCGTTGAGGACAAGAGGATCCTCATTGATGGGGGGACGATAAACAATATTCCGATTGAACCATTGATCAGGATTGGTGCAAAAAGTATAATTGCTGTTTACCTTGGTGATAGACCAAGGTTTGAAAAGGAGCCTGAAACTGGATTTCTCATCACCCAGCGCGCATATTCATTTATGAGATACCATCTTGATAATAGAATCCTATCACTTGCTGACTGTATTATAAAGCCTGATTTAAAAGATTGCCACTGGGCAGATTTTTCAGGAATTGACTGGCTTATTCAGAGAGGCACGGAGGCAGTTTATAAACAAATGAAAGATATCAAGAAGGTTACTACCTTCTGGTATCGCGTGAAGAAAAAGTTTTTAAAAAAATAAAGGGGCTGAATAAATCAGCCCCTTTATATGAATTTTAGCGCTATGTGCCTGATTTCTGATAATCATTCCAGCGCTTTTCCAGATTCGGGTCTTCAATCGTTTCCAGAATATAATCACAGAACTCCCTGCCTGTAGCACCGGTTGCCCTTCCGGTCATAATCAATTTCTTCTCAAATTGTCCGCAGATATCCAGTGCCATTTCAAGTTTCCTTCCGAGTTCTACATAGCCGATGTGATTCAGTAACATTGCTCCAGCACGGATCACGCTACTTGGGTCTGCATACTGAGTCCTGCCTTCCTGAACCATCCTCGGTGCACTACCATGGATTGCCTCAAACATCGCATACCGTTTACCAATATTGGCACTTCCAGCGGTTCCCACCCCACCTTGAAATTCAGCAGCCTCATCAGTGAGGATATCACCATAAAGGTTGGGCAAAACAAAGACCTGGAATTCAGTCCGTCTCTTTACATCCACGAGTTTTGCAGTCATAATATCAATAAACCAGTCATCCGCATTTATCCCGGGATATTCTTTTGCAATCTCATAAAAGGTCTTTAAGAAGAGTCCATCTGTGGTCTTTACTACATTTGCCTTTGTCACTGCAGTCACACGCGTCTTATTATTCTTCTTTGCATGTTCAAATGCAAGCCTTATTATCCTCTCACTGCCTGGTCTTGTTATCATCTTGAAGTCTATAGCAAGGTCAGGTGTAACTTCAATCCCGTAAGGGCCTAATGCATAGACATCCTCAGTATTCTCCCTGAAAAATATCCAGTCAATCCCCTGGGATGGAACCCTTACCGGTCTCACATTTGCAAACAGGTCAAGTTCCTTTCTTATTGCCACATTCGCACTCTCAATATTAGGCCAGGGATCGCCCTTCTTTGGTGTTGTTGTTGGACCTTTGAGCAGGACATGGCACTTTTTAATCTCTTCAAGGACATCATCCGGTATAGCCTTCATCACCTCAGCCCTTCTTTCAATCGTGCAACCCTCAATTACCCTGAACTCAATCTTTCCTTTCTTTATCTCATCTTTTAATAGATGTTCAAGAACACGCTGTGCCTCACCCGTGATATACGGACCAATGCCGTCACCACCAATTACACCGATTATAATCGGTTTTAATTTTGAATAGTCAATCCAATCCTCTTCCTTCTTTATCGCCTGAACCCTTTTCAATTGTTTTACTAATATACCCCCAAAATGTTCCATTGCCTTCAAAACTGACCGGGGGTATTCAATCTTTTCCTCTTTCTTTTTAATAACCTTCTTTTTGGCTAATGTCTTCTTCATTCTTTTGCTCTTCTTGGGCATAGGAAACTCCCTTTTTAATCCAATTTAAAATCCCCATGCTTTTCAAGATGGGCTAATAACCCACCATCATTGAGGATATTGATCATCGCCCTTGGTAAAGGGATGACTTTTATCTCTATACCTTTTGTTAAATCCTTTACCAGACCCTTTTCCAGGTCAACTTCAAGTTCATCCCCATTATCTATCCTGTCAGTATCACACTCAACAAGGGGAAGGCCGATGTTGATTGCATTACGATAGAATATCCGTGCAAAGGATTTTGCAAGGACTGCACTCACACCTGCAATCTTTATTATCGTGGGTGCATGCTCCCTTGAACTACCAAGACCAAAATTCTTTCCTGCAACTACAAAATCCCCTTTTGACATCTTCTGGGCAAACTGGGGATCCGCATCTTCAAGCACATGCTTTGCGAGTTCTTCAAGATTTGACCTAAGGTGGAAATACCTTCCAGGGCAGATAAGGTCTGTTGATATATCATCTCCGAACTTCCAAGCCTTTCCTTTTAACAGCATATCTTCCTCCATTATTTCATAACGGTCTCCTTAACCCATTTTGTGGTCACGGACTTTGGACGCTCAATAGGTTCACCCAGTGCCCTGCTCACAATCAACTGGGCACACATTCCAAGTGCCCTTGAGACACCAAACAGGACCGTGTAGTATTCAAATTCTGTAAGTCCAAAATGGTAAAGGAGGCAACCAGATGCAGCATCAACATTGGGCCAGGGATCTTTTACCTTACCCTGTTCCTTTAATACCTGGGGAACAACTTTGAATACCTTTGCAACGATTTGATATAATTCATCATCAGGGCAGACCCTTGCCCCAAATTCGTGGAATGCCTCAAACCTTGGATCGGTTATCCTCAGGACCGCATGTCCATATCCTGGTATGACCTGGCCTGCATTCAGGGTATCCCATGCAAACTGTCTCAAATCCTGGTCACTGGGAACACCACCAAACTTCTCCCTAACCTTCATTATCCAGGCAAGGCATTCTTGATTCGCAAGGCCATGTAATGGACCAGCAAGCCCGTTCAGACCCGCAGATACTGCATAATATGGGTCTGACAATGCAGAACCAACACAATGGCAAGTATGGGCGCTGACATTTCCACTCTCATGGTCAGAGTGCAGGACCATATAAAGGCGCATAAGATTCTTAAATTCACCAGTTGGGTCTGGAATTCCGAGCATATGTGCATAATCACCAGCCCAATCAAGATTCGGGTCAGATTCAATCAATGGACCTTTATTGAATCTCATCCGGTAAATCCCTGCTGCGATCGCGGGGAGTTTTGCAATCAGATTTAATGAGTCCTCAAGTGTCCATTCCCAGTATTCTTCCTTCTTCATCCCCTCAGTATACTTCTTTCTAAATAACGACTCCCTTTCCATCGCAAGGATTGCGAGGCTGAACATTGCCATTGGATGCGAGTCCTTGGGCATTGCCCTGAGCACATCCCAAACATACTCAGGAACCTTTGAGCGTTTCTTTAAATCCTTCTTCACCATCTCGGTTGATTCTTTGTCAGGCAATTCTCCGATGACAAGGAGATAGAAGACCTCCTCAGGAAGTTTATCCTTCAACTGGGCAATTGGTATCTCCCTTATTATTAAACCCTTATCTGGTGGAACTTCTGATGTATCACAGATCAGTGCCTTTACCCCGCGCATACCGCCATATGCCTGGCTTACTGTAACCTCGGATATCACTTTGTCTCCAAAATCTTTAACCAAATTTTTAATCTCTTCCTTCCATAGTGGAATCTTCTCTTTTAGTTTTAATTTAATTATCTCCATAAACTACCCCTTTCTTTTTTTCTTTTTCATAGTCTCTCTTGGGTCACTTATAACACCCTTTATTGCTGAATATGCCGCAGTGGCTGGTGAAGCCAGATATATTAAACCCTCGGGATTTCCCATCCTTCCCTTAAAGTTACGGTTTGCCGTTGATAAACATACTTCACCATCACCAAGGATCCCTTCATGGACCCCAACACATGGTCCGCAACCCGGACCAAGGATAATACCCCCTGCGCGCACGAATACTTCTAAGAGTCCAAGTTTGAGTGCCTCAAGGAATACATTTCTTGAGGCTGGAACCACAATCAGACGGACATGGGGAGCGATCTTCTTACCTTTTAGGATCCTCGCCGCAATCTTTAAATCTTCAATCCGCCCATTCGTGCAGGTTCCAATGAATACCTGATGAATCTTCGTCCCTTTTAATTCCTTCACAGGCTTTGTATTGTCAACTGTGTGGGGGCAGGCTACCTGGGGTTCAAGTTTACTCACATCAATCTCAATGATTCTCTCGTATTTTGCATCTTTATCCGGTGCTAATGGCCGCCAATCCTTTAATCTTCCCTGTTGCTTCAAATATTCACGGGTTACCCTGTCGGATGCAATTACACCTGCCTTGGCGCCTGCTTCAACCGCCATATTTGAAAGGGTAAACCTTGATTCCATAGACATGTTATCTATTGTCTCACCACCGAATTCAAGGGCCTTGTATGTTGCACCATCAGCACCAATCATACTAATGAGGTGGAGGATGAGATCCTTGGCACCCACTCCAGGCTGGAACTTTCCCCTTACCTCAATCCTGAATGTTTCAGGAACCTTGAACCAGGTTCTGCCCATCGCCATACCCACCGCCACATCCGTTGAACCCATCCCTGTGGCAAATGCACCAATAGCACCAGACGTGCAGGTATGGGAGTCAGCACCAATAACCACATCCCCGGGCTTCACAAATGACTCTACAAGTCTCTGATGGATGACACCTTCCCCTACATCCGAAATTATCGCACCGTATTTTGCGCAGAATTCACGAAGGAGCATATGGTCATTTGATAATTCCTTGCGTGGTGAAGGGGCTGCGTGGTCAATGAAGACAATGGACCTGGGTGCACGAACCTTATCAACCTTTAACTTCTCTATCTGGCGCACTCCCAGTGGTCCGGTCCCATCCTGGAATGCCGCCACATCAACCTTTGCAATAACAATCTGGCCTGCATAGGCATCCTGACCGCTCTTTTCAGATAGAATCTTTTCCACTAAGGTCTTACCCATTTTTTAACCTCCCATTTTGGATGTTAAAAATTACAATAAAGTAATTTAAAGGAGACTGTAGAAAGGGTTTGAATTTAATCATCTCTATTTCAATATCAGGATAATAATATATTTAAAAATTGGAGAAAGTCAAGGGTTTTCCATCACCAAACTATTCCCTCAGGTTTTTTGTCTTCACTTCAACAATCGTCTTTATCCCACCCCTTGGATTGAATTCACCCCGCACAATTGCCCAGCGTGGTCTTACTGCTTTTACAAAGTCACTAAATATCCTATTTACTGCATTTTCGTAAAATATTCCCAGATTCCTGTAGGCAAGTATATACATCTTTAAAGACTTCAATTCAACAAAATACTTATTCGGCTCATATTCAATTGTGATTGTGCCTGTATCAGGAAGTCCGGTTTTAGGGCAGACCGATGTATACTCTGGTATGATTATTGTTATTTTATAATTTTTAAATTGATTTGGAAGGACATCAAGTTTGGGTAATTTTGCATCTAATCCAGCAAGGGCATGCTTCTTTGTATAGCCACCCATAACCCCTCTCATTCAAAATAGTGTTCTTTATCAGGATAAATTCCTGCCTTAACTTCTCTTATATAATCCCTTACTGCCCTTTTTATCTCCGCACCGATCTGTGCATATCTTTTTACAAATTTCGGAACAAACTCCTCATAAATCCCGAGCATATCATGCAAGACGAGTATCTGCCCATCACAATATGGACCAGCGCCAATGCCGATTGTAGGTATGCTTAATATCTTCGTAATCTTCTTTGCAAGTGATGCAGGGATTTTCTCTAAGACTATAGCAAAACAACCTGCTGATTCAAGTCTTCTTGCATCTGCAATCATCTGCTCAGCCTCCTTCCTTGTCTTTCCCATCAATTTATACCCTCCAAATTTATGGATGGACTGGGGAGTAAGTCCAAGGTGTCCCATCACAGGAATTCCAATCTGGACAAACCTTTCTATTGTCTTTAATATTGGTCCAGCACCTTCAACCTTCACCCCTGCAGCACCTACCTTGAGGAAACTCCCTGCATTCTTAACCGCCTCATCAATGCTACACTGGTATGACAGGAATGGCATATCAGCAATAACCAGCGCATTTTTGACTGCCCGGGCAACAACCTTTGTATGATAAAGCATATCAGACATTGTTATTGGTAGAGTATTCTTCTCACCCGCAACTACATTTGCAGCTGAATCACCCACCAAAATAATCTCAATTCCTGCCTCATCAAGAATCCTGGCTGTTGGATAATCATAAGCAGTAAGACAGGCGATCTTCTCTTTCTTTTTTTTCATTAATAAGATTTTTTCTGTAGTAATCATTCCTTAGAAATAATCTTTCTTGGTGCCTTTAACTGGATGATCTCTCGATACACCAGTTCAAGGTCTACACTGTTGAGGAAATCAAAACCTTTGATATTTACAATCAGAAGCGAACTGCTATTATAATGTATGAAAAAGGAATTGTATGCCTCACACAATTTTACAATATAATCATATTCAATATTCCTTTCATAAGGTCGGTCACGCTGTTTTATCCTTTTGTATAAAAAATCAGGTGTGGATTGGAGATATATGACAAGGTCAGGTTTTGGTATTTCTTTTTCCACAAGGGAATAGATTTTGTCATATAAAGAGAATTCATCTTCAGTGAGATTTACCTCTGCAAATATCCGGTCTTTGGCAAAAAGGTAATCACTGATTATTCGGGAATGGAAAAGGTCCATCTGGTTTATCTTTAATTGCTGGCGATAACGGGACATCAGAAAATATAACTGGGTTTGGAATGCATACTGATTCGGGGAAGAATAGAATTTTGCTAAAAATGGGTTATCCTCAAACTCCTCAAGGACAAGACCAGCGTGGAATTTATTGCCCAGGCCCTTGGCAAGGGTTGTCTTGCCTGCGCCAATCACACCTTCAATCGCAATAAATCTCAATTCCTTCACAATCCACCCCTGAAGCCAATTCCTTTAAACTTTTTGAATGCAAAGGAGGGATGAAATCAGATGCAATATCAACCATGGGTATAATTGCAAAGGCGCGTTCAAAAAAGTAGGGATGAGGAATAATAAGATCTGATTCTTTTATTATCTGATTGTCATAAAAAAGGATATCAATATCTATTATCCTTGGTCCCCATCTCTCTGTCAATTCCCTACCCATCTTCTTCTCAATCCCTTTGATTCTATTTAGCAATTCACGGGGAGAAAGCAGTGTCTTTACCTCCACTGCCATATTGAGGAAATCTGGCTGCGTAAACCTCCCCCAGGGTTTTGTTTTGTAAATCTTTGATCTTTTTACAATCCTTATCTCATTTTTTTCCAACTCATCAAGCGCCCTCATTAGATTTTCTTTTAGGTTGCCCACATTTGTACCCAAAAGGAGATAGACTCTTCCCATCTTATATATTTTATCCGAAATCCTTATTTTGTCAATGAGTATAAGGTTCTTATTCTGAAAAAAACTTGACAAAAATACTTATTGGATTATAATTTGAAATGAATTAAAGGAGGCTTTATGGCTTTATGGGCGCTTATATTATTTTTGCTCGGTGTTTTGGCTCTTTTATTTAATATATTCAATATCTTTGAATGGTTTACACCCTTCTGGGCAATAATCCTAATGGTAATTGCCTTCGGTATGCTCACCAGGATCGCCCAGAAAGAAAAAGAAAGAGAGAAAGAGAAACTGGTTGAGAAGATAATGGAACTTGAAGCACTATTGAGTAAGTATGAAAAAAAGGAGACATAGGGTTACCACCATTAAAAACTTTCCTGTCTACTCTAATCCACTCCTGATTTAAAAGATTAATAATATGTTTGAATTTCATATAAAGAAAATTTATCGGGATAAATACAAATTTGAGCAGATTTTATTCCAGTATAATGGGAATGTCATCTTTACAGATATCTCCGCGGTAAAGAATTTCACCAACCAGTGGAATAGAGAACGGAAGAAAGAAGGTAAGAATTTATTGAGTCCCGCTGAGATAAATGCTATGGGCCTCATTGATGAAATACTACACCTTGTCGTTTATAAATATCAAATTGAAAGGAATCCTGATGCCTTTAAGAATGCCTTAGACTTCCTGAATAACCAGATTGATAAGTATGAGATTTTTAATACATTAAAAACCTTTTGTGAAATATTTCCTCCCCTCCCTGTATACAAAGGCAAAAAGTCTATTGATCAATATCTTAATGATAAGACCGAGGGGGTTCCCAATCTCCTTATCACCCTTCAGGAATTATTGATGGTTGAACTTGCTAATGAAAATCCTGCTTTTGAACCTTATAAAAAAATTTTTGATGATGAAGAGTTGAAAAACCAGACCGTATATCAAAGAATAATTCTATATCTGGAGGAATTTTTTAAAACCCAGCCTGGATATGGTCCCTATAACCAGCCCCTGATAGAACTTCTAAGATCTCCAATGCGCGCCTCACCAAATTCCCTTGTGGGCCAATTGATGTATATAAAAGAACACTGGAAAACAATACTGCCCAAGGAATTGCTTGAAGGATTGCTCAGGCGTATCCTCACATCACTTGATTTCATCCGTGAGGAGAAGAAGGAGCGGCCACCAGGTCCAGGTCCCGCACTTGTGCCCGAATTCAAAACGGGAAACGAATTATATCAAGAACTCCATTCTGACGAACCAAGATTCAGCCCGGATACGGACTGGATGCCCAGGGTTGTGATGATCGCAAAACACACCTATGTTTGGTTATACCAGTTGAGTAAGAAGTATAATAAAAATATAAACAGACTTGATGCAATTCCTGAGGAGGAATTGAAGATATTGAGCGATTGGGGATTCAATGCAATCTGGTTAATCGGAATATGGGAACGGAGTAAGGCATCCGCGAGAATAAAGAGATTGTGTGGAAATCCTGAGGCGCTGGCTTCCGCTTATTCCATTTATGATTATGTGGTTGCGCAGGACCTGGGAGGGGAGGAGGCATTCAATAATTTGAAAACGAAAGCGGGGAAATATAATATCAAAATTGCTGTTGATATGGTTCCTAATCATACTGCCATTGATTCAAAATGGATAAAGGAGCATCCTGACTGGTTTATTCAGAGGGATACATCGCCATTCTTTAATTATAGATTCAATGGTCCCAATCTCTCTGAAGACCCGGATATAGAAATTTATATTGAAGATGGTTATTATGACAGAACCGACGCAGCAGTTGTATTTAAACTCGTTGAGAAAAAAACTAATAAGGTTCGTTATATTTATCATGGGAATGACGGCACCAGTACGCCCTGGAATGATACTGCACAGTTAAACTTCCTCTTACCCGAAGTGCGTGAGGCAGTCATAAAAAAGATTATTGAAATTGCGAAAAAATCTCCAATAATTAGGCTTGATGCGGCGATGATCCTGACAAAGAGGCACTATCACCGATTATGGTTCCCGGAGCCAGGTAAAGGTGGAGATATTCCCTCAAGGAGTGAATATAGTATGACGAATTCCCAGTTCAATAAATTATTTCCAAAGGAATTCTGGCGCGAGGTTGTGGATCGTATGGCAATTGAGGCACCTGATACATTACTCCTTGCTGAGGCATTCTGGTTGATGGAGGGATATTTTGTAAGAAATCTTGGGATGCATCGGGTTTATAATAGTGCATTTATGAATATGCTAAAAATGGAACAAAATAAGGAGTATCACCAGGTTCTGAAGAATATCCTTGATTACAATCCAGAAATTTTAAAAAGGTTTGTAAACTTTATGAGCAATCCTGATGAACTACCTGCTGCCCAGCAATTTGGTAAGGACGACAAATATTTCGGGGTCTGTATAATGATGGTCACGATGCCCGGGCTCTGTATGTTTAACCATGGCCAGATTGAGGGGTTTCAAGAAAAATATGGTATGGAATACCAACGTTCATACTGGGATGAAAAGGTAGATGATTATCTCGTAAAAAGGCATGAGCGTGAGATATTTCCACTATTAAAAAAACGCCACCTTTTTAGTGGTATAGAAAATTTTAGAGTTTATGATTTTTATGAAGGGAATGGGATAATAAACGAAGATGTCTTCGCATATTCAAATGGTAGTAAAGATGAACGCATCCTCGTGGTTTATAACAATCGTTACCGGGAAGCAAAAGGGTGGGTCAGGGGTTCAAAGAGATTCCATACCGAAAATTTATGCCTGGATTTAGGATTAAGATGTGGAGAAAGGATTTATTACCTTTCTCGCGAGCATAAGTCTAATCTTTACTATCTTATCAATCCCCTTGATATATTTAAAAATGGCTGGTATCTTGAACTTGGTGCCTACAAATACATGGTATTTATGGATTTTAAAGAGATAATTGATAATCAGACCCAGGATTACAAGATGCTTTATGAATTCTTAAATGGGAGTGGATTTTTGAATATTGAACTTGCACTATCCGGAATGAAGATGCTGAAAAGGATTGAAAGATTAAAAGTTGAGCCTTGTATAAAAGAAATCATCAAACCCACAAATCCCTTCTATCCCCAGATTGAAATGATAATTAAAAATCCTAGTGAGACAAAAAATTTGATACTTTATACAAAAATTCCTGAAATCGTAGAAAATGGTTATGCACTCTTGATGAATGGGATTGAATTATCAGAATTCTTCAAATCAAAGGATGTCCAGGATTTTTTGATGGTTCATAAATATGACGGCATTGAATGGTTCAATAAAGAAAGGATGGAGTTGTTATTAGCTTGGATATTCATTGATACACTATCACATTTATTGGAACAAAGAAGAGAATTGAATCTGGAGATTATAAATGATTATCTCTCAAAGGTGGTATGTATCCTGGAGTTGTCTGTATCAAGCGGCTATCGGTATCAGGAATTTTTAAATCTCTTGACCGAAGCTAAAAATTAGATATAATTTGGTTTAAAAGGAGGTTTAATGCAAAGAGGAATCTTTGCTCTACTCTCAATCATTGCCCTGGTGTGTGGCTTTGATATGACAGGGCGTATCGGTATGGGACTGGGTTTTTCACCGGATGTTTATCAGGAATCAGCAAATGAATTAATAGCCCTCTCGGTCGTTGACCTTGCAGTCACAAGGATTGGATTGAACTCCAAATTGGTCATTGAGCCGGTATTCCAGTTCACATTAAAGAATGCTATGGATAATACAAATGTATATTTTACCATCTCAGGATTAGGTAATTTTGTTATGAAGGGACATCAGAAGACAAACCTCTACGCCAAGGCAGGATTAGGCTTTATGCTCTTCTCACCGGGTGGAGGAGAAGAAACGATATTCGGCTTCAATCTGCCCTTTGGTTTTGGATTAGAACATTTTGTGAGTGAGCACTTTTCGCTCAATCTTGCTGCACTGAGTGGTTTTACATTCATTTCCAATCCACCAGAAGGCGGTGATACATATATGGAAGTAAAATTCGGTAATGCCAAACCATTTGCATTTTATATGGTTTGGTATTATTAAAAAGGAATTTTGGGGTATTAGGGGTTGACTTGGGGCTCTTTCAAGTACCTAAATCATACCGCTGACTTAGGGATAGAAGTTGAAGGGAGGACATTAGAGGAATTATTTATCAATACAGCAAAGGCCATCTTTGAAACTCAGATAAATGGAGAGATAGATAATAAAGAAGAAATATCATTTGAACTTAAAAGTCCATCGCTAGAAGAATTACTCGTTGACTGGTGTCGTGAGTTGATATACAATTTTGCAGTAAGGGGTTTTATACCAAAGGACTACGACATCAAAATAATACAGAATTTTGAACTCTGTGCTCATCTCAATGGTGATATATTTGATAAAAGACGTCATCAGATAAAATTGGAAATAAAAAATGCTACATACCATAATTTGAAGGTGATGAAGAAAAATGATATTTATGTCGCAACAATTATCTTTGATGTATAATAGACAAAATTCTGACCACTCCCCACTTTTTCCATTCCCAGATCATTCATACTAAAAGTCATTGAGCCCGGCGAAGTAATCTCATCTGTTCTTGTGATGTAGTGGCTGGCTGCCACACCTCTCGGCAGCCTACTCGGCATAAAGAAGTCAAGCAAGCTTGACTACTACAATAAACGTATTAAATCATTTCCTCCTTTATCCTGCATTGTGTATCCTGTATCATGCATCAAAGAAGGCAAATAATTTCTTGGCCTAAATCCGCTTTAGGATTCCATTTGAACGAAATTTACCAAAAATAGTATGAATACGGGCTACCAATATCACCTGAAAAAACCCAAGCAATTTTCTATTTGTATCTTTGCATTCCTTTACCTATTCAACTTCAAAAAAGTATTTCCAAAATAATAAAGTGGGAGTGGTCGGGACAAAATTACTTGATTTTTTAAGGTGGATAGATATAATAAATTAATGATAATTTCGGAAATCAAAAGGGTTAATAAACTATGAATAGTAAACTTCATTTCCAATCCAATGGAATAGAAATATATAATGATGACTTTTTAACAACTGATTGCATTGAAGAAAATTCTGAAGATTTAATTGTCACCTCTTCATCTTACAATGTGGATATAAGGTACAACTCGTGCGATGATAAAATTCCGTATAGTGTTTACCTGGAATTTACTCAAAAATGGCTTAAAAAGGTATATACGCTTTTAAAAGATGATGGGCGATTCTGCTTAAATATACCGCTGGACAAAAAGTTTTTATTAAGAGAAAGAATAAAAAAGTAAAAAATGAAGCCTATTAAAATCTTTATCAACGACATTGAGTTTGGCGCAGTATTGAATGATACAAAGACCGCAGAGGAGATTTACAAAATTTTACCAATTGAAGCCGAAGGTAATTTCTGGGGTAATGAAATATATTTTGAAATTCCAGTAATGATGCCCAATGAAAAACCGACAGAGGAAGTTGAAGTCGGTGACCTTGGATACTGGCCGATTGGCAAAAGTTTCTGTATCTTTTATGGCAGGACACCGGTTAGCACAACTGATAAGCCAAAACCCGCAAGTGCGGTAACTATAATCGGCAAGATTAAAGGAAATCTTGAAGAATTAAAAAAATTAAAAAAGGCAAGGGTCAGGATAATTAAAGAATAAAAGGATTGAGACCCAATGTGCTCCAATGGGCACTGTTTGATGATGACCCATCAAAAGGATACAAAGAGAGTATAGCAAGGATGCGAAGTTTTTATGAAAAGAGAATCTCTGCGACAAAAGACGAGAAGACGAAAAAATCAAATCATAAATTCAATAATTAGTTCTGTCTGGAATAAAGGTTTTAAGGAGATAAAAAGAAAATGCCTACAATCTAATTGAGAATTTCTGGGAAGCAATGAACCCTTCATTTGAAATTTCTAAAGAATCAAAGGGTAAAGAAAAATCCAGTAGTTTATATCCAAGGGATACAACATTCAGGGACGACCCCAATGCCCATAAAATCTATGACAAAATGATAGAGACAATCCAGAATGCGAACACAATGTATTATGAGAGTGATTTAGAACAGAGTATAGACGGAGCGAATATAGGCAAAGGGCATTATAAGATATGGTTAAAGAAACCGAATTATGTGAGGATAGAGGCATACCGGTATGAAAAAGCAAAGGGTGTTCTGATTGGCGAAGGCGGAATTATTAAAACCTAACACTCCGACACCCGATTTTGAATTTAAAGGACTTGACGGTAGCATAATTAAACTATCTGATTATCTGGGCAAGGTTGTCCTGTTAAACTTCTGGCGGGTGGGATGTCCTGCCTGTCGTGAAGAGATACCCCAACTTGAAATGATGTACAGAAAATATAAAGATTCGGGATTGGTAGTAATTGGATTCAATTGTTCGGATGATACAGATATCGCATTTGATTTATTAAGCCAGTTCTCAGTGAGTTATCCAAACATTGTCAATAACTCATCACAAGCCCAGGATGTATATTTTCACATTTACCAAACACTACCAGGTTTTTCCGCGGTTCCACTCAATTATATCATTGACCGTGAGGGGAAAATCTTTGATGCCTGGTATGGTCTTATTCCAGAAGATTCCCTGTTAAAGAAGATTCATCAGTTTGGATTCAAATTAGCGTGCGTTTTTGACAAAAAGAGCATAAAGTAATTTATATTGGTAATATAGGGACAGGGCTTGTCCCTGTCCGTAACATTCCGTCAATCCGAGAATTTTCGGATTGACAGAGCGAGCAAACAACAAGAAATACCCACAGTTAAAATTCATTTGTTGACATCGCTTCTGCAACAGATATAATTGAAAAAATTATGAATTATTCTGCTCCTCGGTGTTATTTTTACGATTTATGGATTCATAAAAAAGGAATGAAGAGTATTGAAGAAGATGCATTCAGGGTTCTTCTGGGTTATACCTTGCTCATTCCTTATATCTTATACAAGTTACATAATGGTGAAATGCATCTTTTGATTTTTTATCTCGATAGTTTTCTAATCATCGGATACAAACACTGGAAAGAATGGAAAAGATTTTTCAAGGCAATTTAGAGGGATTTACTTTTTCCCTTGACTTTTTAATATCCGGGATTATAATATATTAAGAGATAATTTATGGCAGAAAAGAGCACAAATCTCACCCAGGGACTTAAGCTCACTCCATCTTTGATCCATACCCTTGCATATTATTTGAAACTACTTGAAATGCCCAGTATTGAACTTGAAGTGTTGATAAGGGATGAACTTGACAGGAACCCACTTTTGGAAGAGGTTGAAGAAGAATCGGAAGCGACTGAAGTTGAAACTGAAAATAAAGAAGAATTTGAACTCCTTGATTTATATGCCTCCGACGATATCTTCAGTCTCCCCCAGGATTCAGATGAAGAAAAACCAGATCCTTTTGAAAATACCCCTGCCCACAATGACCGATTATATGACCATTTGATGAGACAGGCTAAGCGAAAACTATCAGAACGGGAATTGGAGATTGCTGAATTAATAATCTCCAATCTTGATGAAGATGGCTATCTCACGCTTGCACCCGAGGAACTGGCAGGCGAAGATTATTCGATTGAGGAAATTGAAAAAATAAGAAGAATAATACAATCTTTTGAACCGGTGGGCTGTGCCTGGCGTGATGTCCGTGAACCACTCATTGCTCAATTGATTCACCTTGGTTATGCACCGGATTCAGTAGAATGCAGACTCGTAAGGGATTGTTTGAAGTATTTAAGAACCGGAAATTTGAAGCAATGTCAGGAGATACTAAATGTTGATGAGAAGAGAATAATCCAGGCAAAACAGGTGATCATGAAACTTGACCCAAAACCAGGACTCCAGTACTCTACAATTGACCCCCCGTATGTTTATCCGGATTTTATAGTCTACTGGCAGGATAATGACCTTGATGTCCGATTAAATGAAGAAAATATACCGAGAATAAGGATAAAAAAGGAATACCTTGAGAAGATAAAGCAGGACAGCGAGGATGCTGAATTTGTTCGTGAGAAATTAAAGTCTGCCCAGAATCTAATCCGGGCAATTGAAAAGAGGCGCAAAACTTTGACAAAAATAATAAAGGCACTCCTTGATTATCAAAAGGATTATTTTTTAAAAGGCGAAGGTTATTTGAAATCAATTACAATAGCTGATTTTGCTAAACAATTGGGGATGAACCCCTCAACTGTATCAAGAGCCATTTCCGGTAAGTATATTGAATCACCGAGGGGAATACATAAATTAAAATTTTTCTTCAGTGCACCAGTGGCAAATACTGAGAAGGCATTTATTTTTGATAAAATAAAAGAGGCAATTGAAAACGAAGATAAAACATCACCTCTCTCTGATGTCCAAATCGCAAAAAAACTTGCCCGTATGGGAATAATAATTTCCCGAAGAACTGTGGCTAAATATCGGGAGATGTTGAATATTCCTCCCCATAATCTGAGGAGAATTCAAGGTTAATTTTACTTTTGTAACAATATCAGCAAGAGTAAAATTGAAATAATACAAAGTGTTGAGACGATTATATAAATAAATTTGTGTAATTTTTTTATCTGGGCATCTTGATTTAGAAAATACTTCAAAAGGCTTTCGTTTATAGTCTGGATACCAATCTTTGTATCACTGCTTACTTTTAAGAGAGATGAGGTTATAGTGCAATTTTCATCCACCTTTGTTAATACATTCTTACTTGCTGATTCATAACAAACCGTGAGGTTATGCAATTCTTCCAGCATTTTATCAGTGGTTGATTCAAACCTGGTTCCAATACTTTCAAGATTTTTAGATATCTCCTGGGCAATCATCCTCTGATTTCTATTAATTTCATTTATTGATTGGGCTAGACCGGAGAGCAATCTTTCTAAGTCCTCAAGATTCTTACTTGAATTTCCAGCCAGTTGTCTCACTGCCTTTTCTAAACTCTCCAGATTATTCTCCAGTGACTTCTGGAATAGACTCATCGCCTCTCTCTGCTGATTTGCTAATATTCCGAAGGATTTATCTATTGCCACAACAACCTCATCAACCCTCATTGCCCTTCTGATCTCCCTCAAAATATTCTCAAGTTCATCCTTTAACTTCTCAAAGCGGTCTATGGTTTCCCTTTCTAAGAAGTTTGAAATCGGCTGGATTTCTTCTTTGGTGATCAAGGGTCGGGCTTCAGGTGCAGTTGTGCTTGAAGATGGGATTGGTTCAGGAGGTGTTGGTGGAATCTCCTGCTTTATCTCCTCTGCCTTTTTCTTCTCACCAACTGTCTCGTAGATCGTCACCATCCTGTCCTTCATCGTGCTGTCGCTCAATTTTAGATTTTTTAGTATCTCCATTGCCCTCATCACTTCTCTTTTATTTCCTGCAGACATCTGCCTTTCAATATATGAAAAAAGATACATTGCTGCATCGCTCTTCTCATCAAGTTCTATGAGCAACTGGGCAATGGTGAGATTTATCTCAGAAATTCCAGGGTCATACCGTAAAATCTTTTTACAAAGGGCAATGGCATTCCTTAAGAGATTATCCTTTCTGAATGCCTCTATCCCTTTCTCAAAGGAATTGATTGCCTCCTTGACTTTATTTATCTTAAGATATAAATCGCCAAGTCTATTATAAATATTCCCATCATCAGGATTTAATTTTAATGCTTTTTCTAACTGGGCAATTGCATCTTTATACTTACCCTGGAGTTCAAAATTAGTTGCATTTTTTAATAGGTCTTTTATTTCATCCAGCCTCTTCTCCATATCCTTTAATAAAAAAGCGGAGCCTGTTTAATCCAGGCTCCGCATCGTCTTGAACGCGTTATTCGTTCTTTGCGCGTTCTACCTTAATCGCTTTATCTCCTTTTGGAGTCTGTGTTACCTCAAACTTAACTCGTTCGCCTTCTCTAAGGACCCGATAGCCTTCACCCACTATGTCTTGATAATGGACAAAGACATCACCGGTTCCATCTTCTTTTTCAATGAAACCGTAGCCCTTCTTACCATCGAACCATTTCACTTTTCCGTAGAACAAAATTCCTCCTTTCAGCTTTAATCGCCCTTGAAGTTCATAAGGGCAACCTCTACGGTCAAAGCTTAAAAAGTATATCCAAATAAAGATAGTTGTCAAGTAAAAATTAATTTCTGCCCACGCTCCACTTTTTCCTCCCCCCCAGATTATTCATACTAGTGGTTAGAATTAATTATATTGACAGATTAGAATTTTTATGTAAAATTTGTTATGGTTCTTTTAATATTGTTTTGCCAGTTGAACATCTACCAGCAATCAGAAAGTGTTATTATCACAAATATCCCAAAATTGGGTGAAAGCAATATATCTGATGACGGGGTATTAATTGATGACTATGATCATCTTATTAACTATTATTCACGAATTTATAATGTTGACCCCTTCCTAGTGAAACTCATCATCCAGAAGGAGTCACAATTCAATCCCCGGGCTGTTTCAAAGAGCGGGGCAATGGGATTGATGCAATTGATGCCTGAGACAGCAAAGAGGCTCGGTATTAACAAACCATTTGACCCTGCCCAGAATATTGAAGGGGGGATCAGGTTCTTACGTTCCCTTTTAGATATGTTTAATGGTGACTTAGAGTTGACCCTTGCTGCATATCATGCTGGGCCAGGTATTGTAAAACGTTTGAAAAGAGTTCCGCCCATATCCGAAACTATCGCCTATGTTGATTATATAATCTCAAGGTATGGCGGATATACACCAAAACCAATCTATTTTATTATCACTGAAACAGGTGTGCCATTATTAACAAACAGACCTAAATAGATTAAGGCATTCTATAATTTTTAAAATCCTACCTTCGCCTTCTCCAGCATCTCAACAATCCGCCAGATTGAACATTCACCTGCCCTTTCAATGGGGCATTTCCAGCCAGCGTTCACATGCTTTGCTGGACAGAGTCTTGGTTTTCCAGAATCGCAAAACGGACACAGGTAATATTCTGTGCGCCTCTCTTCACTCATTTTTTACCTCCTTTTTGTATACTTAACCCCGGCTGATAAAAGTTTTGCCTGCGTTACAAATGTTTCTAATCTCAACTCATCAAGGGTATTGGCAATACCATCAAAAGGTAAAGAAAGTAAGGGAATTTCAGGGTAATCATCCTTTATTGCTTTATAAATAGTAGTTACAATATTCCCGGGCATACAGGTGAAGGGCATAACATTTATAACCCCGCAGAAACCATTCTTAATAAACTCTATGGTCTTCCCCACGCTCAAAATTGCCTCACCCTCAAATGAAGGATGGATATATTTTTTGGCTAAATCTAAGAGATGGGCAATCTCTGGCTCTGGTTCAAGCCCAAGGATTTTGTAGATATACCTCTGGCGCCATTGCATATAACGATCAAATAATTTCGTGAATATTGCCCTTCGGAATTGCCTGAACCAGATGCAATTTCTCTCCCTTGTAAAGTTTGTATAAAAGAACCATTCCCCAATGGAAGGGAGTGCAACTTCACAGTCCATTGATTCAAGTTTCTTTTCAAGAAATCCATTGCTAAATTTCTGGGAACGTATATAAATCTCCCCCACTATGCCGATCCTTGGTTTTATTATCTTTTCAACCCTGATGTTATCAAAATCTCTCCTGATAGCCTTCAGCAGGGGTATTATACTCTTTCCTTTTTCTATTCTTGCACAGAGCATTTTTAATGCATTATTATATAAATCTTCTGTCTCTCCCTTATTCAATTCATAGGGTCTGATCCTGCGCACCTTTGCCTCAAGGGCATCCACAGCACAGATCCCATCCCAAGTTGATAATAAGAATCTCAAGCCCATCGGGCCGAGGTCATCAAATAGACTTGGACCCTGATTCGGTGCATATATCGGAATATTCTCAAATCCCAGTTTATCAAGAATGACCCTGTGTAATTTGTAGTATTGTCCAAATCTGCAGGGGCCGGAACCCTGAGCCATAAAGAACGATGCCTTTTCCGGATTAAAATCCCGTGCCTGCACCTTTTTGATAATATCACCCGTGGTTATGATCGCAGGGAGGCATTCCCTGCCCGAGGTATATTTTCTACCAAGGAGGACTGATTCATCGTCCGGTGTATCCAAAAGTTTTGCATCAATACCAGCATACCGCATAGCACTGCAAAGAACCTTTGCCCCATCACACATATCAGGAATATAAATTGTGCGATCGTTATGGAGTGAACTCCTTGCCCTTATTCTTGTCGGCTGAACTGTATATCGGGCACCTCGTATACTATCAATAAATGCCTCAAGCCTTGTAATAAAGCCTGCATCACCTGAATGTTCGTCAAGTTCTAAAACGAGCATTGGTTTTCCATTCAACTTCTCCCGGAAGAAGTTTATTAGAAAAGAATCTGGTCCACAGGCAAAATTAGAAAGATAGACCGGGTAAATATTATCATGTTCTGCGATCATCCTTGCACTACCAAGAATTTTTTGCCCATAATACCAGTACATATTGAAAAATTCATCGGTTAAAGATTCAAAATCAATAGGGAAAATATCCATTGGAATGGGCAATATGGATAGGCTGCGAATCTTCTGGATGAGTTTTAGATTCATCCCTGCATCATAACCATTGTAAGGACGGGAGCAGATTAAGAAGATTGTGCCTTTATAATCTTTTATTAAATCCCTTGCTTTTCGTAAAAAATTATTCTGGATATCATTTAGATATTTTATTCCTTCAAGGACCGCTTCATCAACCTCTCTTCTTTTCTTTCCAAATCTTTTTGCAAATTCATAGAGTCCATCTTTTACAGCATCTATCCCGCGGTCAAAGTATATCACTGGAGTGAAGATCTGAATAGCCTCACCAAAGATTGCCTTTGCCTGATATGCAAATGACTGGACATAAGGGCAGACAAAACTCCTTGTGAAGCGAGGGCTATTTGGCTTCATCGTGATGACACTGGGTATGAATATCTCTTTGATACCTTTTTTTATCAAGGCATCAATGTGACCCAATCCCACCTTTATCGGGAAACAGGTATCAGCAACTGCACGCGCAGTTCCATTCTCTACTATCACACGATTTGTTTCATCAGAAAGAACGGGCTTGAATCCAAGTTTCAATAAGAATTTGTAAAAGAATGGGAATAGTTCATAATAGAAAAGGGCACGCGGAATGCCTATCGGTATACCACCACTATCCTCGGTTCTGAAAAACATCGCGTTCCGCAACTGGAATATATCAGGAAGTTCAACCTCTGCCTTCTTATCCTTCTCTTCATAACGTTCACACCTTCCACCATAGAATATTGGTTTTTCACCTTCTATCCTGATACAATTTATTTCACATTCATTACTACAATGTTTACAGATGAATGAATCAGTCTTATAAGACTTCTTAGCCAATTCAAAACCACGAAATTTTGTCCTCTTTATTCCGCTATCGCGGACAATGAGGGCAATTCCGATTGCACCGGTCACATCATGATTGGGTGGAACGATGATCTTTTTCTTCAATACCTCTTCAAATGCTGATACCACTGCCTTATTTGCTGCAACGCCCCCTTGAAAGAGGATATGCTGGCCAATTTTTTTATTACCAACAACCCGGTTCAGATAATTAAATACAGTGGAATAGCCAAGTCCCGCAAGAAGGTTTTCTCTCTCTGCAAGATTATTCTGATGGTGGATAACTTCAGCACCAATAAATACTGTGCACCTTTCACCAAGGTTGATCGGCGCTTTTGCCTCAAGTGCGCAGTCGCCAAACTCTTCAAGTTTCACCCCAAGAATCTGCGCCTGCTCCTCAAGGAATGAACCAGTTCCTGCAGCACAAACCTTATTCATTTCAAAATCAACGATGGTCTTGTTCTCAATCCTTATATATTTTGAGTCCTGACCTCCGATTTCAAATATTGTATCAACCTCAGGATCAATCTCTATCGCTGCCCTTGCCTGGGCTGATATCTCATTCTTTATCAGGTCAGCACCGACAAGTTCACCAATTAGATATCTACCTGAACCTGTAGTCCCGACACCAATAATCTCTACCTTTTCACCTATCTCCTCATTCAACTCAGAAAGTCCCTGTATGACCACATCAATAGGCCTACCCTTTGTCCAGAGATATTTTCGGGCAATAACATTTCCCTGTTCATCTATGAGCACGAGGTTGGTGGAGATCGAACCGATATCAATTCCCAAATATGCCCTGGTCTTTACTAAAGGAGGATTGACAATGATACTTGGAGACCAGTTCTTCCTTCCATCAAGGGGTGGAAGTCTAAGGATACTTTCGGGTTTATTAAGCCATCTCTGAAAATCATCCATCCCTCTCAACCTTGAAGACCACCCAAGGTCACGAGCACAGATAACAGCCCCAATAGCACCTATCGCATTATGATAATCAGGAATGACAAGGTTCTCTTTTTCCAGGTTTAAAGTATCTCTCAATGCCTTAACCATTCCTTTATTCGCTGCAACACCACCGATGAATGCAACCGGTTTTGGTATATCCCTCCCTTTTATTATTGATCCCTTAAAATTCCTTGCCAGGGCATAGCAGAGCCCGGCAATCAAATCTTCTACTGGAGTTCCTATCTGCTGGAGATGGATCATATCGCTCTTGGCAAATACTGCACACCTCCCTGCAATACGTGCTGGTCTTTTTGAATTTAAAGCAATCTCTCCTATCTTTTCCACCGGAACAAAGAGCCTCTGTGCCTGTTGATCAAGGAATATTCCAGCACCTGCTGCACAAAGGGAATTTGAAGAAAAATCAATCATCCCTTTCTTTAAAGAGATGAACTTTGAACTGATACCACCTATCTCAATTACTGACTGGAAATCCACATCAAGATACCTTAGCCCTTTTACAATTGCCTCAACCTCACTCACCCGCATTATCCCCAGACTATCCACAACTGCCCTTGGAACACTTCCAGTGATAACGATATTCTCTATCTCTTTTAATTCCTTTATTAACTGGAATAAGAGGTTATAAGGACTGCCGTAATGTGGTATATATCTAACCCTTACAAGATTGCCTTCATTAAATTCGGCAATCTTGATACTTACTGACCCAATATCTATGCCACATTCACGCATTTATGGCGCGTAAGATATCCCGAATGAGAAATGGAAATCATAATTTTCTTCTGAACGGTCTTCTGTATCCGGATCATCTGCAGTAAGGTTATAATTGAATTTAAAATCTGGTGTCAACTTAATCTTTGCTAATTTAATATCTGTTCCGACTGACACAAGGAAAAGGAGATCATTTTCAAGGTCATCAATGCTGGATTTAAATGAACCTACATAAGCAGTTCCATCAATCTGAAAATTACCTGCGATGCCGAGACCGAGATAGGGATTAACAACAGGAAGCGTCCCTGCTCTTAACTTGAAGATAAATGGAATATAGAAATTTTTGAAATCCGCGCCTGTTTCAATATTCAATACCGTCCTTTCAAATGAGGTTGTTCGGAAACTGGGTGCTATCTCTAAATCAAAGGTGTTTAAGAATTCAATACCCATTCCCAGGCCAAATTGAAATCCCAATCCGGTAAGGTTTCCAGCCTCATCCTTTGGGTCAAATATGGAATAATTAAGTCCGGTCTGGAAACCAAAGTATGGATTTACAAATGTTTGTGGGGAAACGAATAAAACAGGTAAAATGGTGAAGAGTAATAATCTCTTCATATTACCTCCTCAAAATTAAAGTAACCATTCGGCAAAGATTTATTATCTTTCTCAGATTCTGGTTTTAACTCAAACCGTTCATAATCCACAGGGTGCCTTGATGTAATCCACAACCCTCTTACCCAACTCCCGAACCTCCACCTTTGGATTTTCTCCATTATCTCCGCCTGCCATTCAATATCGGCATAGAGGTATAAAGGATACAAAAAAAAGCCTGTAATTAAGAACTGGGAAATCCTTATCACTCATCACTCCTTTTTTTAATTTTACCCAAATTTTATAAAAAATCAAGTATAGGGAGAGCTGATCAACTTTGAAGATGGCTGTTTTTTCATCCATCACGACCCCTTCAGATAGTTTTTAACCTTACCCCGGGTTAATCCTTTTTTCAATTGCATTTATCAATTGAATCATTTTCCTGATAAATTTTAACCAACCGTGCCCGTGCCTTTCGAAAACGCTGATAATTGGCGGTTAAAGGTATTTAACTAAATCAAGAGATAAATGGTGTAAAACCCAAATTTTCTATCTAAATAAAAGCCCTGAAGGTGAGAAAATTTTTGATTCCTCAGTGTTGATAAAAAACTTTTGCGAATTTTATCTTATGTAACTACCTGCATTTATGTCTATCGTAGAGCCTGTAGTATGGTCCATATATCCACTGACAAGGAATAAGACCGCTGGTGCAACATCCTGGGGTGTGGTAAGTTCATTTAATGCAAGTTGTTTTATGATGCTTTTCACTCCAAATCTTTTGATATAATCATTTATCATTCTTGTTTTTACGAAGCCTGGGGCAATTGCAAAGGACTTTATATTATACTTTCCATACTCCTTAGCAATGGTCCGGGTTAATGTAATAACCCCTCCTTTTGCCGCTCCATATGCCCAGTGGTCTTTATCCTCACCCCGGAATGCAGCACGGGAGGCGATATTTATTATTCTTCCACCCCTAGATTTTATGAAATATTTTACTGCCTCACGACAGAGAACACCAACTGATGTCAGATTTATGTTTATGGTTCTATTCCAATCTTTCAGCCATCTTTTTATATCCCTGTTGATCGGTGATGATTCATAAATTCCTGCATTATTTACAAGGGCATCAAGTCTGTTATATGTATTTAAGACCTCTTTTATCAATTTAACACACTGGATAGGTCGGGAAAGGTCTGCCCTGAATATCTTTGAGTTATTCCCTGCCTTCTTTGCAAGGTCAAGCGCCCTTTCTTTCTCTTTGTAGTAATGAATAGCAATGGTTGCCCCATATTCTCCAAGTAACTCAACGATTGCAGAACCAATGCCACCAGTTGCACCGGTGACCAGAATGACATTCTTATGTAAATCTATCCTCATAATTAAATATACACAAAACCTACATATAATCAAGATTAAATAAGGGGTAATAGTTTTAGGTTTATCAGCCAGTATAATTTTCCCTATCATTCTGAATCCGGAATAATCTTCAAGACTTTTTCTAAAATCTTCCTGCCATCGCGTTTGTTATTATGCTCAAGGCACCCTTTAGCAAAATATATTGCCTCATTCTCAAGTTCGGTCAAAATCTGAAATCTCATATCCACTGACCAGTTATCAAAATTCTCCTTAAATGGCTCACCACGGAATAACTTAAATGCCTGTAAGAATTCTTTTTTAGCAAACTCCCATTCACCAGCCCTTTGTAATGCCTTTGCCCATGCAATGGTCTGCTCAAATTCACTATAATCAGTTGAGATATAAAATCCAATATTTAATAAAACCTTAGGATGATTGAATAACCAATAGATTTCTCCACAACATTAACTGGCTTCTTATCTTGACCAAAAGATGGGCAAGCCGTGATTGTGCATCTTTAACCCTTGGGAAAAAATTTTTATAAATCTCATCCACCGAAATAGAACGGCCAGGTTCAGATGTACACAGACTAAGATGGATAAAGAATGCAATCTCCTGTGGTTTGAGCCTGAATTTTAGATATTTTTGATCTTTATAAATCATAGGTCTACCCAGAATCTTTAATTGATATACTGGCGTTTCAGGATTAAATAAAGGCAGTTTCAAAAATACCTTATCACCTATTCTCAGACTCTTTCGGGCAATCTTTAAAAGGTATATTAACTGAACAGTAGGGTGTTTACAAACAGGCTTTAATACTTCAGGATTGAGCAGATTCTCCATAATCTCTGTCTCTCTCTTTAAACTTATATCTTTTAATGAGCGGAAGATACTGTATAAGTAATTTTTGAGATAAGGTGAGGGGAGATTGCTTCAAAAAATTATCAAAAGAGCAGAATTTAGTAGAAAAAGTGCATTTGGAAATTTGAAGTTTGGAATTGATCCAACAAAAAGAAGCACAAACATATAAGTGGAATCGCTCTTCGCGATAAGAGAGAAAAACAAAAGATTCTAATAATTGCCAACTTTTGTCCAATCAATGACGAGGATATTTGCAAAGTGGAAGGGAAGAAAAAGTAGGCAACATATTTATTGATTTTTTTAAACTTTATGCTATAATTTTTTATGAAAGAAGAAAAGATAGGCGTTATAAAGATTCAAAGAATGGCGGAAGTGCCTGAACCACCATCTTATAAAAACTTTATGCTCTGGGTCGGTCCGGTGATGATGACCGTTGCCCTTGGTCTGGGCACAAGTGAGGTCATCCTCTATCCCCATCTTACATCCCGTTTTGGTGTAGGCTGGCTTGGATTGATGGTATTAACTCTATTTTTGCAAACCGTCTGGGCACAGGAACTTGCAAGATGGACTGTAGTATCTGGTGAGCATGCGGTTCAGGGCAATGCAAGAATACTTACTCTACCCGGTGCGATAATCTTTATTAGTTTATTTATGTTTTTGGCATTTATGCTCCCTGCCTGGGCAACATCTGCAGCATCAGCATTGAGGGAGATTTTAAACTGGCCGGTTGATGTGAGAACAGGCACTGTTTTCTGGGCATATGTTACATTCATTATCGTCTTCCTCGTTGCCTTTCTTTCAAAGGTCGCCCGCAAATATATTGAACATATTGCAACCTGGACCACGGTCTTTGCCTGGATTATATTAATTATAGCAGCTTTAACGGCGATTAGATCTGAAGCAATCATAAGAATGTTTCACAGTCTCTTTGTTTGGCAAATTCCAAAGGATATGGACTGGTGGGTGCTGGGCTCAACTGTTGCCTGGGTGGGGGCAGGACCAACACTCATCTGGTATACATACTGGATGCGCGATGCAGGCTGGGGCATGGCAGGTCATGTTGATTCAATCCCTGGGTGGTTTGGAAAGTCAGCAAATCCTGTGAATATTGGATTTATTCCCGAAGGGGATGGTGAGAATCTCTTTAGATTAAAGACATGGATAAGGCGTTCCCATTTTGTCTTATGGATTGGCTATTTTCTGGGTAGTCTTTTCACAATATTTATCTTTGTTGGACTTTCTGACTCCATTTTAAGACCTGCAGGCCTTGTGCCTAAGGGATTTGATGTGGTAAAGCATCAGGCACATTTCTTTACAGTCCCTCTGGGCAAAATAGGTTACTTTTTATTTCTGCTGATGGCATGGTTATTGTTTTTCAATACCCAGTTGACCACGGCTGAAGCACTTGTAAGGCAGAATGCAGACATCTTGTGGAACATATCAGAAAGGTTGCGCAGATTCTATAAAAATGATATAAAAAATGTTTACTTCCTCTGGTGGCTGATCTACCTTGCCATTTCTTTTATCCTCATCGGTGTTCAGTATTTCGTCAAAGGTGCAAATCCATTTGCCTATGTCACAACTGCAGCAATGCTTTCTTTCATTGCGTTATTATTTTCAATGTTTGCCACATTCATAGGGACGATCATCTTTTATCGCCAGGATACAATTAAAGGGGTAAAACCAAATATTATCTGGACAATACTACTTGGTGTAAGTTCTTTACTACATACCTACATTATCCTCCGCGCTTCAGGCTATTTCTTTAACTTCTGGAGATAGAATCTCTAATAAAAAATCCAATGCGATTTATTGCGCTGAACTACTTTAAAAGATAATCTTTTTACCATGCTGTAAGAATTATGTTTCAATCTCTCAAAAACGTGATACATAAGATAATTTTACTTGGGATATTTTAGAATCTTAGCCATTGACTTTAATGATAACTCCTATATAATATGGTAAAGATTTCAACAATGAAAGGAGGCTTAGATGGTGGAAGGATTAGAGAAGACCCTTAATCCGGGTGAAGTTCTGTTCAATGAAGGCGATAAGGGTGATGTGATGTATTTGATAAAAGAAGGGCAGATAAAGATTACCAAAGGTAAAGGTCCTGATGAGCGAGTTCTGGCAGTGTTGAAAGAGGGTGATTTCTTTGGTGAAATGGCTATAATTGACGGCTCCCCCCGTTCTGCAACTGCCACAGCAATAACCAAGACCTCACTCCTTGTGATTGATAAAGAAACATTCAGGGCTAAAATAAGGGAGAATCCACTCATTGAATATATCCTTGAAACCCTCACCAAACGTCTGCGTAATGCAGATGAGCAGATTAAGCTATTGACGATTAAGAGCGAAGAACGCAGGGTGGTTGCCTATATAATAACAAGGGCAAAGGAGATGGGTAAGAGCACACCTGAAGGTATTGAGATAACACCTTTCTCTTTTGAGAATATGGCAATGACCACGGGCATAGAGTTAAATAAACTTAAAGGTTATGTTGACAAATTGTGTCAGGTTAATCTCGTTTCTTTAAAAAATAACAGTTTGATAATAAAGGCAATTGAAGACCTGGATGATTACCTCCGGTATATTGCCCTCAAGGAGAAGTTTGAAAAAGTATAACTAAAAATGCCCATTGGACTTATTGATCGTAAAGAAAAAGAAGAAGAATTAAAAAAACTTCAAGAACTTCTCGGATCCAACGAGATTTTGAAGAATCCCAGAGAGTATGCCAACATTTCCCGACAATACAAAAAAATTCAGCAACTACTTGAAAAATATGATGAATATGAGAAACTTTCCCGGGAATTAAAGGACCTTGATGATTTATTAAAGAGCGAGAATGTGGAATTGAGAGAACTGGCAGAGAGCGAGATCGCTACCTTAAAAAACAGGCTTGAAGATATTGAACAGGAAATAGAAAATTTTTTGAATCCCCTTTATGAAGAGTATCAAAAGAATTGCATAATAGAGATTCGCGCTGGTGCCGGTGGGGCTGAGGCAACTTTGTTTGCAGCAGATGTCTTTAGAATGTATACAAAATATATTGAAAAAAAGAAGATGAAGTATGAAGTTCTTTCTTCACACCCCAGTGACCTCGGTGGCTTTAAAGAGATAATCTTTCTGGTCACAGGTGAGAATGCCTATGGAACGTTTAGATTTGAAAGTGGTGTGCACCGCGTTCAACGTGTGCCGGTCACCGAATCAAGCGGAAGGATTCACACTTCAACCATTACCGTTGCAGTCCTTCCAGAGATAGAAGAATCACAGATAGAAATATCTCCTGATGACCTGAAGATAGATACATTCCGTGCTGGTGGTCATGGGGGGCAGAATGTAAATAAGGTATCATCGGCTGTGAGAATCACCCACATCCCCACCGGTATTACAGTTACCTGCCAGGATGAGCGTTCCCAGTATCAGAATCGGGAAAAGGCTATGAAGATTTTAAGGGCAAGACTCCATGCACTTGAATCCGAAAAAAAGGCAAAGGAGATTGAGAATCAACGTCGACGCCAGATTGGCACAGGAGAAAGGAGTGAAAAGATCAGGACTTATAATTTCCCGCAGAATCGTGTGACCGATCATCGAATTGGATTAACTCTGTATAATCTCCAGAATATTCTTGATGGAGAACTTGATGAACTGATTGATGCATTAAAAAAATATGAAAGAAGTAATAAATAGATTGAGCAAGGATTTTTCATTAAGCATTGAGGAGACAGAACTCCTCGTTTCCCAATTATTAAAAAAACCGCGGTTTGAAATTTATCTTAATCAAAAGTATGATCCGGTCCTTGATTTTTATTTAAGAATAAAATTTATATTATTAAAAAAAGGTGTCCCAATTGAATATATCACAAAACAGGTCCAGTTTCTGAAATTTAATCTTAAAATTTTGCCCGGGGTATTTATCCCCAGACTGGAGACGGAGTATTTTGTAGAACTCATTAAAAGATTGATTGAATTTAAACCGAAGATTATATGCGATATTGGAACTGGATGCGGAGCCATCTCCATCGGCCTTGCCGATTTATTCCCGGAGGCGCACATCATCGCCACTGACATCAGCGAAATCGCCTTAATTAATGCATACCATAATATTATCAGTTTAAACCTCAACGAACGCATCAATCTAATCAAAGCAGATTTATTTTCTGCATTTAAGGAACACATCTTTGATCTCATCGTCTGTAACCCTCCATACATCCCGAGGGAACGAATTAATGAGTTACCAAAAAGTGTTCGGGATTTTGAACCAAGAATGGCGATAGATGGGGGTTTCAAGGGAACAACTTTTATAAAGAAGATTATTGACCAGGGGCAAAAATACTTAACGAGTTTAAATATCTGCCTTGAAATTGATGCAGAAGAGATTGAGGAACTGGACTCTTATCTCAAACCAATTTTTAAAGATTATTTCTTTCTTGAAGATTTATTCGGCAGGATACGCTATCTTTTTATCGGGAGATTTCGTAGATGCAAAATGTAAAGATTGTAATAAATAAAAAAAAACCAGATGTAGAAAAGAATCTAAAGGCTGCCTATAAAACTTTAAATAAAATGGGATTCAGAATTTCAGAAAAACCCGATTTTGTGATTGCATTGGGTGGCGATGGAACCCTGCTTTCTGCAGTTAACTTATATGCACAAAAGGAGATTCCAATTCTTGGTGTAAATTTAGGAGGGCTTGGGTTCTTAACCGATGTGAAGTTCTCTCAATTTCAGAAGATCCTTGAGATGATAAAAAAGAATAAATACCGTATAGAAAATCGGATGCTCATCGGTGCTGAGATTGAAAATGATTATTTCTTTGCCCTCAATGATATAACAATCTGCACAAGAAATCCGGGCAGGGTTATTGAATTTTCAGCAACGATTGATGGTGAATATATTTGCCGATTTATTGCTGATGGGATAATTATTGCTACACCCACTGGTTCAACCGCCTATTCTCTTGCAACCGGCGGACCAATTCTTTTACCCATTGTTGAGGCAATAATAATGACGCCAATTGCACCACATACCCTATCAGTCCGGCCAATCGTTCTCCCTCCGGAATCCATTATTGAAATACAGGTAGGAAAAAAGGGGAGTGCAATACTGGTTGCTGATGGCCAGCGAAGTTATATTTTAAAACCCGAGCAGGTAATTAGATTTAAAAAAACAGATTTTTATGTAAAATTAATAAAGCCGATTAAAAGCAGCTTTTTCAAGACCTTGAAGGAAAAATTGAAATGGGGTGGGAGGGAGAATGCTTAAACACCTGAGGGTAAAAAATTTTGCCCTTATGGATGAACTAAATTTAAATTTTGAAGATGGTCTCACTGTGATTACTGGCGAAACCGGCGCAGGTAAATCAATGATCGTTGAGGCAATTGCCGCCTTATGTGGTGAAAAGTTGGACGAGACATCAATTAGGACCGGGAATGAATACGCTGAAATAACCGGGGTCTTTGAGCCTAATGAAGAGATAATTGCGCTATTAAAAAAATACAATATTGATATAACTGAGGATTTTATTATAAGGCGTAGAATTGAAAGAGGCAAACGCCAGTTTTCATATATCAATGACCAGATTGTCAGTATATCACGCCTCAAGGAGATAACGCAGGGACTTGTTGATCTTGTTGGGCAACACGAGAATCAATCCCTATTCAATGTTACAAATCACCTTAAACTCCTTGACCGGTTTGCAAAGACCGAAGAACTCCTCTTAGAATATCAAAAGGTTTATAATCAGCATCGCCGATATCAGGCAGAACTTGAGGAACTTGAGAAATTACAAAAAGATAAAGAACAGAAACTTGAAGTTCTTAAATATGATATTGAAGAAATTGAGAAGGCAAATTTAAGAGTTGAAGAAGAAGATGAACTGGTTAGAGAGAAGAATCTTCTTTTGACCGGTGAGAAGAGGGCAAGCCTAATTGATGAGATAATACCGAGACTTTATGAAGCAGAATTTTCAGTATATGAAAATCTTGCTACTATCAAAAGGTTGATTGAAGAATTGACAAATCTTGATCCAGGGCCGGAAATAAAAAATTTGAGCATAATGATTGAAAATAGTATCAGTTATGTGGAAGAAGTTTATCGCCAGTTGATTGATTACCGTGAACATATAGATTTTTCCCGTGAAAGGTTTGAAGAGGTAATGGAACGCCTTGACCTGATTGCGCGTCTCAAAAAGAAGCACCATCGTGACATCAATGGGATACTTGAATATCTGAAGGGTGCAAAGGAAGAGTTTGAAAGACTCCAGAATACTGAGATTGAAATTGAGAAGATCCAGAATCAGATTCAAAATTTATCAAAACAGATGGAGCAACTGGCTAATGAATTGTCAAAAAAGAGGAAAGCAGGGGCAAAGATAATGGAAAGGGAGATTGTAAAAGTCATAAGTAGATTGGGAATGGAAAGGGCAGTATTCCAGGTGAGGTTTAGAGATAAGAAACCTGATGAGAGCGGTCGTGATGATGTGGAATTTTTCATCTCTGCAAATCCTGGTGAGGAGTTGAAACCCCTAAACCGTGTAGGTTCAGGTGGTGAGATATCAAGGATAACCCTGGGTTTGAAGGCAATTCTCTCAGAAGTTGATCATATACCTACAGTTATCTTTGATGAAGTTGATACAGGGATAGGTGGTAGGGTGGCGGAGGCTGTTGGCGAACTTCTCTTTAATTTTAGTAAAAATCATCAGGTGATATGTATTACCCATCTTCCTCAAATCTCGGTATTTGCCGAACACCACATTATGGTGAAGAAAGAGATTAAAAAGGATACGACTCAGGTGAGTGTAATAAAACTTGATGATACAATGCGTAAGATGGAGATCGCCCGTATGCTTGGAGGTAAAGAGATTACAAAGAAGACGATCGAACATGCCGAGGAGATACTCCAGAGACGGAAGAAGAATGGATAGAAAGTTTACAGTTTCTAATCTAATCACACTTTTTAGATTCGTTCTTTTGCCATTTATTATCTATTTTCTTGTAAAGAAAGAACGTTTTACGGCATTTATAATTATGCTCTTTGCATTATTATCAGATGTGGTGGATGGATACATCGCCCGTAAATTCAAGCAGGAGAGTCAGCTGGGGAGGATCCTTGATCCGCTCTGCGATAAGGTCTCCCTCACTCTAATCCTCCTGACCCTGCTTTTGATGAACTCAATCCCGTTTTGGATCGTAATTATAATCGGATTGAGGGATGTTCTGATTCTTCTGGGCAGTTTCATTCTGCTCAAACGGAAAAAGACTATTTACAAGTCAAACGTCCTTGGTAAGATAACAGGGTTTTTATTCGGTCTGATGATTCTCGCCTTTACCCTTAATCATCAACGCATAGGGATGTTTGCCCTGTATATTTCTATACCATTTATGCTCGGCGCCTTTATTACATACTGCCAGAGATTTTTTCTGGCACTGCGCCAGACCAATTAAAGGAGGTAAATAAATGAAGCCAGTCTTTTTTACAAAAATGGAAGGAACAGGTAATGATTTTGTCGTAATTGACAATCGTGAAGAACAATTTACCGGTGTGGTAAATAATGAGAAAATGAAAGAAACGATAGTTAAGATTTTGGACCGTCATTATGGTATTGGTGGTGATGGTTTAATACTCATTGAGGAATTCAAAGGGTATTATTTTAACATGCGCTACTTTAATCGGGATGGTAGTGAGGCGGAATTGTGTTTGAATGGTGCAAGGTGTGCGGTTAAATTTGCCCACCGTCTGGGAATTATTGAAGAGAAAGGAAAGTTTCTTACACCATCAGGGCCGGTAGGTTTTGCCTATTTTCCCGATAAGATAAGTATTGAAGTCTCGCCTCCGGTGGATATAAGGGTAAACTTCTCAATCACCATATCCAGGAAGAAATACAAAGTCTCCTATTTGAAACTCGGTGTTCCCCATACGGTATTATTCGTTGATTCCTATGATGATATCAATATCTCAGAACTTGGTAAATTGATTCGGGAGCATAAAGAATTCCAGCCTGCTGGAACGAATGTCAACTTTGTCAAGGCAGATAAGAATGGAATATCTGTGCGCACCTATGAACGTGGCATTGAGGATGAAACCCTATCCTGTGGCAGTGGTGTTGTTGCCTCAGCGTACATTGCGGTAAAGTTATTCCTTGCCGAATCACCAGTAAAAGTAATGACCAGGGGAGGGGAACTTACCGTGACCCTAAAGGATAAATTATATCTTGAGGGTCCAGCAAATTTTATCTATGATGGGACATATTATATCTAATAAGGCGGTCAAAGGATATTATCTCACATCCTCGTAAAAACTTTTTTGATTCTCTCTAATGCCCACACCAGTTCTTCTTTTTTAATAATGAGGGGTGGAGCAAAGCGCACGACATAATCATGGGTATCCTTGGCGAGTATCCCTTCGTGCATCAGAGCCTCACAAACCGGGCGTGCCTTTTGTTTTAACTCAATACCAATCAGTAGCCCTTTGCCCCGGACTTCTTTTATCATCGGATTTTTAATCTCTCTCAATTCATTGATGAACCAGTTGCCGAGTTTAAATGCCCTCTGGGGTAATTTCTCTTTGATGATGATATCAAGGGCAGCAATCCCAATAGCTGATGCAAGAGGATTCCCACCGAATGTTGAGCCATGATCACCGGGTTTGAAAACATCCATTATATGATTATCACAGAGTACCGCAGATATGGGGTAAAATCCTCCACTCAGTGCCTTACCCACAATGAGTATATCAGGTTTTATATTTTCATAATCACAGGCAAATAACCTTCCGGTCCTGCCCAGACCGGTTTGAATCTCATCCGCAATGAATAAAACATTATTTTCTTTGCAAATATCGTAGCATTCTTTTAAATAACCTGGTTCAGGAACGATTACACCTCCTTCACCCTGAATAGGCTCAACAAGGAAGCCAACTGTATTCTTGGTTATTGCCTTCTTTAATGCCTTTGAATCATTATATGGAATCATTTTGAAATTAGGTGTAAATGGTCCAAATCCATCCCGGTATTGGAATTCCGAAGAGAATCCAACAATGGTGATAGTTCTACCATGGAAATTATTCTCACATACGATTATCTCAGCCTTATCCTTCTTCACCCCCTTTTTATAATAACCCCATTTTCTTGCCGCCTTTATTGCAGTCTCAACTGCCTCAGCCCCTGAATTCATTGGGAGTGCCTTCTCATATCCAGTAATGAGGCATAGTTTCTTCAAGAAGAATCCAAGTTTGTCATTATAGAATGCCCGGGAGGTCAAGGTCAAATTTTTGACCTGTTCCCTTACCACCTTTATTATCTCAAAATGGCAATGGCCCTGATTCAGGGCTGAATATCCACTGAGCATATCAAGGTATTTCTTTCCTTCAACATCCCACACCCATACACCCTTGCCCTTCTTTATAACAACAGGCAAGGGATGGTAATTATGAGCACTATATTTTTCAGTTATTCTTATAATCTCCTTGTTTCTCATTTTACCCCTTTCATTTTATCAATCCCAGCCAGGGACCGAGTAAGAACTGTATACGACCGATTAAAAGGCTGACCCGTGCCATCACAGTATAACCAAATGATGCACCAAATCCCAGCATTATAAAGATTATGCCCAGCCTTGTGCTAAATTTTAATAAACCTCGCTGTTCGGTTGAGAAGAAAAAGTAGATGACCGTGCAGAGGACACCGAAGAGGATAACCAACGCCCATATTCCTTCCCAGAAGTTTACAAAGACATTCGGTGTCAAAACTGTCCCTTCAATCTGCCTGAAGATGAATGCCTGGATATTTGCTGGTATGGAAACACCCGCACCCCACCCAATCATAAATCCCAGAGGAATACGCACGAGCCAGCCGAATTTTGGAATAAACCTTGTAAAATATAATAAACCTAAAAGCAGAGGGATTAAATAGATAAACTCCCCTGCTTTTAATGGTTCATAAAGATTTGGTTTTAATGCCTGGTGCCAGTAGAATACGATATAGTACCCATTCGCTACCCCCACGAAGAGGTGTTCAGCAAATTTATAAAAGGGATTATCTTTGTATAGGAACGAGAATATCATCAAAGTGAGGAAGGCACCAATCCATATCCAGGGGTCAGGGCTCATAAATCCTTACTTCTCTTTTTGAATCTACTAACCTTTTTTGTTGCAAAATAACCAATATTCCCCATGATAATCAAAACGATTATCAATAGGTGGATTAAAGTCTGTGAATTCATCCCGGTCTCTGCCCTGCCAGTATCTTTTGTATACCCATATTTCAATAGGAGGTTTTCATATTCTGCTGCACCCTTCATTCCTGGGATCATTCCAGACAATTGCCCGGTCTGCAGAAATGGATAGTATTTTGGTGCCATCACTGCGGTAAGACCAGCACCAAGTTTTAAACCATATCGTGCCTGGGCGTACATCAACCACTCCTGTGGATAATCTGCTGCTGCAAGGATGATGCCAATAGAAATATCACGATAATTTTTTATCTTTTGCATCAGGGGGAGTGAATCTGTATAATTATTATGATAATCCCTGGGGAAGACGCTACTAATCTTTTCTCCCATCTCCAAGAGTGCTGCAATACGACCTGATTTCCAACCCAAGTAAACATAATCCCTTCCATATATAACTGAGTCTTCCCTTGTTTTTGCCCCTTCATTGAGACTTTTTACAACATTATCCAATGCCTCAATTGCTAATCCTGGTGCCTGGGGGTCGAATGATACACAGATAACAGGAATCTTCTTTTTAAGGCAATGGGTCAGTATGCTCATTGCCATTGGATGGCATTCAGGCATGGTCTGGGGTGTATAATCAAAGGAGATGAGGACTGCCTTATTATCATCGGGATTTAGTGCCTCAATGAAATCAAATAGTCTCTGGGTCTGGGGCATTATATTCTGGGGAATGCGAAATTTCAAAAAGAAAGGCATAATGACAAAGATGGTGAGGATGAGATAAATCACCCTTCGATCAATCTTTGTCAATCTCTCAAAGAAATTCATCTAATCCCTTCCCCCAAGCCAGGAACGTTCAATCCCAAGGATTATCTTCAATGCAGTTGAGACTGCACCAAATGCAACACCAAGTAGAATTCCACGCTGAGAAGCCATATTCGGAATGCGCATAAGCCATTCTGCAAGAGCAGGGAATTTGGGATGGATGAAGTTACCTATAGGCATAAATCCTATCATCACAACAAATGCTGCACCCAGCAATAGTGCAGATTCAAAACTCCTTGCCCTAAACGCACGGTATGCCGCAGATGTCATATAATAGGCAAGAAGCGCAAACATTGTAGCACCAAGGGGTGTAAGGACATTCAAGTAAATCTTCTGATACAATGACCTTTCATCAATGCCCCAGAAAAGACCAATGATTGCCATGCCAGCCATACTCAGTAAAGTGACAAGGCTGTATATCCAATCTTTCTTCCTCCTTTTTATTATGGTAATATGATGGCTGGTTAGATTACCAATTCCAAGGATTAAGGCAAATGCAGATAATACAACGACCCATTTATTGACGATGCTGTTGAACTGATTGGAGATGGGATGGGGTATGAAGAATTGAGCGACCATCAATACTCCGATTATGAAGCAGATGACCAGAGGTATCTTTGCCTTCATTGCACTCTTAGTATAGAAGTCAAATTAATCTTAAAGAAAGAGAGTATCGTTAATATTATCAGGATTGCAAGTGTTAAAAGTTTTCCTGTATCCTGTGCCTTTAATGAGGCAACCAGAACTGGTTCCTTTGTGAGATATGCAGAAGCAGCATAAACTTCTTCACCAAGGAGTGTATAATCACAGGCAGTGACAAAAAAGGGTAACTGGAGGACCTGGTCGGTTCCAGCAATCTGTATTGCACCAATCTGATTACCAGTTTCTGCAATAAGCAGGGATTCAGCAAAGAATGGGCCAATGAAGAAATTTGTTGCAGGTTTCTCCCTTAAAATAATCCCATTTATTGCCCCTGCATAACCAAACTGTGATTCAGTGAGATAGCGGACATAATCATCATTGAATCGGTCAATCTTTCCTGCATTAATGAATGCCTGTCTGACGACCTCACGGGCAACAGTATAGACTACAGGATAACAGTTTACCACAATCAATTGATTATCATATACTGCTGCCTTCTTTGCCAGTTCTGCAAGAATATTCATTGAGGCGATGGTTGATGGAAAGTCTATATCACCAAGCCCAGGGACATAGAGTATTGGTTTACCCATTTCGGTTGCCCTGCCCACTGCCTCTTCAATCGCTTCAAGTCCTGAGATTTTTCTTATAAAGAGATTCTCTCCCCTTTTTGCCCGGTTTATAAAATAAATCAAGAGAAGGGTGAAAAGAATGATACTTACAAGGATATTTAATCTTCCCCGGTGAAAGAACTGGGGTGATGACTGGACCACATTACTCGTAGTGTGGTAATAAAAACTATCCTGTTTCAGAGCTGCGATCTGGTATACATATTTTATTGAATCGTGGACATTATTATCTTCAAATGTGGTCGCGAATATTCCTGTAAATCCAATTATTTTAAATGATGTATCTGATATCCTCCTGCGGAAGAGAACATAACCATCAATCAATGAATCATCAACACCCTTCCAGGAAAGGAGGATACATCTACCACCGTCATCGGGTCGGTCCCTGGCAACAAAATCTTCTATTGAGAGGGAGAATATAAAAAATAGCCACACATTCTATTTTAGCCAAAAAATGAGAACTGTCAATGAATCAAAAATCTGACCACCCTCCACTTTTTATGCATCTTTTGGACATGCTTTTTGAAGTTGAATAGGTAAAGAAATTAAAAAATACAACTAAAAACAGGTGATATTCGTAACTCGTTATTCATACTATTTTTGGTAAATTTCGTTCAAATGCAATCCTAAAGCGGATTTGGGCCAAGAAATTATTTGCCGAGCAAGCCGCCAAGGTTAAGCTTGTTTGACATAAAAAATAGGATTGTAGTGGTCAACTTGCTTGACTTCTTTTCACTACATTTTTTATTATGTGTTTATGCCCAGAGCAGAGATATTCATAAATCAAAACTCATTGACCCTTGTTAGAAGAAAATTATTGGAAGGCAAAAACCTTGCATTCCTGCAATTGACGAAACCGCCAAACCTTTGACGATACGGGCGGCGAAACCGTATAACCATTGATATCACCATTTTTGTTCTGTAGTGGTCAAGCTTGCTTGACATAAAAATAGAATTGTAGTGGTCAAGCTTGCTTGACATCTTTATGCCGAGTAAACCGCCAAGAGGTGCAGCGGCCGGCCACTACATTTTTTTATTATGTGTTTATGCCAAGACTTCAAGTTTTTATCACGATTGGAAACCGCTCCTACAAAAATCGTCTTTCGTTAGATGGTTTTGCATCCCGCCATCCGCCACTCTGTATGGCGGATTGGCGGAAGTGTGGCGGGTATCGTCTATGGTCTTTGGTCGTTCGGCAAAGAAGTGAGTATGAAGGCTGGAGTAGCGAGACTTGTCTCGCGCAAAAGTTGTTTATCATTGGACGGCTTCGCTTTCCGTATTGTTTATCGGCATCGTTGTTCGGTCAAATCCTCCTGTGTCCCACTTTGCAAAAGGGGGATTGTTTTTGCCTTCAATTGCCCCCAATTGCCTTCAAGTGCCATCAATTGCCTTTTTCTTTTTTCGTTTCCCGTTCCACGTTACACGTTTCACGATATTCCCTTCAGCGCCCCTCCTTGACGCCCTTTAACCCTCTTCAGCCTCCTTTAGCCCTTTTCTTTATTTCTCCAAATTGCCTTAAATTCTCCCATCTTTCCGTTTCACGATATTCCTCTCTTCACCCATAACTGTTAGAATCCAGTTACAAATTCTCTTATATCAGATTATAAATTCGGATATTCGGGAATTCGGGAATTACCGAATCACCTCAGAAAGATTACTTTTTCAACCATTGTGTAACCATCAGCCTCCAATTGGACAAAATAGACCCCGGCAGAAAGGCATTCAGGCTTTACCAAAACCTCATTCATCCCAATCCTTGATTTTAAAAGATTCTCTCTGTGCACAAGACGACCACAGACATCATAGAGTTTGATTGTAATCTTTCGCTCGTCAGGGGAATTGAACCTTATTTTTATCATCCCTTTTGCAGGATTAGGATGAATCCGCTCAAAGTAGAATGGTTTTGAAATCTGGGTCTCTCCACCTTGTGGGCCGCCACCCCCAACCTCTTCTGTCTCAATCTCAATCCCACTCAAGACCGCAATCGTGCCAGAAAGTCTTTTCACTTTTATTGTGATCTCATTATCATGTAGACAGGTATCTGGAATCCAGGCTTCTTCTGTTATCTTTTCACCCGGCTCTACCCACTGATTGTGATGCAATATATCATCAATATTGAACTGGAGTTTCAGTTTGTTCGCCTCTTCATGATAATATGTTCACCTTATTTTGTATTTTATATGTGGTGAATGGAGGGTTATGTGATAAATCAATTCTGTGGAATCATAATCAAATGTCTTGTAGTCTTCAGGACCAAGGGTCTTATATCCATCCCTTTGAACCAGAATCGGCACTGGTGTCTCAGTCCCCATATCAAAGGCATATTGGGGTGCTACATCGGTTAGAGGCAGGTTGAGATAATAAATATAACCCAAAGAATCTATCTCACTATACTCAG
>Ga0078972_1004177_pt1 | contig 40672 bp, 35 predicted proteins | sample YelNatPaOPGAMG01_FD_67568 | JGI IMG/M metagenome (GOLD analysis project Ga0078972, IMG submission 67568) | Hot spring thermophilic microbial communities from Obsidian Pool, Yellowstone National Park, USA - OP-RAMG-01 (SPADES assembly) (version 2) | ecosystem: Environmental > Aquatic > Thermal...
AGGTGCTCCTCTATTTTCTTCCTTTTAATTTTCTCAAAAAGTTCGTAATACTTTGGGAGACCGCCAAATACCATTCGTATTTTAAGACCATCCTCGAAAGAATATCCTAAATCTCTGGAAATTTCTGCGGTAGTGCTCAGCGGCAATTCATCTATTTTCAAGATAGCGTCAAATCTTCCATAGAGAGGGGCGGCCTGTCTTTCTATTATTTTCTTTAACAGACTTAGGTAAGAACCACATACTACGATCTTAGCATCCTTTCTTTGGTCAAGCAATCTTTGGAGATCGTAGAGAAATGCCTTGTTGATCTTGTATATATTCTGGATTTCGTCTATGAAAATCACTGATCCAGGGGATACATTTATGAGGTATTTTATCAAGTCGATGATACGGATAAACTCTGGAATTTCTAGCTCGGGATGCTCCTCTCGCCACCCGTTTATAAGCTCCTTTTCGCTCTTATCGGCGGATATGAACAAAGCAATACATTCCTTACCATAGGCTTCGTTAACAAGCCTTGTTTTTCCAACCCTTCTTCTACCGAGCACAACAATTCTCGGGACGGAAAAGCTCCTGAGAAATGCCAATTCCGTTTCTCGATTATAAAATTTCATTTTATATCCTCCATTTATACTTTAAAAGTATTATACTAAAAAGGTATAAAAATATTTTGCATTTTTCCATACAATGAAAACGCAACGTAGCAGGGCGCTTGCTGCAGTAGATGTAAAAAAATACGAGTTTGCAGGAATTGTGTTTGGTTTATCTTCGTGAGCCGTGGAATTTTTAAACTCTTACCACGAAAATCCAAGGTTTTTAAAACTAATTAAGCAAAGTCAAAGCATGGCAAAGATAGAAATCAAAAGTGAGAACAAGAAGGAAGTAGAGAGTGAAAAAGTTGGGGAAGAAACACGCAAAGAAAACGAAGAGAAAAAAACCAGAGGGGATTTTCAAGACCAACTCGAAGGATATGCAGACAGTATTGTAAAAGCTGTTAATTACGACAGATTAAAACTATGGAAAGAGGTTCTTTTCCATCCGACAGAAATACTTTCAAGCGAGATAAAAAATGCTGATTTGGGAAGAGGAGCAAAGGATGTTTTCATTGCATCCATCCCGCAAATATTTATGAGCATCTTAAGTAGTATTCTCTTTCTATTATATTTTGGTATGATGGGTGTGTTAATAAGCGGAGCCACACTGGGACTAGGGCTTCCTGTTATTTTAGTAATAATAATCTACGGGGTATTGCTGATCGTATTATCTATCCTCGCGCCGATAATCAATTGGCTAATTACATCAGTCATGCAGTATGCGATGGCGAAGATATTAGGTGGAAAAGGAGATTTCAAAACTCATGCTTATTTAGTTGCCTTAGTAATGGCATCCATAACCGTAGTGATAGCAATCTTTTTGCTTATGGATATCGTTATGTCTTTCATCCCATGCATCGATTGGCTGTTTAGTGGGATATTAAGTGCATTAATCCTGCTTATTGGGTTATATAATCTTTATCTTCAATACAAAGTTGTCAGGTTAGTCCATGGTTTTGATAGAACAAAGGCATTGATTACCATTCTTCTCCCAATCTTGGTATTGGCGGTCTTGTTTGTTATTGCTGCACTGCTGATTTATTTTGTAATCATAGGCAGTGCTTTCTTAACACTTGTTCTTGGAATATTAAAAATCATGATAGGATCTAACGCGCCTTCAAGTTGATTTTGTTTTCTTTGTTTGTTTTTTGATTTGCCCTCTCTATTGCCTTCTTTATTATTCTTGCTGCTTTTTTTGTTCTTTCCGCAAGTTCGTTTGGTTGATAGACGCCGTTTATCTTCTCCTTGAAATACCCTGCGCTCTCATCTGTCAAATCTTCTTTTGTCATAAAATCTGTTTTGTCCAAATCGAGCACATTCGCAAGAGCGCTAAAGTCTATATCGTAAACAGGAGCCAACAAATTGGGATTGGTCACCAACATCTCTATATAATTGCTTCTGATTGCGTCTATTACTGGGTGTTTCTCGCCGTTGTTTATAAGCTTTCTGTCCTCAACAAAATCTGATCTTTTTACCGAAAGCGGCCTTTTTCTGTTCTCAGATTGAAGATGCATCATCTCAGCTATCTTTTTCGCGGCATTCAACGTGCTTATGCTCCTGATGTGGATAAACTGCGCTCCTGTTCCTGATAGAAGTATTGCATCAGCAGGATAAAGATCGTTAAGAGAGAATGGCTGATATATTATTTTTCCGCCCATATTCTCTATTACCCTTATCAATCTATCCCTTGTTGTTCCTGGCAAGCATCCGCTTCCTGTAGGTGGAGTGGCAACTATTATGTCTTTTCCTCCGGTGTATATGACGAATATGTTTTCTGCTGAACCTTCTATTACTTTTTTCGAAGAGTTTAACGCCAATATCTCGCCATAACCGAACATAGCGCCAAGGTTGATGTTAATGGCAGAATTTACATAATTGCCAGCAATCTTCGCATCAGAAGGCATATCTTTTCTAATTCTTTGATATGGGGCAACAAGAACATCCAAACCCCGGTTGTAATCGTCCTCATTCAGATAAACGCCCCAAGGCAGTGTTGCCACGGCAAGGTAAAGCGGTTTTATGTCAAAACCTTCTTTTGTTTTTAATATTGTTGGAACTTTCAATCCTTTCTCGCCAGACACCCAAGCAAACGGTCGGATATATCCTGATGGTACCATCTCTAATGTTCCGGGGAAATAATCGATAGAAACCAAGCGGCTGGTAAATGCCAAAACCTTTATTATCGCGTCCAATTCAGCCATATTGTACTCTCTTATGGTTTCTCCGTGCATCGCTTGTATCTTCAACTCTATCGGTCGTTTTTCCACCACTCGCTTGCCGTCTACTTTCTTTATTACTTCCAACTCGATTACTGGATTTCTATTCTCCTCGTACGCTCTCGCGCATCTTCGGTAGTAAAGACGCGGGAAGATCGGTTCTAATCTAACCTCCTCGACATCTTTCTCGTTATCGAATATCTTTTTTATCTCAACTGCCAATATCGGATTGAAGAAAGTCGCAGAATGCATCATCCTCCCTATGTTTTCCCAAGGCTCGACCAAAACAGTGCCGTAAGGAGAATAATAAAATCGCATTCCTTCAAAAAGCCCTGCACCGTAATGGATAGGGTTTGTCAATATGCTGTCAGCGCATTGCTCAGGTGGCAAAAATCCGCCTGCCTTGCTGTAATAAATGTATTCTGCATCTTTGTCAATTAGAAATGTGGCTACTGAGCTTGAAATGCTAACTTTAGATGGTTTGATCTCCTTCTTTCCTGTTATGAAAAATTCGTCATCCACGCTCTCACCAGATAGTGATTAGCGTAGAAATGTATTTAAATAAAGTTGTCTAAGCTGTATAATTACGTTGTTTGTCGTTATTATATGTTGCCGCAAGTTCCTCGTGGGATATTTACAATTTTTTCTTCTGTTAATGGTAGTTTCCTTTGTTTTACCTTATTTTTAGATTTTTTATTTTTTTCTGTTTTTCCAACTACATTTTCAATATCCTTGCAGTTTATATCAATATTACCACACACTGCCATAGTATATCACCAATTAATATTATTGATAAAAGTGTTTTTAAATGTTTCTTTGTGCAAGAATTTCCAAAATAGTTGTGGCTGAATATGAGAAATAGAAGCGAACCGTCGAAACCTTTTTAAATATTATAGTCGTTATAGATTCGCAAAAAAATGCTTTAGAAGGTGAATCGATGGGATTTAATAAAATCTTGTTTGTCTTCCTGGGGCTTTTGCTCTTGGGAAGTGGATTAGTGATGGCAATTTCAAACGCTAGCGTCAGCGGTACACCTCTCGATAGATGGGGTGGTAATGCAAATGCTGGCAGCATTACAACAGAAGGCGGCAACATAACATCTGCAAATGTTGCGGCAAACACCCTAACAGACAGATGGGCAGGCTTCTTCGGCAATGTCACAGGTAACATATACCTTACTGATAATTCTGGTAATACAACTAACTACTTGTTTATGTGGACTGCAAGCTCACCAACAGGTTATGTCTGTGTCTCAGAGAATAACAATTTCCCGTTTGGTAGTGCTACGAATGCAACGGCTGCTGGCATAGACGGCGCGTGGAGTTTTGGTGCAGCAACAGACAACGCAACTAACACATTCACAACATCAACTTGTGATATAACATTCTATAACCCATATGTAGAAATAACCGATACAGCAACAGCCAAGAACGCAACCAACAGCGCGTTTGAAACATGCGCAATTGACGACGGTACTTCAAGTCCTGCTGAAACTGATTTCGCATTCTGCACAGCAATAAACCAAAGCGGCAAGAACTATCTTAACCAAAGTGCTGACTACGAACTGATTGTACCAACAACAGTTGGTAGCGCAACTGAGACCTATTACTTCTACGCAGAATTGAACTGAAGGCAAAAAATCTTTTTTTCTTTTTTTATTTTTTATTATTTGGACGAATTGGCGAGTCTAAGTTTTATCTAATTTTATAGAGGTTAAGATACCTAGTTAAAATGTAAAATATTTTGATGAATGCTACTAAATCTTCTAACCTGACTTAGCCACGTTCGGTTTTTCTGAGGCACTAAGTCGCGGCATAAGGTATGAAGCAGCATCTAGCGGCTTCCAACTACTAAAGACGCGGCTCAGGTGGCTAAATCAGGTTCCAGCGGAGAATAGCACCGATACCGCCGAAATTTTTCAGTTTAAGGCTGTGATCGCCTTCTTCTGAGATCATCACTATCTCTGAACCGCTTTTCTCTGCATCTTCAACGATTTTTTGAACATCTTCTGATTTTCTGAATAAAGAATCTATAACGAGAAGTTTTTCAACAGCTCCGCTTTCAACAGCCTTTCTAACTTCTTCCAAACCATAAACCGATTTTCCGGTTTCTTTGTAGATATTGATAAAAAACTCCTCTATCTCTTTTTCTTCCTTTTCAAAACGGGCCAAACCAGCAGCTTTTTGCAAAACCCCTCGCTTTATCAACTCGTTTACACCGCTCGGTTCTGCATAACTGCAGGAATCGAATATCGCTTTCTTCAAGATTTCTGGTTTTTTCTCTTGCAAAAATTTCCTTAGATTGTCTTTTGCAAAACCAGGCCCTGCGATAACGAGCTTTCCTTCAAATCTTTCCAATTGCTCGGTTATCTCTGAGAAGTACTCCTGCTCCTTTTTCTCAAAATCCTCGCTTTTCTTTCTTGCCTTGTTCCTTATTTCCAATCCGTAATCCACTCCGTAGGGTTTTAAAGTCGCAAATAACGCGTGTTCTTCGTCTAACAAAACAATTAGGACTTTTGGCTTTTTTGTCTCGCTTTCAGCCTCTTTCAATCGCTTTAACTCGTGTTCCAACCATTTTTTTCTTATCGTTATCTTGTCTCCGGGCGCTACCTCTATCGTATGATGCCTTCCAAGCTGGACAAACTCTTCTGGCTCTCCCCAAGTTATAGTGCCCAACAAGCGAAGCCTGTTTGAGGATTCTGAAAACTCCACCTGCTCGACTTTTAATCTTATCTTGACGTGTTTTTTCTCTTCAACCTTGCCAACCTTGTAAGTCCTAAAACTAGAACCTTCGACCTCGTCGCCCGTGGCTATAACCTTTGAGAGATGCCAAAGATCTTCCAATGTATCAGCGACTATTTTTAACTCGCCTTCTCTTTGATCATAATGAATTATCTTCATAGATTGTTATTTTCGTACTGTGCTTAAATAACTTTTTGTTTAGCGCGATTCATCTTCAGGAAGAGGACAGACTTCTTTGCTGTCTGGACTTATTAAGTTTAGAACATAATCATCATTCGCATCTTTTTCAGTACTTAGGAATTTTTCTAACTTTTCCTGATGAGCTGAATTTCACCCCTTCTATATCCCCCTCTTCTATATGAAGATTAGAAACTTTGTCAACTGCATCCATCTTGTATAGGGGTTCGAAATTACCGTTCTTGCTAACCCCAACAGATACGATTTTACGATCATGCGGACTAGTATTAAGATCTTTAACAAGATTATCTCTATTATTCAAAAAGTCTATGATTTCCTTATTTGTCATATTTTTTATGTTGTCAGCGTTAAATCTAATTAACACTTTTTCATCTGAGTTTTCTTTCTTTATTATATAAGTAACGTATTTAATCTTCTCTGGCGTAATTGAAAGAAGAGACCCTGATCTTTCCTTAGGTTTTTTCATCGCCTTTCCACCAACATTTTCGCCTTCAGCCATACTCGATCACCATACGAATACATTTTTTCTTATTATATTTATGAACGAAAGGAGTTAAAAATAGGTTTGCTTTCATTTATTTATCACTAGATTTATTTATTTGTTCTAGTTCATCCTTTGGTCCAAGTAGAATAGTTGGGTCCTGGCTGTCTCCCCTAATACAAACAACATCATTTGGTTCTTTTATAGTTTTTGCAGGAGTACACTTAATTTCACTATCCTCGAAGGGTTCCTTCTCAATCCACTTGATCCGATATCCTCTTCCTGTCGTAGTGGTAGCAATAACGATATTGCTATTTATAACATATACTTCATTTATTTTACCGTCTTCTTCTTTTTCTGGTCCACATTTCCCATAAGAACCAGTAACAAGACGTTTTATATAATTATAATTTGGTTTTTGTGGCTTATCATCAAACTTTTCATATTTAAGAATAATACCCGCCCATATGGCATCTGGAACAACAATCATAAATGCGAAGGGTAGTCCATTTTCTTTTTTGTGTTTGACACCGAAATAATTAACATACAGAATATTACTAAGATATTTTGCCTTATCAAAGCCAGGAAGACCGAAGACGTTAGTAATATAAAGCGCTTGTTCTGCAAAATCATATTTTTTACTGTCAGGCATATTATCTGCTCTGATCGGTTCTATAATTTTACATTTTGATTGGCTCTGTTGGTCTTTTGATTTTTGAGAAGATTTAGCCTCTGGGGATTTTGATATTTGTTGAACAAGTGGTTTATCCTTAGCAAAAGCAGGAGCATTAAAAAATAAATTTGAAGCAACGAGAAAGGTAGCAACTGTTTTTTTGAATGTGCTGATCTTCCCACCTTTTTAACCACATAAATTATCTTTCTTCGCTATTTTCTTCATTCGTACTTTTTTGTTTTCCAACAATATTACCATCTTCGTTTACACAAATAACATAATCTGGAGGCATCGAACGTTTAAAAGTTATGCAAGAAACGATTTCTTTTGCATCTCCTTTTGGGTCTGGGTTTGGCCCATATTTTATTTCATACACTCGGCCTGCTGTTGTAGTAGCAACTATTCTATTTTGATCTATAATGTATATTTTATTTATTTGTCCATCCTCTTCTTTTTTTGGTCCTCCACATTTTCCGGCATCGTAGTAAGTAAGCTTTTTAATGTAGGGCCCATTTGGTTTTTGCTCGTTATTGTCTAGTTTTTCTTCACTGATAATTACTCCTGCCCATATATTACGAGAAGTAAAAAACGCAAAAGCAGGAGGATCTGTCTTAAAATAATGAAAATATTTAATATCATTAAGATGCTTTGCTATATCAAAATCGAAAATGTGGATTCTAGACGTAATACCAAGAACATCTAGCGTATAATTATGTTGCTGGTCATATGAAAGATTACTCACATCAATTAACGGGAGATTACAATTAGATTGCTGAAAAGAATTTTTGTTTTGTGATGATTGTGTAACTGGTGGTTTATCTTTAGCAAAAGCAGGAGCATTAAAAAGTAAGTTTGAAGCAACAAGTAGAGTAGCAACTGTTTTTTTAATGCCCGAAATATTCCCACCCGTTTATTCAAGTTTTCTTATTTCCTTTATTGGGAGTTTACCAAGAACACCCCCTCTTGGAAAACCGCCAAGGAATCTAGCAACTTCGTCTAACTTCATCTCGCCAACTTCACGGTCGTAGAAACCAATTTTAACTGCCCCTACAATTGTGCCGTTCTTAATATTTTCAGATATGACTTTTTCCCCACCATAAACAATTTCAGAAATCTCTTTCTTGGATAGATTCTTACTAAAACGTAACTCTATATCATAAGAAGCAGGAAGACCGATACGCACTGCCAATACTGCTTTCTGCCCTTTTGCTTCTATTGGTTCTACTTCCTTTTCATTAAAAACAACTTTAGCAGTTCCAGCAGTTCTAGTCGGAGTTGCAGTGGGCGTGCGTTTTTTAGGAACTACGTTACTTAATGCTTTAGCTGCCATGTCGGCCCATTCTGTAGTAGTATAATATTTGTTAGTTTTTTTATCGAATAAGAGCGAGCCGGCGATCTTTTCGTATGGTGAGTTTTCTGGTCTATCAGCTGGAGGTGTTTTTAAATACGAAATAAACCCACCCCAAGACCCAGGAGGGAGTTGTTTTTTTAATTCTCTAAATGTGTCTTTACCAAACATAGTTCTATATTTCTCGGATTCTTCTTCTCGTCCCATCACTTTTTCAGCCATACTCAATCACCACATAAATACATTTTTCCTCATTATATTTATGAACGAAAATGTTTAAAAATAGAGTGGTTGGGAGACGAGAATGCGAAGCGGATAGGCGAGAACGATTTAAAAACAAGACGAGTATATAATTCATGAAACTTCGAAAAGTCATAGAAAAGATAAAGCCGACAAAAGAGGAAACACGAGCGATCACGAAAATTGCGGAAGGCATAATCGAAAAACTGAGGAAAAAAACATCTTGCGAAATAGTATTGGCTGGTTCTGTTGCGAAAGGAACATTTCTCAGAGGAGAAGGCGATATAGACATATTCGTGCTGTTCAAAAAAAAGATGGAAAAGAACAGGATGAAAGAAATCCTTGAAGAGCTGTTCAAGAAAGCATTTCCAGGACTAAGCTATCAGATGAACTATGCCGAGCATCCATATATCAGATTTCATTACGAGGGAAAGCGGGTAGACCTTGTCCCAGCGTACAAGATGGCTGCGGGCGAGAGATTGCTTACCGCAGTAGACCGTTCTGTCTTGCATACGAAGTTCATAAAGAAAACGCTAAAGAAAAAAGACGAGGTTTTGTTATTGAAAAAATTCCTGAAAACTCAAGGACTGTACGGTGCAGAGATAAAAACAGAGGGATTTTCCGGTTATCTCTGCGAACTGCTCATAGTTAAGTATAAGACATTCGCTAATCTTATGCGCGCTGCAGCAGGATGGAAGTTTCCGGTAATAATAGACATAAAAAGATATTACAAAAAGAGCGAGTACGAAGAACTGATTAAAAGATTCAACAAGAGCCTTATCGTGATAGATCCAACAGATAAAAACAGGAATGTCGCAGCGCCTGTGAGCGAAGAAAACATAAAGCGGTTCAAATTCTTGGCAAGGAGATTCATAAAAAAGCCATCTGAAGATTATTTCTTCAAGCAGAAGAGTTTCGAAGAAAAAATAAAAGAGATGAAAAATCCGCTGATAATAAGATTTGACAAGCCGAACGTAGTGGACGATATATTATGGGGCCAAACAAAAAAATTGATGAGCACTCTGGAAAGAGAATTACAAGAATACGAAGTAAAGAAGATAATCGCGGATAGCGACGAGAAGCAAATCACCATAGCGATAGCGACGAAGAAGAAGACAATAGGGGGAAAAATCGAGATAAAAGGCCCGCCGGTTTCTATGAAGGAGCACGTTAAAAAATTCAAGGAAGCGCACAAGAACGCGAAATTTTTTGAAAAAGACGGTTTTGTCTTTGCAGTTGAAAAAAAGAAAAAAGAAAACTTAAAAGACAAAGTAAAAGATCTGATAAAAAGAGAGGCGAACAGATTTACTCATTTACGCCCTTTTTTGGCTTTATGTTTTCTTGAGGGCAAAAAAGCCCGCGAACCCAAAAACCCTGAGGTTAATCCCCGGTGAATTGATTTATTTACGCCCTTTTTTGGCTTTATGTTTTCTTGATCGTGTGAACGACGATTCGTTCACATCTTCTCGCTTACTCCGTAAGCTCGAATGGCAAAAAATAGGGCTGTAAAACCCTGAGGTGGGACTACGTTTATTGTTCGCCCTTTTTTGGCTGGTGCTGAAGTTTCTTTGCTAGAATAGTTCGATCCTGTCGCCGATTTTAGGAGCAACGGCATCATAGCCGGCAGCTTGCAACTCAGCTGCGAATTGATCAGGAGCATCGCCGTGCACGAGAACTATTTTTTCCGGAGAAGCGTCGTTTATGAATTTTAAAAGATCGCTTCTGCCAGCGTGCGCTGAAAGATCAAGATATTGCGCTGGAAGATCAACTGCGAGTTCTTGGCCGTTGACCATTATCGTTCCTTTGTTCAGCAAAAGCCATCCATTGCTTCCCTCGACATTATAGCCGGTGAATATTATCCTTGACTTGCTATTTGCGTTGAAAAGATAGTTCACCATAGGCCCGCCCATCAGCATGCCTGCGCTCGATATTATGACGCCTGGCGTCTGAGTTGCCTCTGCCTTCTGATCTTTTCCTTCGACCATGATCACGCTGTTCACCGCCTTCCTAAAAGAATTGACATCTTTTATGTAGCTACCGTAATGCAGATAAATCTCTGTTATGTCCTTTCCCATCCCATCTACAAAAACCGGAACATCTCGATCATAATTTCTTATTAACGATATCAGTTCTTGCGTTCGCCCGAGCGAGAATGCAGGGAACAAAGCGCTGCCTCCTTCTTCAACTGTCTCATGAATCTGTCGCATTATCTCTTCTTCCATTGCCTTCCTGTCAGGATGCTCTCTCGAGGCATAAGTGCTTTCTATTATCAGCACATCAACGTCTTTTATCGTCTTTGCTCCTTTGTGCATTCTTGTCTCTTCAAGCTTGAAATCGCCGGTATAGACTATCCGCCTGTCGGCGTATTCTATATCCAAGATAGAAGCGCCTGCTATGTGGCCTGCATCCCGCATTGTAACCGCAGTTTCACCAAAACGCATTGTTTGTCCATACGTCATAGGGCTCCAATTCGAGAGCGCTTTTTTGAAATGAGCGGATGAATACGGAAGGTTTTCGCCCATTATCTTCATGGAGTCAGACCATAGAAGCTCGCATATCTCCTCAGTTGGCGGTGTTGCGAACCATCTGACCTTACCGCTGTGTTTGTACAAGGCAGGAATAAAACCGCTGTGGTCTAAATGCGCATGGCTCAATATCATCGCATCCACTTCTATGTCCTCGCTGGGAAAACGTGGCTTGCCAGAGATATCGAATATCTTAACGCCATAATCCAAGAGAAGCTTCTTATCAGTATTGAGCACAAAGGCGCTTCTTCCGACTTCGCCGGCAGCGCCCAAACAATCCAAAGATACCATGGCTTAATTTTAAGCTTAATATTTATATGCATTTCATTCAGAATCGTCGCATTGATATCTCTTGGTAATCAAACAGCCAAGCGCCTTTCCGAGATCCAACAAAAAGAGAATGCCAAACAGCAAAGGCGCGAGCGCTATTGTTTGCATAAAAGTAGGCAGGCCTATCGCGGTAAAGAAAATCGGGACGAAAACCGCGATGAAAAACAGCAAGAAAAACATGAATAGGTCAAAAACCGAGCGCTTGTTTATGTCGACATAATTCCTGTGGGCCAAATGAAAAGCGCGGGGGAATTCCGAGAGTATGCGGCCAACTGAGCGGAAGATTACGAAAAGCGGATAGGCTGAGAGAAGAAGTGCGATTGCCAAGAAAAACAAGATATGGTCAAAAGGCAGGAAAACCGACAGCCCAAGGATTTTGACCAATGCCGTGAAGAATGTTGCCATTAGGAAAATAGCCGCGTTTATCATTATGAGTAGGGCGATGTTGAAGGAGATTCTCCTAAACTCAATTGAGGCAGTATTGAAAAAGAATCCGCCTGGCTCGAAACTCTGAAAAACCGAGTTGAGATATATCGAAAGATTGTGAAAACGTTTCTTGAACTTGTCCGGCAAAGCAGCGTTCAAAATATCGTCAAAAGTCTTTTCTTTCTTGTAAACGAAAGAAGAGGCCAAGGTCGTCAAAAACAGCAGGGAACAGCTAAAGGTTATTATGTCAAAAGAAGTCAGCGTCCTCGCTTCTTTCGCGATTATCAAGGCAAACTCGCTTATCGAAAGCATCATCAATGCAGAAAAAACAGCGCCTCGGCTGTCAAAACCGAAGAGGTAGGAAGAAAAAGATATGCCAAAAAACTTGATGAGTATATCGACCAAGAAGAATAGAAGAATGAGCGGAAGAATGTTCACCAATGCAGAAACATCGACCAGCATTCCTATCGAGAAGAAAAAGAATGAGGAAAAGACGAGAATGAAATTCGTGACAGTTGTTTTTGATTTTTTCAATATCGAAGTCGACGAGAATATGTTGCCTGCTAAGAAAGCGCCTATCGAGGCGGGCAAACCAAAGACCGAACCGAGCGAAGCGAAAAGCGCGCAGAGGGATAACGCCGTAAAGAGAAGAGTCTCAGGGTCATTGTCTCTCACGAATTTTTCCATAAATATTTTTACTATCGCTCTCAATATCAGGTAAGAAAAAGAAAATGCCAAGAGAGAAATCATAAGCGGCAAAACAACGCCCACCATTGACAGATCCCCGGTTATTTTCAGTTGCGACAATACAGCCAATATGAAAACAGCGGCTATGTCCTCCATTATGAGAACGCTGATCAACACCTGAACTTCCCGCCTGTTTTTGGCGTTCATATCCTGCACAAAACGGGCGAAGAGCGCGGTGCTGCTGAAAGATAGGATTATCGCTATCAAGATGCTGTCGAAGACGCTGAAGTTAAAGAACAGCGCGATTATGTAGACGAAAAGAAAAATCAAGCCGATCTTAAAAACAAACAACGAAAGCGCGCGGAGACCCCTCCTAAGCAATTTTTCAAGCGAGAATTCCAATCCTATGAAAAACAGCAACAAAACTGCGCCCAACTCTGCCAATGCGTCTATTATATTAGTCTCTGTCACCAACCCAAGACCGTGCGAGCCGATCAATGCGCCAAAAATCAAAACACCTATGACTGATGGTAAGCCAAGGCGCGTTGCGAGAAGGACGCCAAGCAAGGAAAAGATTATGATTACCCATAACTCGGTGAGAGGATCAAACATAGAACCAAGATTTGGTTTAATGGTTTTTATTTAAATTTCTTTCGATTACAAAACTTCGCTAAGTGAATGTAGAGAGATTGCATTGGCGCCCTCGATATTCGTTTCTGAATTATATGGAACGACTACTATCTTTTTAGATAGACGAAAAGGAGGATTTAACAACCATTTTATATCTTTGTTCGTGATTCTCTTTTTCATCTTTACCTCTATCCCAACATCTAATTGTTCACCAACTATGAAATCGATCTCGCGCCAGTTTTCATTCCAAAAATACTCAGCATTAGTTTGAAATGCAACTTCGGTCTCGGCTAAAAAAGAGAATTCTGGTATATATGGTCGCACGTACTCGTGTAATGTAGTAAAATAAGGGTAGATTTTTTTTGATCTTTTTTCGCTCTTCCTAGGATTTTTGCTATAGTTATAGACTTTTCTTATTAGAAAACTATCTTCCAATGCATTTAAATATTTAGAAACAGTCAACCGATTAATACCTAACTCGCTCGCAAGGTTTTCTGCTTTTATGATTTCTCCTGGCGATTTGCAAATTATCCTGAAGATCGTTCGAAGAGAATCGACATCCTCAACATCGAATAGTTGGGGTATGTCATACCCAACATATTTATCTACGATTTCCTTTACATATTGAGCTGGATCAATGTCGTACAATGCCAATGCTGGAAGTTGCCTTTTCATATAATTCAAATATTCGTTCCATTTTATCTCTTCTGAGATAAACCGTTTTCTCCTGAATTCTGCATATTCGTTGAATGTAAGTGGATAAATCTTGTATTGCAATTCTCTACCTGCTAAACTTTCTCCCCCTCTTTTTAGATGAGCACTTGCAGAACCGCTGATCACTAACTTAATATTTGGATAGTTATCATAGAGGATCTTTACGTTCTTAGCCCAATCGTCAACGTATTGTATTTCATCAAAAAATACCCAATAATTGCCGTTTCTTAAATCCAGAGATAACGCTCTTGCCCATTCTTTTATCACATTAAAAATATCTGCTCGGTACTCATCAAAGCTAAAATAAAATATCCTATTTCTGTTAATTTTAGAATCTATAAGATGCTGAATCATCTGTTTCATTAAAACTGTTTTGCCAACTCTTCTTGGGCCGATCATGGTCGTTATGAATGGTTTGTCAAGAGTGCTTATCAATTCCTTTAACTGAGCCCTGGAAAATTTGAAATCGTATCTTACATCCTCCCAATGAGGGTTCATCGAATAAATTTGATCCGTCAGTTGCATGCTAATAATTGAATAAAAATATTTTTAAATTTTTCTGTTGTAATATGCATGTTTTTAATAAACATGACTATTATAATATACATATTTTTTAAAAAATTGAGGCAGGGGTTTTCCAATCGACAGATTTTAATTCATTTTCTAATTTAATGATTAATGAGAATTATGCTTCAAATAAAAGAAAACAAAAACATAATAATCGCGTTTATCATCTTCTTTCTTTTGTATGTCGTAAGCGCGGTATTCTACCATTACGAAGAAGGATGGGGTTATGTAGATGCAGCGTATTTCATAACAGCAACCGTAACTACGATAGGTTATGGCGATATCACACCGCATACTGAATTAGGCAAGATCTATACGATAGTATTGGCATTTACCGGGATTTCGCTCGCCTTCTATATAATAGCAACGCTCGCTGGTTTCAGGGAGAGGATAATCGACACACACATCGAAAAAAGGCTTTCGATTATAAGAGACATCGCAAAACTAAAAAGAGGAGAGATAAGAGAAGACATAAAAGAAAAATTGAGGAGGAATAAATGAAATTCAAGATTACAGAGGGTTGCACTTCTGTTGATGCTTATCAATTGATTTACGAAAAAAAAGTCAAGATAGACCTCAAGAAAGCTGCAAACGCGATTTCTAAGATAGGCGAGGTTTTTGGCGAGACAAAAGTAGTGCTGCTCGGAAAGGTCAGAAACGGAGAGGAAGCCGTGCCTGTAAGCATCTACGAGGATGGGAGAGTGCTGATAAAGAATATTGCAAAAGAAAAAGTGCCGAAGATAGGCGAGATCATAACAGAGGCTTTGGAAAAAGAAGGTGCCTTCCTGTGAATCTTCCTCTGAAAAGGGTATTGATATTGCACGGATGGGGTGCTAACAGCAAGAGCAATTGGTTTCCTTGGTTGAAAAAAACCTTGGAAGGGAGGTATGCAGTTTATTGCCCAAATCTGCCAAACAGCCTCACGCCCAAGCTTTCAGAATGGCTTGAAGCTGCAAAGATTGCAAGGCCTTTTGACGAAACGCTTTCGATCGTCGGCCACAGCCTTGGCTCGGTTTTGCTTTTGCGACTGCTAGAAGAACTTGGAGAAAAAGAAAAAATAGATAAGGCAATTATCGTAAGTGGTTTTGCAAGGGATATCGGAATACCGCTGATAAAAGGATTTGTCGCAAGGCCTTTTAAATGGGAAAAGATAAGAAAGAAAGCGAGAAGGTTTTTCGTGTTGCATTCAGACAACGACCCAGTAGTGCCGCTTGAATTAGGAAAGGAAGTTGCGCAAAAACTAAATGCAGAACTGATAATAGAAAAAAACGGGGGGCATCTGAACCTCGGCATAGATGAAAACGGTCGCCAATCGTTTTCCTATTATCGCTTGGCAAGGATAATAAGTGGTGAAGATGGATAAGATAAAAATAGATTTTCACGTTCATACAAACGCATCAAGCGATTCGTTGATAAAGCCGCGCGAGCTTGCGGAAAAATCCAAAAAGACAGGGATAATACCAGCGATAACTGACCACGACACATTGGAAGGCTGCAAAAAGATGAGAGAGTTTGGCGTTGATTTTATCCAAGGGTGCGAGATAAGAACGCTGCAGGGCGATCTGATAGGATTGTTCATCAACGAAGAGATACCGAAAAAGTTAGATGTCGAGGAAACGGCAGACAGGATAAGGGAACAGGGCGGTCTTGTTTATATGCCTCATATGTATGATACCACGAGGAAGGGTTGCGGGGGCGCTTATGCTGCGCTCGCGGACATAATCGAGGTATTCAACGGCCGTTGCCTTGGGCGATTCAATGATCTTGCAAAAGAAACTGCGATCAAACTGAAAAAACCAATGGCAGCAGGTTCTGACTCGCATTTTCTTTTCGAGTTCGGGCAGACCTATAGTGAGATGGAATATTTTGACAAAGACGATCCGAAGCAACTCTTGAAGGCGTTAAAGAAAGCAGACATCGTCGGAAAAAGCGCGCCTTTTTACGTTCGCGGGCCTACCTGGCTTTTGTCAAAAACAAGAAAAGTATTAAGAAAGATTGGATTAACAAGATAAATGGTGGCGGATGTTATGGCCGAACAGTATGTTGGACTGGAAATCGCGACTTACGTGATAGCAGCGGCGATAGTTCTCTCAGGGATTATAATCGGAATCGGAAGGGCATTCGGTTATAAGAAATTAGAAAATTTCGGCGTTGAAGAATTTTTTCAGACAATAGTAAACGCGGCGATAATAGGCGCACTCGCTGCCATAATAGAGTTGATAAACCAAGTCGCAAGCGGCATAGCAGAGGGATGCGGAACAGACAAACTGATAATCTCGCAACTCGTCTGCCAATTCACGCAGATAAACGATGCGATATTCTCATTGGTCAAGGAGATGATAACGCTGTTGAATACCATTGGCTATTATCAAACGCTCTCGTTGAACTTCAACATCGTGACAATACAACCATTCGCAAATCTCGCAGCGATATCGAGCGCTCTCTCAATGCAGCTGCTCGTATTGCAGGCAGTATTGATCGCCATCAACATGAACATAACAATAATGAATTTCATCGGCCAGAACGCGCTCGGATTGATATTGCCCATTGGTCTTGTTTTTAGGACATTTTTCGGCACGAGGAGATTGGGCGCATTTTTGATCGGCCTCGCGATCGGTCTTTACCTGCTCTATCCGTCTTTCATCTTCATCTTCCCCCTGCCAAGCGACGACATACAGAATGCGACTGCGATAATAAACGCGACGAATCACAAGGTGTATTATTCTGCGGTGCCTGTCGTGGAGTTGAACGACTCGAACGCGATAGGCGCAAAATTGGATGTAATGAGCGGAAGATGCTTTGACAGCAGTTCGCAGGAATGCCAACAAGCCACCCAAGGTTTGAACAGGCAGGATGTCGATTTTGTCGGGGACTTGGGAACGATATTGCAGAAGGTGAATATAGCGACTGGAAGAGCCCTGGTGTATCTTGCCATTGCGCCGCTTCTCTCGCTGATAATAACCGCGATATTCGTCAAAGAGATAACAAAGATATTTGGCGCCGAATTTGGCCTTGACTTCGTTAAGGTTGTTTAGGCGAGTTTATGGCAGAACCGCTTTTCCTCAAGGATAGTTATCTAAAAGAAATAGATGCTACGGTAATCGCGATTAAGGACGAGAAGAAGATCGTATTAGACAGAACTGTTTTCTATCCAAGAGGCGGCGGTCAGCCGTGCGACACCGGCAAGCTCGTTCGTGGAAGCGAGGAGTTTAATGTAGTTTCAGTTTCAAAATCAGAAGGCGAGATATACCACGAAGTTGACAAGCCAGGATTACGGCAAGGCGACAAGGTAAGATGCATCCTTGATTGGGAGAGAAGATACAAGCTGATGAGAAGCCACACGGCAGCGCACGTGCTCGCGGCGGTTATGAACAAAGAGGCGAACGTGTTGATTACAGGAAACCAACTCGAGGTAGACAAGATTAGATTTGATTTTAATTTGGCGACTTTCGACAGAGAATTTATGGAGCGCTGCGTCGAAAAAGCAAACGAGATATTGCGGCAGGATATCGAACTAAAGATATACGAACTTCCGCGCGAGGAAGCGATGAAAATTCCTGGCATTGTAAAACTTGCAGGAGCGCTTCCGCCCCAGATAGCGGTTCTGAGAATAGTTGAGATTCCAAGCATCGATATTCAAGCAGATGGCGGGACGCATGTTCGAAATGTTCGCGAGTGCGGCCAGATCGAGCTGATCAAACTGGAAAACAAAGGAAAAGACAACAGGAGAATTTACTTCAAGCTTGTTATATAGGTCGTTATATGTAATAAGAAAAATTATATTATAGTTATAGAAGATTATAAGAAAATAGAAGATTATAATAAGAGAAAAAGAGAATAATAAGAAAATAAGAAAACGTTTTACTCCATCTCGATTGTGCCCGGCGGTTTGTTCGTTATGTCGTAGAAAACCCTGCCGACGCTTCTAACCTCGTTTGTTATCCTCGTTGAGATTTTTTCCAATAACTTCGCGGGCAGATGGGAAAAATTCGCTGTCATTCCGTCAAGACTGTCAACTGCGCGCACTACTACTGCATATTGATAAGCGCGCTCGTCTCCTCGAACGCCGACAATTTTTACTGGGAGAAGCGCAGCAAAGTATTGCCACGGCCTTTCTATCTCGCCGGCATGCCAACTTCGTTCTATCTCTTCTTCGACTATCGCGCAAACCTCGCGGATGATTTCAACTTTTTCAGGAGTAACCTCGCCGACAACACGGATCGCGAGCGCAGGACCAGGAAATGGCTGTCTCTCTGCAATCTGCGGCGGAAGGCCTAATGCGCGTGCCACTTCGCGGACTTCGTGCTTGTAGAGTTCGCGCAACGGTTCGCAGAGTTTGAGCTGCATCTTCTCAGGCAGACCACCGACATTGTGATGGCTCTTTATAGTATCACGACCAAGACCGCCGCTCTCTATCCAATCAGGCGCTATAGTTCCTTGAATCAAGAATGTTGCGCCGTGCTTTTTCGCTTCCTCGTTGAATATGTCCACGAAGAGTTTTCCGATAATCTTTCTTTTCATTTCTGGTTCTGTCACTCCTTTTAAACTATCAAAAAATCTCGTTCTTGCGTCTATGACATTAAGATTTATGTTAACTGCCTTTGCAGCTGCTTTTACTTGTTCGGTCTCGTTCTTTCTCATCAACCCGGTGTTTACATAATAGACATAGAGCTGATTTGGCACTGCCCTGCTTGCCAGTGCTGCTGCGACAAAAGAGTCGACACCGCCAGAAACCGCGGTTATCGCCTTCTCAGAACCTATTTTTTTCTTTATATCAATTATTGCCTCTTCTATGAATTTTTCAGGATTAAACATGAAAGGATAATAATCTGCAACTACTTTAAAAATATCGCTTTAACTGATTATCGTTTTATCTTATGTGTTTTTTTGAATAATAAAAAGGTTATATTTAAAAACATTTCGTGGCAGAAAATATACATCGCAATTTATATATCTTGCTGATAGGTGGGGAAATGAAAAAGAAGTATAGAAGCAATATTGACTTTGAGGATGAAGACGAAAAGATAGTATTGGGAAAAGAATGGAAAGAAGAAAGCGAAAAAAGCGAGGATGATTATTTCAAGATCGAGGAGGAAAAACTTGACGACGAAAAGCTTGACGACGAAAAGCCTCCTGAAGATCCTTACAAAAAAGGAAAAACATTTTTTATTGCTGCGATCGTAGCGATAGTATTGCTCGGTGCCGTAGGCGCATTTTTCGTGTTGCCAGCGATTTTCAATGTTGATATTGTAAAAGAGATTAGCGCAAAGCTGTCATTGGGCGGAGAAGATAAAACCGCATCGGCAGTAGTGACAGCGAAACCAGTCATCACATCTGTTGCCATAGCAGAAGCGCCGACAACAAACAAAAACGAGATAACTCTTAAAGTGAACGCAAAGGCAGACCAATGCAGATTTTCAAGCGATGGCAAGATTTGGAGCGCATGGAGAGCGTATAAAGCAGAAGAAAAATGGACACTCGATGGCTCTGAAGGACAAAAGATGGTATACGTTCAATGCAAGAACAAGGAAGGAAACAACGAAACCAAGAGCGCAAAGATATATTTTGACAACACAGCGCCTTCAATGAGCTTGGATGCAAGAACAGAAAACAACTCTATAATAGTTAATGCAAAAGGAGAAGACAGCAATCCTTTCGGCGCAACATGCACACTATTGTTGAACGATAAAGAGATTGACAAATTCATCGGCGACTATTCAAAAAAATTCCTAGCCGACGCTGGCAGTTATAAAGTAACGCTGGTTTGTTATGATGCTGCTGGTAATCAGGTTTCTGCAGAAAAATCTGTTGAGATAGTGAAGAAAGTTGAAAAAAACGAAACAACTAATACAACGCAAAATACTACGACAACGCAGGAGAAAAAAGAAAGAAAGATATCTATTATAATAAATAATGGCGATGCTGAAACAAACAGCAGGTATTTGACTTTGACATTGTACGCAACTGACGGGTATCTATGCAGATACAAAGAAGAAGGCGGAGAATGGACACCGTACGAAAAATACACTCCACAAAAAACTTGGACAAGCAATGCGTGGAGTTCGCAGACAATAACAATTTATTATGAATGCAACGATGAAAATGGAACATTTATCGGCCAAGCAAAAGATAGCATAGAATATGTAAAGCTAAGCGGTGGAAGCAGCTCCACAAGTGGTTCTTCGAGTGGTGGAAGCGGAGGTAGCAACGGTGGAAGTAGCGGAGGAACAACCACATTGAAGATAAATTCCTTGGCGCTCAGACCTGTCGGCGGCTTCACATTTAAACCAGGCTTTACCAACCAATACAAATTAATCTTAAACTTAGATGCAACGAATGCAAAAGAATGCAGATATAGAAACATTCCGTGGGAACCGCAGCCTGTTTGGAGCGATTGGTTCCCGTACACAACATCAAAAGAAATAGAAGTCATGGCTGACCGCGGCGGAGACGGAGATAGAGTTGTAGAAATAGAATGCAGGGACAGCAAAAACAACACTGTCAGCAAATCTGCTTCACTGATATACGATAACACGCCGCCGCAAGAAGTCGACACGAGCAGACCAGAAGACATGAGTTTGATATACAGCGAGACAATTAATGGAACAACAAAAACATACATAAAATTGATTTGGCTCGCTGTCAACGATGCGACATCAGGCGTCTATCGTTATGTGATATCAAAGATGAATGTAAGCAGCGGCGAGATCGTGTCGAACTACAAGGTAATCAATGCGGGCAGTGATTCCTCTTATGAATTTATCGAAGAAGTTGACCCGACAGATCAATACGTTTATGGTTTCTCGGTCTATGACAACGCTGGGAATCGCGCGGATTCGGCAAGATTGCTTTACTGCGATCCGAGCCAACCGCTGCCGGCTACATGCAGCTAATTATTTTGCAATAATTTTTATTTTTCCATTTTCTCTTTCTATGCAGATGTGCTGGTTAGCGTTTAAAAGTTCGTTAAAAACGCCGGTGTAATCAAAACCCTCAGGCCTTGTCACGATTATGTGAAAGCCGCCATAAACAGATTTTATCTCTCCGTTTTTCCCGATCAATTGCGCTAAACGATTTTCAAGAAAAAGCTCGCCGCTTGAAACCGCCCTCATGACTTTTTTGAAATTCTCAAAAGAGCGCGCAGTCTCTGCATCTATCGCTTGCAATTCGCGCAGGATCAGCTCGCGTATAAAACTCGACTCGACCTCTTTTTTTCTTGAGAGTTTTCTTTCAACAGCCGCAACGATCTTGGCTATCCCTTTCTTCAAGCCCGCCCTTTTCAAAGCATTTTCCATCTTTTTCCGGTTGTATTTCTCTTTTCTTCCATCCATCTTTATAACAACAACTTCCATAATATCAACCCACGTGAATTAAATAGAGAAGCAGGCTTGCAGTCAATGCCGTTGCAGTGACAATTATCAAGCCCGCCTTAAACCATTCAACAAAGCTTATCTTTGGCAATCCTCTTTTTTCTATAAGCCCGAGCGCAACGATATTTGCCGTGCTGCCAACGATCGTGAGATTGCCGAAAAATGTTGCGCCGATCAAAAGCGACCACCAAAGATAAGTTCCTCCGATCGGCGATGCCTGCAAATCGTGAACGAGCGGAAGGAAAACCGCTACTGCTAAGACATTGTCCAGAAAAGCGCTAAGCGCGCCAGATAAGCCCATTGTCGCAAGCATCGCAAGCGCCTTGTTGATGCCGAACAATTGAAGGAACCATTTTGTCATAATTCCCATTACGCCTGTTTCTTCAAGAGCGCCGACTGCGGCAAACAACATCATAAAGAAAAATAATGTCCACCAATCGACTTTTGTCTCGACGAAATGCTTTGCGTTTTTCGCTTCAAGCACCAAAACAAGACCGCTCACGCCCAACGCAGTTCCTAAAAGCATCGCGTTCTTTTCCAATCCAAGCATATTTTCTATCTGCGCGTGAAGAACCAACAAAGAAAAAACAATTACAAAAAGGATAGCGCTCGTTTTCGTTTTCTTGTCTGCTTCGTGCGATTCCACCAAATCCGATAGAGCGATTTTTCTCGCCTTTTCCGCAAACTCGTCGATCTCCTTTCTGAAGTAAAGATACGAAACGCCAATGCAAACTAAAAGGCTGGCAGCAGCTATCGGTGTCGCGCTTACCAAGAAATCGAAAAATGAGAGATGAGCGCTTAGGGCTATCATAACGCCCACTGGGTTTCCTATCGCTGTTGCACTACTGCCTATGTTTGTCGCGAATACGATAAGCATCACGAAAGGAAGCGGATTTACCTGCAATCTTGCAGTCAGGTAAAGAGTGATACTGAGCATGAAGAGTATCGATGTAACTTCGTCTACCATCGCTGCAAAGACGGCTGAGAGAATCATAAGCAGGAAGATTATCCTCTTTCCTCCACCGCCGATCAACAAGATCAGTTTATTTATTAAATATTCGAAAAATGCGTTCTTTTCCAAATAACCTACGAAGATCATCATCCCAGCAAGAAAAACTATGATGTTTAATGAAGAGAACTCTATGAATTTGTTGACGCTCAAAAGACCGGACGCGAAGAGGACTGCCACGCCGAAAAGCGCGAATGAAAGCCTTATCTCCCAAAACATAACTGTTCCGAGCACGAGAGCGATAATCAAAACAACAGCTATATCCTGTTTCGCGTTAAAACCAAGATAAGAGAAAAAAATCATTGCCAGTATGATCGACAGAAAATAGATTAACCAATTTTTGTTTTCCTTAATTAACTTGTCCAAAAAAATCAACCCATAGATGATAGCGCACGATAGGTATAAAAAACTTAATAAGAAAAAGCTATTACAAGGGCCCATAGCTCAGCTTGGTAGTGGTTACACTCGTTTAAACCGCCAAAAGCAGCGGACTCTTAAGGTCTTGATACACATCTTATCAGCCTTGGAAATCCGCGTGTCAGGGGTTCAAATCCCCTTGGGCCCGTTCACAAACCCAGGGGGAAACTCTACTGTTTTTCTACTGGGTTTCCCCCTAGGTAAGTATGACTGACGATTCAGTCATAATTTCTCGCTTACTTCGCAAACTACGTTTGCTCCATTGAGTAAAGAGGGCGAAGAGCAAATTTATATTTTCTTCTGATTTTAGTTTAGATATGGCGCTCTCTGATGTTGATATAAAAAAAGCAATGAAAGAAGGAAAAATAAAGATAAAACCGTTTTCTGAGGACCAACTCGGTTCTGGCAGTGTTGATTTGACATTGAGCAACGAATGGTGGTTTTTTAAAAAGAAATATCTAGACAGCGTGGTCGATCTCGAAAAGGTCGATTACAAAAAAGCGCACGATAAGGTAATCGCAAATGACGTTATCCTGCTACCAGGCGAAATGTGCCTTGGAAAAACGATAGAGAAGATAACTCTTTCACCGGACATTATGGGAAAACTTGAAGGAAGAAGTAGGTATGCGAGAATGGGCCTTTCGATACATATAACCTCAGCAATTGTTCAACCAGGGAGCAATAATCGGCAAGTTCTCGAGATTGTCAATCTTGCGCCTTTTCCGATAATGCTTCACAAAGGAATGAGGATCTCTCAGGTGATATTCCACAGATTGGAAACACCGTCTTCTAAGCCATATGCGAAGTTTGGAAAAATCGCAAGGGTGCAGTGATGAGGAACGAAGTCCTGATTAGTTTGGCAATATTATTGATCTTGCTTGTTTTTTCGCAATTTTTTATCAAGATAGAACCTCCGAAAGTGCGCGAGGAGATGGTTTTCAAGGAAGAACCGCTTCTCAAGAACAAGGATTTTGCTCTTCATCCTGGCGACACGCTCGTTTATAAGACGACAGACAACTATTCTCAAAATTTCTCCTTTTCAGTTGCAGCTGGTAGCGGTTGCATTTGGCTTTACATGGAGGGCGGGGATTTTATCTCGTGCGTCAAAAAAGACGGCACTGACGGCAGCAATTCGAATATCTCGTTAACCGACAAAACGATCTTCTTTTTCAAGCCTTGGATGTTGGCGCTAAACGACAGTTGGAAATGGGGCGCGCAGGGATGCTTCGTGATAGACAATACCACCAACTGCGATATCAATATTTCTTTTCAGGTTATTCGCGTTGATTATATAAACGGAAAAAAATATTATGTAGTAAAAGAAACTTTTGGTTCGCTTATAGTTTATGATTGGGTGGAGGACGACAGAAGGATAGTCACAAGGGAAATCGGACCAGGTTATGAGATGGAACTTATAGAATAAAAAAATAGCATAAGTTTCTCTACTGCTTTTCTCAGATGGCATTAGAAAAAAAATTAATCGGAAATTAATCGGCTTTTTTTTCGTTCTTGACAATCAAAGGTATGACTCCTTTTTTCAGCTCTTCTTTTGCTACTTCTATGAAACTCATCCCGCTCTTGGGTTTTATCATTGGTGGCGCTCCTTTTGCAAGTTGCGCTGCTCTAGCGCCGATTATTCTGGCTTCTTCATATTTTGTAAGTTCCATATAAATACCTCTACAATATTATATACATCTCTCCCTTTTTGCCTATTGTTATTACAGTTTCGCCGGAAGATTCAAAAAGTTTTGCCTGTCCCCTTATAACTTTTATTCTCATTCCTGGTTTGACTATCGTCCCTCTTCCATCATACAAAAATATAACTCCTTCGTTCCCCTCTTCGTCATTTACTACTATCCTCGTCGCAATGCTTTTTTCTTTTTTCTTTTTGTTTTTTTCGTATTCGATATTCTCGACAGATTTCACCAGCAGCGGATCAGTATTTATGTTCCGCATTCCATCTCTTATCTTGGTTATATTGGTTATCTTCTTTTCCTTGAACTTCCTTCTGGCGAGTTTGAACGCGAGCATTATGTCTCTCTGCGCGTCCTTCAGCATTCTCTCCATTTCCCTTTCCATTATCTCTTGATCGCCACCGGAAAGCATCATCACTTCATACGCCTTTTTGAAAAACGTGTTCGGAAGTTTTTCGATCTCTTTCTCCTCTTCCATCTCGACGATCTCGTTGTTTTCTATTCTCTGCAAGTCATTCTCTAATTTCTCGCTTGCGATTTCCTTTCCAACTTCTTCAAGTTCCACTTCTTCTGCTGGTTTTTCGCTTTCGGCGATCTTCACTTCTTCTTTTTCTTCTATTACCTCTTGCCTTTGTACTGCAGCTTCTGCTGTTTTTTCTTCGTTTATCCCAGACAGCGCCTCAAGATAGCTCGTGAGAAATTCTTGTATGACCTTTCTTCCCTGCTCTTCCGGCTGTTCTGTTTTTTTGGTTGAGGTTGACCTGTGGTATATCCTCTCTATCGTAGGCATCATCTTCTTTTTTACTATCTCTGCTTTTTCTTTTCCAAAATGCTTCTCGAACATCTTTGATATCGGCGATAGCAATTTCTCTTTTTTGTCGTCGGTCATCTCCTTGCTCTTTTCTGTTTCAGTAGCGCCTTTTGAGAATAATTCCGCAAAAGACAGGAGTTCCACTCCGCCGCTTTCTTTTTTGCTGCTTATTATCTCCTGAGCTTTTTTCCTCACATTCGGGTCCTTGTCATAGTTGAGCTCCATCAGTGCAAATACAGCAGCCGGATCGTCGTATCTTCCCAATATCTCGGCAGCTTTTATTCTCACTGCTGGGTTTTCATCAAATGTAAGAGAGATGAGCTTGTTTAGATCTTTTATTTCCGCCATTTTTATCAGCATTTATTCTTAATCGCAAAACTATTTAAGTTTTTCTTAACCGATTGCCATCGTAGGCTGTCGGGAAATGTCCAAGCACGATTATATTAATCTATATTAATCTTTTCTTAGAATATTTAGCATGGCCGGGCGTATAGAGGTTACTACAAAAGATAATGTAAAGGATGTTATTGGCGCAAAGACGGCGCAGAAGATAAAAGACGAACTGGGCATAGAAGCAGAAGTTCATTTCTCAGATGTTTACAACTTCGGAGGCGACGAGACCGAAGAAGAGTTGCAGATGCTCGCGAAAGAGGTTTTCTTGGATGCTATCGCGCAGCAGGCTTCGACAAAACCAATATTTCAGGATTGTTGGCGCATAGAGATAGGTTTTCTTCCTGGAGTGACAGACAACATAGGCAAGACAGCGAGGGAAGCGTGCAAAGAAAAAACAGGAAAGGATTACGAGATTTATTACACGAGATTGTACTCCATCGTGCTGAAATCGAATGAGGACCCTAACGCCTTGTGTGGCAAGATCGCAGCGCTTCTGCACAATCCGCTCGTTGAAAAAGCGAGGATATTACAGCCAAAATCCGAGGTCTCTCCGTATCTGCCGAAAGTCATGATAAAACACGAGCCGCGCGTGGAAAGGATAAGCCTGCATATGAGTCAAGAGAGGTTCGAACAACTCGCAAGGCAAAGAATGCTCGCGCTTTCTCCTGAAGAATTTCGCGAGATAAAGAGTTATTTCAAGAACGAGCGAGTGTTGAAGGAGAGGGCTGCTGTGGGCTTGGACAACAAGATAACCGATGTCGAACTCGAAGCGATCGCGCAGACGTGGAGCGAGCACTGCAAGCACAAGATATTCAACGCAAAGATAAGCTACAAGGAAGACGGAGAACGCCACGCAATAAACTCCATTTTTAAGACCTTCATAAGAGGCGCCACAGAGCAAATAAAAAAGCCGTACATCGTGAGCGTTTTCAAGGACAACGGAGGCGTGATAAAATTCAACCATAATTACGACATCGCGGTGAAGGTGGAAACGCACAACGCGCCTTCTGCCCTTGACCCTTACGGCGGTGCCCTCACCGGAATTCTTGGAGTCCAGCGAGACGTTCTCGGCACTGGAATAGGGGCGTGCCCGATCGCCAATATCGATGTCTTATGCTTCGGTCCTTTGGATACCAAAGAAGTGCCAAAAGGCGTCTTGCACCCAAAGGTCATATACGATGGCGTGATAAAAGGAATAGAAGATGGCGGGAACAAGATGGGAATTCCGACAGTGAATGGCTCGATAGTGTTCCACGAAGGTTTTGTTTGCAGACCGCTTGTATATGCAGGCACTGTCGGCATAATGCCTTCTGAAATTAACGGAAGGAGAACATCAGAAAAAAAGATAGAGCCAGGTTATCTGATAGTAATGGCGGGCGGCAGGATAGGAAAGGACGGCATACACGGCGCTACTTTCTCTTCGCAACAGATAGACGAGAGCGTTCCACAGAGCGTTGTCCAAATCGGCGACCCGATAACTCAGAAAAAACTTTTGGACTTCGTGTTGGAAGCGAGAGACAACGGCTTGTACGAGGCGATAACAGACAACGGCGCAGGAGGACTTTCTTCGAGCGTCGGCGAACTCGCGCAACTATCTGGCGGTTGCGAACTTCAACTCGCAAACTGCCCGCTTAAGTATCCAGGCCTTGATCCTTGGGAGATACTAGTCTCGGAATCACAAGAGAGGATGACGCTTGCAGTGCCGCCTGAAAAAATAGAAAAATTGAAAGAGCTCGCGAAAAAGCACGATGTTGAAATAAGCGTGTTAGGAAAATTCACCAACACGAAAAAATTCCACGTGCTTTACGGCGATCAGACAGTAGCCTATCTTGATATGAAGTTTTTGCACGAGGGCGTGCCGCAATACGAGTTAAAGGCAGAATGGAAAAAACTCGTTTATCCAGAACCAAAGATAACTGACGTTCCGTTAAACGAAATCCTAATTCGTTTGCTCTCTTCTCAGAATATCACCACCCGCGAATCTGTAATTCGTCGTTACGATCACGAGGTAAAAGGAATGAGCGTTGTAAAACCGTTGATGGTTGGACCGAGCGATGGCGCGGTTATAAGACCGATATACGAAAGCAACGAGGGATTGGTTATCGCTCACGGAATCTGCCCGAAGTACGTTCAGGACGGCTACGTTATGGCGCAACTTGCATTTGATGAAGCAGTTAGAAATGCGATAGCAGTAGGTGCGAAGTTCGGTTATATGGCTGCGTTGGATAATTTCTCCTGGCCAGACCCGATAAAATCAGAAAAGACACCAGATGGAGAGCTGAAGCTCGGCAATCTTGTGCGGGCATCGCTTGGTTTATACGACTACGCTACGAACGCAGGAATTCCCTTCATCTCTGGAAAGGACAGTATGAAAAACGACTATTACGACGGAGAAAAGAAATACTCTATTCCACCGACACTCCTAATAACGATAATCGCGAAGATCGACAACATAGAGCGAGCGTGCACGTCTGAATTCAAGCAGCCGGGCGATTTTATCTATATCTTGGGCAACACTACTGATGAACTCGGGAGCAGCGAGTACTATCGCTTGTTTGGCGGAATCGGCAACAATCCACCAAAGGTAAAAATCGAAGAGTATCTGCCGACGTACAAGAAGCTATCAGAAGCAATAGAGGCTGGCCTTGTGGCTTCTGCTCACGATATCAGCGATGGCGGTTTTGCCGTTGCATTTGCAGAATGCGCGATCTATCGCTCTTTTGGCGCTGAGGTTGACATACAAAAAATTCCTTCGAATTCTGTCGATGAGCGCGCAATCTTGTTTTCAGAGTCACCGGGCCGTTTCATCGTTACTGTAAGGCAGGAAAATGCCGAGAAATTTGAGCAGAAGATGACAGGAAGCACATTCGCGAGAATAGGAAGAGTTAGAGGGGACAAGCGCTTGATAGTGCGCGCTGGCGAACGAGTTGTCTTGAACGAGAACATTGACGATTTGAATGCGGCTCACAGGAGGGGGATTCCTTGAAGATCGTCGAAGAAGCGGCCAAGTTGGTGGCTGCCGCCACAGGTTGCGATGAAAAGCTTGCCCTGGCCACAACGCAGTTGTCTGACAAGTTTGGGGACATAAGCAGCACGATCGCATTTGAGCTTGCGAAAATCGAAAAGAAAAACCCGGCGGTGATAGCAGCCGAAACAGCAAAGAAGATAAAACTTACGAAAAATTTTTGCAAGGTTGCCGCGCAAGGTCCTTATATCAATTTTTATTTTTCTGACGAATTCTATTCTTCCCTGATCAAGAGCATAATAAATGATGGCGAGAATTTCGGAAAGGCAAGAAAGACAGGAAGCAGGATCATGGTGGAATACTTTGATGCGAACACCCACAAAGGAGTTCACATAGGCCATATAAGAAACATCTCTCTTGGCGAGGCTGTTTGCAGGCTACTCGAATTTAACGGCAACGATGTAATTCGAGTGAATTACCAAGGGGACATCGGGCCGCATGTTGCAAAATGCCTTTGGGGTTTCATAAACCTCTACGGCGAGAAAGAGCCTGATGTAGAGCAGAAGGGAGTTTGGCTCGGCAAGGTATACGCTGAAGCCTCAAAGAAAATTGCTGAAAACAAGGAACTAGAAAAAGAGGTTTTAGACATAAATCTGAAATTGTATTCGCGAGAAAAGCACATCGCAGAACTTTGGCGAAAGACAAGGCAGTGGTGTCTTGAAGATTTCGAGAGATTTTACAAGGAATTTGGCGTAAGATTCGACGAGTTCTTTTTTGAAAGCGAGACAGAAAAGATAGGCCGAGAAATAGCCTTGGATATGCTTTCGAGAGGAATAGCGAAAAAAGATGAGGGCGCAGTCATAGTTGACCTGAAAGAAGAAGGTCTCGGCGTCTGCGTGCTCCTGACAAAAGAAGGCTATCCGCTTTATCCGGCAAAGGACCTCGGGCTCGCAAAATTGAAATTCGAAAAATACGACCCAGACAGGAGCATCCACGTTGTTGGAAAGGAGCAGGAATTCTACTTTAAGCAGCTTTTCAAGATTTTTGAAAAGGCAGGAATGAAAAAAGCAGCAGAGGTTTCCTACCATCTCATATACGAACTCGTGATGCTGCCGGAAGGAAAAATGTCCTCGCGCGAGGGAACGATGGTGCTTTACGAAGAGTTAAAGGAAAGACTTTTATCAAAAACGATCGGCGAGGTTAAGAGCAGGCATCCTGATTGGAGCGAGGAGAGAATTTACAAGACTGCCAAGATAATTGCCCTGGCAGCTATAAAGTTTTCAATGTTGCGCAGGGAGAACAACAGGGTGCTGGTTTTTGATTGGGAGAAAGCGCTCAGTCTTGAGGGGGATTCCGGTCCTTATCTGCAATACGCTTATGTTCGCACCGAAGGGATATTGAAAAAGGCGGATTACAAACCTTCTGTCAGTCGTGGTTATGTCTTTAACGACGATGAAAAAAAACTTTTGAAAAAATTATTGTTTTTTGAAAAAACAGTAGCAGCAGCAGGGGCTTCGTTATCGCCACACGTGGTTTGCGATTATCTCCTGGATTTAGCCGCAGAGTTGAACAGGTTCTATTCAGTCTGCCGAGTGATAAATGCAGAAAAGAAAGAAGAAAGAGAAACGAGATTGGCGATAATACTCGCTACGAACACGATCTTGAAAACTTCACTTGGTCTTCTTGGTATCGAGGTCCCGGATGCGATGTAATTACTTCTTCTTTCCTTTCTTCCTCTTCTTTATCGACTCAGAAAGGTTCTTTCTTTCGGTTGCTTTCTCTTCAGCGATTCTCTTAAGCTTGTTGCTTCTCGCTTCTACCTTTCTCTTAACCTCTTCGTAATCGTATTCTTTTGTCTCGCTTCCGATTCTTTCTATCATCTTTTGGCTTTCCCTTACCAAAGCAGCTATTCTCTCTTTTGATTGCTGGATCTCCGCGTCTATTTCCTTCTCGGTTTTCAACGCATTTTCAAGCTTATTTTCATATTTATCAGACAATCTTTGAAGTTCTGCCAAGTATTTCTTCAAATAAGCAGCCTGTGCTGCTTGCCTCAATGCTGCAAGATCCTTCTCGCTCTTTTGCACGGTCTCGTCAATTTCAGCGATCTTTGAATCGTAATCATTGACATACTCTCTTACCCAAGCCGAAAGCTTGTTTAGTTCGTCCAACTCGTTTTCAATTGCTTCAAGCTCGTTCTGTTTCTCAGCGTTTATCTGGCGCATCTCAGCAAGCGCATTTTCTATATCCTGCTTGGTTTTCTTTGTTTCTTCAAGATAGTGCTCCATTGTCTCAAGCATTCCTTTCAATTCGTCAACCTTGCTCCTGATCGCATCCATTGAAAAAACTATTTTTTCTGCCTTTGAATCTATGGAAGATTTAAGAGTTTCCAATGCCTCGACTTTTCTTTCATTATCCTCGATTAACGTTCTTATGTCGTTTAATCTGTTTTTCAAGTCGTTCTGAGAAGCTCTTAGCGATAAGGCAAGTTCTTCTATTTTGTTTTTATTGTTCTTTGCCGCAGCCCTCGCTTGTTCGCTCAGTGTTCTTAATTCCTCTTTAAGTTTGATAGTGCTGTCGACCTTGTCCGGTAATTCCATTACGCTCTCTTTGATTTCCAAGAGTTTTTTCTCTTGCGCCAAAATCGCGTCGATTAAGGACAACAATTCGCTTTCGCTCATCTTCTGCAGGTTGCTTAACTCTTCTCTATAAAACATCTCTTTTTTCCTGTTTAACTGCGCTAATTTTTCCCTCTCTTCTTTTATTTCTTCCATATACGCGGCTATCAAATCCTTGACTTCATCATCTTCATAAATCGTTTTTTCCGCTGGTTCTGGTTTTTCTTCCTCTTCTAGCGTTCTCGGTTCTTCTTCAAGAAGAGCCGGCTCTGGGATCTCTTCTTGTTTTTCTTCGTGCCCCTCTTCGTTGTGTTCGTCCTCCTCATCGACCACATCGTCGAAGTTTTTCAAGACATCTTCTTTCAATTCGTCCTCTTCTTTTTCTTCTGTTTCTTCGCTGTACCTCGCCCTTCTTGTTTTGACATACTCTTCAAGAAGTTCCTCTGGTGTTTTTTCTTCTTTCTCTTTTGTTTCCTCTTTTTGTTCGCTTTGCACGGTTTCTCTCTCTTCGTCGATTTTTGCCTCCTTTTCAGGCATCTTAATTTCTTCATCCTGTTCGTCCCTGGTATTTGTCGCTACTGGTTCCGCAGGAGTTACTACTCGTTCTGCAGGTTCTTCAACCCTCTTTGGTTTTTCAACAGGCCTTGAAAGATAAGCAGCTTCTGCCCATAGTACATAAACACCGGTTATTCCATATTCAACTTTAACATATCCCTCGTCTTCCAATACTCTTATCCAAGTTTCCAAATTGCTCCTGTTCCTTATTCCTGAAAGCTTTTGTAACTCTACAAAACTGACTCTCTTCTTCTCTGCTATTATGCGAATCAACCTGTCAACGTCAGTGCTAATTAGAGCGTCATCCGCAGTTACTCTACTATCTACCATTCCTCATCACCAATATTATTTTGCATAAAAACCTTTAAAAATATACTCTTCCACCTAATACCACATAAAAATAAAAGCAAACAGAAAAAACATGAAGGAGAAAATAGAAGTCTGAAATAGAAGCCTGATAAAAAAGAATCTGATAAAAAACAAAAAGCAAGACCTATGCGACGACAACTTTATACTTCCCAGAAAGTTTTCTTTTTGCCAATTCGAGTGCTTTCATAACAATCGGAACGTTTTGTTTGTAGGTTCTAACTGAAAACACAGTCTTGTTTTTGTCTATTATGGCTGCTCGATCTGTTGGCCTTCCGAAAGATCTTCTCATACCTTTCTGCAGACGGTCCGCACCTGCACCTGCGATCATCTTGTTTTCTCTTATTATATGGTGGGGGTACGGTTTTACGATGAAATAATATGCGCCATTTATTTTCTTTTCAAGTTGCTTGTTCGCTGACTGCCTAGCGCTTTCTATCGCGTTGTCTCTTAACACGATATCTTTCTGGGCTACTAACTCGATCGTCGTATCGTAATCGTCCTTATCCACACCCATCCTGAATTGATGTAGATCCGCGTGGGGCATCGTTTTTATGTACGATTTTGTCGGATTTTTTGAAAATCTTGTCCACGGCTTTTTTTTAGGTTCCCTAATTGTATGTGCAGGTCTCAATCCCATAAACACACCTCCATCGTGACATCCTCTCCGGCCTAAAGGTCGAAGCTTCCAAACAGTGTTTAGCTCCTGAGGTTTTCTTTGATAACCTCGGTTTTTCGCACGAGCTAAACGCTGTTAATTGCCATGCCAGGTTTTATGTCTGCATTGACAATCCCATACTGTATTCATACAGTCACGCACTGTATTTCATCGATAATATTACAGTAAAAATTTTAAAAGGAATGCCCATACGAATCTTGATAGTAAGCAGCTACCATCCGCAAGCTAAAGCAAGCGGATTTCTCACGCTGCTGGGGTTAACTACTTTGTTTATCTATTTTCTAACATTGGTTTGTGACATCCTCCTCAGACCTAAAAGCCGAGGCTTCTAAACATTTAGAAGCGCGGTTGCTGGATCTTGCACATGAGAAGGAACATCCTTCTCGAGTTTTTCTGTCCAGCTTAGGGGCATAGTCACAAATGCCCTGTCTCCGAAGATATACTCCAGAGACCTGGTGCCTATATTTAATGCACCGTTCAGATCTGCATTGTACTCCATAGAGCAGTTGTTGCACTTGAACAGACCACCTTTTCTTAGTCCTTCATGTCCACAGTTATGGCAGAGTTTTGATGTTTTATATTCTGAAACCAATCCAACAGGTATGCCATCCCAATTGGCCTTGTACTTGATGTATTGTTGCAACTGATAATAGCTCCACTGATTTATTAATCTTCTTATTCTCCTGCCCTTTTCCTGTGCTGCTTCTCTTATGCCTGTTAACCTTCCCATGGTTATCACAGGCTGATAACCTTTTCCTCTTAACTCCTTTGCCTGTTTTATTATTGCAGCGCTTATCTTGTGGTTTATGTCCCTTACTATTCTTCTTTCTTTATTACTTATCTGCTTTATTTTCTTCAGCAACTTTTTCTTTCCTAAACTCTGCCTCAGATTTCTGTAGTGCGCCCTAACTGCTCTTATGTTCTCTCTATAAAATACAGGCTTCATAGAGTCACCCTGCAGAATCACAGAGACTGCAGGGTTTCTCTCACCTAAATCTATAGAGATGAGTGCGATCTTATCTTTATCAACAGTGATAGTATCTTCAACCTCTTTTTCTATAGTAAGATGCAAAAAGAAATTGTCATTGTTATATTCTATTCTGCTATCTCCTATCTGACAATCTTCTAGGTCTTTTTCCTGGAAATCTCTTATATAGAGTGGAAGTAGGATACCACCTCGTATGCTTGCTACTGGAATCTTTGCAAAATATTTGAAGAGCTTGTTCTTTTCTATTTTTCTTAGCTTAAATGTGTCATGCCTAATTGTAAGATGCATTCTCTTGATCTTTGCCTTTTTATTTCTCTTTTTTGCTTTGAGAACTTCAGTATAAGCAGTTTGATAAGTAGCAGAGTAGAGCTGAGCTACTCTTTTTATCAAACCTGATGAGTATAGATGCTTTGTTAGCTCTTTAAGAGAGTAGATCTTGTTCTGTTCTATAAAATTGTCTGCATATTTTACTGCTTTTTGGAATTCTGAATACTCATTTAGCAGAATTTGCTTTTTCTTCTTGGATAGCTTGCCTATTTTTATCCTGAGTGTTTTTACTAACAGCATGCAGTAACTTCGAAGAATAAAAATATAAACGTTAGGTGGTCAATTCATCTACGGGCTAAAGCCCATAGATTTCTTGACATTCGTAAAGTAAAATTAGTCTTTTAAAAAATCTCGATGATATAATTTAAAAACTAATCGTAGCGGCTCGAACAGCAAGATTTTTAAATTGTTATAGTAGATATATGTGCATGAAAATATTGCACCAAAAAATTGAAACACTCAGATGCAAGGCCAACGAGGCGAACGAGTTTGTCAAAAAATATTTCAATATTAAAAAATCAACAGAACCAACGATATGCATAGGCCTACCGCTATCAGAAGATATAAACGTCAATGAAAAAATGCACTACAGACACATATACAAAGACGAACTATATTACAAACCATCGAGGTTATCTAAGTTCTCCAAGATAAGGCATCGCCTAAATACATTTTTTATGACGAGTCTTTGCAGCTGGCCATCAGGAAAGATATATATCTCGTCTTCATCGTTGATAAAAATGAATTTATACGACATAACACCATCTCTTGTTCATGAATTTACGCACTATCATCAGCGAGGAAGCATGCTCGCCCTCCAACGCCAATTTTCAGAAAGCAGCATAGAGAGATTGGCGAGTGCCTATGCTATAGAAGGCTTTGCAGTATTGGCAGAAAGAGAATATAAAAAACAAAATTTGTCGACCCAGAAAAAAATAAAAGAGGTAGTGGTAAAAGCACTTACGGCGATATCGCTTTTCCTAGCAAGTCAGATATTGTTGGTTGGTTATCTGGCATCAAACTTGTTTTCAATCTTGCCGAAAAAGATCAAAGTAAAAATCGCGGAAATGGTCGAAAAAAATCCTCGCTTGTCGATATTGTTTAGTTGGCCTTACAAGGAAGGATACAAATTCGCAAAAAATCTTGTAGAGAGGTTTGGAAGCGAGGACGCATTCACCATTGTTGGTGCCTGTCCGCCAGAAAATCTCGTGGAGATAGTTGATATTGATTTATACATAAAAAACAGAAAAACAGAAATAGAAACAGTACAATTCCTAACTGCAAGCGGCCTAAAAGAAAAGCTACAAACGAAAAAGCCATCAGAAAAAACAGAAGATTTATATTAACAGACTACTTAATCGATTATGATGAAAATAAATTATGACAGTACCTTTGAGGTAAAAGTTCCAAAAGATCCTTTTCAGAGGATAATAGGCCAAGACGAAGCGGTTGAGATAGCCAAGATAATACCAATTCAAAGAAGACATCTACTTCTTGTAGGACCGCCAGGCACTGGCAAGAGTATGATAGCAAAAGCGATTGCAAGCGTAATGCCAAAACCAAAATACGAGATATCAATTCTAGACAATCCGCAAAATTCAGAAAAACCTATCGTCGAGATAAGAACAAAAGAGCAAATAGAAAATGAAGAAAAAAACAAAAAGAAATATGGGCAGGTAGTATCGCCTTATGATGTTCCTGCATTCGTAGCAGAACGTTTGGGTTTTAGATGCAAGCGATGCGGCTCGTTCAGCGATTATAATGAAAAGATCTGTCCGATATGTTCAGCAGAAAAATTCTTCCCTGGTCCTTTCGAGAGAGCAGCCGAACAAAGCGGCAGGCCAATGGTTGCCACTACAAGAAGGAGTTTCAATGGCAAAAGCGAGATAATAATCTATGAGAGAAACGAGGAAGGCGAAATAGTAATGCTTACACAGGAAGAACTAAAGAAGGCAGAAGATGCAAGAAAAACAAAAAGAAACATTATCGTTCCGTTGGATAGATCGACATTCGTGCAAGCGACAGGCGCAACCGAAACCGAGTTATTGGGCGACATAAGACACGATCCGTATGGAGGCCATCAACAGATAGGCACGCCGACATACCTGAGAGTGCTTCCCGGTGCTGTTCATTTGGCGCACGAAGGAGTGCTTTTTATAGATGAACTCTCTACCTTAGGCGAGGTGCAAAGACATCTGCTAACAGCGATGCAAGAAAAAGTATTTACCATAGTTGGCCATAATCCGATGAGTAGCGGCGCAGCGGTGCGAGTGGAGAAAGTACCATGCGATTTTATTTTTGTAGGTGCGACCAACATTAACGATTTAAAGTATATAATCCCGCCGTTTAGATCTAGAATACGCGGTGAAGGATACGAAGTACTGATAAATGCGTGGATGGAGGACAATCAAAAGAACGTGGAGAAGATAATACAGTTTATAGCACAAGAGATAGAAAAGGATGGAAAAATACCCCACGCCGACAAAGGAGCAATAGAAGAGATAATAAAGGAAGCGCGAAGAATCGCCAAATCCATAGATAATGTCGATGCTCTTACCCTGCGTTTGAGAAATCTCGCTGGGGTTATAAAACTGGCTGGGGATTTAGCAAAGAAAGAAGAAAGTGAACTGATCGAGAGAAAGCATATACTCGCTGCGGTGAAAATAGGCAGGCCGATAGAAGAACAATTAAAAGAGAAGTATGGCAATCTTTGGAAAAGCGGATTGGCTGATTATGGAGTTGAAAATACTTCTAAATCAGGTTCTGAGGTTGCCTGATTAGCTGCCTGATTTTTTGTTTTGTTTATCGTTATTTACTCTTTCGGTCTGAATTTATATTTTTCGCCAACCCTTCTTCTATATAAAAGATAAGCTACTACTATCGCTGCAAGTATGACGATCAATAGCCACCAACAATTCTTTACTTGGTCTATTAACTGGTCGTATATCGTTGGAGTTGGTTTTTCTATTTTTATACTATTGACAGTAGCGTTAGCCTCTACTGTCTGCTCCTTGATGAGCATTATCGTGTATTCTCCTTTGTTTTCAAGAAGGAATTGGCCTTGACCTGTCGGAGATGTTTGCACATTGACGATATTTTTCAACGGGTCTTTTATAACAAGAGTGCGATTTGCCAATGGACCGACGCGGCATTTGTGTTCTTCGCAATAAGGACCGGTTATGGTGAAGTTGTGCATATCACCAAGAATACCAGTATCTTTTGTTATTATTTGGTATTCGCCACTGCAATCTTCGTCATTGCAGCACTCGTAGTTATACCATTTATGATTGGATATATAACCACATATTCCTTTCTGTATTTTTTCGCATTTCTCAGTTGCAGTGTTATAATACTCGTCTTCTGCGCAACAACTATCATCCCTGCATTTTTCTTTTTCTTTTGGTTTGCATACGTGTTGCGAGCAGTATTGATCAGAACCGCAATCGCTATCTGCGCAGCAATCATAGTTATAACATTCGTGGTCTCTTACCTCACCACATTCGCATTTTACTGGTTTGCATACGCCTAATGGTTGTCCGCTTTCTTTATAACAGTATTCGTTACCCGCGCACTCGCTGCTGTCCCTGCAGCCTGTCGGGCAGGAGTTGTATTGGAATTCTTTTGTTGCAGCGCAATAATCGCCGATCTCTCTGAACTCGATTGTGTAATCCATTGTCTCCAAGGCAAGAGGCACCTTATAAGAAACCATTCCGCTCGCGTTCGTTGTCAGATAAACAGTTCCGATCTCTCTGCTAATGAGTTCTATCTCTTTATTCGCCAAAGGTTCGCCGGTTGCTTTCAAAGTAAGTGTAATGGTTATTATATCATTTGCGCAATCAACAGTATAAGCAATATCGACATTCTTGCTGCAGCCTCCTCCTCCACCTCTACCACCAGATGGTGTTGGCGGCGCTTGGAATTGCAATATTCCGAATACGCTAAAGTTATTTAGATTGTTTACGGTGATCGTTCTAGAGAGTGTATTGCGGACTTGATTGCTAACATTAAACCAATTACTACCGTCATTCTTCCACAATTCGAATCTGCTTGGCGAATAACCGCTTTCTTCTGGAGCGCTCCAATGCCATGTTATGCTATCTATCGAAGTGTTGGAAAGATTAGTTATCAAAATGTGTTTACCAAATGTTATGTAGTTAGCAGGAAGCGCGCCTGTTGGTGCGTCCGACCAATTCAATATATAGGATTCGTTCGGCATTACTACGTCATTTAGTGATATTGTAGAGTAATTGCGTGATTGGAGATTGCCAAGCGGATTGTCGAACTTTATCGTTGTTAGAGAAATCGTGAAGTTAATCGTGTCATTAGTATTATTTACAAATAAATCAACACTGTTGTTGTAATAGTGATCGCTTGAAACATTTGTATTATTAGAATCAACAATCGCCAAACCGACTTGGTTGCCGTACGCTGTGTTATTCGCAATATAAGTATCGAAAGCGCTTAGGACCGCGATACTTACGTTGTTATTAGATAATATGTTATTCGTGACATTGTTTGAGGTAGCATTGTTAAGATTAGATGATACGCTAATGCCAAATACACTGATATTAGAAACGTTGTTATTAGACACCAAAACATTTGAACTCGCTATCGCAAATATACCAAGGGATTGGTTAGATACGTCATTGTATTCTATTGTACTAATATTTACCCTGTCATTTAAAATACCGATGAAGTTGTTATTGCGAACTGTATTGTAAGAAATAGTAAGATTAGTACAATTTGTTATGTCTATGCCAACAAAATGATTGTCACTCACATTGTTATGGGTGATGTAGAAGTTATTCAACACTATACCTGAAATGAATATACCATCAAGCAGATTATTGCTTATTTTATTATACGAGATGTTCAAGTTATCTGATCCGATTGAAACATATAAACCACTTTGGTCATTACCAGAAAGTTCATTAAAGATAATGGTATTATTTGGTGAATTTGATAATTGAATGCCGTTTTGTGTATTTTCATAAATCGTGTTGTTAAAGATTGTATTGGTATAAGAGTTTTGGAGAGCAATTCCAAATTGGTTATTGTTGTGGAAGATATTATAGCGAATTGTATTATTGTGTGAATTAGTTAAATCTAAACCGTCTCGCATGTTTTTATAGGCAGTATTGTTTTCCACTAAGGTGTTATTAGAGAGATAGAGAACTATGCCTTCCCAACCGCTGTTATTATAAGCAGTATTATTAATCAAACGGTTTCCGTGCGCAGAATTCAGGTAGAAACCGGCTTCTGAAATACTTGAAGATGCATTGTTATTTATCAAAGTATTATTATCAGCTTCGTACAGATAAAAGTTAGTTCCAGCGTTGAGATAAACTGTGTTATTTGTCAGAATGTTATTATTAGAATGAGAGAACAGGTAAATACCATAGTTTGAGTTATTATATATTACATTGTTGGTTAGATTGTTATTATTTGAATTGAAGGTCAATACTAGACCATAAGAATTATTGTAGGCTTTATTATTAAAGAGCGTGCTATTCTCACAGTCATAGAAACGGATACCGTTCGCATTATTATTATAAACTAAGTTATTTGTCAAGTTATTATTAGAACCAATTTGTATGTAGATACCGTAATCAGTATTATTGTAGGCTTTGTTTGAAGATAGCGTATTGTTATATGAGTAAAGAAGGTAGAAACCATAATAAGAATCATGTTCTGTGTTGTTATCCAAAAGATTGTTCGAGCTTTGGTAGAAATAGAAATAGTTACTATCAGCTACGTTATTTGTTAATGTATTATTTGTGTTGAGGTATAAATAGAAACCTAAAGCACCGGAACTATTATAAGCTAAGTTGTTATATAAGAGAGTATAATTAGAACTTTCAATATAGAAACCTCCGTAATTATTTGATGCATTGTTTTTGCTTAGATTGGCATAATTGCTAGAATAAAGATAAACGCCGTAATTTGTGTTATTATAGATCGCATTATTTTCTAGAAGAGCGTAATTAGAATTATTTATCCATATGCCGTGTGGGTTATTGTTGTAAACAATATTGTTCGTGAAATTGTTATTGTTAGAATCAAATGAACCTAATCCTGAGTAAACACCGCCTCCGCAATTATAAACTGTATTAT
>Ga0078972_1004179_pt1 | contig 40667 bp, 33 predicted proteins | sample YelNatPaOPGAMG01_FD_67568 | JGI IMG/M metagenome (GOLD analysis project Ga0078972, IMG submission 67568) | Hot spring thermophilic microbial communities from Obsidian Pool, Yellowstone National Park, USA - OP-RAMG-01 (SPADES assembly) (version 2) | ecosystem: Environmental > Aquatic > Thermal...
GGGGGGCGCTGGCCTGCTTTCATGGCGGGTTTGTCCCCAAGGCTTTGCGCGGCTTTTTTCCTCCATGTTTATCTTCTTGTTCATTCTTCGGCAAAAGAGATTCTGGTAGCAAGGCTTTGCGAGGCTGCCGGCGAGCTTCAAATCAAGTTAAAGCGTCCTGTCTCCCTGGATGAGGCCATGGAACAGTTGTTGAAGGAAAGGAAACTGCGTGCCAGCGATTTCGCTGGAGCTTGGAATATGAGCATCGAGGAGGAAATCAAAATTTTCAATAATTTGAGGAGGTTGTGGAAGCATTGGAGTTTCCGAGAAGGGTAGTTCTCGACTCCTCTGTTATTGTGGGAGTTCTGCGAAACAAGAATGAGGACGTTCGGATTGTTCGCGAACTTGAGGCGAAGGCTAAGATTGCCACAACCACAATCAACGCTTTTGAAGTTTATTACGGAGCATTTAAATCTAGGGATTCTAAACGCAACCTTGTGGCCGTGAAGGGTTTTCTCTCCACCGTTGAGGTTTTAGCCTTTGACGAACATGCCGCTGAACTGGCTGGTCAAGTTTTGACAGAGCTTGAGGCTGAAGGGAGACGCGTCAATGTGCGTGATCTTTTTATTGGTTGCATTGCCGTGAGTAAAGGTTTCAGCGTTGTCACTCACAATAAGGAGCATTTTGAGCGTATACCTAAGCTTCACGTTGTTTTGCCGTCTGAAATTACGCAGAGTTAAGCACGCTAGACCTTTTGCTCAAAAAAGATAGAGGGGTAGTCAATTTTAGGCTTCGAAAAACTCCTAAAATTGACACCATCGCCCGTTAAAAAATTGCTTGTTTATGGAAGGAGGGCTAACAAAAGATCAGCTATCTGCTTTTCCGCGGCTGCCACCTCTGGGGACAGTCTTTCTCCAAAATCTGTTTCTTTCGGCTCTATTAAGAGGAGGGCAATTTTCGCCTTTATTGTGTTGGCGAGGTATTCGCAGAAAACCCGCAGTGGCAGCATGTGGGTTGAAATTGCTGGAAAAACCCTCAAATGCTCCGGTTTAACGAAACGGTATTCGCCGGGCTCCAAACCCATAACAGCCGCATCTATAATTAAAACATGGGATGGCTTAAAGTCGATAATTTGCTGGAGAAAGCTTTCCGGAACTGTTTCACACTCGATTAAGAGGACTTTTTCTGAAACTTTTCCTTGCAAGTCGCGGACAATTTTCACGCCTATAAAGTCGTCCATGCGGATCGGGTTGCCTACACCGGCGATAACAACCCTCTCTGCTTTAGAAAGCCATTCCCTCAGCTTTTTCTCAGCTGAACCTTCCCCGCTCAAAGGAGGGTTTCTCCAAAAATAAGAGATAAAAAAGAGTGGCAGAAGAAGTTTATCTCTGCACGGTTTTGACGAGTTTGCCCTCGTGATTGTAGATTTCGATGGTTAGGGGTAGCTGCCCAACTGCAAAGTGGGTGGCGCACCCAAAACATGGGTCGTAAGCTCTGAAAGCCATCTCCACCATGTTAAGCAAGCCTTGATCCACTTTTCCACCCTTAATCAAGCCTCTAGCCGCGTTTCGTACAGACATGTTGATGGAAGGCGCATTGTTAACCGTAGCCACAATCAAATTTACGTCTTTTACAAGCGCGTTCTCATCCAAAACATAGTGGTGGATCAGCGTTCCACGAGCAGCCTCTACAACGCCTACGCCTTCGCCGGGTTTGCCAGGCTTATTCCGCACATCAGTGCTTGTTATCTCCGGGTCTTTAACAAGCTCAAGGGCGCGTTCAGCCGCGTATAAAAGCTCGATAAGCCTAGCCCAATGATAAGCCAAAGTGTTGTGGACGGGCTTACCGCCCAAAGTCTTATACATAAGCTCATATTCGGCTTGGGCAAGCGGAGTTGCCATCCCATCAGCAGCGTTAAGCCTTCCCAATGGGCCTACACGGTAAGCGCCGCTTTCCGGCCCGTCTATGAAGCCTTTCCAACCCACCTTTTTCAGGTATGGAAGCTTGACGTAGGTCCATGGCTCCACGTGTTCGGCTATGTGCTCCAAATAGTCTTTAGCTTCAAACTTGGCGAACTCTTTTCCATAAGGGTCTACAACGCGGATTTTCCCATCGTAAAAGTTCACCTTGTTGTGTTCATCCACCAAGCCCATGTAGTAAGTGCGCAGCGTGTAGGCGTCACTTTTAATCAGTTCAACGTACTTTGTGTTTGCCAAAACAATGTCGTGGAAAAGTTTCAAAGAAAACTTTGCAAACTCAACAGAAGAAGCCGCCATCTTCTCAATTTCTTGGCGGGTCTCCTCGCTTAGAGGCTTGGAAACTCCGCCCGGCAAACCGCAAACCGGATGGGTGGCTTTCCCACCTATAAGCTCGACAATTCTCTGCCCATAAGCCCTATGCTTAATAACCTCTTTGCCTATTTCTAGGCCAGCCTTCTCGATGACTCCCAGAATATTGCGTTTTTCTGGTGGTGCGTCTGGTCCTACCACAAAGTCTGGTCCGCCAAGATAGTAAAAGTGTAATGTGTGGTCGTAAATATAGTAGCCGCAGTACATGAGTTCCCGGAGTTTTTTAGCCGCTGACGGCGGTTCAACGTTAAAAGCTGCATCTAAAGCTTTTGTTCCAGCCATGTGGTGGGCGACTGGACAGACACCGCAGATTCTGCTGGTTAGGAGAGGCATATCTTCAGCTTTGCGTCCAATACAGAACTTTTCAAAACCGCGGAGCTCAGGGATCTGCAAGTAGGCGTTTTCAACTTCGCCAGCTTCGTTTAGGAATATGGCGATTTTGCCGTGGCCCTCCAGCCGCGTGATTGGGTCAATTATGATTTCTTTCATTAGCGCGTCACCTTCCTCCTCAAAATCGAAGCTGGTAAGGCGTACATGTAGAAGGTTCCAACAGGATCCTTAATCTGGTCGATGAGCTTTTCAACCTCTTCTTCAGTGTACTTCTCCTTTTCCTCCTCTAAGCCCAGTATTGAGGCCAAAGCGCTAATCATGGCTGCGCCTTGTTCTGGCGCGTTGGGGCATGGCCCACCGCAGCCTGTGCAAGGCATGTCCACTTTTAAGCATCTGGCGCCGCATCCGCCCCTTGTGGCGGGACCCATGCAGATTATGCCTTGTTCCAGTAGGCATTTTTCTGGGTCTGGAATCTTTTCGTAGACGCGGTATATTCGCGATATTTTCTTGTTCTCCTTCTTTTTAGGGCATTCGTCGCAAACGGATTTTAGAGGCGCCAGCACAGAGCCTTTTGGCGGCAACTCGCCTTTGGCTATGGCTTCTAAGGCGAAGACTGTGCGTTCAACGGCTGGTGGACAGCCCGGCACATAATAGTCAACATCCACCGTCTGGTCGAGGGTTCGCACAGTGTCATAAAACTCTGGAATTTCTAGGACGCCCTCTTTAACCTTCGTTTTCGGCTGGGGGAAAACCTTGTTTGGATTATCCGTAGAAAATGTTTGAACATAAACTTTTTCGAAAATCTCCCTCTTATTGTGGAGGTTTGCCAGCCCGGGCACGCCGCCTAGGTGAGCACAAGCGCCATAGGCGACCAGTATCTTCGATTTTTGTCTCAAAAGTTTAGCCATATGCTCCTGTTCGCTGTTGCGGATTCCACCGTTAAAGAAGCACACGTCAATATATCTGTCGGGCATGTTTTCCACGTCTTTGTATTTTATGTCCATGGCAACAGGCCAAAACACTATGTCAGCAACCTGCACCACATCCAAGATTTTCTCGTTAATGTCTAAGACAGCGATTTCACAGCCGCCGCAACTGGCAGCCCAATAGAAGGCAAATTTTAACTTCTGCTTTGCCATTTTCATCGCCTATTTAACCATGTTTAAAAGTTCTGTGGGCTTGACTCTAAGCTCGTTTATGGCTAGTTCTTCAAGCGAAAAGCCCATAGCCAAGCCTAGAAGCTGGGGGTAGTGGAGAACTGGCAGATTGAATTTTTCGTTGAATGCTCTTTCAATGCGGGGCTGGTTCAAATCAAACATGATGTGGCAGAATGGGCAAACAGTTATGAGCGCTTGGGCACCCACAGCCCTCACATGCTCAAGCTTTTCTTTAGCCATTTGGAACGGCACGTCTTCATTAACGCCTATAATTGGGTTTCCGCAACACGCAGTCTCATCCATATAGTCTAGGCATTCGGCGCCAGTCAACCTAATCAGCTCTTTAAGGGTTGTTGGGTTTTCAGGGTCGTCGCGCCCCACATACTTGCGGGGTCTCAAAACGTGGCATCCACTGTGCTGGGCTACACGGATGCCGATCAGAGGCTTTGTGACAGCGTTCTTAATTTTCTCGTAGCCAACATCTTCGGAAAGCACATAGATCAAGTGTTTGACCTCTGTTGTGCCCTTAAACTCCATGCCTATCTCTTTCAAGTAGCTGTTGATTTTCTCGCGAAGCTTCTTGTCCTCCTTTAAGATTTTGTTGGTTTCGTTTAGACTGCAGAAGCATCCGTTGCATAGCGCCAATATTGGCAAGCCAGCTTGTTCAGCTATGCAGAGGTTTCTTGCCGCCAGGGTCAACATCAATTCGTGGTTTATAACATCCATCGGGTAGCCGCAGCAGTTGTATTCTGGCATTTCAACAATTTCCACGCCAAGCTTAGCCAACACTTTTCTGGCGGAAATCTCATAGCTCGAAAGCCTATAGGGGATCACACAGCCCAGAAACAGCAAATATTTCGGGTTGCTCATTTACTCTCCACCCTCGCAAAAGTTTGAACTTTTTCAAGCAGATGCGCGGAGCCAGTAACCTCGAAAACCTTCATGACTTGGCTTACATCTGGTTTTGGCAGTGGCGGAAGCCCTTGTTCCGTTCGCTTTTGAAGCCTCGACTCCGGAATTTCATAAACAAAGCCGCTTTTCATGAGGTTTATCGCCAACTCCTTATAGACTAGAGGAAGAATGCCCTTGTCTGCAACAGCCATGTTTCGCAGAACACGGACAATACCGGCAATTTCTACACCTTGGGGGCAATGGTCCACGCACGTGAAGCATGAAGAGCAAAGCCACAAGGCTTTATCAAGTAAAAGCCTATCCTTCAAGCCCAGTTGGACCATGCGGGCTATGCGGCGTGGCCGGTAAAACTCGCTGAACCTCGCGATGGGACAGTCAGCCGTGCATGTTCCACATTGGAAGCACGCCATCACTTTTTCTGCGCCGTGCATCTTGCTCATTTTATATTTAAACTTGGGGTCAAGCTCTCCAGCTTTAATCACTGTTGGAACGTATTCGCGGGTTTCATTTTTTTCGCTCATTCCTTCGCCTCCACCATTTTCAACGGGTTTGGACCAAGCTTTTTAATTTGTTCAACCATGTCCCGAACTACGGCTGCGAATTTGTCTCCCTCGCTGGCGGAGACCCACTCCAGCCGCACACGTTCTGGTTCGATCCCAAAATCTTTGAGCACCTTCTTTAATAGCATTACTCTTCGCAAGGCCTTGAAATTGCCGCTGAGATAGTGGCAGTCAGAGGGTAGGTGGCAGCCAGCCACTAAAACGCCATCAGCACCATTCTTCAAGGCTTCTAGGATAAAGGCGGGATCTATTCTTCCGCTGCACATAACGCGTATAATACGGATGTTTGGCGGGTATTGGATGCGGCTGACGCCAGCCAAGTCCGCACCAGCGTAGGCGCACCAGTTGCAGAGGAAGCCTACAATTTTTGGTTCAAATTCTTTTTGGGTTTCGCTCATTTGGCTGCCACCTCCATCTCTTTAAGGATTGCCCTAACTTGGGCGAGAATCTCTTCAGTTGTGAAGTGTCCGAGGGTTATGGCTTTGGTTGGGCATGCTGTTCCGCAGACGCCGCAGCCCTTGCAAAGGGCTTCAATCACGTGGGCGACTGTTTTGCCCTCTTTTTCCATCATTTCAATCGCGCCGTAGGGACATAGAGATTCACAAATTCTACATCCACTACATAAATCTTCATCTACGCTTGCCACAATTCCCTCCATTTCAAGAGCCTTCTTCGACAGTATTGTTGCTGCCCGCGCTGCAGCCGCACACGCTTGGGAAATGCTTTCCTCAATATACTTTGGCGAGTGCGCCATCCCGCATAGGAAAACGCCGTCAGTCTGGAAGTCCACTGGGCGAAGCTTCATATGCGCCTCCAAGAAGAAGCCATCCTTTGTTAACGGCACTTTAAGCATCTCAGCTATACGCTTGTTGTCCGGGTTCGGGACTGTGGCAGCGCTTAAAACAACTATGTCCGGCTCGATTTGAATTTCCTGTCTAAGCACAGGCTCGTAGAAGGCTACTTTCAGTTTGCCATCCTCATTTGACACTTTTGGTTTTCTCTCATCTGAATAGCTTATGAAAAGTACGCCTTTGTTTGCCGCCTCGCGGTAATACTCCTCCTTGAAGCCGTAGCTTCTAACATCCTTATAAAGCACATAAACCTCAGCGTCTGGGTTTAGCTCCTTGATTTTCAAGGCGTTTTTGATGGCTTGTCCACAGCAAATCCTTGCACAGTTGGGGCGTTCCTCGTTTCTTGCACCTACACACTGAATCATGACAACTTTGTTGACGTTTCTAGGGTTAAACTCGCCTTTGGCGATTTTCTCCTCTAACTCGTGTTGAGTCATTACGCGGGGGTCAACACCGTACAAGTATTCTTTAGGCTTGTATTCAACTGCGCCGGTCGCAACGACCACCACGCCATGTTCCACCAGTTTTTCTTCGCCGTTGTTTAACCTTACCTTTGATTTGAAGTTGCCCACGAAGCCGCTTACATCCACAACTTCGGCGCCAAGATAAACGTGGATAAGCTTGTTCTCCATAACAGTCCTAACAAGCTTCCTCAAGTATTCTTGAGGGTCTTCGCCCTCCAACAGGTAATAGATTTTCCTCAAGTGTCCGCCAAGCTCTTTCTCGCGTTCCACAAGGTGAACCTCAAAGCCTTGGTTCGCCAGCTCTAAGGCGGCGGTCATTCCAGAAACGCCTCCGCCAATGACTAGGGCTACTGGCGTAACATTGACTGTTGGGTTTTTCAGCGGCTTCAACAGTCTAGCCTTAGCCACGACGGAGCGAACGAGGTCTTTGGCTTTCTCCGTTGCCTCTTTTGGCTCGTGCATGTGCACCCAGCTGCACTGGTCTCGAATATTCGCCATCTCAAACAAGTACGGGTTTAAGCCTGCTTCGCGGACGGTTTCTCGGAAAAGCGGCTCGTGAGTTCGCGGAGTGCATGAAGCCACCACAACACGGTTTAGGTTGCATTCCTTAATTTTCTCCCTTATGCGCTTCTGGGTGTCGTCTGAGCATGTGTAAAGGTTGTCTTCCGCGTAAACAACGTTTGGAAGCTTTTTAGCGTATTCTACAACCTCTGGAACATTGACTATGCCGCCAATGTTTATGCCGCAATGGCAGATGAAAACTCCTATGCGGGGTTCCTCTTGGCTTACGTCTCGTTCTGGCGGGTACTCCTTAACTGCCACAAGTTTGCCACGTTCCGGAGCGATTATAGCCATGGCTTTCGCCGCGGCGCCACTTGCTTGGGCTACGCTTTCCGGAATATCTTTCGGCGAACTGAACGCGCCGCAAACGTAAACGCCTGGCCTTGAAGTTTCAAGAGGTGTGAAGGCGCTTGTTTCGCAGAAGCGGTATTTGTTAAGCTTTATTCCCAAGGCTTCGGCTAGTTTCTCCACGTTTTTAGGCGGCTGCATGCCGGTTGAAAGCACAACCATGTCGAACTCTTCAATCCGCGGGGTTTCATCTTCACCCACGTAATGGACGAACAGGTTGCCAGTTGCGGGATCTTCGGTTATGCTTGCAACCCTCGAACGCACGAAACGTATGCCATACTCTTCCTGGGCACGCTTGTAGTAGGCGTCAAACTCTTTGCCATAAGCCCTTACATCCATATAGAAAATCGTGCAGTCCAACTTGGTTGGCACGTGTTCTTTGGCTATAATCGCCTCTTTAATGCTGTACATGCAGCAAGCTGCTGAACAATAAATGTTGCCAAGCTGGGCATCCCGCGAGCCAACACATTGGACAAAGGCAATTTTCCTTGGAATCTCGCCATCCGAAGGCCTCAAAACAATTCCGCCATAAGGTCCAGAAGCGCTCAGTATGCGCTCGAACTCTATGCTTGTGACAACGTTTGCATATCGCCCATAACCATACTCGCTTTTAAGCCGCGCGTCGAAGGGTTCAAAACCGGGCGCCAAAATCACCGCGCCCACCTTCAAGACGATTTCGCTGTCTTTCTGGTCGTACTCGACGGCGTTCGCCTTACAAACTTCTTGGCATGTTCTGCAGCCGATGCATTTTTCGCGGTCGATCTTGAAGCGCAGTGGAACGGCTTGGGGAAACTCCACATAGACGGCGCTTCTGTCAGTTAAGCCCTTGTTGTAGGTGTCTATTGCTTCAACTGGACATTTTTGTGCACAAAGCCCGCAGCCATTGCATTTCTCCTCGTTAATGTAGCGGCTTCTTTTTCGAATCTTCACTTCGAAGTTTCCAGCCTCGCCGCTTAACCCAAGCACTTCGCTGTTCGTAATCAGCGAAATGTTAGGATGCCTTCCAGCAGCCACAAGCTTAGGCGCCAAAATACACATGGAACAGTCGTTTGTCGGAAAAGTCTTGTCAAGCTGAGCCATAACCCCGCCGATGCTTGGCGACTGGTCAACCAAGTACACTTTAAAACCAGAATCAGCCAAGTCCAAAGCAGCCTGTATTCCAGCTACGCCTCCGCCAACGACAAGAACAGCACCAACTTTTTCATTCGCCATCTTTACCGCACCTCCAAAGCCTTATACAACGGTGTGTAGCCCTCAACTCTATCGAGAGCTATCATGCCCTTCCGCCTCATGTTGGTTATATGCCTCAAAACGGCTGACGGCTTTATCCCAAGGATTTGGGCTAACTCTTTAACGGAGCGAGGCTTAATTCTCGTCAAATAGTGGATTTTGTAGCGGATGAACTCAGCCTTAACAATGTCATCAAGCAACGCGTTAAACTCTTCTTCGGGAATTTTCTCGCCATAAGCGTTCATAAACTCTGTTAGCTCTTCCTCCCTTCCCAAAAGCACCCTAAGCCTAAAGGCGGACGTCGCCTCCTTGGCGGCGGTTAAGTTGATTATGATGTCCTCCCGCTTCAGCGGACTGTCTCTAAGTCTCCAAACTTCTTCGGAGAACTCTTTCGCATACTGGCCGAAGTCTCTATCCTCAAGCGGCGAGATTAGCATAAGCTTTAAACGTTCAGGTTCAAGCCCTGCTAAAACCAAAAGCTTCTTCAACATTTTAACCGCCCGCTCTGCATGGAGGTTTCCATCAACAAAGTGGCAGTCTGGAGGCTTGCAACCCACAAGCATCACGCCTTCAGCGCCCTTCAGAAAGGTTTCCAAAACAAGCGCTGGATCCATCCTACCAACACACATGACCCGTATCACATCAACGTTGTAGGGTATACACATCTCCTCTTCGCAGAAAGCCCAATTACACATGAAGCAAATAATTCTAGGCGGATTGGAACTCATCCAATTATCACCTCGCCAAGGCTGTTAAAACCATGTCCAAAATCTGCTCGTTGGAAAGCTTCTTCATGGATATGGCTTGCTCTGGGCAGCGAGCCGCGCACAAGCCGCAGCCCTTGCAAACATCCTCGTTAACTTGGGCTACGCCTTTCTCGTTCTTCTTTATGGCGCCCACTGGACAGACGACGACGCACACGTTGCAGCCAACACATTTGCCTTCATCCACAACAGCCTTGTCGCCCTCGCATAGGTCCATGCTGGCAAGGCATTCAGCACATGGTCCACAGCCCAAACATCGAAACGCCTCAAACCTGGCTTGACGCTTCAACTTTTCAAGATAAGCCCTCGCCTCTTCAAAGCTCAAGTGGGGCTTTTCGATAGGAGACTCGTATCTACGCTCCTTCTTTTCAAGCAGCCGCCAATCCTTAACCCAAGTAGTCTCCTCAATAGCTTCTTCCCTGTCTTTTCGCAAGTCTTCACCCCTCAAATAGCGGTGTATAGAGACAGCAGCGCGTTTTCCAGCAGCCACAGCCTCAATAATGCTTGCCGGCCCTGTGGCAACGTCTCCACCAGCAAAAACTCCCGGGATATTTGTTTCAAGCGTTAATGGGTCGACTTGTAATGGTGGTCCACGCTTTTCTTTGCTTAAAAGCCCCGGAGGCAGAACAGATGTTTCAACCAATTGTCCAAGAGCTGGAATAACCATGTCCACCTCATACTGGTGCTCCGAGAAAGCTATTGGAATTGGACGTCTTCTTCCGCTTTCATCAGGCTCGCCGAGACGCATTCGCAAGCATTCAACAGCCTTAACCTTCCCATTTTCGCCTATAATCTGCTTCGGAGTCACTAAGAAGTAGAACTTTATTCCATCCTTTTCAGCCAGCTCCACCTCGTGGGGAAGGGCAGGCATTTCTTCGCGAGACCTCCTGTAAAGAATCATAACTTCTTTGGCGCCATGTTTTTTGGCTGTTCTCGCAGCGTCAATGGCTGTGTTGCCTCCGCCGATAACCGCAACCTTTTCGCCGATGACAATCTTCTTTCCAAGGGCTATAGCCCTCAAAAAGTCCACAGCGTTTATTACGCCCTCTAAGTCTTCGCCTGGCACGTTCAACTTCATGCCAACTTGTGTGCCAATCGCAATGAAAATGGCTTTGTACCCCTCGTTTTTGAGACTTTCAAGGGTTATGTCTCTGCCAAACTCAACTCCTGTTTTTATTTCAACACCCAAGTCTTTTATGTAAGCAATCTCATTCGCCACAACAAACTTTTCGAGACGGAAGTCTGGTATACAGTAGCGCATCATGCCGCCAGGCTCATCCATCCGCTCAAAAACCGTAACTGGATAACCAAGCTTGGCTAGTTCGTAGGCGGCTGTCAAGCCGGCTGGTCCACCACCGATTATGGCGACTTTTTCGCTGTATTTTTTGGGAACTGGTTGGGCAATAACTCTTCCTTGTTCGCGTTCAATGTCCGCCACAAGCCTCTTCAAAGCGCGTATAGCCACCGCTTGGTCAAGGTTTACACGCGCACATGCATCCTCGCATGGGCTGAAACAAACCCGCCCACAAATCGCCGGAAAAGGCAGATCCTTCCTTATCACCTCAACAGCCTCTTTAAATTTGCCTCTTTGAATAAGTGCCACATAGGCTTGGACGTTTACATGCGCAGGACATGCTGCCCGACAAGGCGGTAATTTCCTAATTTGTAGAGTTTTTTCTGTCAAGCAGACCCATCCTTTATTTAAGCATATTTGAATGTCTAACCCAATATATTAAGACATCCAAACCAAACTTAGCACACTTATAACTTAAAATTTGGGTATAAAAATGGGGAAATTGGGGGTTTTTACTCGCGTAGTCTGCCTTCAAGCTTGCTGACCCACTTGTTGTACTCCCTTGAACTCAGAAGGCTTTTGAGTTCTTCTTCAAGCGTTAGAGAATTTTTGGGTTTAATCTCCACTATCCAGCCTTCACCGTAGGGATCCTCATTAACCAGGTAGGGCTTGTCCTTCAATTTTTCATTAACCTTAACAATTTTGCCGCTTACAGGTGAATATAAGTCAAACATAAACATCCAGGTTTCAATAACACCGAATGGCTCCATTTTGGCCACCTCTTTTCCAATAGGCTCTGTCATAATATTGGCTATGCCTTTGAGATGTCGCTGAGCGTAGTCTGAAACGCCCACACGGATGTTGCCCTCAGGCGTTATTTGCGCCCATGTATGCTTCGGCGTGTACAACAGCTGCTCTGGAATGGCCAAAAGTTCTTCCCGTTTGGCGGCTGAGATACCCTCAGCCCGCATGAGCTCTTCTAGGCGTAGCCTAATGGCTTCGGAGACGAACTCTGATATACTGCGGTAGCGTCCAGTTCTCAGAATTTTCTCGATTTCCTTTATCAGCTCTTGCCTTATGCTTACGGTTTTCCATTCAGACATTTTTCACATACACCTCCTTTACATCTGCGTGATATATAGAATAAAGCGAAAGATATATATCTAACGTAAATAGAAAATATAGAATAAATAAATCAGCTAATGTAAAAACCATAAATAGAGGGGTCCATTTGGAAATTAGAAAAGTGCAAAGAGTCGGCCACTCAACAATGACTGTTTCCCTCCCAAACGAGTGGGTTAAAGAACAAGGAATAAAGCCAAAAGACATACTGTTCATCATTCCCGAAAGAGATGGATCCCTAAAAATAATGCCTAGACATGTAGCCCAACGGGAGGAGGCCGACGAATACATTGTCAATGCGGACGCATGCGACGAGCCTGGCATGCTTGAAAGGATCATTGTTGGAAGCTACATTCTTGGACGCGACGTAATACGAGTTGTTTCCGCAAACCGCATCAGGAAAAACCATGTGGATGAGGTGCGGAGAATAGTCCAGAAACTTATAGGCTTAGGGATTCTTGAGGAAACACCGAAAAACATTCTTTTACAGTGTTCCATCGACTCCACAAAGTTTAAGCTTGACATGCTTATCCGAAGGCTTGCCCTTATAGCTTCAACAATACTTTCCGAGGCGATGCAGGGCTTCAAGGAGAAACGCTACGACCTTGTTGAAGAAGCCATAGCCCGAGAGGACGAGGCGGACAAGATATATTATCTGGCTGTTCGACTGCTTTTGTCAGCTCAGGTTAAACCGGCCATCGCCGAAGAGGTCGGCATGACGGACATGATTTTCATACCCGCCGCAAGACTTATATTGCAATATCTTGAGTTGGTGGCTGACTATTCCGAAGACTTGGCCAGAGTAGTGTTAGAAATGGAAGTTTATAGGAACATGCTGCCAGAAAATGTTGTGGACAGAATATTCCATCTAAGCGAGCTAGCCCAAACAATCTTTCAAAAATCCATAGAGTGCGTTTTTACTCGGGACTTGAAAATTGCAAATCAGCTTTTAGAAATACATAAAGTGCTTGAGGTAGACTCAAACAGGCTCATACGGGAAGCCCCAGAAATCCCATATGTGAGATCAATTCTTTCATGCTTAAGCAAAATCGCAGATAAGGGCGCAACAATAGCTGAAATAGCCATAAACAGAGCCCTTGAAGACCCAAGCAAGTATGCAGGCGAGGTTGTGCGAGCGGTCAAACATGTCAGAACCCTGCCCATAACTATCGGCAAGAAATAGCCTTCAAAAGATAAACTAGATTTCAGTCATACTTAAAATAGACAAGGTTAAATAGGATATGGTAAATATTCTATTTAGAGGAAGACGTTATGAGTGATGATTTTGAAGAAGCTTTAAGAAACATAGACGTCTTCTGCAGAGTTCTAGCTAAAAAGTTGGTTGAAAGTCTTAAAGAAGAGGAGCATAGTAAGGAAAATCCTTTAGAGCCCATGGAAAAGCTCCTGAAGAGAAAATACGTAATTGAGGAGAAAATCGAGCAAACTTCAACTGTCAAACATTTTATTCCACTCCCCCACATCGAAGAGCCTTTAATAGACATTTTTGAAGACGAAAACTATGTTAAAGTTTTAATGCAATGTCGCTGTAAAGATCAAAGGATAACAGTTAACAAAATTGATGATGGATTGCAGATATGCTTAGAAGACGTTTGCTGGAAACTGAACCTTCCAGTTGAAGAGTTGCAGGTTGAAAGCATTGTTATGAAATGCAACAACAACAGAGCTTTGGAAGTTGAAATTCCAAAAGTTAAAGCGAATGTGGATTATAGAAATTAGAACCTCGTTTTAAACCGTTACACCTTTCTGCCTAATCCTTCTTCGGCATGCTTCTTCCTCAGCGCATTTTGCACACGTGTAAATGACGTCAAACTCGCTTTTGCTCGGATTTTCAGGATTAACAATGAACGCAAAGCACTCTTCGCCCTTTTTGATTATTCCGCCGCAGCAAAAGCATTTGTGCTCTTTAAGGGCAGTAATCTTCATAGAGCTTCCACAAGGCATAATGCAGTGTAGCCAGTTTTTAACATTTTCTAAGCCGGCAGAATGATTTTTAAGCATAAACATGTGTTGAGCCACTTTACAAGTTAGAAGCTTGGAAAAGTTGGGACAGAAAAAGAAATGAGGTTTTAGCCTATTTTTTCTAACACTTTGTCAAGTTTTATTTTGTGGAAGTCTAGGGCTAGTTCTTTTGGTTCGACGCCTAGGCTTAGGCTTAAGAGTTCAGCGTAGTGAATTATTGGCATGTTATATTCTTCCTTGTATGTGGTTTTCATTAGCATTTGTCCAAGGTCAAGTGTTAAGAAGCAGAAGGGACAAAGAGTTGATATGCAGTCTGCTCCGGCGTTGTAGGCGTTGACTATTTTGTCTCGGGCTATGGCTAGGGCCACGTCGTCGGCGTAGCCTCTTAAAAGGCCTCCACAACATCGTAGCTTGTTCTTGTAAGGTATGCTTTTAGCTCCTAAAGCCTCAATGAGCGTGTCGAATATGCGGGGGCGTTCTGGATCATCAAAGCGGAGGATTTCGCTGGGCCTCAGCAGATGGCATCCGGAGAATGCGGCCACTTTAAGCTTGTTTAGGGGTTTAACGACGCTTTGTTTTAGACGTTCCACGCCAACATCGTTCATGAGCACCTGGAGATAGTGTTTGACCTCCCTTGTGCCTTTGAACTCTTTCCCAGCATTGGATAGGATTTTGTTCACCTTTTCGCGTAGTTCAGGTTTTTCTTTTAGGAGGCGGTTTGCTATGGTTAGGGATTCGAAGCATCCGGTACAGAGCGTGAGGATGTCGAGATCTGCTTCTTCTGCCAGGCAGACGTTGTAGGCAGCTATGGCTAGGCTTGTTTCGAGGTCTATGGACTGTATGGGTGGCGGTGCACAACATGTTGTGCCTTCCATGTCTACGAGTTCTATTCCAAGTTTTGTTAAGGCTTTTCTCGCGGCTAGTTCGTAGTGGGGTTGGCGGGCGGGTATGGTGCAGCCCAAAAAAAGCGCATAAGCCTTCATGGAGAAGCACCCTCCCTTTTGAACATGATTTTGTCGAAGCCCGTGGCGGTGAGAATCTTTTTAAGGGCTTCAATGTCTGTCGGCTTTAGAGGCGGCAACCCGTATTCGGGTCTTTTCTTTTCAACAAATTTTGATATAGGGGCGAGGCGTCCTTCGTTCATCAGTCCAGTTGCGAATTCAGTGTATATGGAGGGTATGTTGCCTTCGCGAATGGCTATGTTTCTTAGGGCGTATATGACATCGGCGATTTCAACCTTCTGGGGACAACGTTCTTGGCAGTTGTAGCATGAGGCGCAAAGCCAGATGGCGTCGCCCTTTAAAACTTCGTCTCTCTGGCCTAGGAGGGCAAGCCTTATTATTTGGCGGGGGTTGTAGCGTTCTGTTGTTCTGGCGACTGGGCATGTGCTGGCGCATGTTCCACATTGGTAGCATCTGGTTATGGTTTCTCCGCCGTGCTTGCTGGTGATTTCCCTTGCAAAGTCGAGGGATTTTTCAGCCATTCACGGATCCGCTCCTTGCTTTGCTTATTTGTTAGGCTAATTGAAGAGGGCTGAGCTTTTCCAAACGTTCGGTCATGGTTTTGGCGGCTTCGGCGAACTTGTCGCCCTCGATGAAGACCAGATTATACATTTCAAGCCTTTCGGGCTCTATGCCATAAGCCCTAAGCAAAGCCTTAGCCATCTCCACTTTCTGTTTCGCCTTTTGGCTTCCAACCTCGTAGTGGCATCCATCGGGCTTGCAGCCAACAACCATGACGCCTTGGGCTCCAGCCTTGAAGGCTTCCAAGATATGTTGAACTTGGATTACTCCAGTGCATGGAACCCGCAGAACCCGAACGTTAGCAGGATAGCTCATCATAGCCATTCCAGAAGAATCCACAGCGGCGTGGCCACACTCCGAGCAGCTGAACGCCAGCACAAGCGGCTTAGAAGTGCCGCTCACAGACAACAAAGCCCTTATTTGGGCGGATATCTGGCTTGGCTTTAAGTGGCGAAGCTCTATGGCGCCCACTGGACACGTGCCAACGCAGACGCCGCAGCCCTCGCATAAAAGCTCTGAAACTTTTGCGGCGAAGTGGCCGTCGCCTTTAGGCTCAAGGGTTATGGCGCCATACGGGCATGTCACGGGGCAGAACTGGCAATTTCCACAGTAGTCCTGGTTTACTACAGCCACTTTCAAGGCCTTTGTGATTTTGCCGTTCATGAGGAATTTGGCAGCCTTCACAGCCGCCGAGTGAGCGTGAAGCGAGGTCGTCGGAGCGTCTTTGGGGAAGACTGCGCCTCCGCATATGAATATGCCCCTCAGCTTTGTTTCCGTAGGCCTAAGTTTGGCGTTATACTCCTTGAAGAAGCCGTCCGGGTCTAGTTCTATGCCGAGGATCTGCGCTAATTCTTTCGCGTCTTCGGATGGAACCATGGCAGTGGCTAAGACCACAAGGTCTGCTTCAAGCTCCAGAAGCCTCCGCAAAAGCTCGTCCTCAACCTCAACAACCAAAGTGTTCGTGGCGGGATCATGAATTATTTCGGATGGTCTTCCCTTGACGAATTTTACGCCCATTTCCCGGGCCTTCTCATAGTAGTATTCATGTTCCCTTCCAGTTGTGCGGATGTCTATGTAGCATATTGTTACGTCAGCGTCTGGAAAGGCCTCCTTAATCATCGTTGCATGTTTCAGCGAAATCATGCAGCATATACTTGAACAGTATGGGTTCCAGCGGCGATCCCTTGAACCGACACACTGTACAAAGACTATGCGTTTAGCGGGTTTACCGTCAGAAGGCCGTATTGGAACGCCGCCTGTTGGGCCAAAGGCGTCCAGCATCCGCGCCAGTTCTAGGTGGGTTACCACGTCTGGGTATTCGTCGTAATGATACTCCTTTATGACGCTTGGGTCATATTCGCGGAAGCCCGTCGCCACAATGATGCTGCCAACATTTAACGTTAACTGTTCAGGTTTCTGGTCGAGGTTTACGGCTTTTGTCGGACAAACAGCAACACATTTCGCGCATTCATGGAACTTGCACGCCTTCGCGTCTATGGCGTAGGCTGGCGGATAAACCAGCGGCTTGTTAATGTATATGGCTTTGCGCTTTGTCAGTTTGACGTTGTATTCGTCTGGAACCTCAACGGGACACACGGTCGTGCACAAGTCGCATGCAACACATTTAGATTCGTCAACATAGCGGGGTTTCCGCTCCACAACCACATGATAGTTGCCGGGGCCGCCCTCCACCTTCACAACTTTGGCGTTTGTCAAAACTTTAAGGTTTGGAATTTCAGAAAAGCCCGAACGGTAGACGCATTTCCGCGAGGTCTGAGTCACGGTTTTGAGGTCTGTTGTCGGGGACTGGATGCATACGGCGCAGTCGTCTGTTGGGAAGAAGCGGACAGCTTTAGCTGCCAAACCGCCTAAGAAAGGCTCCTTTTCAACGAGGTAGACTTGGAAGCCCATGTCCGCCAAGTCTTCAGCAGCCTGCATGCCGGCTAATCCGCCGCCGATGACGAGGACAGATTTGACTGCTGGAAACTCCGCCTTCTCAATGGGTTCTTGAAGTTTCACTTTCTCGATGGCGGCCAAGAGCATGGCTTTAGCCTTCTCCGTAGCTTCTTTGGGTGTGTCGCGGTGGGGCCATGCACAATGGTTTTTTAGGTCTATAACCTCCACCAAGTAGGGGTTGAGCCCAGCCTCCTCGACGGCTTTAGCTATGGCCACCTCGCTTATTTTGGGAACTGTTTCAGCCACAACCACGCGGTTTACCCTTTTGGCTTTGATAGCATTCACTATGGTTTTTAGGCCTTCGCCACGCCAGAACTCGCTTCCCCTCGCAACCAGCGCAACACCTTCAACGCCCTTGACAAAGTTTGTTAAGGCTTCAAAGTCTAGGATTTTGGCTATCTGTCCACCACAGTCGGATAGGAAAACTCCAACTTTCACCTCTTCCATCTTCTTCATCCCTCTTCCACTTTTACCTCTTGATTGTTTGGATGAGCCTCTTCTGGCTGTCATAAATTTCCACCTCCAGGGGCATTCGCCCTATTGCGAAGTGGGTTGCACATGCAAAACATGGATCATAAGCTCTGAAGGCCATTTCAACCATGTTCAAAATACCGTCGGTCACCTTGCCCTTCTTGATTAGGGCTTTGGCTGCGTCCCGAATGGACATGCATATTCCTGGAACATTGTGTGTCGTAGCCACGATGAGGTTCACCTTCTTTGCCAAAGCATTTTCATCCAATTGGTAATGATGAATTAGAGTTCCCCTAGCCGCTTCAACTATGCCCACGCCTTCACCAGGCTTTCCAGGCTTGTTTCGGACGTTTTTGCTTGTTATTTCGGGATCTTTGACAAGCTCGAGGGCGCGTTCAGCCGCATACAACAGTTCGATAAGTCTTGCCCAATGATAAGCCAGAGTGTTGTGGACGGGTTTGCCGCCAAGTGTGGCGTACATGCGCTCATATTCGGCTTGGGCGAGTGGTGTTGCCATCCCGTCAGCGGCGTTAAGCCTTCCAAGGGGGCCAACACGGTAAACGCCATTTTCCGGTCCGTCAACAAAGCCTTTCCAGCCCACCTTCTTCAGGTATGGAAGCTTAACGTAGGTCCATGGCTCAACGCGTTCTTCAATAACGTCCAAGTATTCTTTAGGCGAGAATTTTACGAACTCCCGCCCGTTGGGGTCGACAACGCGGACGTTTCCGTCATAGAAGTTTACCTTGTTGTTTTTGTCCACTAAGCCCATGTAGTAGGTTTTAAGCGTGTACGCATCATTCTTAATCAAGTTCACATAAGCCGTGTTTTTCAGCACAATATCGTCAAAAAGCTTCAGCGAGAACTTGGCAAATTCAAGGCAGCTTCGCACCATACGCTCGATTTCTCGGCGCTCTTCTTCAGAAATTGGCCTTGCAAATCCGCCCGGGATGCATGCGCTTACTGGGTGGGTTGCCTTTCCACCCAAAATTTCGGTTATTTTTTGGCCGTAAGCTCTATGCTTTATTACTTCTTTGCCTATTTCTAGGCCAGCTTTCTCGATGACGCCTAAAATGTTTCGTTTTTCTGGTGGTGCGTCTGGACCTACTACGAAGTCTGGTCCGCCAAGATAGTAGAAGTGTAGGGTGTGGTCGTAAATATAGTAGCCGCAGTACATGAGTTCGCGGAGTTTTTTGGCTGGTTCTGGCGGTTCAACGTTGAAAGCTGCGTCTAGGGCTTTGGCGCTTGCCATGTGGTGGGCCACTGGGCAGACTCCGCATATGCGGGGCGTTATTATAGGTAGGTCTTCGGCTCTTCTTCCTTCACAGAATTTTTCAAAGCCTCTGAATTCTGGAACTTGGAAGAAGGCCTCGTCCACGTCGCCCTCATCGTTTAGGAATATAGTTATTTTTCCATGGCCCTCAAGCCTTGTTATCGGGTTTATAACAATCTCCTTCATTCGCGGATCACCCTCCTCCGCAGAATCGAGTTAGCCAAAGAATACTTGTAGAAGGTTCCAACCGGGTCGACAACCTGCTCGATGACTTTTGGGTCTACGGCTATGGAGGCGAAGGCGCTTATCATGGCTGCGCCCTGATCCGCCACTCGTGGCGCTGGTCCACCGCATCCAGTGCATGGTACATTCGCCTTCAAACATTGGGCGCCGCAGCCGCCCCTTGTGGCTGGCCCCATGCATATTACGCCTTGGTCCAAGAAGCATGTTTTAAAGTCATCGTTTATCTCGTAGATTCGCTTCACTTGGGTGATTTTTCGGTCTTTCTTCTCCCTTGGGCACTCGTCGCAGACAGACTTGTTGAAAAGAAGGTTTGAGCCTTTTGGTGGGAGTTTTCCGCTTAAAATGGCTTCTAAAGCGTCAATAACTCTTGGAACTGGAGGGGGACAACCCGAAAGAAAATAGTCCACGTCGACGGTTTGCGCCAAAGTCTTAACAGTGTCGTAGAACTCTGGAAGCTCTAACTCGCCCTGCGGCGCCTTAAAGCTTGTCTGAGGCGTTATGCGTTCGGGATTCCGCGTTGACGGAGTCTCAAAGTAGGCTCTTTCGAAGATTTTTTCGCGGTTCCATAGGTTTCCTAAGCCGACGACGCTTCCGTCACAGGCGCAGGAGCCGAAAGCCACAAGCACTTTTGACTTCTGCCTCAACAGTTTAGCCATATACTCTTGTTCGCTGTTGCGGATGGCGCCGTTAAAGAAGCAGACGTCTATGCTCTTGTCGGGCATAGCTTCCACATCTTTGTATTTTATGTCCATGGCAACAGGCCAAAACACTATGTCGGCTTTGGCTACGACGTCCAAGATTTTCTCGTTAATGTCTAAGACAGCGATTTCACAGCCACCGCAGCTTGCCGCCCAGTAAAATGCAAACTTTAGCTTTTGGGTTTTCGCCATTCTCCTCACCAGTCTCGTGTATTTTTAATGAAGTTAGATTTATTGCACCCTCTATAATTTAAATTTAGCTCAAAGTAAATAGAAAATAGAGAAAATTAAGCACTTAATTCAAATTTGAAACATGCTCATGTTTTAGCTAATTGTCGCCGCTTGAGCTGCTTTGCTTTCTGCCTTTTCCACACCGACTGCTGTTTCTCGAGCTTTTACCTTTTCCATAGATTTCTTTGAAAGCTCTTCTTCTTGAAGGTTGAGAGTTGCCTTTAGATTGCCGTCTTCCTGGATTGTTATGGTGAAGCCCATGTTTCTGAGAAGGCTTATGGCTTTAAAGTTATCTGGAAGCATAATCGCGTAGACTGTTTCTACACCCATTTCCTTGGCAATTTCCAGCGCGTAATCCACCATTTTCGTGCCTAGACCTATTCCCTGCCATGGATCCGCGACTATGAACGCTATTTCACCCTTTTTACGGTCAGGTTCAAGACTTATCCTTACCACTCCGAGAATTCTTCTGCGGCCTCCCTCATTTAGTTCAGCAACTATCGCGATTTCCCTCTCATAATCTATGTTGCAGTAGCGCACCCTAACCTCGTGAGGTGTATCCTTTATTATCTGGAAGAACCTGAAACGAATTGATTCTTCTGAAAAGTTCTGGAACATTTCAATCCATAATGGCTCATCCTCAGGTTTTATTGGCCTAAGCAAAACCGTTCTTCCATCCCGTGTTCTCCATAGAGTTTCATACTTTTTAGGGTAAGGGCTTATTACCAAATGCTGGTGCGGCTCAACATTTTTAAAAACAAGTTCTTTATCTATGACCATGCGCGCGTCTAAAACATAAGCCTCTTTATCGCTTATCCATAACGGGTTCACATCCACTTCTACTATCTGTGGAAAGTCTACAAGCAGCTGGGAAAATCTCATCAATATTTCCTCAAGAAGTTTCATGTTAGCCGGCGGCAATCCACGGTATCCCTTAAGCAAATGGCAAATTTTTGTCTCTCCGATTAAACGTCTGATCAATGTTTGGTTCAACGGAGGCAAACCAACGGCATAATCCTTGTACAGCTCGGCAGCAATGCCGCCAACCCCGAAGAGCACGACGGGGCCGAAGATTTTGTCCTTTTTGGCCCCGAGCATAACCTCGTAGCCATGGTTCTTCACCATTTTTTGAACTGTAACGCCTTGAATTTCCGCCGTTGGATTACGTTCCTTAGCAGCCTTAACCACGCGTTCAAACGCGTTTCTAACTTCAGCTTCACTGTTTAAGTCGAGGGCGACGCCTCCACTTTCAGTTTTATGTGTTATTTGAGGTGAGAGAACTTTCACAACTACGGGGTAGCCAATCTGCGATGCCAAAAGTGCAGCCTCGTCAGCGGTTTTGGCGACACATGTTTTAACCACTGGCAAGCCATAAAATGCAAGAATCCTTTTTGCCTCATCTTCTGTCAAAACTTCACGGCCTTCCATCACAGCCCCTCTCATGATCGTAATTATCGGACGCTTCGGCGGCGAAAAGTCCACTGGCAGTTCCTCTGGAGTTTCATATAGAAGCTCCAAGTTCCGCTTGTATTGGTACATGTAGAGGTATGTTTTCACCGCTTGCTCCGGAGTGGAGTGAGTTGGGATTCCGTTCTCGTTTAGTATGCGGTTTGCCTCTTCAATGGCTCCGTAGCCCATAAACGAGGTTAAAATTGTCTTGCCGTGATATTTGCAACTCCTACATACTTCAACAATAGCTTTTGCCACCTCGACGGGGTCTGACGCGGCTTGCATGGTGTAAATTATGAGAACGCCGTCCACGTTTTCGTCTTTGAGACAGGCCTCCAAGGCAACCTTATAGCGATCGGGGCTAGCTTCCTCTAGAAGATCTATGGGGTTTGTAATGCTGCAATATTTAGGAAGTGTTCCACCCAGCGTTTCAAGCGTTTTTGGACTCAAAGCCGCAAGCTTGCCTCCTCTGGCTATGAGGGTATCCGTCGCAATGACAGCGGGACCGCCAGCATTAGTTATTATCGTTAAGTTCGGTCCTTTAGGCAGCGGCTGAAGCCCAAGCGCCTCTGCACAATTGAATAGGTCAGATATTTCATCAACCCGAACTATTCCTGCACGTTTAAAGGCTGCGTCGTAAATTTGATCCTCCCCCGTTAAGGAGCCCGTGTGGAAAGCTACAGCCTTTGCGCTTTCGCTGAATTTTCCAGCTTTGACAACGATTATGGGTTTTGTTCTGGCGAAGTGTCTTGCGGCGCTCATGAATTTGCGGGCGTCCGTTATTCCTTCAACGTACATTAGGATGCTTCTGGTTTCCGGGTCCATCCCAAAGTAATCTATTAGGTCGCCGAAGTCCACGTCAATCATTGAGCCAACTGAGACGAAGTAGCTGAACCCTATGTTTTCATGGATTGCCCAGTCAAGGGTTGCAGCGCCCAAGGCTGCGCTTTGAGAGATAAACGCTATGTTGCCGGGTTTCGGCATCTTTTTTAGAAGCGTAGTGTTAAGCTTGATTTTAGGCCGCATTACGCCCAGCGAGTTTGGCCCAATTATCCGCAAGTTATACTTTCGTTTAGCCTCAAGTATCTTGTCTTCAAGTTCCTTGCCTTCCGGCCCAACCTCCCTGAACCCAGCAGAGATTATCACTATGCCTTTGATCCCAGCTCTGCCGCATTGTTCCACAACTTCTGGGACCGACAAGGCTGGAGTGGCAATGATGGCGAGGTCTACTGTTTCAGGTATTTCCTCCACAGTTTGATAGGCCTTAAAACCTAGAACCTCTTTCTTCCTTATGTTAACAGGGTAAATTTTTCCTTCAAAACCTGATTCAACGAGGTTAGTCATTAAAGCGCGTCCAACGGAGCCTTCCCTGTCAGTGGCGCCTACGAGAGCCACACTTTTAGGGTTAAAGATTTTTTCAAGATAAATAGTAACCAGGGCGAACCCTCACATCGAATAGGGTTAGTGGGAAATTAAAACTTTGTGCATCTAACAACCATAAATTGTCGCGGTCGTTTTTCATCGGAAAACGACACAATCAAAAATAAATTTAACGCAAAATCAACGTAAACTATTTATTTTACAGTTTTTCTTCAGACCGCTTCCAAGGTTGATGATCATGGCTCAAAGTGTTGAGGCCTATAAAGAGTTCTTTGAAAGCGACATAATCCCGCCAAGCTGGAAAGACAGAGTCTGGAGTAAAGAGGATTTCAAAAAGTTTCATGAAAGCACTGTGGTAAGCAAGGAAGCCATTGAACAATGGTGGGAGAAATGGGCTAATGAAATATTCTGGTTCAAAAAGTGGAGCAAAGTTTTAGACGACAGCAAACCGCCATTTTACAGGTGGTTTGTCGGCGGAGAAACCAACTTGGCTTATTTAGCCACCGACTGGCAGATTCAAAAAGGACGCAAAAACAAGCTGGCACTTATATGGGAGGGGGAACCTTGGGACGATGAACTCAAACAGCCAAAAGAGGTTAAAAAGTTCACTTTCTACGACTTGTTCAAGGCGTCTAACATAATAAGTTATGCGTTGAAAGAGAAGTTAGGCGTGAAGAAGGGAGAAATCGTAACCTTCTATTTGCCAATGATTCCAGAGCTGCCATTCTACATGCTTGCCGTTCAGCGACTGGGCGCAGAACACAGCGTTGTCTTCAGCGGTTTCAGTGCAGAAGCACTTGCAAGCCGCGTTGTGGACAGTGGTTCAAGAATAATAGTGACAGCTGACGGTTTCTATAGGAGGGGCAAAATTATCAACCTAAAATCGATAGTTGACGAGGCCGTAAAGATATGCGAAAAGGAAGGACTCAAAATAGAAAAGGTCATAGTTGTCAAGAGAGCTGGAAACGAGATATCGTTTAACCCTGCCAGAGACATGTGGCACCACGAGTTGATAGCCGACGTGCCGCAAAATGCTTACGTGCCTGTTGAAAAACAAAACGAGTCAGACAGCGCTTTCATCCTATACACTTCTGGGACAACTGGAACGCCAAAAGCTGTCCAGCATTCAGTAGGCGGCTACGCAGTCGGATTGTACGCCACAATGAAAATGCTTTTCGACGTAAGGGAAGACGACATTTACTGGTGCACCGCCGACGTGGGATGGATCACCGGCCACTCATACGTGGTTTATGGACCACTTATTTCAGGATTGACAACCATAATCTACGAGGGCAGCCCAGACTATCCTGAACCAGACCGATGGTGGAGCATCATAGAAAGACATGGAGTAACACTATTCTATACAGCGCCCACCGCCATCAGAATGCTCATGAAGTACCCTGAAGACTACGTCAAAAAACATGACCTGTCAACGTTAAGAATAATTCACACTGTAGGTGAACCAATAAACCCTGAAGCCTTCTTGTGGTACTTCAAAAACCTCGGTCGAGGCGACGTGGTGGCATCCAGCTCATGGTGGATGACTGAAACTGGACACATCATAACCGGACACTTCCCAGGTCTTGGAAAAATATTCCCAATGAAAACTGGAACCAACGGTTACTCCATACCAGGCGTACGCGTGGACGTCGTCGACGACGATGGCAACCCATGCCCGCCCGGCGTCAGAGGATACTTTGTGATAACGTCTCCGTGGCCTGGAATGCTTGAAACTTTGTATAAGAACCCGCAAAGGTACATCGACGCATACTGGTCAAGATTTAAAGGTAAATTATACTTCTACACCGGAGATTTCGCGGTTAAAGACCAAGATGGATACATCTGGGTGCTTGGAAGAGCTGACGACGTCATCAAGGTTGCAGGACACCGAATAGGCACCGCGGAGGTTGAGGCAACCCTTGCAAGGCACCCGGCGGTGGCTGAGGCGGCCTGCGTTGGTAGAAGCGACCCGATAAAGGGACAGATTCCCGTGATCTTCACTGTGCTTAAGAAGGGTTTCACACCAAGTCTTGAACTTGAGAGGGAGTTGAAGAATTATCTCAGAGCTTCTATAGGGCCGATAGTTGCGTCAGACGCTGTCATAGCCTTCGTAGAGGTCCTGCCAAAAACGAGAAGCGGCAAAATAATGAGAAGGCTGCTGAGGGCGGTTGTTGAAGGCGCCACGCTAGGCGACGTAACAACATTAGAAGATGGAGTCGCCGTCGAAGAAGCCAAAAAAGCCTATGAAATCATGAAATCAGCCCTTGAAAAATAGACAGCTTCACTAAAATCCCTTTTTTAAACTGCTAATCCCCATCTATCTTCAAAGCATGGATCAACTAGGTTTAAGGTGGTGAAATCTCTACGTCAAACAAGTCTTTCAAGGTTTTTGGACTGAAAGCCGAAATGGGCAGATGGATTATCGTTACGGCAGGATTCACCATAATGTTTTGCCTTGGCGCAATCTACTCTTACAGTGTAATCTCCGTCCCACTGAAGGGAATTTTTGAGGCTCCACCTCCACAGGGTTACGGGTTAAAGGTTTCATCTACCGAAATGCAGCTTCCATTCATCGTTTTCTTGCTTCTTTTCGCGTTAACCATGCCATTTGCTGGGAAATACATTGAAAGGTATGGGCCAAGAAAAGTTACGCTGATAGGAGCATTGCTTGTAGGCTTAGGATGGTGCTTAGCTTCCTTCGCTAACTCTCCATTAACGCTCACGTTTCTCTATGGTGTGATAGGCGGCCTCGGAGTCGGCATAGCCTACAACTGTCCAATAGTAACTTCAACAAAATGGTTCCCGGATCGAAGAGGCTTGGCTGTCGGCTTAACAGTTCTAGGATTCGGCATATCGGCGGCTCTTGTGGGACCGCTGGCAGACTTCCTTACAGCAAGATTTGGAGTACAAGTCATGTTTCAAATTTTGGGAGGCATATTCTTTGCTTTAACGGCTGCTTCCGCCTTACTTCTCAAATTTCCCCCTGAAAACTGGACGCCGCAAGGCTGGAAAAATGTGGGGAATCTGACAGTTTCACAAGCGGGTTTGAAAAGAGAGGAGATGGTTCGAACTAAGACTTTCTATGTGTTGTGGATATGTTACACTGTCGGAACGCTGGCGGGTTTAATGGCGATTGGAGTTTCAAAACCCGTCGGTCTAGAGGTGGCTTCCAACCTTGGAATAAGCCAACAAGAAATTTCAGCTCTACTCACAGCCCTAATAGCTCCGTTCGCCATATGTAACGGTTTTGGACGCCCCCTATTCGGCTGGCTAACGGACAAGCTTGGTCCAAGAAAGACGGCAGCGATATCCTTCACAATGATTGTTATAGCTTCACTGGCCATGTCTGCGGCAAACTCGCTGCAAGTTTACATCTTTACCTTCGCAGTTTTATGGCTTAATCTCGGCGGGTGGCTCGCAATAGCCCCAGCGGCCACAGCAAAATTCTTTGGAACAAAAGACTACGCGCGCAACTATGGCCTTGTGTTCACCGCGTATGGCGCAGGAGCCCTCATCGGCAACCTAATAGCCGGACAATCCAAAGACATCCTCGGAGCATACGTGAAAATTTTCCCATATGTAGCTGCATTGGCAGCCATAGGCCTAATAATATCGTCAAAACTAAAGCCTCCAAACTAAAGTTATTTTAATAATCTTTATGATTTCAGAATTTTTGCACAAATAACCAGAACTTTTTAGTAAAATCATTTTTAGCTAATCCCCAATTTGCATTTTCGGAAGGAAATCTTGAAGACAGAAATAAGCCCTAAAACTGGGTGAGGAAGAGACTTGAGAATTTCGAAGGCTTAACTAATTCCTTGAAACCTAAGGTATCAGGCGAAAATTTAGAGGGAAGGAGGTAGTCACTATAAACTTTTCACAGTTATTTCGCAGATGAAATCTAGAAGTGTAGGAGGTTATTGGCTTTTTCATCAGCCAAAAATTGTTGGAAATTCTAGACTAGAGAGGGTGTCCAATTTAGGCTTTGGCAGATGCTTAAATCTGGCCTACTTTTTACTCATTAGGTATTCGTGAATAGCCCTAGCAGCCCTTTTTCCGGCTCCCATGGCGCTTATGACCGTGGCTTCGCCCGTGACTATGTCGCCTCCGGCGTAAACGCCTTCGAGGCTTGTTTTGCCGTTCTCGTCAGCCACGATGGTGCCCCATTTTGTGACGGCTAAGCCTTCCGTTGTGCGCTGGATAATAGGGTTCGGAGTTCGCCCAATAGCAATTATAACAGTGTCCACGTCCATCAAAAACTCTGAGCCTTTAACTGGCACCGGGCGGCGTCTTCCAGACTCGTCCGGCGGCCCAAGCTCCATGCGGATGCATTCCATCTGTTTAACCCAGCCCTTCCCGTCTCCAATAAACCGTGTCGGGTTTGTTAAAAGTTTGAATATTACACCTTCTTCCTCAGCATTTTCAATTTCTTCTTTGCGGGCTGGCATCTCCTCCCTAGAACGACGATAAACTATGAAAACTTGTTCTGCGCCGAGGCGAAGCGCCGAGCGGGCAGCGTCCATGGCGACGTTTCCGCCGCCGATAACCGCAACACGTCGCCCAATCCTAATGGGCGTGTCATAGTTGGGAAAAGCATAAGACTTCATTAAGTTGACTCTGATCAAAAACTCGTTGGCCGAGTAAATTCCGCCGAGGTTTTCGCCGGGTACGCTAAGAAACTGGGGCAAGCCAGCGCCTGTTCCAATGAAAACCGCGTCGAAACCCTCATCCTTCAACAGTTCTGGGATGGTGTAGGTTCTGCCAATAAGATAGCCGAGCTTAAGCTCAACCCCAAGCTTTTTAATGTAGTCCACTTCCGCCTGCACAATGCTTTTCGGCAAACGAAACTCTGGAATGCCGTAAACAAGCACGCCTCCAGGAAGATGCAAAGCTTCAAAAATCACCACTTCATGACCAAGCTTTGCCAAGTCAGCCGCCACGGTCAAACCAGCAGGCCCAGCGCCTATAACGGCAACTCGCTTACCAGTTGGTGGAGCCTTCTCCGGAATTGTGAAGCCCTTGGCTCTTTCCCAGTCCGCCAAAAACCTTTCAAGCCTTCCAATGCTCACTGGATCGCCAACCTTGCCAAGCACACACATTTTTTGGCACTGTTCCTCTTGGGGGCAAACGCGTCCACAGATGGCTGGGAGACTGTTCTTCTCTTTAATTTTCCTAATAGCCTCCTCGTATTTGCCCTCCCTTAACAGTTTGATGAAGGCTGGAATGTCAATTTCTACGGGGCAACCCTTCACGCATTGGGGTTTTGGACACTGTAGACAACGGTTTGCCTCTTCAAGGGCTTGCCCTTCTGTGTAGCCCAAAGCCACCTCGTTAAAATTGTGCTTGCGTATTTCTGGCGGCTGCTTAGGCATCGGAACAGCCTTTTTCTTAACCTTGGGTTTAGACTCACTTTCCGCCACAACCGCAACCTCCAAGCTCCCACAATAAGGCGCTTAAACGCTCCTCTGGGAGAAACATACGTTGACGCTTGATCAGCTCTTCAAAATCCACAAGATGTCCATCGAATTCAGGGCCGTCTACACATCCAAACTTCATTTGCCCACCAACACTTACGCGGCAAACCCCACACATGCCCATGCCATCCACCATAATGGGCATAAGCGTCACGATGGTTGGGATCTTATACGGCTTTGTCAATTCGCATACCGTCTGAAGCATTGGAACAGGCCCCATGGCGACACAGCGGTCAAACTTTTCGTTAGCCAAAACATCCTTCAAAAAGTTTAAGCCTTTATAGCCTTCAGAACCATCATCCGTTGCCACATACAGCCTATGGCTTAAGGCTTTCATCTCCTCCTTAAAGAAGAGAAGTTCCTTTATTCGGGCACCTATAACCGTCACAACGGTGTTCCCAGCCTCCCGCAAGGCTTTAACCTGCAAAAGCATGGGTGCAGTCATGACGCCGCCAGCCACGCAGAGCACCTTGCCAAAATACTTAATTTCCGAAGGGTTTCCAAGAGGCCCAGTAATGTTCCATATGCAGTCGCCCTTCTTCATCATTCCAAGTTGCTTTGTGGTTTTGCCAACCTCGTTGAAGGCGAAGGTTATTGTGCCCTTTGCCGCATCATAGCCAGCAATGGTTAATGGCACCCTTTCGCCTTTCTCGCCAATAATCACTATTATGAATTGCCCCGGCTTGGCTTTTTTGGCTATTTCCGGAGCATAAACCTCGAAAAGCTTGATTTTTGGAGCAAGCTCCTTAACCCTGACAATTTCATACATTTTCATGTTTTAAGCCCTCCCTTCCTTTAAGGCTGAAACTTTTTGAATGAACTGCTCTAGTTTCTTCTCGAAGCCGCCAATGTCTCGTGGAGAAGCCTCATAAAGCTCGAAGCGTTCCAGCATGTTCCGCTTTTTCAAAAAGTCCTTTAACACCGCCATGTTTCTTTCAGCCACATCTCTGCCCTCTTGAAGCTTGCAGTCTTGAGAGGAGCAGACAACAGCCATAACTCCGTCAAACCCGTTTTGCAAAGCGTTAACCACATGGACCGGATCTAAAGCCTTAAAGCATGGAACCTCAAGGGTCACAGCGTTCCGCTTAAACAAGACCGTTTCCGGATTATCAAGGGCTGAAAACTCCGACCATTGACAGCAGAAAACAAGAATTAATGGCGATTTGCCATCTGCTTTAAGTCTCACAGCAGAATTGCAGTAACGCTTCAAAACATTTTCAAACTCGAAACCTTTAAGCTGGATAGCATGATGGGGACAAACAAGCGCGCATGCACCGCACCCCATGCAGTGGTCATAAAGAATTTTTGGCGTGGCGAAGTGTTCCGCCTCTATGGCAGCGTATGGGCATATGAAAACGCACTTGTCGCAACCCACACATTTCGCAGTGTCGTAAACAACCTTCCTTGAGTATTTAACGACTTTAACAGTGTCTTTGGCGAAGCCCAACTCTTCTAGAACTTTTTTGCTTAAAAACAGTCGTCTCGTGTTGATTTTTGTGCCTTCTTTGAAGCGGCAGAACGAGTCTTCACATTGAATTGAAACCACGTTTTTAACGCCTAAACCTAAAACCTTAAAAATGAACTCTGTTGGAACCCTTCCAGAACATGGCAAGCGCAACGGAACATAGTTCTTTAGGCTTAACCCTTGCTCAGCCAAAATTTCTTCAACCTCAAGCGTCGAGGGTGAGTTTCCACGGCACATAAGCACAAGAGTTTCTGCTCCAGTCCTTTTCAACTCATTATCAACATAACCCACCAAACTCTCATAGTCATAATAGAGTATTTCAATGGCGAAAACGGGACAAGCACTGTAACATATTCCACAAACTTGACATTTTTGGATGTCTATTTCAACCTTGCCAGTTTCCGCGTCCCGCTTTATGGCTTCGTAAGGGCATATTGAATAACAGATTGAACAGCGGCTGCAATAATCTTGGTTTATTCTTACAACAACTGTCTGCTCTTCACCCATTCCAGACAGCTCCAAACGCCTACTTGCCTATGGCACTGTTGGTGTTAGAAGTTTTGAATGATAAGTCTCGGGTAATATAAATTTTTGGAGCAAAATTAACGCATTAATGCTTGAAATAGTAAGGTCTGCGAATAAACCCGTAAGCCTCTAGAGCAGCTGTTATCCCCTGCCCAACAGCCGTTCCAATTTGCTTAACCGGATGATTTGTAACGTCGCCAGCTGCATATACCCCGGGAACATTCGTTCTTTGACGAGTGTCAACAATTATGTAGCCATGCTCGTCAACGGCTACTCCAGCATTCTGGGCAAGCTCACTATTGGGCTTCTCACCAACCTGGATAAAGATTCCATCAACTGGAAGCTCTGTGACAGTGCCGGTCTTCGGGTTAAAAAGCACAGCCGTACTGACGAGCTTTTCACCCTTAATCTCCTTCAACTCTGTGTTCCAGAAAACCTCAACGTTAGGCTTTTCCAAAAGCGTTTTCACACGTATCTCCTCAGCCCTAAATGTATCCCTTCTATGAGCAACCTTAACTTCAGAGGCTAAATCCGCCAAATAGAGGGCTGTGGCCACGGCAGAGTTACCACCGCCAACCACCAATACACGTTTGCCCTTAAAGAGGGGACCATCGCAGATTCCGCAATAGCTTACACCCCTGCCGCGAAACTCCCTTTCACCGGGAACGCCAAGCTCAATATGGCCTGTGCCGGAGGCAATTATAACAGCCTTAGCCTTATAAGAGGCTTTAGTTGTTTCAACAATCTTCTCCTCGCCTTTAAGATTTAAGCTTGTAACTTTTTCAAACTCGTGGATCTCCGCGCCAAGCTTCCTACATTGCGCCGCAATTTTCTGCATAAGCTCAAGGCCACTTATCCTCTCGAAACCCGGATAATTCTCAATTGTTGGAGCGTCAGCAGCCGCCCCGCCAGCAATCTTCTCCTCAAGGATTAAAGTTTTCAACCCACTTCTTACGGCGTAAATTCCAGCCGTTAAGCCAGCAACACCAGCGCCAACAATTATTAATTCCCAATCTTCCATTTCAACACCTTAACAAACATTTGACTCAACATGTTTTAATTGTTTTGCAAGCCAGTTAGTCCTCTTCAAGATCCATGTCCAGCTCGGCCACTTCAAGCTCGTAACACTCTTGACAAAGCCCACCATAGGTTTCATACTCCTCTATTGTGATTTTTCTGCCGCATAACATACAATAATTGTAGGTCTTTTCTTCCTCATCCTCCTCCATTAATAAGCCCCGAAATTTCTCCTCGGAACACTTAAGGTTACTTCAGTTTATACCTTTTCTCCATTTCTTTATACTTCCAGTAAAATCTCCGCGTCTTCTCTTCTAACCCCTCAAACAATGCATGCACCTTTCTTGCCTTAATTAGAGCCATAAAATTCTCCATTTCTGTTGGAAGCTGCTCTACCGAGGCTCGCCAAAGTTTCTCTGCTTCATCCTGAGAAGCCAAAGCCAACGCTTCTTCTGGACAAAACTCTACGCATTTAGGATCCCCTTCACACAGATCGCATATCAGAACCGAAGGCTTAACGGAATGAAGCGCTATTGCACCATAGGGACAAGCCATTACACACCAGCCGCAAAGGTCACATTTATCTTCATCAACCGAAATCACACCAGACTCCTTTTGAAGCAAGGCGTTCCGTGGACACGCTTTAACGCAAGGCGCATCACTGCAAAGTCTACAGGCTGTTGCAATATTGAAAAACGGTAAAATTCTTATCACGTGAATCCTTGAGCGTGTTGGGCTTAGGAAGGGTTCACCCTTCTCTAGTATGCAGATAATTTCGCAAAGACCACACCCAATACATTTGCTTGGATCTACAGCTACAAACTTTCTTATTTCGGTTTTTTCAGCCTCCATCAAACATCCTCATCCAAAGCTTAAAGCAGCGTGGAAAGATTTGTTACACATTTTTTATCTAATAATCTTTTCCGCATCTTGCTTGACTTTAAGGACATGCATTTGTTCCTTCTAAAGAGCCTCAGCGACCAGTTCGCTGATGTCCTTAACCATGATTTTGTCTTCAAGCCCCATTGTTTTGATACTGTCTTCTATGGTCATCAAACAGAAGGGGCAAGCTGTTGCGATGATTTCTGCTCCGACAGCCAAGGCGTCCTTCACCCGCATTTCAGAAAGACGGGCACCTGGAACTTCATGCCACATTCTCCCACCTCCTCCTTCACAACAAATGCTTTTCTTTTTCGACCTAGTCATTTCGACGAATTTTACGCCGGGAATGCTCTCTATTATTTTCCTTGGGTCTTCGTAGATGTTGTTATGTCTACCTAAAAAGCAAGAGTCGTGATAGGTTATTACTTTCTCTATTTTCCTTGAAAATTTGAGTTTTCCGCTGTCAATTAGATAAACGAAAAAGGTTGTGTAATGTCTTGCGTCAAGATTCTTACCGTATCTAACTTTGAAAGCGTTGAAGCAGTGGGGTGAAGTTGTAATTATTTCCTGCACGTTGTACCGTTCAAAAAGTTCTAGGTTTGTGTTAACCAGTTCCTCAAAGAGGCCTTTCTCCCCAAGCGAGTAAATTTCATTTCCGCAGCATGTTTCCTCATTTCCGAGTATGAAGAAGTCTACGTTAGCCGAGTTTAAAATTTTCACCGTGGCCTTAGCCAAATTCTGTGCGCGAAGGTCATAGGAGGCGGCGCAACAAACAAAGTAGAGGGTGCTTGCATCCCCCTTTTCTGAAGCATATTTCACCTTTAAATCACGGGCCCATTCAGACCTTTTGTTTCGACTCAGACCCCATGGATTTCCATATTTAAAGATTGAATCCAGCACGTCCACTATTGTACGTGGAACCAGCCCGCTTTCAATTAAATAACTTCGTAAACCAATTATGACATCTAGCGGCTTCGCGTCCCTTGGACATCGAGACGAACATGCTGAGCATGTTGTGCAGTCCCACACCTCGTTTTTCTGTTGAATATTTATTGGAGGATTGATTGATAGGGGATAAAAAAGGTATGCAACCTCAAGCATGAGCTTTCTTGGATTAAGTTTTGATTTCATGTAAAGAGGACATGATCCGCTGCAGACTGCACATTGCATACACAAATTGAAATCCAATTTTTTAAATACTTCAGCAACCTCCATCATTTTTTACATCTCCTTTAGTCTTTTGCTAAACAAGCCTTAACCTCCGCGAGAATCTGACCATCCTTAAAGTGCATGGGTTCAATAGCCTTCGTTGGGCAAGCCGCGGCGCAAGCGCCACACCCCTTACATAGGGCTTCAATCACCTTAACGCTTTTCTCTTCTGCGACTATAGCGTTAAATGGACACATGGAAACACATATGAAACAGCCACTACATAATTCCTCGTTGACCTTTGCAGTTATCGCTTCAACCTCAACTTCGCCAGCCGACATTAGAATGCTTGCTTTCTGCGCTGCGCCACAAGCTTGGGCGACGCTGTCCGGTATGTCCTTAGGCCCTTGAGCCGCACCTGCAATAAAGATTCCGTCAACAAGCGTTTCTACTGGTCTAAGTTTGGGATGCGCCTCCTTGAAAAAGCCGTCTGGACCTTTTGAAAGGCTGAGCGTTTCGCTTAACATTTTAGTTGTCTTGTTTGGAACAAGCCCGACTGACAGAATTGCCAAATCAACCTCTGCCTCAACCATGGCTCCAAGCAACGTGTCTTCAGCGCGTAACACCAAATTTTTTGAATCTGGATTCTCCATTATTTCCGTAACTTTACCTCTAATGTAGCGTATTCCTTCGCTTTGAGCTCTTTTATAGAACTCTTCATATCCCTTTCCAAACGCTCTCAAATCTATGTAGAATATCATGACTTTGGCATCTGGAACTCTTTCTTTAATCAGCAAGGCTTGTTTGGTGGCGTACATACAGCACACTCTAGAGCAGTACTGATTTGTTTTTTCATCTCTAGATCCAATACATTGTATGAACGCAATGCGCTTTGGAACTTTCCCATCGGAAGGCCTCAAAACCACGCCCTTCGTTGGTCCAGTCGGGGCTAAAACTCTCTCGAACTCAAGTCCAGTCATCACGTTATCGTAAACGCCATAACCATACTCCTCTAGGATGGAAGGATCAAACGCGTCATAGCCTGTTGCTACAATTATTGTTCCAACTTCAAGTTCCACCTTTTTTGGATCTTGCGCGAAATCAATGGCTTTGACCCCACGTGCAAGTATGCAAGCATCAACACATTTATAGCATCTGATACAGTTTTGAATATCAATCGTGTATACGAGGGGCACAGCTTGGGGGAATGGGATATAAATGGCTTTTCTAGGTCCAAGTCGTTCATCAAACTCGTTGGGAACCTCTATTGGGCATACTTTGGCGCATTCTCCGCAGCCATTACAGAGCTCGCTTATGACGTATCGCGGTTTAACTTCAATCTCAACCTTAAAATTGCCAATATAGCCTGAAACCCTCTTAACCTCAGAGTTCGTGAAAAGATGAATTTTGGGGTGATGCACCACATCAGCCATTTTAGGAGACAATATGCACATGGAACAATCCATGGTTGGAAAGGTCTTATCAAACTGGGCCATGTGGCCACCAATGCTTGGTTCCTTCTCCACTAAGCAGACTTCAAACCCTCCGCTCGCAAGGTCTAAAGCTGCCTGAATGCCAGCAATTCCGCCGCCGATCACTAAACATCTTTTTTTAACGGGAACCTTAATTGTCTCTAAAGGTTCAAGCATGTTGGCGCGAGCCACGGCCATTTTAACAGAATCTATGGCTTTTAGTGTTGCTTCCTGGGGCTGGTGTTCGTGCACCCATGAGCAGTGCTCCCTAATATTTGCCATTGCAAACAAATACTTGTTAAGTCCCACGCTTTCCAAGCACTTACGAAATGTTTGTTCGTGAAGATTTGGCGAGCACGCTGCGACAACCACGCGGTTTAGTTTATGTTCCTTGATATCTTGTTTAATTAAAGCTTGACCAGCATCTGAACAGACATATAAGTAATCCCGGGCTACAACAACGTTTGGAAGCCTAGACGCATATTCTACAACCTTTTTTACATCGACTGTCCCAGCAATATTCACGCCACAATGACAAACATAAACGCCGATTCTAACCCCTTCACCCTCAGATTTTTCAATTTCACCCTTGCGCTTTGTCATCTACTATTTTTCACCTATATTTTCACAGTGACGTTAAGATTAGAGCTAAACGCATAGCAAACATTTAATCATTGCGCATACAATAAGAATGTTTATTTAATACTTCATGGTTCGACTGTAAACATGGCACGAAAAATTGTAAAAAAACTCGAGTCCAGTGAGAAGATAACCGTAAAAAGATCAATGTTAGGACTGTATGACGATTTAACAATTTTCAAAAATCGTTGCAACGGTTGTGGAATATGTGTTAAAGCGTGTTACAAAGAGGCGCTTAAACTTTCAGATGCCATAACACATAAGGGCAGGCTTGTAAAGAAGGGACAAGTCGCAATTGACACAGATAAATGCACATTTTGCGGTGTTTGTGCTGTTTTGTGTCCAACCAACGCAATAAAAATGTTTAGAAACGGGAAACCAACAAGCCCTGCAATCGACTCAGGGATGCTTCCACACATTTTGAAAGATTTTACGATCGACGTGGAAAAGTGTGACCCTACATGCAAACTTGCGTGTAAAGAGAATTGCCCAACCGAAGCCATCAGCATAGATGTTGAGGAAAGAAATGGAAACATAACGAAAATAATAGGTGTTCATGTAGATTTTGATAAGTGCATTTTTTGTGGAAAGTGTGAGCAGTTCTGCCCGCAAAAAGCGATGCTTGTCATGAAACCGTTTCATGGCATGCTTCGATTGAATGTTAGCCGTTGCCCAAAGGGCTGTCAAGCATGTGTAGATGTTTGCCCAAGTGGGGCTTTAACTTTAGATGAAAGCGGTAAAATCAAAGTGGAAGAGCGGTTCTGCATTTATTGCGGAGCTTGTGAAAAAGTCTGCCCAGAAAAGGCAATAGAAGTTAAAATAACACGCGTTTCATATGATAAAATTGCGTCAAGAGCTTGGCTTTCAATTCTGGAGAAATTGGTTTCACCTGAATATGCACAGGAAGAGTTGTATGTTAGCTCCATAAAGAATTACTTAGGGAACTTGGAGAAGGCCGCCACATAAATTCTTAAGCTCAATTATTACCGTTTGGAAATCATGTATTTTAGGGCTGAAAAATGGCCAATACGGTAGTCCCTTTCTCTAGTTTTTAAGGGCGAACCTTTCAACTGCAGAGAGTAAAGGTTTAATGGATGCTCTGTGTTATTTAAGGGGCGGTGCGAAAATGGGGGATCGTGTTCTCACCCTCAGAAAACAAAAACTTTAAAATTCAATGGGACAGTTCAGAAGGTTTTATGGAGTTTTTAAGGAAAATCGAGGAAAAATGGCAGAAACGCTGGGAAGAAGCCAAAATCTTCGAGGCGGATCCGGATCCCTCAAAGCCAAAGTTTTACATAACAGTGGCTTATCCATACCCGAACTCTCCACAGCACATAGGCCATGCTAGAACTTACACGTTGGCGGATGCTTATGCCAGATACATGCGCATGAAAGGCTACAACGTGCTGCTGCCAATGGCCTTCCATTATACGGGAACCCCTGTTTTGGCTATGGCGAAACGCTTAGCTGAAGATGATCGGGAACTTATAAACGACTTTGTAAACATTTACAAGGTTCCAAGGGAAAAGCTGAAAGAGTTGACAGACCCGCTGAACATGGCGCGCTATTTTCATGAAGAGATTAAGGAGGGCATGAAGCGGATAGGCTATTCCATAGACTGGAGACGAGAGTTCACAACTATAGATCCCCAATACAACCGCTTCATTGAATGGCAGTTCCACAAACTCCGCGAAAAAGGCTACATTAAGAGGGGAAGCCACCCGGTTGGCTGGTGTCCAAAAGATGGAAACCCCGTGGGACAGCATGACACGGAAGGTGACGTGGAACCCGAAATAGGAGAGTTTACGCTGATAAAGTTTAAGCATGGCGAGTGGATTCTGCCAACCGCCACCCTACGTCCGGAAACAGTTTTCGGTGTGACAAACATTTGGGTGAACCCAAAGGCCGAATACGTGAAAGCTGTTGTTGACGAGGAAAAGTGGATAATAAGCCGGGAATGCGCTGAAAAGTTAACATACCAAAACCGCAAGGTGACGGTTCTTGAAAGTTTACCTGGAAAAGAGCTTGTGGGCAAAAAAGTTGAAAATCCAGCAAACGGCGATGAAATCTACCTTTTGCCAGCAGACTTCGTTGACCCTAAAAACGCAACCGGTGTAGTCATGTCTGTGCCGGGACACGCTCCTTACGACTATGTGGCTTTAGAAAACTTGAAAGGCAAACCGGAAGAGCTGGCGGTATACGGGCTTAAGGCAGAGAACATAACGTCAATAACGGCCATTTCGATAATCGAAGTTCCCGGCTATTCGGAGGTTCCGGCTGCTGACGTTGTGAAACGGATGGGTATACGGGAGCAGACGGATCCGAAGCTGGAAGACGCCACCAGGGAGGTTTACCGCCATGAATTTCACAATGGTAAAATGAAGGAAAATACTGGTAAGTATGCTGGTTTACCCGTGGCGGAGGCCAAAGAAAAAGTTAAGCAAGAATTAGTGGCTTCTGGAAAAGCTACAACAATGTATGAGCTTCTGAACAGACCTGTTAAATGCCGCTGTGGCGCGGAATGTGTTGTTAAAATATTCGAAGATCAATGGTTTATAGATTATGGCAACCCGGAGTGGAAAGCCCTAGCCCACAAATGCTTAGAAAAGATGAGGATATACCCAGAAGAGCTGCGCACCCAGTACAGATATGTGATAGACTGGCTGCGTGAAAAGGCATGTGCTCGGAAATCAGGTTTGGGAACAAGGTTGCCATGGGATCCAGAGTGGATAATTGAATCCCTTTCAGACTCAACAATTTACATGGCCTACTACACTATAGCTCGTCACATAAAAATGCATAACATCCAACCAGGCCAGCTTACAGACGAAGTGTTCGACTACGTTTTTCTAGGAATTGGAAACGCTGAACAAGTAGCTGAGAGAACTGGGATAAGCCTCGCTGTTCTCGAAGACATGCGACGGGAGTTTCTATACTTCTACCCGTTGGACAGTAGGCATTCCGCCCACGAGTTGATTCCAAACCATCTAACCTTCATGATATTTAACCATACAGCCATATTCCCAGAGGAACTTTGGCCTAAGCAAATAGTGACAAACGGCGTTGTCACCATGGAAGGCGCTAAAATGAGCAAATCTTTTGGAAACATAATCCCCTTAAGAGAAGGCCTCGCCACTTATGGAGCAGACCCTATAAGGCTTAGTGTGCTTGCCACCGCAGAACTGTTGCAAGACGCAGACTTCAGCCCCTCCGTGGCAAAGGCAATGCTGGAAAAACTGGAGAGGCTTTACAAGCTTGTATTACAAACAGCGCAAGCCGCCGGAGAAGAAAACCTCCGAGAAGCGTTAACGACTGTTGATAGGTGGATGTTGAGCCGCCTCCAAGAACGTGTCATGAAGGCAACCGAAGCCATGGAGAAACTGGAAGTACGAAAGGCCATCCAAACAATCCTATTCGAGTTGGACCAAGACCTTCAATGGTACCAGAAACGCGTAAAAAACAGCGGAAAAACAAAAACGAGCATAATCAGAGAAGTTTTGAAAACTCAAATATTGATGTTGGCGCCTTTTGCCCCTCACATGAGCGAAGAGTTATGGGAAATCATGGGTGGAAAGGGCTTTGCATCGCTTACATTATGGCCTAAACCAGACGAGGCGAAAGTTGACGTAAAAGCCGAGGAAAGTGAAGCCCTAATAATGGGGGTTTTGGAGGACACCCGCAACATACTAAGAGCGACAAAAACAAAACCCCGAAAAGTTTTCTATTATACGGCGGCGCCGTGGAAATGGTACGTCTACCTAAAGGCGTTGGAAAAATCTGTTGAAGGCAAAATCGCACAAAACACCTTAATGAGGGAGCTGCTGCAGGATCCAGAGTTTAAGAAAAAAGCCAAGGAATTGGCAGATTTTGTAGGCAGAATCGTAGAAGAAGTTAACCAAATTCCTCCGGAAAAGAAGCAAAGAATGATTATGGCTGGACAGATAAACGAAGCCCAAGTCTTGAAGGAGGCGGAGGATTTTCTGAAGGACGAAATAAACGCGGAAATAGTAATCCTCGATGAAAGCGAAGCACAACTCTACGATCCTAAAGGCAAGGCGCGTTTGGCTAGACCGCTGCGACCAGCTATTTACATAGAATAACACTAAACTGTTGTAGATTTCCATAGGCCTTGTCAAAAGTTTATTAGAGTAAAGCTTTATTCAGCCTCTTTAGAAAATGCCTAATGAAGGAAGGGTCCGTGGCGCAGCTTGGACATAAAGCCCTAGGGCTTAATCCAAAAAGCGCGTCGGCCTTCTAAGCCGGAGATCCCGGGTTCAAATCCCGGCGGACCCGCCATTAAAATTCCCCTTTCGGGAGGAGCGGCTCAGAATGGGCTGCTTTGCTCGTGTGTCCTTGGGACTGTCCTAGGACAGTCCCGGGAATGTTGGTGGGACAGTCCTATGGCCGAAGATCTCATAGAGAGGTTGAAGAGGCGTGTGGATGAGCAACGGAGGGTTTTGGGTTCCTTAGCTTCCAGTTTGGATGAGGAGGGCAGACTTGATGGCTTGATGAGGCATGTTGATGGTCAATGCCGAGTTCTGGAGTCTTTGGCTTCTGGCGATATTTCGAGTGGCGGTTTCGTTTTAAATTGGCCTGAGACTAGGGATTTGTTTGTTCAGTATTTGCAGTTTAAACGTTATGAGCCTAGGAATGCTAGGAATTTGCTTGGCTATCTTGACAGGCTTGTTAAGCAGCCCATTAAGGCGCCTGTTGATGTTATGCAGCTTTTTCGCCATTAACAGCGGGGCAGAGGCACCATTTGAATAGGGCTTTGAGGGCTTGGTTCAACTGTTTAGAGATAAACAGGCCTGAAAAAGAGTTTAAGGATTTTCTTGACGCGTTGAGGAGGGCTATTCCAAAGGATGAGGTTGGCGTTGACATCAACGTTCCGGATGAAAGCCAAATAGTTTCTGATATGAGGAG
>Ga0078972_1004181_pt1 | contig 40661 bp, 42 predicted proteins | sample YelNatPaOPGAMG01_FD_67568 | JGI IMG/M metagenome (GOLD analysis project Ga0078972, IMG submission 67568) | Hot spring thermophilic microbial communities from Obsidian Pool, Yellowstone National Park, USA - OP-RAMG-01 (SPADES assembly) (version 2) | ecosystem: Environmental > Aquatic > Thermal...
AATTTTTCCAGAGGCAACTGCCAACCGATCTACGACTTCCTTCTGTGAGATGTCTATCATTCAGGACCACAGATGCATTTCTCACTTATTAAAAAGGGTAGCTTTTTCTTTACAATTAAAAGTGATATTCCTGGAAAGAGCAATATATTAATCAATGCTTTACCCCAGGATCAAGAATGATCACAAAAGTTCAGTCTGATCCATTATCTATCGAAAACCTTAATATGCTTCAAGGGCGAGAAAATTCCGGTGCACTTGTATTCTTTGAGGGTATTGTCAGACGCAGAACAGGAGATATTGAAATCGAATCTCTGTTCTACGAATCCTATAAAGAAATGGCGGAAAAGAGCATGATGGAAATACTTCTTCATGCAAAGAAGAAATATTCATTAATCGATGCAGTTGCAGTCCACCGTATAGGAACAATTTTGCCAGGGGAACCATCCGTACTAGTTGCAGTGTGGTCAGAGCACAGACAAGAAGCCTTCAGTGCATGCAAGGAAATAATTGACCTAATAAAGAGCAACGTCCCGATCTGGAAAAAGGATATACTCTCTTCTGGAAAATCACACTGGCATGAATGAAACTAGCCACCACTTACAGGTGGGAAGACAGCAAGAACATCATCGTTTTTTACCTTGGTTTTTGGATCAGCAAATTTTTCATTGACCGCAAAGAGAACATTTTTCTGACTATTCAGAGCAGGATGCCTGGCTTTGAGCTCTGAAAAAACTTTCTCAACAGTTGGTTCCTTCAGAACAAGATATTCCTCTTCTTCAACACCAGAAAGATCACGAAGTGTCGCAAAGTACCTGATTTTCATTGATCTCCTCCTTTCTCCAGTATGGTTCTCTCTTATTTGTAGCCTCAATAAATGCCTTCTCCATGTCAATATCAGTATATTCTTTCCTCGAAACGCCAAATACGCTTGTGTAGTTGTCATTTCTCATCAGGCAGGGTTTCAGTTCGCCGAGGGATGTAACGCGCATTCTTGTGCAGTTATCGCAGAAATGGTAATTGTGCATTGGCCTGACAATCTCAACCTTCGCAACCCCTCCAGGAACAGGAATATTAAACAGCGGTCTGTCATGCAAAGAGTTATGTTCTGTCTTGATTGATCGACTGGACAGTTCATGCTCCAGCGAATCCAGTGGATAATGGTACTTCAAAAAATCATCCGATTGCTCCAGTTCCCTTGGTACCTCGTACTCGATTATCTGGAGAGTGTAATCATGATCTGCTGAACTCTCTATCATCTTCCATATCTGATCCTCATTGATTCCTCTTAGGGCAACAAAGTTAACCTTTACAGGATTCAGGCCGGCATGCTGGGCGGCTTTTATGCCCTGTATAACATTTTCCAGTGCATCCACGCCGGTTATAAACTCGAATGCGCCGGGATCTATCGAGTGCATGGATATGTTTATACGATCAAGTCCAGCCTTCTTGAGTTCAGGTGCAATGGTTGTAAGTCGCGTTCCATTAGTAGTCATGGAAATCTCGCCGCTGATAATTGACCTGGTTTCCCGTATTATGTCCAGAATATCATTACGGAGAGTAGGTTCGCCACCAGTAAATTTCACCTTGTTAATACCAAGCTTCGCTGCCACCCTGATAATCCTGACTATCTCCTCCCTGGATAACTGGTTTGCCTGTATGCCGGTGCCTTCCATGTGGCAGAAGAAGCATTTGAAGTTACAGGTTGTATTTACCTGAACTCTCAGGCTGGAGACCTGGCGACCGAATGGATCCTGAATCATCTGGTATCAACATGGATTATTAGTATTAATCATTATCTTGCGTCTACGACTACAACAACGCGGAAATTCATGGAAAGAATGTTTATTTCAGACAATCCCATCTTCCTCACATGCCAGAAGGAAGATATTCGAGGATCGAGAGATTGAAAAAAGTCGGTCCGGACAACCTGCGGAAGATGCAGTCTATTTCTGTTGCTGTCATCGGCATCGGCGGCACAGGATCACTGGTGACTGAGATTCTAGCCAGCAACGGCATTGGAAGAATCACCATAGTCGACAGGGACTATGTTGAAGAAAGCAACCTGCACAGGCAAATAATATTCAGCGAAGAAGATATAGGCAGGCGCAAGGTTGACGCGGCTTCCGATAGAATATCGAAAATAAACCGATCCACCATGGTGACGAAGATTTTCGGCACGCTTGACTCAAGTAACGCGACAGAAATATTCAGCAACGTTGACTATGTCCTTGATTGCACCGATAATATCACGTCTAGGTTGATCATAAATGATGCTTGCGTGAAACTCGGCAAACCCTGGATCTTCTCATCCGCACTTGAGACTTATGGGCAATTTAAGGCAATAATCCCGGGCAAAACTGCGTGCTTTGCATGTTTTAACGACCGAGTCCCGGAAGCATTTCCAACGTGTGCCCAGGTAGGAGTCCTTTCATCTGTTCCAAGCATCATTTCAGGCTTCGTCTTCTCAACCCTTGTTCGGATGATTGTCGGGGAGGAGACCGGCGACTTCCTCTATCATTTGGAAGCGTGGCCCCCGTCAATCGATCGGATTCTCATTAAGAGAAATCCGCAGTGCAGATCATGTGTCAGAGGGAATTATTCATATCTTGACAGCAGATATTCCGGCTTGGATTTCCATCCGCTTCCTTAGCATGGCCTCAGTGCTTTGCTGTGGAGATTAGTAGCTCCTGTTTTATCGGTGTCTCGTATATCTTGACTCCAGTGACATTTTCAATGGCCCTCGATAAGGCGATCGGAACACCTATCGTTGGAGATTCTCCAACTCCTTTAGCTCCAATGGCGAGGTTTGACCTTGTATCTGCGAGGAAAACCTTGTATTCAGGAAGCTGGTTTGCAATTGGCACACCCGCGTCCGCAATGGAAGCGGTCAGTAGCTGGCCGTCCTCACTGTACATTATCTCCTCGTAGAGTGTCTGCCCTATTCCCTGCGCCATTCCACCTGCTATCTGCCCTCTAACGACCTCGGGTGTAAGCGCTCTTCCAACATCATAGTAGGCGGAGCATTCCTTTACCTTTACCTGTCCCCTGCTGTTGACCTCGCAAGTGACCAGGTTACAACCGAGTGAATCCATGCTTCCCTCTCCCCTCCAGTGTACATATTCATCTGCACCTTCCTGCAGGAGTGCGGTTGAAGAGTAGATTCCATGTTTAGCAGTGAATGCCTGCTTTATTTTCTTGCATGCTTCATGCACAGCCATTCCTCCCACCATTGCCGATCTGCTGCCCCATGAACCTATTCCATCCTTTAGCATCGCTGTATCTCCTAGCTGCAGATGTACAAGGTTCCTGTCTATACCCAGACCCTCGTTTACGAGCGTCTTTACAAAAAGGTCATGTCTCTGACCATGTGCATCTCCGCCGAGCCAGACCTTAACTTCTCCGTTCTCTATCTTTACCCGCGCAGTTTCGCCCGGCTGGAATGCTGGAACCAGTACAAAAAAGGCAAAACCGGGCTTGTCTTTCAAGAGCTTCCTGTAGCTGAGCTTGTTGATTGCATCCTCAAGGAAGGTCTTAGCCGGAGGGACATCCATACCTAAAGGTGACTTGAAAGCCTTGTCCACAGTGTTCATCAACCTGACTTCAACAGGATCCATCTTTAGCTTATCTGCAAGCATGTCGATCATTCTTTCAATAAAGAAATGAGCTTCTGGTCTTCCTGCACCCCTGTATGGTCCTTGGACAACCTTGTTTGTGTACACAGGATATGCTTCAACATAAGCGTTGTCAATCTTGTATGGGCCGGTCATCTGCATACCCACAAACCTTGCTGCAAATTCTCCGCTGCCCCCTGAATAAGCACCAGAATCAACAATAACTTTTCCTTTCATTCCAAGTATCTTGCCGTTCTTGTTTGCGTATAACTTCATATAAGCTGAAGTTCCTCTACCCGGCCTGCTAGCCATTAAATGCTCATGCCTGTTCTCGATCCATTTCACCGGCTTGCCTGTCTTGATAGCAAGGAAAGCTGCGAGTGCATATTCTGGATAAACCCCGCCTTTAAGTCCAAAGGCTCCACCTGTGTCTGCCTGTATGACTCTTATCTTCTCCTGCGGCATATTCAGGATTTCAGCAAGCCCCTCCCTTATGCTGTGGACAGATTGCGTCGATATCCATACGGTAAGGAGATCCTTCTCATATGATGCAACAATCCCTCTTGTCTCAATTGGATCCGTGGCAACACGTCTGTTGTTGAAGTGCCCTTCGATTTCAATCTCAAAATTGTCTGTCCTGAAATCGCTGCCTAATACAACTTTCCTGTAAACGTTGCTCTTCATAAATGGATATACTGGGGGCGAATCCAGTGATTTTTCCGGATCCATCATAGGTGGAAGTGGCTCTATTTCAACCTCAACATCCTCAGTGCGATCCTCTGCATCATACCTGTCCTTGCCAAGGACAACAGCCATAGGTTCACCGATGTAGTTGACATACTTATCGGCAAGAACGGGCTCAATCAATCCCTTTTCCCCCTCTGTGGCGCCTTCTCCAACTGAAGCCATATAAGCTGGAAAGTCCTTGAACGTGTATCCGCCTTTCAACTTGACGATCCTGCCGCGTGAATAATTACTCCTTACAACAGCCATGTGCTGCATTCCGGGAAGAACCACATCATCAACGAACTTTCCCTTACCCTGGACTATTTCCTCTACTGTACTCAACTTATCTCCCCCTCTGCCTCGTTACGAGATCCTCTTCTTCCTCAGGGATCATCTCTCTGGACGCTTCCTGGATGGAATCAACAATACTGTCGTAACCCGTACACCTGCATATGTTACCAGAAATCGCCTCTCTTATCTCATCCCTTGTTGCTTCGGGGTTCTTCCTGATGATCCAGTGTGCCATCATTATCATGCCCGCAGTACAGTAGCCGCACTGTAAACCATTCTTGTCTATGAATGCCTTCTGAAGTGGATGTAGTTCCTTTCCATGAGAAAGACCTTCTATTGTTGTAATGGTCTTTCCGTTAGCCTGCACTGCCAGAACTGTGCATGACTTGACAGGCTTCCCGTCCAGCAGGACCGTGCAAGCACCACAGTTTGTTGTGTCGCATCCCACATGGGTTCCGGTTAGACCGAGTTTTTCCCTAATGAAGTCTACAAGCAATGTTCTTGAGTCTATCTCCTTTTCGTACACCTTATTGTTTACTGTAACTCTTATTTTATTCGTCGACATATATTCACACTCCCAGCGCCCTGTCAGTTGCCTTCGAAATTGCTTCAATTCCAACCAGTCTGAGGATCTCTTTCTTGAAGCTTACAGATCCATATGGATCAGCTGCCGGTTCAGCAGAATCAACCATTAAATCAACTGCTTTTGAAATATTCTGGTCTGAAAGCTTCTTCCCGATAAGGAAATCCTCTGCTTCCTTTGACCTGAAATTTATTGGGCCAATCGATGTCACCGCAATCCTCGCAGTTCCACAGTTTCCCATTTCATTGATTGTTACATAGGCGGCCACGGCTGCAATAGAGAAATCACCTGATCTTCTCTTGTGCTTCACGTAAGCTCCACCGGACCCATGCTCAATTACAGGCACAGTTATCTCCGTGAGAATTTCAGCATCTCCGAGATCAGTGGAATAGGAATCCTTGTAGAAGGATGATGCAGGCACTTCCCGAGATCCGTCGGGGCCAGTTAGCTTGTAAGTTGCATCAAGGGCTAGCATAACGGAGGGAAGATCATTTCCCGGGTCTCCATGAACGCAATTTCCTCCTACCGTCCCCATGTTTCTGACCTGTGAGTCGGCAACCTGTGAGGCTGCTTCAGCAAGCAGTATATTATTCATGCGTATTTCCTGGGATTCCTCAATTTCTCCTGTTCTGGTAAGCGCGCCTATCCTGATGCTGTCGCCTTCTCTCTTTATATAGCTAAGGTCCTGAAGTCCTCCGATATCAACGAGATAGCCAAAAGATGCAAATCGCATTTTCAATATTGGTATAAGACTCTGGCCACCTGCCAGAATCTTTGATTCGCCCTCATGCTCCTTCAGGAACTTTACGGCATCCTTCAAAGTTCGCGGGCTAATATATTCAAAAGATTGCGGATACATAGCCAGAATAGTAAAGAATCGTATTTAATGCTTTAATTTTCATGTTTCTGACCTGAATCCTTCCTTATTTCCTTTACTATCTCTGCGATTATACTTAGAGCGATCTCCTGGGGCTGGATCGCACCAATATCAATGCCTATTGGCGTATGAATGTTTTTGATATATGAATCATCCACGCTTCCATTGAGCTCCTTGAAATCGAAGGTCGATCTCTTCCTGCTTGCCATAAGCCCGACGTATGGAAGCTTCTCCCTGGCAAGGTGCCTCAGCACCTTGACGTCATCTGAACCTTTAGTAAGGACAACAGTATAATCGTTCGGAGTAAACTGAAAATTTGTCAGTGGATCTATGGCGGATCCCTTCTCAGTGAAGCTCATTGCTGAAAGGTCAAGGATCTCCGAGTTTAGTCCGACTGTGGTGGCGATTTTCACTATGGAGTCGGCAATATCATCCTTCCCTGCAGGTTTTATCACAACTACCCTCTTTTTTGGCAGGTATGGTTCAATGAAGAGTTCCATCGTGCCCCCACAGAATGTCTCTACGAATATTTCGTCCGGGCTGGTATTCAGATGCATTTCTTTCATTGATTTTTCAGCCTCCTCAAGATGTACCCGCACGATCCTTGACTTTCCGTCCTTCAAGCATTCTGATGCCGGGCCTGCAATGGCTCCTTCGGGACATGCACCACCCAGGGATCCAAAAAGGATCCTGCCATCTTTTGAAAGTATAACCTTGAACCCGGGTTTGGCAAGCGTGGAACCTTCTGCCCTTATTACAGTCGCAATTGCGAAAGGCTGTCCAGAACCAGACAGCTTCCCCGCAAAACTGAATAAATCCTCGTCTTGCATGTTTGCTAATAGGTATGGTAATTAATATCATTTCCTATTCAAGGAATGGATCAATTCTCATATCAGGAAGCAATATACATGTATGAAGCTGAACGGAAATTTTGATGTAACATCCAGCAGGAAGGATGCAGCTGCAAGAATACTGTCATCCGATAATTTGCTGAAATACATTCCTGATGTCGTTGAGTCACAGATCGTGAATCCAAGAGAAGTAGATGCAACAATAAAGGCAGGCATTGCTTTTATAAAGGGAAAATTCAAGACAAGAATAATTATCTCTGATGACAGCAGCGAAGAAAATGTGAAGATAAGTGGAAACGGGACTGGATCAAACAGTTCACTTTCATTCACGGTCAATATAAGGTTCGATGAATCATCTTCAGGATGCACCATCACTTATGACGCAGATGTAAACGTCGCAGGGAATGCTGCCACCATGGGTCAAAGAGTAGTAGAAAAGGCAGCCCGCGACTACGTTGAAAAAATTATCGGGAATTTTAAGAAGTCTTTCAGGTGATCTTTGGCAAAAAATTGTGTACTGGTCCTAGCTGCTGGCCTCTCAAAGCGCTACGGGGATAACAAGCTGTTGCAATATTTCAGGGGGAAGAGGCTGATTGAATATTCCCTGGATACCGCAATTGTTGCGGATGTCGGTGACGTCTTCATAGTGACTTCAAGAAACATGGATTTTGGCTCCTATTATGACCACCTTGTGACAAAGGTGGTGAATTCTTCGCCCGAAGAAGGGCTATCATCTTCGATAAGTGTGGGGGTATCGAGGATCAGTAGATCCCATGATTCTTGCATAATAATGCTCGCAGATCAGCCATTTGTTCCCGCTTCCCATATCCGCTCTCTTTATCAAAAGGCAAGGAGAGATAATATTGGCATCGTATATACAAAATGTGAGAAACGCTATGGAAACCCTGCATACTTTGTGTCCAAATATTTTCAGTTCATGCAGAGCATGACTGGAGATTCTGGCGCCAAGTCTGTGATTTCTGATAATTTCCACGATTCAAGATATGTTGATATTGTAGACTGCAGGTACCTCATAGATATAGATAACCCAGGGGACCTTGTGAAGGCTGAAAATATCTACGATTCACTGTTTCCCAGAGGATTCCTGTAACTTCCTTACCTTATCTTCGAGCCATGGCATAACTTCCCTCACAAAAGATGGTCCGTGATGTGCAAAAAAGTCAAGGTTGCCGGGAGTCTTGAAGACCATACCGTTTCTAACAGCCTTCATATCAGACCATCCGCGATTTCTGATCGTTTCTTGCATGTCCTGTTCCGTGTACTTCGAAAACATCTTTGCCTCGTAGATTATCATGTCAGGATCTGCAGAGTGCACAAAATCCAATGACGACGATATCCATTCCCTGTTCTGATCACCATATATGCTTCGCAGACCCATGTATCTCAAAGCATCAGTGATATAACTGAAGGCGCCAAAGGCGATAGGCGAAGCGAGATCTATCTCAAGATAGCAAGATCCTATAATTTCCATTCTCGGCTCAGGCAGCTTTTTAATGAGACTATGAGAAATTTTCCTTCCATTATCCTGCCTTCCAGTTATAACACCTATCTTGACTGGCAGGTCAATTATTCCAGCAAGGCTCACTGGAAGCTCAACACAGACCACAGGATAATTTTTCGCGAGTTCGGCAGTGAACTTGTCCTGGTAGCCAGATATGGTGAATATGAGGTCTGGTCTGATTTCGTCCAATAATTCACGCCTTACAAAACCGTACGATCCTATTTTTCTCTTGCTCGATGTTTCAGGAGGCCTGACGCAAAATGCAGAAATACCAACTATCTGATCGGAAAGACCCAATTCAAAAAGAATTTCAGTTATCGAAGGGCTGAAGCTAACTATTCTCTGTGGATCATCAGGAATCTCAACTTCATCCTGCCTGTAGGAATAGACCTTGTGAACACCCATCTTAAATCCTCTCGTTTTCAATTATTCTCGCAAGCATCAAGAGCACACAATAAATACCGCCAATAAAACTATGCATACTGCTTCTGCCACATTGTCAGGCTTCTACCATACGAGGAGGAATGGACTGGTGCAATCGCACCGAAGAAATATCAACATTATTATGCCGTCAATAGTTTCCGTTCGATGCCCGAGTGGGGTAATTTGGATATCCTGAAGGCCTGCGGAGCCTCAGATCCGGGTTCAAATCCCGGCTCGGGCGTAGATAGTTATTTAATCTTTAACTCTGAAATGAACATGGCATTTCCACCTTCGAGCATCACGAAATAGCAAAATAAAGAAGTAAAGCTATATAAATTAACATAATGGCTACCTAATGTCAGCTCTGGATTTATCGCGGAACTCTGATAGCAAACATCTCAGAAATCCATTTCCTTTCAGTAAAGGAGGAGATGCAAAAATTAGCTCTCCCAACAGCAGTGATTTTTCTGCTTCCCTTGATACTGAAATGGATTTCGATGATATATTCAGTGTCGTGAAGAGAACTGTTAAGCATGTTACTGGCAAAAGTCGGGCTGGCCTTGGCCTCGCTCTGTCTAACCTTCCTGCTGGACTTGGGGCATTCTGGCAGATTGGAGGTAACTACATTGTTATGAACGAAATTCTTCTGGAAGCAATGAGACATATTACCAAGAACACAAGGGAATTCAACTCCTTCATATATGTCATACTGACACATGAATACCTTCATTCAGTCGGCTTCATCGATGAAGAGGAAGCCAGGATAATGACTCGCAACGTGGCAGAAGCGACATTTGGAAAGAATCATCCAGCTTCCATAATGAGCGGAGGCGATCTATGGAGACAATATCCAATATTGCTTTCACTTGAAGGTGGCGATGGCTCTATATTGAAAATTGTGAGCAAATTTGATATGGACTCAACCTCATATATAGGTTGAAAATGACCCTTCATGTATTTGGCCAAGTCTACATTTGATTCAAGGCTCAAAGTACTGAGAACGTTAATGCGCAGGGCATCGGTGGATTACGTTCTTGTTCCTCCCGGACCTAATTTTTTCTACCTTACTGGAATGATCACTGAATCTATGGAGAGACTCGCTCTCTTTATTATTGATATTGATTCACAAGAAGTGCTTTGCCCTGACTTGATGAAACAGCAGGTTATTGAAGAAACACCGGTTGACGATATAAAAACATGGTCCGACGGTGTTGATCCATACGATATGGCAAATAAGATCTTATCCAAGAAAGGTAAAGTTGCCATCGAAGGATCGATTCCATATTTTCATTTTGAAAGGATGGAAAAGTTCCTGAAAGGCAGGGTCATGTCCGCGGATCCTTTCCTTCAGGAAATGAGGATCGCAAAGGATCATTCTGAACTTTCCAACATCCAGGAGGCTATTTCAAGATCAGAGAAAGCACTCCAAAATTCTCTGCCGGAGCTGAGAGATGATATAACAGAAAAGGAGTTTAGCAGGATACTTGAGAACAACTTCTTTGAAGCAGACCTCTCAGGTCCTGCGTTTCCATCAATAGTCAGTTTTGGGGCAAATTCGGCAATGCCTCACCATTCTCCCGATAACTCTAAACTGAAAACAGGCGATACGATTGTCATCGATTACGGAGGTTCTTACAATGGTTATGCATCTGACTCTACCCGTACATTTTTCTGGAAGAAGGAGGATCCGGAAATGCATACTATACTTGATGTAGTGAGAGAGGCAAACGAAACGGTCAGGAAAGAGGCAAGAAGCATAACGAAATATAGTGAAATGGACAGTTTGGCGAGAAAAATCATAACAGAAGCAGGATATGGGGATAAATTCATTCACAGACTAGGCCATGGACTCGGTATACAGGTGCATGAGCCTCCGTTTCTAGTAGGCACAGACACCAGGACCATGATAACGAATTCCGTGTTTACGATAGAACCCGGAATCTATATCCCAGGAAAGGGTGGTGTCAGGATAGAGGATACCAATTATTTTGACGGTACACACTGCGTTTCATTCAACAGGATGAGCAGATCTGCTACTGTATTATGATGGTGACAGAAGGCGCCAGATCATGTGTACTTACTGAACCAGTTAAATATTTCGTTCATACTTCTCTTCACATGTTCTGTCTCAGAAAAACCATGTCCCTCCCTCGGGAACATGAGCAACTGCACAACTTTCCCCTTATCCTTGAGTGCACGGTAGAATTGTAGATACTGTCCGAGTGGGACGTAAGGATCGTCAATACCATGAAGAAGCAGCACAGGTGTCTTGACCTTGTCCACATAGTTCAGAGGGGAAAACCTCTCGAACTTCTTGCCAGCGTACGGAGATTCATTGTAATGAATAGCGTCCCAATCGGCGATATGTGTGGTTCCGTGGAAACTTACCCAGTCTGAAATCCCAAACAATCCCACAGCAGCAGAGAACCTGTCGCTCTGAGTGATGGCCCACGCTGTCATAAAGCCGCCGTAAGATCCACCGGTGATAAACCACTTATCAGCTTTGGCCCTTCCCGATGCTCGGAGATATTCCATTCCCGCAATGATATCCTCAAAATCCATGCCTCCCATATCACCGCGGTTCGCCTCAGCATATGACCTGCCTTTTCCAACGCTTCCCCTGTAGTTCGGAGAAAACACGGAAAAGCCGGATGAAACAAGATTTGTCATCCTGTCCATGAAAGCCAGAGGTGAATAAGATGTCGGTCCTCCATGTACATCAACAACAACGGGAGAATTATCCCCGGCAGATCGAAATATGCCGTATATATCCATCCCATCAGACGATTTCCACTTAACTATCTCGGCCGGGATAGGATCGCAATCCATGACTGCGCTGTTCTCTTTGGTGATTCTGGATAACTTTCCATTGTTGCCCACAACACAGACCTCAGTAGGATTCTCGGTGTCCTGATAGGAAAAGACCAGTGTTTTCTTCATGATTCTAAATTCTGGCAAATAAGATGGCATAACGGTTCCAATAGAATTCCAAAGATCTGTCAGAAGGTTATTCGAATATATTGAAATGCCTGTCATGCACTCCTTACCCCAAAGAAGGTAAAGTGACGAATCCTTCCAGTGAGCATCAAAATAGCTCCTGTCGTGGTTTTCTGTAAGATTTCTGGTCTGTCGGGTCTCAAGATCCAGCTCAATAACATCGCCCGAAAATACGCCGAAATCACTCATCAGTGATTCGAGGAAAACAACTTTCTTTGAGTCTGGTGAAACTCTGGGCCTGGCTATAGCCCTCCAGGAAGGATCGTAGAGCACATCTACTGTGTGCTTAGCAATATCGACTTGCAGTAACTTCGATCTATACCATGATCCCTCAGAAGGATTATCTGATGCAACCAGAACAACCTTTGACTGCGCTAAAGTGAACTCCCAAACCTGAATATTTTCCGTGATCTTGCGAAAACCCAGGCCTGGTGTATATATGTAGAGGGATCTGAACTTTTCATCGGCTTCGTAGTTGACAAAATCATCTCCTTTTTCCTGTCTTTCCTTCAGTTCCTGTGAAACTGGTTCGGTCATCAGGAGGACTATGTTCCCATCCTTATCCCAGTCCAAGTCATGTGCCATTCCTTCAAGCAGCAGCTTCTCTTCAAGGCCGGATGCAATATTCCTTATAGTTAAACGATGATTTTTATTATCGTTCGACAAAAATGCGATTTTTGATCCATCCCGGCTGATTCTTGCGCTAGTTATATTGAAGCCATGATCTGATATTCTTTGTAATTCCCTGCCTGAGAGAGCATCAAGCAGTATTATTGCAGAATCACGAACCTTTTCCTTTTCGTGTGTCATGGATCCTGATATTATGGATATCATGGCGGCGGATTCACACGCATCTATTCCGTTCAAGGTCCTGAGTTTGATATAATCGTCAACTGTATGTCTCTTTCCCATGCCTTCAGTATAAGAAGCCATTGAAAAACATTGCTTCCTAAAGGTAAAGAATGGTTGCAGCTACAAGTAAAATCCTGTATAGTGATGAGGATACCTGTATCTTTTCAGACAGGGAATGAGCACCCTCGCCGACAGCTCCCATTCCGTCAATTACTGGAATGCCCTCTGCAGAGACGAAGTTGCCGTCACTTGCACCTCCAACCTCGCAGGCCTCGAGTTCCAGCCCAATCTTTCTTCCTATTTCCTTAACCTTTTTAAACAGATCGTCGTTTCTTCTGTTTCTCTCCATTGGTGGCCTTTCTATTCCGCCTGTCACATTAAGCTGTATTCTCTTATCATGCGCTTTGATATCATGAAATGCACCTTCAATCCTCTTTGCCTCACGGTCAGTCTTTACCCTGACGTCTATTTCAATTTCCGCTTTTTCCGGTACGACATTCGTCCTGGTGCCCCCTCTAATGATTCCAACGTTGACAGTGGTCCCCTGCTCCGGATCCGCAAACTTCTCCACATCAAGAACGAGTCGAGATATCTCGCTGATCGCATTGATTCCAGCTTCAGGGTTAAGACCGGCATGTGCAGCCCGGCCCTGAGCCTGCACACTGAAAGTTCCAACACCCTTCCTTCCAACCTTAAGCATTCCCTTTTCTGAAGCTTCTAGAACCAGTACCGCTTCAGATTTTTTAGCAAAACTCAGAATCAGTTCCCTTGAAGCTTCACTTCCTATCTCTTCATCGGGCGTTATAAGGATGGTGAGAGACCGCTTAAGCTGGAGTGTACTGAGAAACTTGACAGCATACAAGGAAATCAGAATTCCTGATTTCATGTCAAAAACACCCGGACCGGTGCAAATATCACCCTCGACCCTGAATGGTAATCTTGAAAGAGTGCCCTCCGGCCAGACGGTGTCATAGTGGCACAGAAGGAGGATATTTCTGCCGAGATCCTTTCCATAAGTCGCTGACAGGATCTGCTTCCCATCCTTCATTTCAACTTCAGGGGCAAGACCGGTGATCCTGGCCATCATTTCTTTTAGGAGATCAGCAGTTCTTGATAGAAGGTTCTGATCTGTCGAAGGTGACTCACATTCAACAAGAGTCCTTAAGTCCTTCAAGATCGAGTTTCTCTCAGTTTCCAGGAATTCCGAAAACTGGTCTTTAAGGTCCGGGGGCATATCAGATCGAAATTTCTCCCTTTGCTATGCTCATCATTGAAAGATATTCTGCATCAACTATTACGCCTATCCCAGGAGACTCGAAGGGCGATATTGTGCCCTTATCCATCTTAAAGGCATTCCTAACAATGTCTTTAGAAAAATATTTCTCATTGGGCGAAGTATCGCCGGGCATGTCTATTAACTGGTTGGAGGCTAGAGCTATGTTGAAGGCTCTTCCAACACCAGTTTCAAGCATACCCCCAACCCAGCAATGGCCGCCATAATTGTGGACTATTTCCGCAATCTTGAGGGAATTAAGCAAACCACCCACCCTACCTGGTTTTATGTTTACAATATCAACAGCATCGATCTGAAAAGCTTCTCTGGCAAGATCAGGAGATGTTATTGCTTCATCAAGACAAATTGGTGTGGACATCGACTGCCGAAGGGATGCGTGATCTACGATATCATCATGTCCCAACGGCTGCTCCAGATAAGCAAGATTATATTGATCGAGAGACTTGAGCAACTCAAGATCTTCCAGCCTGTAATCACAGTTTGCATCTGCACTCAACACTATATCAGGAAAAGAGAGCCTCGCACTGGAAAGTATTCTTGCTTCATTGCCTCTGGATATCTTCAGCTTGATGCGTTTGTATCCTTTATTTAATGCATTCATTATCGCAGGGACGAGCTTATCATCTTCTAGCATTCCAATGGAGATTCCAACATCTGCATAGCCCTTAGACTTTCCGAGATACTTGTGCAGCGAAATACCACTGGCCTTTGCATGGTAATCCCACAAAAGCATCTCGACGGCAGCCTTTGCCATGTTGTGCCCTTTTATGTGATCTACCCGTTCCATGAATGCAGCAGGAGTCGGCAGATCAGATATTTCCTTCAGGAAATAGTCCTTGATCAGGTGCATTGCGGTCACATTATCTTCATAGCTGTAGAACGGGTCAACATCAGTAGTTGATTCTGAGTATGCCGTAATGCCTTCATTCTCAAGTGTAAAAACATAAGCCACCCTGTCCAGCTGTGTGCCAAAACTGGTTGTAAATGGTGTGATAAGGGGCAGCTTGACAAGATTGTACGAAAGTTTGAATGTCACTCTTTTTAATCATACAATTCTATTTAAAATTTGGTGAGCAATATGCTTCATTCAGGGCGTATCTCTAAGAGGCATAGCGCTCGAAACCAGGAAATGCTAAATAGTTCATGCGATTGAATAATACAGGCCAAGATGTATAATTATCTTCTAATCCCCGGAGCCTGGCTGGGTAGGTATGGAAGGACGTCGAACCATTGATATAGGAGAAAGGGCACAAAGTTTTTCCAATTACGTTGACAGGGATGGGAGACAGGATACACCCCGCATCACCAGAATTCGGAATGGAGACTGCTATCCAGGACGTGCTAAATGTAGTAAGATTCAACGATTTGAGCAACATTGTGCTGGTCGGGCACAGCTTTGCCGGAAAGGTAGCTTCTGCTGTAGCAGACAGGATACCAGAAAAGATAGAGCAGGTGATATACCTCGATTCCTTCAGACCAGACGATACAACAGAACCACAGGGTTCTTTTAATCCAGTTGGGGAATTCGGGCCGCTTCCTGAGGGATAATTTGCCATACATTTCTCAAAAACCATTCTTCAGAACATAGGAAAGGATGTCAAAGGCAGGAAGAGTAAATGGATGCTTGATAGATGCACACCTTGGCCTATTAAACTTGCTTCAGATTACATCAAGCTGACTCGATCGCCGAGTCTGATCAGGACTGCTTACATTTTCTGTACACTCAGCGGAGATCCCGTAGATGAAATATTGCAAGGAAAATGGGGCAAGCTCGTGGGTCCCTACAGACTGATGGAAACTGGTCATTATCCATTGGTTACAAAACCAGATGAGCTTGCAAGGAATCTCCTTGAACTTCCAGAAACTTGATCTTATTACTAAGACCTCAGAAGTTCATAAAAAATATCGCCTATAACAGCGGTCTCTACCTTACCCGTTGATTATCGTAATACCATAATAATTTATCTCCCTGTTATATCCAGAAACGTGGTTACAATCAATAAGATAAGCGATCCGGATGAAATTAAAAAAATATTACCCGTGATCTCTTCAGCATGGGGAATGCCAAACCTCGCAGCAGCATTCAAGGATACTATCAATGCGATGCGCTTTCACGGTGGTCTTGTGGCAGCCGCCTATGATGGTGACGAGATGGTAGGAATGCAATTCGCCTTCCCTGGTTACCGAAGAGGCAGGACGTATCTCTATTCGCACATGACGGGTATAGTGGAAAAGAGGAAATACTCTGGCATCGGATATCAGATGAAACTTTACCAGAAGAAGTGGGCACTTGAAAATGGTTATGACCTGATAGCATGGACATTTGATCCTATAAGATCATTGAATGCTTACTTTAACCTGAAAAAACTTGGCGCAATCTCGCGTACTCTTGTACCAAATTTTTACGGTACAATGGAAGATTCATTGAATGCAGGCATTCCTACTGACAGGCTCGTTGCTGAGTGGTGGATTAAGGATCAGAAGACAGAGGTAGATCCTGTGGAGTCGATGACAATAGATGCATCCGATGCTGACTCACAGTTATTGATCGAACAGGTAACTAGTTCTCCTCCAAATACAGTGAAAGTGGCAATTCCATATGATTTTTCAAGAATAATGAGCAACGATATGCAAAGAGCAGTGGAGATAAAAAAAAGGCTTTCTTCTGTGCTGGTAAGATTATTCTCTCTTCAGTACTGCATCGTAGACTTCGAAAAGAAGCAGCCCTCATCCTTCTATATACTCACAACAGACCCGCCTTTGGGATCAGGGAATACGCCCAATCCATTTATCTGATACGAAAATCAGGCATTTTTCCTGAAAGGTGCTCCGTGGCCGGATAAAATGATGTTGCTCTCATGGTCAAGAATGAGCTGCCGTGACTGTCTTGCCCTGTCCATATCCAATGTAAATCCCTTGTTTATTGTGAGGTTTCCCTTGGAATTTACAACAGCATCACCAACAAAAAGGACATTGTCTTCCTTCAGAAAGTAAGAAGTGCTTCCGGGGGTATGTCCTGGCGTCTCAATAACTTCCACTCCATCAAGTGAGAGGGACGTTACAGGCTCAACTGATCTCACTGGATCTATTCGCATAACGCGAGCAACAAACTTGCTCATAAACGAAGGAGCAGGTGTAATTTTAGCTTTACCTGTAGCCACATCAACCTCGCGGTCGGGCATGTAAATGATCGGGGAAAAGGCGTCGCTGATCTCCCTCAGTCCGCCGATGTGATCTGGATGGTAATGTGTTATCAATACGATGTCAGGCTTGGTACCTTGTGACCTGAAGTATGAAATGATTTTCTTTCCTGAGCCTTTTGTACCAGTGTCTACCAGAACAACCTTTCCAGCCACGCTAAAAGTATATGCGTTTGCCATCGTTCCATCTATACGGTCAACACTGGGGCTTACTTTCATGCAGGTATGATATAGTATGCTTCAATATATATTAAGTGCAATGAAATTGTTTCAGTGTGATCGCAGGATTTAAATTTAATTTTGTTAAAATGTGGTCCAGAGGATTACCTCTGGATCTGAAGATTTTCCTCCGGTGTTTCAGCAAGCAAAATACTTGATACGAGCATCTCACCGTTTCTGGAATGCTTCACCTGCACCTCTCTGCCTATTCCCTCAGAGGACAGGGCTATAAGCAATTCCTTCATGTTTGACAGCTTTTTGCCGCCGATTTCTTGTATGATGTCGCCAACCGTTCCTGAGATGCTATGCATTATTGCTGAATATATAGAGTGGATCAGGCGCTGGAATGATACATCGCGGGAATAGCCCTGAATCATGGCCCGGTATAGTATTGAAGATTATATCTTGGCCTGAAAGTGTCTGAGCCATTCAATGTCGCTGTTATATATATCTCGTATATCCTTGAGATCGTATAGAAACATGGCAAGCCTCTCCAGCCCGAGTCCCCATGCAATCACCGGATACCTGAGACCTGCTGGTATCGTAACTTCTGGCCGGAAAATTCCGGATCCGCCAAGTTCTATCTCCTTTCCGTTAAAGGTTGCCACGACATCCATGCTTGGCTCTGTATATGGGTAATATGATGGTATAAAATCAAGGTCATCAAACCCGAGTTCATGATAAAAATGTCTCATCAGTCCTTTCAGCGTGGAAAGATTTGCATCTTTTGCATATACCGCACCTTCCACCTGGTGGAGTTCAGCTAGATGTTTCCAGTCCACACTCTCGTGCCTGAACACTCTTTCCACAGAGAATACAGCCACAGGGGGATTCGGATTATCGTACAGTGACCTTATGGTTGAAACTGTGGTATGTGTCCTGAGAACCAGTCTGTGTGCTTCCTCCATGTTGAATTTGTATCCCCATCCCCGGTAGGATTTTACCCCTTTCTCATGCGCTAGTGCAACTGCCTTCATTATTTCTGGGTGCTCGAATTCTGGTTTCACTTCTGACTTAAGGTAAAATGTGTCCTGCATTTCTCGGGCAGGGTGATCCTGCGGTATGAAAAGAGCGTCCATGTTCCATCCCGTGTATTCTATGTAATGCCCGGGCATCTCAGTAAAACCCATATCAAGGAATATCCTCCTGATCTTCTGTATCAGCGATGTGAGCGGGTGAAGATATGCTGTGTATGCATTCTCAACAGGTGCGTTTAGGTCATATCTCCTGAACTCCTTTCCCTGCCAGGATCTCGAAAGTAACATATCGGACGTAACTTCTCCAAGAAGATCTTCCACTCCATGATCAAACTGGAGATTGATCCCAGCATCGGACAGCTCAATCACTCGATCATAGCTCTTAACCTCCTGCAACACGTTTTCCCTGCCACGAAAAGCAGAAATCGCATTAGAATCGCTGAGACCATCCTTCAGCTTTCCAAGAAACGATTGTCTTTCCTCTATCCTGGATAGGATATCGGCACTGTTTGGAGGGGCAGCAAGAGCGCCTGAAGATGGCTTGATGCCAAACTTCGCTAGTTGTGCAAGAGCTATCTTTGTCTTTTCTGGACCAATTTTTGCAGACAGATCTTTCAGTGGAATGCTACCCTGATCAATTATAATCTTAATTGCCCTTAGTTCAGGTAAGCCCTCACTGAGGTATGTCATACCTTCAGGTCCGAGTTTCCAGGTTGATGAGGTAATTCGTTCTGTATGGACATATCCCTTGGCTTCCAGCCAGGAGACTGAGCTGGATATCTCTCGCCTGTTCATGCCCTCAATTTCTATCCCGGTTTCTCTCACCTTCTGTGTCTTATTCCTCTTAAGATAATCGAGAACCTTGATCTCTCCCGGGCTCAGATCCATGTTCCTGCAATTATTCTGTCATATTTAATGCCATATATGGGGAAGAGATCTTTTTCCTGTTCGATTACCGTTCATTAGCATAAATGTTTTTTACAAACGATAAAAAAAACGCACCGGGTGCGCCTGTACAGTTAAAACAACAATCGCTTTCTGGATTCCTGGTATCAGCTTCCTTTCTCAACCACAGAAAGATACTTTGCACTGAGTGTGTCGAAATCTTCAACCTTGTCTATCCTTATACCGTTTGAAACAAGCAAATCTATGATCTCGTAGTTATTGACGCTATCCCTCTTGTTTAATAGGATACTATCTTCTGTAAAGGAATATGATCCAAACGAGGACAGATCAGGTATATTATTTATTCTCCCATCAACCTTGATCCTCAATATCTTCATTGAAGTATCATCCTTTGAGTCATATTTCATCCTTCCACTTTCCATTATTATGATCCTGTCGCACAAAGTGCGAGCTTCACTGAGCAGGTGAGTGGAAAACAGTATTGTCTTTGCCTTTCTCATTTCAAGTATAAGGTCGCCAAGTTCCTTCATCCCCTTCGGGTCAAGCCCAAAAGTTGGCTCATCAAGCACAAGTATCTCTGGGTCTCCTGCCAGTGCAATCGACAACCCAAGTCTCTGCTTCATTCCCCTTGAATATCCTCCAGTTCTCCTGTGAAGATAATCACTGCATCCGGTCAGTTGTGACACCCTTGCAATTTCGGACTTAGTCTCTTGCTTTCCCAATCCACGTATCCTGCATGCAAATTCCAGTGTTTCATAACCGCTCAGATACGTGTAGAATTCAGGCTGTTCAATCAGTGAACCGACATAGCGCATCGCCTCCTTTGGATTGACCATGACAGAGATATTATTCACCATCGCCCTTCCAGAGTCTGGCCTCAGTAATCCTGTGAGAATCTTCATTAGAGTAGTCTTTCCCGAACCGTTTGGGCCCAGGATACCAGTGCTGCTTCCATCCGAAACTTCGAAAGTCACATCACTCAGCGCCTTTACGTCTGAAAATGATTTATAAATGCCCTCAAAAGCGATCCTGCTCACTTAACCTCCCTCCTGTCAAATATAATCAGGGAAAAAGCAAGCGCCACCAGGGCATAAAGCATCATTACAGAGGTGTCGAGGATAATGGCGCTGATGGGTGCGGGAGATATGCTCCCTGTGCTGAAAGTGAAAGAGAAGGGATCAAAATTAATGTAAACTCTGTAGACAATGGAGGCAGCATTACTCAGGAGATAGACTGGCGTGTAATCGTAAAGAAATTCGAATACGATATTTATTGCATTGAATATAAGAAAATATAGCAGGAACACAGTGATGTAGGCGTAAAGATTCTTGTTGAAAATAGAACTCACAAGAAAAGTGATTGATAGAATAGAGAAGGCAAGAACTATTGATAGCAAAATGGAAATGTAGAAAGTAGAAACCTCAAATATATGATATATGAGGAAAAAGTTTATGAACTGCCCAAGTGCAAATATCCCGAGTATGACTGCTGTAACTGTAAGGGCAGCGAAGAATTTGCCCAGATGAAGAACAAACCTGCTCACCGGCAATGGAAAAACATTGAAAGCAGTCCTGCTCTCTATTTCAGACGAAAGAGCAGGTGAACCAAAAAACACCGCCGCAAAGACAGGAAGAAGCTGTAAAACGAATTCCCAGATATAATTAAATGCACTTCTCACCAGTGCTAAGGAAACGACTTTGCCAGTAGAAGATCCCTGGAATGTTTTGAAAAACGCAGGCAGTTTGTTCTGGTACTTGAATGAGAAATATGTGAAAAGGCCAAGAATTAAAATGTCCAAAAAGAGCATCAAATAGAAACTTTTGGATCTATAGTAATTCTTAAGGTAATGCCAGTAAACAACAGATATTGATCCAGATGCCATTACTTCACGGCAACTTCATCGACTGCGTCAGGTTTGTAAGGCCAGAACCCGAAAAGGTCGCAGTGAATTCAATTAGCGTATTGTAGGCATGATATGTGAATGAAGCATTCATCTGACCGAATATCAGTGCTGCTGATGCAATAAATGCAGATTCGTATACAGGCGAGGTGAAATTCACGAAAGCATTGAGCGTTATATTCCCTGACTGGCTATATGTAAAATTGGCCGTTATGGTTGATAAGAAAGGCGTAGATTCGTTAAAGTAGAACGAAAGATTTGCATCCTGGTTAATGAATTTGCTATATGCAAAGTTGTGCCCTGTATACCCTGCAGCTATCGCAGCATATACGCCGGCAGGCATTCCAAGCAGAACACCACTGAATCCTATCGGGGTCATATATATCGTTGTGTAGTTTGAAGGCAACAACGAATCAAGCGACATATTATTTGCATATATCGCAACATTAGATGTCAGGTTAAGCTGGTTGACAAGTAGGGAAAGTAGATTGAGTCCATTCATCTGATATATCATGAAACCATCATATGATGTAACATATGAGATATTCAATGGTTCTCTTACAGTTGTGTTAGAAGTGTTGTTCAGCTTTCCCACAAAGGAAGAATAGCTCATAGAAAGCGAAATTCCAAATGAATTGTTTGCTGAAAATAGAATGCCGGATGTTGAGTTGCTTGAGACATGAGCAACAAAGGTCGAATTGGCAGGTATAAAATTGCTGATATTATATGACGTCTGAGATGCATTATAGTACTTTACGGCTGAAAAACCAGCCACTCCTCCTGAAACGGCAATGATACTCACAATGAGCACCTTTATTATAAGAGGATTCATAATTCCTCATTACAAACCGATATTTAGACATCGCTACTTATTGCTTTTCGCAATAACGGAATCCTCCCTCAAAATAGAAGGCAGAATCCACCTCTTGAGATGTTGGGATCCAGATCTGTGGTTGGTTTGCATCAATAGTGGGCGCTGATGGTGATATGCAGAATAAATGCTCCAACTTTTCCATCTATGCAAGACTTCCGGGTTTCCTATATACAATAATAATCTTTATAGGTTAAACTTTGATAGGTAATTAATGAAAGACGCTCTGGCTTTTCTTAACCAATTGCAGTATGAGAAAGTCAGTGGCAGCCCTGATGCTATTGGGATATCTTTCATCGCAACCGATCTCTATTCCATCAGGGATCTTGAAAAAAACCTGCTTAAGATTGACAATATAGGTGATGAAATAGGTCACAAATTTGAGATCATCCTGGCAGTAAAGGAGAATGGCTCGTATGATTCAATGCTCTTCTCCGACCTTGAGAGGAAGATTGAGGATCTTACGATTATAAGGGTTAAGACTGTAAATCAGGGCATGGCGAAGAGAATTGCAACCAACTTGTCAACAGGGAAATATCTGGTTTTTTTTGATTCATCATTTTCTTACAGTATTGAATTTGCTGACATTATTGCCAGCTTTATCAGGTCTGGTGAAAAGGCTGTTCTGGTGTCTGACCTGATCGTATTTCCACGAGATTTATTTGTTCATGCGGGGGGCTACCGGGATCTCAGGTATGCTGAGGATATTGATCTTCTTGCGAGGATTTACTCTACAGCAAACATAATAGCCTTTCCCATTCTTGGATCCTCAATGCTTGTGAAGCAGGGAATCCCTCTTGTCTCAGAAAAACTGGAGCTGCGGAACAGTCTATCTGCATCTGGAATGAAGTTTGGAATGGCCCAGAGGGATCAGATACTCGCATGCAACTATAAGCCGTCGGACATAGTCGATCTTAACTTCATAGGATCCGGTTCCGAAATTTTCCTGAGGTTTATGGCAAGGATCGCTTTTTTCTTTGCAAGGAGTTCCCGCGTAGCACCCGTGGTTCACGAACGGAACAACTTTGTAATGCTGATGGACAAGATACTTGAATCACTGGTGCTAAAGGACTACATGCGGCTTGATGGAATTGACATGAAACCCATGCTCACCCTGCCGGCAGAAATGCGTCGTTATCTATCAGATGTGAGCGCCGCATGGAAGAGCCATGATATAGACACTCTTTTATCTGTGCCATGATCCTTGTCCTGTCAGACTATCATCACTGAAGCAGTTTAATTCTCCAGATAAGTTTCATGGTCACAATGTAATTGAACGGAGTAGCGACCACTGCCCCAACGAGGTTTCCAAGAAGCGGGTTTACCTGATATTCATAAAGCAGGAAAAGTTGTATTGACAGGGCGATTACATTCCCAATTGCATATACTCCCTCATAGGCGATCAACCTAATAGCGGTGATCTTCGTGCCCTTTGGATGATACCCTGCATTTCTTGTGGTCCAGGCATCATTCAGGAAGAAGCCCAAAGCTATGCTTGTAGCGGCTGCCACAACATCTATAGGAACAATGTTCTGTTTTCCTGCTATAACTAGACCGATATATATGACCAGCTCAGAAAAGAGAAATGCGACAAAACCAGTGGAGAGGAATTTTATAAACCTGGCCCAGTTGTTCCTGGCAAATGCGTTGATTCCTTCAATCAATTTGCTATCTCCTCTTCCCTCTCCCCCAGACAATCATCTCGCTCCCCAGGTAGTTGACTGCAAATGCGAGCATGATTCCGATAATATTTGCAATCAGATAATGCGTAATGGCTGAAAGCTTCAGGAGTGTCAGGAGATTAATGACTGCTCCTGGAAGGGCAACAAGGTTATACTTCAGCACTCCCCTTACCCAGTTGCCAAGGCTCCTATCCCTGAAGGTCCAAAAGTGGTTCAATAAGAAATTCGTAAGTATGGATGTCTCTATTGAGATCATGCCTGCAAAGAGCAGCGAAAGTGGAGTATATGTATGCAGAAAAAAAAGCAGACCCTCGTTGACCAGTATACCTATGGCTCCAACCGTGATGAACTTCACCGGGCGGTAATGTGAAAGCATGAGCAACAGGCTGATAAATTTTAGATTCTCCCCTACGGTGAGCTTGCTCTCTCCCAGTATGCGTTTTCCAAATACATATGGTATCTCGGTCACCTTAGCGCCGCTTCCGCTTTTAACAAGTACTTCAAGGAGAACCTTATATCCGCTTGATTCTATATTCTTCCCGTCCAGTATACTTCTTCTGAATATGAAGAAACCAGACATTGGATCCTTGATGCTTCTGGTCTCTCTAAGGAGTGCATGGGTCAGGAATGTCGCACCCTTGGATGTTAGCCTGCGCAAGAGGCCAAACTTTTCTATTCTCCCCTTATCGGTGTATCGTGAAGCAATGATAATGTCGTTGCCTTTCTTTGCTTCATCAAACATCTTCAGCAACGTTTCCGGAGGGTGCTGCAGGTCGGCATCCATGACGGCAACATAGTTACCGGATGCAAGTTTGAGACCGTCAGAAATTGCAGATGCAAGCCCAAGTTTGCCGGGTCTCTTCAGTGTCTTGATGTTATGATACTTCTCCGCAAGGCCCTGTGCCACTTCGTAGGTGCCGTCAGGTGAATTATCATCGATTATTATGATTTCAAGATCTAGATCGAGCCCTTCAAGCCTTTCTATCAGGACAGGAAGGTTCCCCGCTTCATTATAGGTCGGAATCTCCAGGGAAAGTTCTACCATTTTCTATCTTCCATTAGAAACGAATTATTGAGATATAGAAGCGTGTATGACTGTGCAAATCCTGTCGACGCCGGCGATGAGCCGGGATCTATGGATAAAGATGCATTATAGAATTCACCGGTTATATTTCCTACGTTAAGGGAAGTTCCTACGACAAATGAGAACATCGAATTACCATAGCTCCAGTTGTATTTATTCAGGTTCTCCAATAAAGTACGGAAGTTAATGATATTTTGGTTTGTTACCTCAATCATCGTTGTCCTGTTTATCATCCTGAAATAAGTTCCGTTAATCAGCTTGGAATAACCGATCCAGTATTTCTCGTATCCATTTTCAAAGGAAAGCATTACGCCGGAAAAGTTAGAAAAGGTGAAATTGGCCAATCCTGCGGAAAGATTAAGCGTTGTATAATCGCCAGAATAATTATAAGAATAAATTGCTCCTGATGAGCCCAGATATGTAAAATTAATGCCTGATGTCATGAAAACGTAATTTTTACCAGAAACAGGTGCTAAATCCTTCGTAAGTGTGAAATTTATTCCATCAGGGAGGTACCTGTATGTGTAAAGATAGGAACCAGTCACCTTGACAGACCATCCTGGGAAGGGCTGGGACGTTGAATACGTAGGATATATCAAGGACGGATCCGCGAATGGCAAGTTATTATTGACAGGTATTGGCTTTGAGACCGAAAAGAATGATGAATAATTGCCATAATATGCCTCTATCCTGAATGTGGCATTCTGAGATAAGAAGTCACTGGCCGTATCCGGATAAATCGATATATTGTTTATGCCAGGTTTGAGGAACGATGAAGATGACCATAGGAGCGAATTGACATTATCAAGCGGGGTATTCGGGAAAATACGGTAGAGAGGTGTAGCATTAAGGCTTGCACCTTCAACTGGGGTGTAGTTCACTGAGAGTGTAAGCATGGTTATATCGCCAGGAGCATCGAGTGGATTTGCTCCGCCGGTTACGTTCATTATTGAGAACGGTGCATGTGGAGCATAATGCGTGATCTCATATCCTGCAGAAGCTGCAGTTCCGCCCGCGATAAGAAGCACCAGAATGACGGCTGTTATCTTCCTGCCACCTGTAAGTCTGGAGAACAGGGCAAACCTGGCGTTCTTCTGGTTTACATTCCGAGACTGCAAACTCCTGCTTATGTCAGGCAGCACCAGGAAAATAAGGAACGGCCAGAAAATAAGATAGTTCTCAAGAACGCGGAAATTAAAGAGAAAAACCACAATAGGAAATGTGAAGAAAGCGAATCTGAGTCTGGAATAGTTCTCCACGTATAGGACAAAGAAGATGAAAAGGAGTGAAACCGATATTATGGTGAAAACAGTAGATGGAATATATATGTAACCGGCAAATGCAGTTATTGAAGGGCCTATCCCAACGCCAATGATTGGCTGGAATGCAATTTCAGTTATGTTTAATGCCCAGTCATAGGCGTTTGCGAAGATGAAGGGAGCATTGGTCAATGCAAATACTAAAATTCCCGCCGCCAGGAATTTGTATACTGAATCTTTCTTAAGATCATTCTCGTTGTATAAAAAGAAGAGGAAGAATGGAAGAATCAGGAGTGGGGTCTGCTTGAAGGACACCGCGAGGCCGAACATAAGGCCGGAGATCCATGGTTTCTTCCTGAAGTAGTAAGCTACTGCGACAAATGTCACCCATACAATGTCAGTGACTCCACTGATTGAGAAAACTGCATACTCCAAGTTTACAATCATGGCGACGGCAAGTGCCGGTGCTGCAAATGTAAATTGTGTGTTCCTGTAGTACTGGTAAACAACAACAAATGCCAGCAGGTTAAAGATGAGCAGAACAGAATAGCTTGGAACATGCAGCAGCACAGTTGGTATAAAAAGCAGAACAGCGAGACCGGGATATATCAGGAACTGAACTGAGCCACCCCTGAGAAGGGGTGTTATCAGGCTCTGAGGGAAACCCGTAACAGTGAATACATTGATCATGTTTGCATTGATGTAAGGATCTTTCCCATGAAGGAAAAGGAAGCTAGCATACGTGTCTATTGCTATCTCGTCAGTTCCATATGCCGGAGCAAACCTGATCATGATATCTATGAACAAGGCAAAAGAAAGCGCAAAAGCAGCAAACGAGAGGTACCTGACATATCTGGAATCATCTCCGATATAGACTGAATATAGTATGAATATGAATGCAAGTATCAGGATTATCCAGATCAGTACGAGAGCAACAAGGTCCAAATAACCTACCAGATCCCAAGCTATGAAGGCAAAATTTATAAAAAATATGCCATAGATCAAGTACAGTAATCTTCTGACCCTCAGGCTTAAAAAAAACCCTTCTCTCGAGGGTGACTCCTTGTTCGTCAACCTAAACCTCCATTCATTGCCCAAGCATCCATCGCTTATTGGCTGCGAGCAGCATTTCCACTCTTTCCATTACTCAAATCGTGATCCTATAAACGGTATAAAAACTATTTGAAAAGACAGGTTTGAATATATACGATGCATTTAATTCGTTCGAAACCACATAACGGATGGAATACTCGGAGGAGATCTCCCTGACAAGTGAAGCATTGGTCGGCAGATTTATAAGTTCAGATGCAGCTATGCTCTCGGAAACTTCGACTTTCTGGGTCAAAAGACTTGTATTTTCACCCACCAGCACAGGGACCTTAGCGTATGCCATGATCATGAAGCCGATCTGTTGTGGAGCAGCAACAGCATAGCCACTGTCATGGGCCGCTATCCATTCTGAAAGCAGAACATTCTGTGAGAAAGTGTTCCCTGGTCCACCGCCATCAGCATAGTAGGAATGTGCCTCTGAATTGATCGGGATGGAAAGGGTGAGATACATTGCTATTATCAGAACAACTGTGACCTTTACGATCAACTGAAATCTCTTAAGACGAATCGATGATTTCTTCTTTTCATAAGACAGGATGTCTGCGAGGAGAATGGAACCTGCTATGGAGTAACCGAGAGAAGCAAAGTAGATGAATCTTGAAAACAGAACAGGATTTGATAAGAACACAATTGCAGGTATGATGGAAGCTCCCAGCAGCGCGTCAATTATTATCCTATCCTTAGACCATCCCACCATGTGAATATATACCCATGAAATAAGGAGCAGACCAAAGAATGCGAATGAGAGGATACTGAATCCATATGGCACAGCAAAAAGAGGCGATATTGATGATGAGATTATGCCTGCGTTTACAGTTACCTTAAAACTTTTTGAAAAGGAGCCACCGAACAGGAATGATATCCATGCCGCATGAATGAGATACCATGTCGATCCTATCATCCCGCCAGCAACGAGTGTCAGGATCAGGTAAAGAAATGCTTTGCTTCTATGCCCAGAGAGTGCTCTCCAAATACCAACTGCGAAGATGGAAATAATGATAAAGAGAAGTGAAAAGAAGAAGGACAGATCATGGGTGAATGCCATGACTGCAAGTATTACAATTGCAAGCAGTGAAGCCCGACCAGAATCCTCGTTATTCAGCATACGAACAACCAGAAGGAGGAGGAGAAGAATAAGCACAATACCAAGCAACTGGGCAATATCTCCCCACGTGTCAAGATAGATAAAAGCCGGGAACGTCCCATATACGAATCCACTCACAATACCTGAATTTCTTCCGCCGAGCCTTTCAGTAACCAAAGTCACAAGAAAAACTGGGATGCTTCCCAGCAGGATGTCAATGGAAGTAAGAAGCACAAGCATGTTGAATGTGCTTAGGAATGAAGTAAAAAGTGAGAGAAAATAAGGAACCACGGGTGGAAAGATATATTCCGAGCCCGGATAATGGATCAAATTGGTAAACGGGATCAGGTAATGATTTGTGCTTATCTCACTTGATAGCGCGATGTATGAGTAAGAATCACCACCATAGATATAGGGCCTGGATGAAAAAAGGACGATCAGACGAAGAATTACGGCTACAAAAAAAGCAATATAAGTAAGCCTGGAAAACTTCATCCTGTCCAGATATCATAATGATAAGATAATAAATTATGTTGCCTCCCAGATTCTTAGTGACACATAATCGAATTGATCATATCATGTACAGGGTGATGTTCTGTTCCGAATATACCGTTGAATATCTCCCAGATGCAAGTAGAATCGCTGAAAGGGACTTCATCGTATAATTTGTAATGTGATAGGCTACGCTGAAATGATCATAATAATACGAGTACGGATCTACCAGGATGTAGGTAGGAAAAGTCCCGTTGACATAAAAGTCAGGCAAGGTCCAGTTGTATCCGGCAACAAGTTCCGGCATGTTGTTCTGTATTAGTACAGATGATCCTATTGGAACCATATGCACTGCTATCATAAGGTCTGAATCGTATGGCTTTAGCTGAATGGAAGAAAGTGCATTGTAGCTGAAATCATTCCCTGTCACTATAGAAGCAATCCTTTGATTCGAGTATGATGCTGTGTATAATTCTCCGACAGGTGTGTAGAGCGAAAAAAGTGCCAGGTTGAAAAAGAGAGCGGTAACCGCTAAAACCTTCCATGTCGCCCTGACGCTTCTGCGTTTGAACCTTGAGGTAAAAATATCTTTTATTCTGGCAATACCAAGTGCGAATGCAATGAATGTAATCGGGGCTGTCAGCGCCGGATACTGGAAGTACATTGTCGATAAGTAAGGTTGATAATTATTAGCAAATGCAAGAGTGTAATATGGAATCGTCATTATCAGGGATTCTGGCGAAATGAAGGATGCAAAGAGCACTGGGAGCTGCATCTGTCCAACATACTCGGCCTTGATAAGAAAAGTGGAAGTGTAAACGGTGCTATAGGAAGCTCCGGATATTCCTGTATAATCCAATGGCAGGAACCTGCCGGAGTAAAAAATTGCCCCGAGGAATACGAACATTGCAACTGACAGGACACCAAGCGCGTATGGAATACGTTTTTTTCTGCTCGCTGACGACTTCGGATCAAGGATTATGTAAATGACGTAGAAAACAAGTATCAGAGGTGCTAAATAATCCGATATCGCGGCAAATGCCATTGCAAGCATGGAAAGTTTATTCCTCCCTGAAAGACGAAACGCGAATCCGATGAGAAAGAAGGTAGGTAACATCGCCATGAAATGGAAATCAAACCAGTTGACACCTGACAGAGGATAGTACAGTAAATAAGTGATTGCTACGATGGCAGCATACTTCTCATCGCGAATAGCGGCTCTTGCAATAAAATAGAGAGGAAAAATTCCAATGCCTATCCATATAGACTGGAATACAGGCAGCCAGGCGGGGTTGGGGAAAACATAATAGAAAGGAGCCAAAACAAGTATCATCATCTTTGAGAATGGAAATGGTCTAGGGTTTGCAGCAGTTGCGATCAGCCCACCGTGAAATACCGAATACAAGGATCCAGATGCCAGGCCCAGATCAAATACATCAGCATTGAAGGAATAGTATCTCAGAAGGACAACGTAAGCCCAAACGCTGCTATATATGATAAATGCAGGGAAGATCGCGTATTTCAGCAATGATTTCTTAATCTTTCCTTTTCCTTCGTTTTCAATTCCAAGCAAGAGTTAGGAATATCATTAGAAAAATATAAAGCTTGAGAAATTATCTTCTTTTATGGACAAAGAAGAAATCGTTGCCTACATTAATGAAGGAATTCAGGCCAGGAGCAGGATTGAACCAGATCTTGTATATGGCGTTGGATTTAAGATAGCTGAAAGAATAAAAAAAGGAGGCAAACTTGTACTTTTTGGCAACGGTGGCAGTGCGGCAGATTCACAGCACATTGCGGCTGAACTCGTGGGACGATTTGAAAAAGAGAGGAGACCTTTGCCTGCGATGGCGCTCCATACAAACACATCGTCACTGACGGCAATCGCCAACGACTACTCATATGATGCGGTTTACAGCAGGCAGGTAGAAGCGTTCTGCTTAACCGGTGATGCTGTTATTGGACTGTCAACCAGCGGGAACTCTCCAAACGTCGTGAAGGGACTTGAAGCCTCAAAAAGACTCGGTTGCATGACAGTTGCACTGACAGGGTCAAGCGGCGGAAAGTGCGGTGACTTAGCCGACTACACAATCAAGATCGCAAGTAAGAGGACTTCGATAATACAGGAGTGCCATATAGCAATCGGGCATATATTATCAAAAATAATTGAAGACTATGTTTTCCCGTAACGCTAGCTGAGCGTCCCTGTTCTTTGAAGCTGAAGAAATCGGATCATACTCTGCCGATGCGTTTCAAGGTACCAGGGCAGAACAGTGGTATCGGACATAACCTATTATCCAGTCTCAGGGCTCCGCGAAAGATCGAAAAGAGATAATTTGAATAATGATGTCGCAATAGAATGATTATGCAAGAATTTGAAGTTGTCTCCAGGGTGGATAAAGATGTCAGTAACAGGAAGGAGGTTTTACTTATGGCTATCGATTTCAAGGAGCCAACATTCATCAAGGTCAGGGCCAAGGAGGATGTCACTGATCATACAAAAGTCTACAGTGATGGCAAGAAATGCTATGTCGGCGACAAGATCATAGGGGAAGTACTCTCCGTAAAGAATGGAAGTGATGTAGCCGTTAACACGAAATACGACATAAAATACACAGGAGGATATTCACTTGACGGCAAGACCGTTTACCTCGATGAGCACTTTCCACCGGTTCTTAAAATACAGGGTAAGGAAATTGACATCAGGAAGACAATCGGTCTCCATCATGAACTACCAGAAAAATGGATGGCCGATGAAGACTATGAGTATCCATATGCCCACGAAGTTGCAACCGGTATTGAGAAGAAGTACGTGGAGTCGCTAGGCGTAACCTGGAAAGCATATTGTGACGAGGTCGACAAAAACCTGAGGCAGGTTTACAGTAGAACACTGGAAAAATCACCTCCGTCGCTTGATCTTGCACCTTATCTTTACTGCAGAGACAGGGAAGCGCTGGGCGAAATCAGAAAAAGCGAATCGTAAGCCTCCCTTAAGATGAGGTTCTTTGAAAGTTTTAGATTGCTTGAAACCACAATAGGAAGATCGCATTTGGAACCCATATCGCTGCTACGAAGGAATTGGGCATTGCCAATCAGGCTTGAAATCATTATTTGGATCACTTTCCGTTATACTCTAAAATCCGTCACTTTTTTTATCCAGCAATAACAATTTCTCATGATTTTTGATACATATTCAGTCAGATCATCCGTAATATAGAAAGCAATTTTTGTGCACAAACACAAGATTTGTGCTAAAACGCTTTTTTTGCCTATTTTTTTGCTGATATATGTTAATACACAGCACCTACTATGGAGTTGCATGATAACAATAGCAATAGTTGGTGGAGGTAGCGGAGGAGTCAGCGCGGCCAATCATATGGCATATAAGCTTAAGCGTCAGATTAAAGAGGGCAAAGTGAATTTAATCCTCATTGAAGGAAGTTCTAGGCACTACTATCAGCCTGGTTTTCTCGAGATAGTATTTGACCTAATGTCTCCGGAGAGCACTTACAGGAATGAAAGGAGGGTCCTGACAGATGGGATTACCCTGATAGAGGAGTACGCAACGAAGATAGATCTTGAGAAACAGATCATATCGACTGGTAAGCAAAATATATCTTACGACTATATTGTCATAGCAACAGGCGCTTCATATGACTACGAAGCCATCCCCGGTTTAAAGGAGGGCACACACAACTTTTATACCATGGAAGGTGCACTTGAACTTAAGAATAAGCTGAATCACTTTAACTCAGGCAAGATAGTCGTTGGCGTTGCATCTATGCCATATAAATGCACACCAGCGCCCTTGGAAGCAGTGTTCTTACTAAACGATTACTTCACGAAGAGGGGAATACGTGACAAGGTCGAGATCGAGTACATGTACCCCATGCCAATGACTTTCCCTGACAAGGGAATTTCTGACATTACACTGGATATGTTTACGAAGAAGGGCATTAAAAACAATCTGGGTTTCCAGCTGAAGTCCGTTGATGTCGCGAAGCATGAACTCGTTGATCAGACCGGCAAACGCTCGGCTTTTGATCTTGCAATAATAGTTCCGCCTCACAAAGGAAACAAATTGATCCAAAATTCAGGAATAGGGGATAAAATGGGATGGGTAACCGTGGATAATTTCACTTTGAATATAAAGGGCCATGAAAACGCATATGCAATCGGAGACTCTACGAATCTTCAGGTCTCCAAGGCAGGATCGGTAGCGGACGCAGAAGCAATAGTCGTTTCAGAGAGAATAAGCCAGTCGGTAAATGGAGAGAATCCCACATCCGTGTTCGATGGAAGTGGAGGAGCACTTATGATCACAGGAATGGGAACAGCCTCGATGATTACATCCAGTTATACACAGAGACCGGTATTTATGCCAGAAAGCTACTCATTCTACTGGATAAAGCTGATTTATAACAATGTTTATTGGAACATGACTGCAAAGCCTGTATTGAACGGGGTGATACAATGACGAACAATTCAAATGACATTCTGAATGAAAAATTCTCCGATCCTGCTGCTAGAATGCAGCTCGAATCCATTATAGGGAACCTGAGCACAGTTGCAGATTCGCTGCAATGGTTAAAAACTCTTCAGGATACTGGCATGTCTGATTCACTCAAAGGTCTGGCATATCTGCTTGCAAACCTAAGAAGTATACTTACAGAGGATATGCTGAATGGAGTTGCATCAATGCTCAATTCTATCCTCGAAGTTCTCTCAAAGATTTCTGATCCTCAGGTGGTTGAAGGGCTCGTCTCGCTCCTTGACGGCATTTCTTCCGGCAAGCTTTCTCAGGAGCCTAAGATACATGGAACATTCAGTCTACTTGGTGAACTGAAAGATCCAGAAGTTGAGGCGGGTCTTGCAGTTGCCATAAATATGTTAAAAGGTCTCGGTAAAATAGGTAAACATTGAAATCCAGACCTTTTATCCAAATTTCTATTTTTTTCAAAATTTTTAGGTTTTGCATTCCGAATGATCTTTCAATTCCCGTATCATTGAAATTTCATCGTCTTGTTCGGGAAGAACCTTAAGTATGTCAGCTAGTAGGGGAAAGCTGCTCTCGTTAATGGAATAGTAAATCCACTGGGCGCTTCTTCTTTCTTTCACCAGCCCAGCTGTCCTGAGCTTGGCCAGATGTTGCGAAACGTTGGACTGCGACAGATGACACAAGGCAGTTATTTCGCACACGCAGAGCTCTTGTTTTTTCAGCAGTGACAGAATGTGAAGGCGGTTCTTATCCCCAAGAACCTTCATAACCTCGGCAACGTATTCTGCATCCTGCCTTTTTACTGGCTGCATCATGATATTATATTACATCCTTGAATATAACATCAGTGCGGATCCCTTTATTCTTGTACTGTACTTCTTTCCATGTGTAGTCTATCTTTTTTGCATGATAGTGTTCAGATGGTTTCGAATTTAAAAGAACATCATTTACCCATTTATCCTGCATTTCTTTCAGCATGTCAAGCCTTTCGGATAGGGCTCTTCCAGATACTGACGAGAGCGAAGCCTCCATTTTTGAAATTTCATCAGGGAAAAAACCATCCTCCTCGGTTACGCTGATAGCAAGGCCAGTTGAAATTTTTTGAACAATGTACCATACACCGGGCCTATTTTCAACATCCTGGGTGCCGAACCGTATACGGCCTCCAGTCAGATATGAAGCAGCATCGCCGAGGCAGGGGCTGTTTCTGGATATGACCCTGAGATCTGTTCTATCAATTATCCCGTCTGGAAAGAGATCACTGAGAGCTACTGAAAGGGCATAGCTTCCACGATAGAGCCCGTCACATGCATGCCCATGAAATTTGACCAGGTCGTCGAATTTTATTTCTTTGTATTCCCTTGAATACCGCCCATGGCTTGATTCAGTATCAAGCACATGAAAGGTGGGAATATTTTCTCCTACCATAGTTTTATCCCCCGATTATCAATTAAAATGATATTACGGTATAGCCTTCCACAGCGTACCTTGAAAATGCGTCTCGTGCGAATTCAAGATTTATATCATGTTTGATAAAAACTTCTTCCAGATTCCAGTTCTTAACCTGGTTTGAGCACGCCCCAACTATTATACCTGCCTTTCTCAATTCTCCTATTGCGTCGACAATCTCGTTGTTATCAGCTCCAGTTTCGAGTGCCCTGACTCCACCTGTAAAGAGAAAAACCTCCACCTTTTCGATTTTATTTTCTTTCTTGGCATCATGTATTCTCTTTGCGACATGCAGGCCAGACATTACCTTCGCGCGCTGTTCAATTCCAGAATTTATCACAATTGCTATTTTACCAGTCATTGTAGATTCACAACAGTATATTAGAATATACTAATTAACATTATTGGAGTCTGTAAATACCTCATAAGTGGAGTGACCAGAGTAAGTAAATAAGCTGAAATCTTGCAAATTGGCACGGTGCAAGTCTAAGTGCACTTGCAGATAAGAAGAAGAAAACTGCACTTGTGGGCGATAGTTCAATCCGCTCCGATCTACTGGAGGGTTTAATTGCTCGACCTTTTTTAAGCCAGCCAGAAATAATCTAGGTGGCTGTTTTGCATGTATTATTATTGTATTTTGGTGACAGGTTAAAATCAAGAAGATTTGCTGGCAGTACCAGTATATGGGATGCCGAAATGTATGTATCACTTTCTCATATCTTTGTCATGAGTAGATAGCAAGTAGACATGTCGATAAAACCGGAAAATCGATGCCGGCCCTTATAATAGTTCTTACACCCTTATGACTTAGTATATCACAACAAAATGTTCTTCAAAGAAGCATGCCCAGAAAATGTATTCCGAGAACGGAATTCAAATGATGCATTACAACCTCTTTACAGTACGCTAAAAAAATTTATGAAAAATCCTCAGGTATAAGGTAATTTCTTTAATGTTGGATTCAAATAACGGCTGCATAGGTGTGAACGAAATTGAGGTCTAAAACTCAAAGCCTCTGAACGTCTACGCACCACTGAATAAATCCGAATGCTCTAATCGGGTAGCTGATAGTGACAGTTCCCCCGGACATGTGCAGAATCAGATAATGGAGTAAGTGATATTGACGCCTGATGTTAAGCGGAGAAGAAATCTCGCAAACATAATATCAGCCAGAGTTTTGTTGAGTTTCAGTTACGGATTCCTGAATGTTCTTCTTAGTTTATACCTACATCATCTTGGATATTCTCTAATTTATATCGGTCTGATCCTTGGCGGCGCAATAATCATCAGCGCATCGATGACATTCCTTCTTTCCTTGCTTGCGGACCATTATGGACGAAAATTACTATTGATAATTCTTTTCCTTTTATTCTCCTTATCATCCTTGCTGTTCCTGAGCACGAAGGATATCTTTGTTCTTATTGTTTTGAGTGGGGTTGGTGGGTTTACCGGATCAGGAGGGGGGCCAATAGGATCAGGAGGGCCATTTGGTGCTGTACAGACGGCTCTTGTAACCGAATTCTCTGAAAGAAAGGATTTTTCAAGGATCCTAGCAGTTGCTTCAGCTCTAGGTATAATGGCTGCTAGCGCGGGTTCTTTCCTTATAGATGTCGTGGAAGCGGAAAATATTGATGTATACGATCTATTCTACCTGGCAGGAATAATGGGGGCTCTTGCTTTGGTTATCTCACTTTTTTTGAGAGATAACCGAATCAGAAGCAAACATTTCCTTCCGAATCTTTCTTGGAAGAACATATTAAAATTATCACTTCCTACAATTCCGAATGGAATCGGTGGTGGTCTCATTTCACCCATATTTTCGCTCTGGTTTCATCTCAGATTCGGCATATCCTCGGGTGAGATTGGCGTAATTTTTGGCCTTTCCAATCTCTTTGTCTTATTGGTGATGCTGGTGCTGCCCAAGATTATAAGTACCAAATCAGAACTTAGGTCTATAATCTGGACAAGAGTCATTTCATCTGTTGCACTCATCGCACTTGCGTTTACGCCAATACTGATATTTGCTGCCATTTTTTATGTGTTAAGACAGGGTATGCAGATGGGAGCAGTCCCTGTGAGACAGTCTTTTGCTATGGGACTTGTCGACGAATCAGAGAGAGCTACTACTAATGGCGCAACATCCATGACCAGGACAGGTTTTTCTGCAGCTTCACCTCCTGTTGCCGGTAGTCTACTTGCCATTAACATAGCTTATCCGCCGCTAATAGGAGGAATTATAACTGTATTAGATCCATTCATGTATTATTATCTATTTCGCAAGAGTTTTCACGAGAAATCAAGAACCCCATAAATATTGAAGTTCTTACGCACGAGAATGTCAGAAAGCAGAGGTCTCTATTCATTACACAAATACCATCCTACTGCCTTAGAATAATATAGTGAGCTTCTTTAGCATTGAAAGCAATGAAATCACAACATTGTTGAGTGATAGAATGAGACACAATACGCGATACATCAAAACTCCACTAAGGCCCTTAAATACTTCAGGATTAGATGGCAATAATTATAATAGAAAATCCCGCTCAGCAATATTGCCATCTTATTCAAGACATGTTTGGGTCTGATTTATTCACTGTACTTTGCTAAAGCATAGGATTACTTGCAAAACAGCATTTACATGTTTGTGCATTCAAAATGATTGTAAACTGCTATCCCTCTTCATGTGTGGATACCGTTCATGCGAAATGGTATGGGGAGAGATGATCAGGACAGGATATACAGGAAATCTTACGACAATCGATAAGCATCCAATCACGGTAAATATCATTACAGTATTAGTAGACTTCTTGGCACAATACCTGCAATCAGGTATGAGGGAGGTATTTCCATTCTAAGAGAGGAAGATTTCGCTGCTGTACAGAAATTTCAGGCGGAGGCAGATCGAGCATAAGGATCTGCAAAGTAATTCCAAGCAATGAAAAAGTGGAGAAGCTCAAGCTAAATTTTGCTTATATATTCTTTGAACACAGCAAGGCGCGAAATTATCGTTTTTTAGATTATACATTCTGAATGTTGCATGGATCCTGCCTCGACCTTTTTGAGAAACCGATCATCTCCCGATGTTCTTCATCGTCGACGAGACTGCGCCGATGAATGCAAGCAACGAAGATATTAGCATGACCACTCTGAATCCACTAATAAAGCTGTTATAAAAGAGAGGTGTTATTGTAACTATTGATCCGGAGAACATACCGATAATGAGTGATCGTGGCATGTAAAGCGAGAGAATCAGCGTGGCTGCAACAATACTCACCATCTGACCGGTGAATCTCATAGTGCCAAGAATGCCTGACGCTATCCCTGAATCCTCTCTTCTTACAGAACCCATTACGGAATTAGTATTGGGTGCAGAGAAAAGGCCAAACCCGACACCGAGGATACCCAGGAGGATCATTATATCTGCACGCGATACGCTAACAAGAAGGAAAAGTAGCAGAAACGAGGCTCCTATTATAACCATGCCAGAAGATGCTATCAACCTTGACCCCATTCTATCCGCAAGCTTTCCGGCAACAGGCGAAAGCAAGACCATGAGAACAGGCTCTGGAAGTATTATCAAACCGCTAACGAATGGATTGACGTGCAGGATAACCTGGAGATAAATTGAGAAAACGAAAACTATGGAAAAGGTGCTTACATAGTTCAGAAATGCGGTTGCAATTGAGGCAACAAATGTCCTGTTTCGTCGGAAGACCGACGCCGGAATTATTGGGTTTTCCGACCTAATCTCATAATGCAGGAATAAAAACAGGACGAAAAGTGACAGCAACGGCAGGTAAATAAGACGCATATAGCCAAATATGTCTCCAAATGCCGCATAGGTGGTCAGCAGGATGATGAACAGTGAGAACATTGATGCCTGCCTTAAGTTTGTCCGCCCTGGAGGTCCCCTGATCTCTATTCCCCTCATGCTCGCTGCCGACATGAGAAGAGCGCATATTGCCAATGGTCCGGAAAAGAAGAAAATAGACTGCCAGTCATTAAACTCTATGAGGAGCCCACCAAGAAAAGGGGCCAAGGTCAACCCAAGATAAACAGACATTGCATTGATTCCAAGTGCAAATCCTCGTCCGCCAGAGGCGTAGACGTAACTTACGATTGCGGTTGAATTGGTGCTTAGCACCGCCGCGCCTAGACCGGCAAAAAATATCATCACAACGAGATAGAGGTAGCTGTGTATTGCCGGGGCGAGCAGTGCAGAAACAGCAAAGATAAGAAGCCCAAGACTGAAAATCTTCACACGTCCAAGGTCATCGGAAAGACGTCCAAACAGAATCATGAATGAAGCGAGAGGTATCAGGAAAATCACAGGCAAAACAGAACCCTGATAAAAGCTCAGGCGAAAGGATTCGCCTATCTTTGGAACGGCAAATGCTATTGCACTGGATAGGAACGGTGAAAGGAAAGCAGCTATTGATGTCGTCAGGAGGATAAAACGCCTATTGATAGGGCTTCCATCCATGCACTGATAGTGCTGCTGCAAAGTTAATTGTTCTTATTGGAGTCACACGCAAACCTCCAAAATTATAGAAACAGGGATGGAAACTGAAGCTCACCTATAAGGTAATTTCTTGATATCACATTATTATATGCTAATATGACGAAATATGGATGAAAAGGGAGCATGGCATGGTGTTGATCGGACCCTTCTCGAATGGTATCCGGCTATGGACTCAAACAAATGCAATGACTGTGGATTATGTGTAATTACCTGTGGGAATGATGTTTTTCGTTGGAACGCGTCAAAGCAGGAACCTTTAGTGCAAAACCCAGGGAAATGCGTCGTTGGATGCACAACCTGCGGAAAGCTTTGCCCTGAGGATGCAATCAGTTTTCCTGCGGATCCAAAACAGTATGTCAGAGGAGTTATTCTGAAATACAAGATTTTTCCAAGGGTAAAGCAGGAACTCGCCTTAAGGATTCAAAAGTTTCCCGATCACTCGGTTCACCTGGAGGTGCCCAAAAATGAGTGAAGTAATCGCCCAGAACCCATTTGCAGTATGGCATGGCAAACCCAGATCCGGTATTCACTGGGAACCAAGCATTGATGAAGATAAGTGCACCGGATGCGGGATGTGTGTTGTCACTTGTGGAGAAAAGAGAAACGTTTTCGGATATGATCTCGAGAGGAAAAAAGCGGTTGTAATGTATCCTGAAAACTGTATGGTTGGTTGCAACAATTGTACTGTGGCATGTCTCTGGGGCGCAATAACGCACCCTGATGTTTCAGAAGTGAAGGAACTGTCCAGGGAACTTCCCATGGATCAGTTAAGGAAGGAACTGGATAATAAGCTGAAAGCAAATCCTGGACTCCTTGCCTGAATTGAGTGGTATTTGATCAGCATTGATCGGGGAGTGGCAATCTCCTCAAATTTCTTTCATGCAGGAGCATATTGAAATCAGAAGGCACGCATTTAATCCTTAACTCCGTCAATTTTACATAACAGGCCATCACATCTTTTTAGAATGTTTCTGTGATTGTCAGCTGCTTCACTGGGTCTGATAATAGATATGTTCACATGAATACTTATATACATGGTGTGTATATGTATATTACATGAATAATATTCCAGACTGGGCAAAGAAATACAAAACAAAGGGCATCTATATCAGAAATGTTGGAAACAGTTATTATGCATACAGGACAAGGTCAAAGTGGGATAAGGAGAATAAAAGGACAAGGACACTTCCACCGGAATATATTGGTGTGGTTACACACAGCGGCATAATCAGGAAGGATCAGGTTACAGGCATCAGAAGCGATTATGAATACGGAAATATCGCATTACTCTATGGAATAGCAGAGAAGACCATACTGCCTGTCCTGAAAGAGATGTTTCCCTACCTGTACGGGAGGATAGTCAATTATGTTATTTTGAGAA
>Ga0078972_1003522_pt2 | contig 40658 bp, 40 predicted proteins | sample YelNatPaOPGAMG01_FD_67568 | JGI IMG/M metagenome (GOLD analysis project Ga0078972, IMG submission 67568) | Hot spring thermophilic microbial communities from Obsidian Pool, Yellowstone National Park, USA - OP-RAMG-01 (SPADES assembly) (version 2) | ecosystem: Environmental > Aquatic > Thermal...
AGGCTCGTGATAGAGCCGTTCAGGGATGATGTTGTCAGGGAGAATGGCCTCGACCTCAGGATCGGAAGGCAGATGGCGAGGCTCAAGCCCGTTGACAAGGTTCTCGACGTGCACGGTGACAACATTGCAGAGTTCTACGAGATAGAGGAGGGTGATAGCTTCCTGATAAGGCCGAGGGAACACGTCCTTTTACATACAATGGAGTACATCAAACTCCCCCTAGACCTTATGGGCTTCGTGAACCTGAGGAGCAGCTATGCAAGGATAGGCTTAACGATCCCGCCGACTATAATTGACGCGAACTTCGAGGGGCAGCTCACAATAGAGCTCGTTGGAGGGGAGTTTCCCGTAAGGCTCTATTCCGGTGACAGGTTCCTCCACGTCGTATTTGCCAAGCTCTCATCGCCGGTGGAGAAGCCGTATAAGGGCAAGTATCAGGGCCAGAGGGGTGTGAGGCTGCCATCCTTCAAGGACTAAATCCTTTTTAGCGCGATCCACGGGTCTTAACCATGGGAGCCCTTTGTGGGTTAGGGTCATCAGGCCTGACGCGGTCCTAGTCTGGAATGACCCTGAAGTGCGAAGAAGACTTAGCTGGTATCGTTCCGTCATGTTGAATGAGACACCAGCCAAGTTCATGATCGTGAGAGCGGTTAGGGCTCCGAGCAATATTCGGGATCTCGGTGAGGAGGAGCTATGGAGAATCCATGATGAGCTTCATCAGGAAGCCGAGGAGCTCTTCAAGCAGATGTATGGATCCGGCGTTGACGAGGAGAGGCTTAAGCCGGCCAGCCCATCATATCTAGATGTTAAGATAGAGCTTGCTAGGAAGATCATGAGGAGGTGTAGGTTCTGCGAGTGGAGGTGTGAGGTTGATAGGGTCTCGGGTCAGAGGGGGGTTTGCGGGCTTGGAGACGAGGCATATGTGGCATCATTCTTCCATCATCATGGCGAGGAGGCGCCCTTAATCGGGACTGAGGGGCAGGGCGGCTCGGGCACGATATTTTTTGTGTCATGCAACTTCCACTGCGTCTTCTGTCAAAACTGGGATATCTCGCATCCGAGGGGAGGACTTGAGGGCGCTGGTGTGAGAGTTGATGCGAAGAGACTGGCGCTGATAGCGAAGAACCTGAGGCTCGGGGGAGCGGCGAACATAAACTATGTAGGAGGGGATCCGACGCCCAACACCTGGATCATCATAGAATCCCTGAAATACTTGGACGTGAACGCGCCCATACTCTGGAATAGCAACATGTATCTCAGCATGGAGTCCATGAAGCTCCTCCTCGACCTCGTTGATATATGGCTCCCCGACTTCAAGTACTGGAATAATGAGTGCGCTGTGAGGCTCTCGAATGTCCGCGGGAAACTTGGCTACAGGGAGGCTGTTACGAGAAACCACCTCTTAGCAGCGAAGCATGGTGACATGATTATAAGGCATTTAGTCCTCCCAAATCACCTTGAATGTGATACTAAGCCGATCCTGAAGTGGATTGCGGAGAACATTGGGGACAGGGTTCTAGTGAATATCATGGAGCAGTATAGGCCGGAGTACCTCGTCCTGAGGAGCCCGGATAAGTACCCGGATGTTGCTAGGAGGCCGAGCTGGGGCGAGATGCAGGAGGCCTACCGCTATGCTGAGGAGCTCGGGATAGTGTTCCGCCCTGTCTCCTAGAAGCCTCTACTCCTTCTCCAGGATCACGACATCAACTTTCGCAAGCCCCTTAAATCGCTCGGCATCGGCCCTCGAGCCAACTATAGCGCCATAGTGCATCGGTATCGCTATCTTTGGCTTGAAAGTATTGACAGCTTCGGCAGCCTCCTCAGCCGTCATAACGAATGTACCGCTCACAGGGACGAGCGCTATATCCACGTTCAAATTCCTCATCTCCGGGATGAAGTCCGTGTCCCCGGCGTGATAAATCCTTACACCATCCAGCTCAATGACATATCCCACGGAGCCCTCCTCCCTCGGGTGATAGACTATTCCAGGAGCCCTGAACTTATTCACGTTATAGGCTGGGACGGCCTCGACTTTCACGCCCTTAATCTCCACACTATCGCCTGGCTTCACAAGCTTAACAACCCCCGTCTTCAGAAGCCTAAGCTTATCCCTACAATTCTCTGGTGCGATGATATACGTCTCCGGCTTAACAATCTTCTTAATGTCCTCGAGGCTCAGGTGATCGAAATGCTCATGCGTTACGAGGATTATGTCCGCCCTCCCCTTAGGCTGGATATTGAATGGATCCACGTATATGATGTTCCCGCGGTGGGATATCATGAAAGCCGCGTGGCCGAGCCAGGTAACCTCCACCTCACCATACTTGAATGGCATGACAATACATCCAGCCAAGCCTCTTAAAAGATTTCCTCCAAAAGCCGGATAAAATCCTACGGATGCGAGTAGCCTATAACGGCCATAGAAAATATAGAGAAACACCATAAATTATGAGGTTAAGATTTAAGAATGAATCTTGCCAGATCATATATTGTGGGCCTATGAGCTGGTGGTATAGCCTGCTGGATATCGGGATAGGAATATTGCAGTTGATTCTAGGTGTAGCCTTGGCGCTATTCAGCATAACCATAGCCCTTAATATCTTGGATAGGACCACGAAGACGATAAATGAGTTTGAGGAGATACGCAAGAGGAATCTTGCCGTGGCGATATACATCGCGGGAATACTGATAGCCGTTGGAAACGTTGTTGGGCAGGCGGTGACCGGCATTAGCAGAGCAGTTATACCGGGGCAGTTCAACCTAGCAGCATTAATAGCTGGCCTCATCCAGCTATTCATAGGCCTACCACTAGCAATAGTCCTAATAGTCTGGGCTCAATCAAGGGTTTACAGGTGGCTTGTAAGAGCGGCTGAGAAGCTGCCAGGAGTAACGGACATAAAGGAATTCGACATAGAGACGGAGCTAAAGAATGGAAACATAGCGACGGCGGTGATACTGTTTGGCACATTCGTCGCTATCTCGCTAGTCGCAAGCCAAGGCGTAGCCTGGCTATCAGAGCCACTAGCTTCAGCAATACTCCGTCTAATAAGCTGACACGTTTCCACCTTTTCTTTTCCAAAATTCTTTTATTCTTAGAAGTAGCAATGAAGGTGTTTTATGATGGTGCAGGTTCAGAAAGAGCTAACCCCTGCTGAGATCGCTAGGAATGTCTCAAAGTCTACAGCTAGGTTAATCGTCTATATCGTTCTCTATGTCGCGGTATCAGCGTTTGTGAAATATCTCATCGCTGATTTCCTCCCTAGGTTTGGGATGAGCTTGGGGGAGTATGAGGTTTATGTCCAGATCCTCTTGGCGCTGGCCTTCGGCTTCCTGATCGCCGGCGCTGTAGCCAGCTTCTTTTACTGGTCCACCGTCGGCAAGTATGGCCACCCGACAGCCGCCGCCATAAGAAATGTCGTCAGGTTTGTGGGCATCGGCGGGATGCTAGCGGCTATAGCTGGTGGGGTTGCTGGGGGAGCAGCTGGCGTGGCGCTCGGAGGCTTCATAGGCATGGTCATAGGCTTCGCATCCCAGCAAGTCCTAGGGCAGACCATAGCTGGCCTCTTCCTATTGATAGCGAGACCCTTCAAGATAGGAGACCCTGTGATCGTAGCCGGCGAAGAAGGTGTGGTGGAGGATGTTACAACCCTTTTCACAGTAATTGCCAAAGCTGATGGGACTAAGGTGCTGATACCAAGCAACACTATAATCGGTGGAAAGATAATTCTGAAGCCGAGGCAGCAATAACACCCCCATCTTTTTATCCCTAGGATGCATTGGGGCCTAGAAATCATAATTAGATAGTGGCTGCTGCTTGTGAGGCGGCTTTGCTAGTGGATGTCCACTGTCATCTTACTGCACGGGAGTTTGAGGGACACGTGCCCCGGGTGATTAGGGAGGCTGTTGAAGCTGGGATAGCCGTGATCATAACTTCGGGCCTAGGATACATGGATGCTTTGAGGGCACTTGAAATCTCCGACTACACGAGGGTCTACCCATCAATAGGCATAGCCCCATATGAGCTTGAGGGCTATGAGGAAGTTCTAGAGCTGATTGAGGGGGAGAGGTCGAGGATCGTCGCTGTCGGTGAGGTTGGGCTCGACTACTGGCGCGGCGACAGGGATCAGAGGAGTCTCCAGCAAGTGGTTTTTGAGGAATTTATAGATCTCGCCAAGTCCCTTGACCTGCCGATCATAGTCCACTCGAGGAGCGCCGGGAAGTATGCCCTCGAGATTCTCATGCGCAAGAGGGCTGAGCGTGTCGTGATGCATGCTTTCGACGGCAATGCTTCCTACGCGGCTAGGGCTGCTAGCAGGGGATACATGTTCAGCATACCCCCATCGATAGCTAGGAGCAGGCAAAAGCAAAAGCTCGTGGAGAAGCTCCCACTCGAGAACCTCCTCCTAGAGAGTGATGCCCCAGTCCTCGCGCCCTCAAGGGACGAGATAAATCATCCGAGAAATGTGAAAGTCTCGGCCGAGTGGATAAGCAGGATTAAGGGCGTGTCCCTTGAGGAGGTTGAGGATAAGACCACCCGAAACGCGGTCGAGCTATTCAGGCTGAGGGTATGACCACCGGATTCTGAGAAAGATCTAATTACCAGTCGTGGCATCTATTTCTCAGGTGAGCTCTTTGAGCCTGAGAGAGGTCTCGATGTTACCTTGGGTCGAGAAATATCGGCCGAAATCGCTCGATGAGATAGTGAATCAGGAGGAGGTTGTCAGCAGCCTGAAGAATATCCTCCAGACGAAGGCTGTTCCACATATGCTCTTCGCCGGCCCGCCTGGTGTTGGGAAGACCGCGACAGCCCATGCCTTCGCGAGGGACCTATTCGGCCCCAACTACATCGAGAATGGATATTTCTTGGAGATAAACGCGTCGGATGAGAGAGGAATCCAGACGATTAGGGAGAAGGTGAAGATGTTTGCGAGGCAGATACCGATGGGCGAGTATAGCTTCAAGATCCTCTTTTTGGATGAGAGCGATCAGCTCACGGATGATGCGCAGCACGCGTTTAGGAGGGTTATGGAGCAGTTCTCCGTGACATGTAGGTTCATCTTAGCCGCGAACTACAGCAACAGGATAATCGAGCCCATACAGTCTAGGTGTGCGGTCTTCAGGTTCAAGCCGCTTAGCAAGATTCACGTTATCCAGTATCTCAAGCGGATAGCGGATAATGAGGGGCTCGAGGTTGACGACCAAGCATACGAGGTCATCTATGATTTCTCTGAAGGTGATATGAGGAAGGCGATAAACATCCTACAGGCATGCGCCTCCGTCTCTAAGAGGATTGAGGAGAAGACAGTCTACGAGGTCATGGGATATGTCAGCAGGGGCGAGGTCAGGAGAATACTGGAGCTCGCCCTCTCCGGGAAGTTCACTGACGCTAGGGATGAGGTTAGAAGGCTCCTCTACGTCCAAGGGATAATGCCGAGCGACCTCGTCTCCGCAATCTATCGAGAGCTCTTTTACATCGACTTGGACGAGGATGATAAACTTGAGCTTCTGGACCTGCTCGGCGAGGTGGATTACAGAATATCTGAAGGAGCGACGCCGGAGGTCCAGCTGATGGCATTCCTCGCGAGACTCGCGGCTAAAAGGAAGAGGGCCTGAGGGTGTGGCCCTTGACGGAACTTTGGGTCGAAAAGTACAGGCCCAAGCGGGTTGCGGAGGTCGTCGGGAATAGGGAGTCTGTCGAGACGTTCGTGAAGTGGATGAAGCAGTGGGAGCTTGGTAGGCCTCCTGAGAAGAGGGCGGTTCTGCTTTATGGCCCGGCCGGAGTAGGGAAGACGAGTCTCGTCCTAGCATATGGCAGGGAGCATGGTTATGATGTGGTCGAGGTGAACGCGAGCGACTGGAGGGATGAGGCTAGGGTGAAGGCTGTCGTCGGCGAATCATCGCTCCAAGCCACGCTCGAGGGCTCAACAAAGAAGATAATACTCGTGGATGAGGTTGATGGAATCGCGGGAAAGGAGGATGCGGGAGGAATAGCGGCCCTAAGTAGGATAATAAACGAGACAAGGGTCCCGCTCGTGCTTGTTGCGAATAACCCATGGGATCCGAAGCTCGCCCCGATCAGGGAGAAGTGCCTCATGCTCGAGTTCAGGAGGCTGAAGAAAACTGAGGTGGTGAAGAGGCTTAGGGAGATCGCGGAGATGGAGGGCATCAAGGTATCCGACGCAGTTCTTGAGAAGCTGGCTGAGAGGAGTGAGGGCGATCTCAGGTCCGCGATAAACGACTTCCAGGCCATAGCAGGCGGGAGAAAGGTGGTTGATGAACGGGCTCTCGAGGCCCTAGGTTCGAGGAACAGGGTTAGGGAGATCTTCGACGCTCTCAGGATGGTTTTCAATGCGAAGTCCGTGAGGGCCGCTAGGGCGGCGCTCGAGGGGTTGGAAGTCGACTTAGACATGGTCTACACGTGGATCTTGGATAACGCGCCGGAGCAGATCCCGGATCCCGCGGACTTGGCCGAGGCTTTTGAGGCCTTAGCACGGGCGGACCTGATACTCGCTAGAGTGAATAGGAAGCAGGAGTGGAGGCTGATGCGCTACGCGATCCCGGTGATGACCGGCGGCGTCGCGCTGGCGAGGAAGCATAAGCCATCAGGATTCGTAAAGTTCACGTTCCCGCCAAGGATCAGGTTTCTCCAAGCAACGAGCGCGGAGAGGGAGCTCAGGAGATCAATAGCCCAGAAGATAGCCACAAGACTTCACCTCTCAACGGCGAAGGCGCTGAGCCAAATGCTGCCATACATATCATTCATCATGGTAAATGATGGCGGGATGGGTGAGGCGCTCGCGAGATATTTCGAGTTCACACCATCGGAGATAAGTTATCTTAAGGGAGGGAAGGCTGAGGAGGCTAAGGAGGCGGGAGCGCGTAGGAGAGCGGTCAGAAGAAAGAAGAGCTAGGCTTGCCTTCTCAATATGGACTCAAGCTCGGCTTGGAGTATCGTGGCTGGTATCCCTGGGAGCGAGATATATGACCTCCTCCCCCTAATCCCGTCACTCCTCACGTTTATCCTGATTATTCCTAGGTCGTCGAGCCTCTGGAGGTGCTCCCAGAAGCTTGTGTAGGTCCTTGGCTCGGCCGAATATTCCTCGCAAACGAGCTGATAGCTCTGATATAGGTCGGCTGCCGTAACATATGCTCGCTCGCCCAAAAGGCCTCTAGCGAGAGCTAAGAGAATTAGCCGCTCATGCTGGTCGAGAAACTCGAGATGCTCCCTCCTCACAGCCGGGTATATGCTCGCCGCGGCCTTCCTCACGTGTTCCGGCGTGATAACTCTCGAGTTCTCGGCCTCAGCATATTTCCCAGCCCTCCATAATATATCGAGGGCGTATCTGGCATCTCCTCTCTCGCCCGCCAGGTCTGCGATCAGCCGCAGGGACTCCTCTAGGAGGACACCGGGCATTAGCGCCTCCTCAGCCCTGAATTTCAGGATATCATATAGCTGCCCGCTATCATACTCGCTCAAGTGTATCACGTTTCCCAGGAGGGAGCTTCTAGTGCTCTCGTCGAGGAGGTCGAAGATCTCAGGGTTTCTAGTGACTAAGATTATCGAGACCCTCGGAAGCCCTTCCCTCTCCTCACCAATCCTGCTCAACAGGTATAGTATGTCCTCGCCCCTGCTTATCAGGAGATCAACCTCATCTAAGGCGATGATGGCGTACATGTTCTTCAGCTCCAAGTAGTTTAGGATCCTGTGAAGTAGCTCCTCGTTCGCGAATCCGCGAGTCCCAATCCTTGCCTTAAGCTGCTCAACGAGCCTCGATAGCACCATGAACGTACTCTTGCTTATCCTGCAGTTAACATAGAGGAATCTCAGGTTTACGCCGTTTTTCTTTGCCTCCTCCTCGGCCGTTGCGCCGAATAATTTAACGAGGGCGCTCTTGCCAGTCCCCACGGAGCCTGTCACAATGATCCTAGTCGAGATCATGGATGAGCCTGAGATCACGCTACTGAAGAATGTCCTCAGAAGATTGAGTTCGTTATCCCTATGCGGCAGCTTACTTGGGATATAGTCCGGGGAGAGCTTCTCCTCCGCCTTGAAGATTCTGGCCATGCTCCATTAGATCCCGCCCCGAAGCCCAATTAAAATTTAGTCTATGGCATCCTTAGCTGGGACTTAGCCTGCTGCAGCCTCACGCCTATAAGCCTCAAGTCACTTATCAGGTCATTTAGGAGGAATGTTAGGAGCACCGCCCTCTTATCATGGTGGTGCTCCGAGAGCATCTCTCGTATTCTTGAGAATGCGTTGATCGCCATCATGATCGCATCCTCGAATTCCCGGATCTCCTCCCCCACATCTATTACCTCGGCGGCCTTGAGCCTACCGCTGAAGGCTGAGAGGAACCCGGCCATCCTCTCAAGGATCTCCATCATATAGGTCCCATACTCCCTCCTGAGGCTCTCAAAGCTCAAGATCTTCAGGAAATCGGCTCCGAGGTGAGATAACCCGTCCTCAAGATTCTTCGCGAGAAGCGAGATCCTATTCGACGCAAGCGCGGCGTGGAATCTCAGATCGCCTTCCACACTCATCGAAAACCTCCTTAAGAGGCTGGCCATCTCGGAGAATAGAAACCATACGCCAACTAGGAAGTCTATGACCGCGTCTACAAAACCCTCATCACCGGAACTATGAGCCATTAAGAACACCTTGTCCATGATAATGTTTAAGCCTTTCCCCTTAGGAGTATTGGGCTGTTTACGGCTTGCCAAGTCTTAAGACTTTTAAGAGGGGCTGAGATATAGGGGAAATAGGTTTCTAGGATGAGCTTAGGGGCTCAGGGCCGGTTTATCAAGACCTTTGTTCAAGGTCTTGACGATGTTATACCCGGCTTTCCGCGTGGAGGACTTATACTGGTCTCGGGGCTGCCGGGCGCTGGTAAGACGAGCCTTGCTATGAGCTTCATATATAATGGCGCTTTGAAAGCCGGTGAGCCGGGCATCTATGTCTCGGTATACGAGAGTAGGGAGAGGTTTATCGAGAATGCTAGGTCTTTTGGGATTGATTTTGAGAAGCTTGAGGAGAGGGATCTCTTCGAGTTCATATCCCTCCCAATCTTGAAGGAAGTTGGGGTGGCTGAGTCGTTTAACATGGTTGTTGAGCGTGTTGAGGAGATGGGTGCTAGGAGGCTTGTGATAGACTCGTTCACCGCGTTAAAGGAGAGCTTCAAGACCCCGCACGAGGCTAGGATATTGCTGCAGAGTGTGCTCTACAGGGTTCTCGAGAAGCTTGAGTGCACGACCATGCTGATAAAGGAGCGTGCATCCGCTGGTGAGGATGTGGGCTTTGAGGACTATGTCGCCGACGTAGCAATTCACTTGGAATCCACACTCTTGGAGAATAGGACCATCAGGATACTAAGCTTGATCAAGCTTAGAGGGGGAGGGATCCGGCATCCGAAGCTATGTTTCACGCTCCTGGGGGGCTTTAGAGCCCTGCCGCCCACAAAGCCCCTAAGGCCGAGAGAGACTATGAGCTTCTCCCCGCCGCCGGACCCACCCGAGGCCTACACCACTGGTATCCCAGACCTAGACCGCGAGATAGGAGGATACCCGAAAGGAGCCACGGTACTGATGGAGATAGACCCGAGGCTAACCCCACGTGATTATCATTTATTATTCCTGCCAGCGGCCGCGAGCTTCATCCATAAGGGTAGACTTGTCATTGGAGTTCCATCAGGAGGAGTAACCGTCGAATACCTGATGAAGGCGGGAAAACTCTACGGGGTAGATGAGGAGAAGTTCCTCAAGTACAGCGTCCACTTCATCGAGGCCACAGCTCCCACGGGAGAGCTGCCAAACGTGATAAAGGTTGATGCAGAAGATTGTTATTCTGCATTTCGCGACGTAATGAGTAAGGGTATTGAGTTGACGAAGAAGTTTCAAGGCCCCTTTTTCGCAGGCATCGGTGTTGATAGAGTTGTCCGGTTATGTGGGATGAATACGGCGGCCAATTTCCTAGCAGCGGCGCAGGATTACGTGAGGCAGTCCGAGGGGCTCATGATCTGGCTCGCAAAGCCCATAGAGCCCGGGATAATCAAGAGACTTGCGCCAATAGCCGACATGCACATCAAGATAACCCGAAGACATGGATGCGTCATATTCTATGGCGTGAAGCCCGGGACACCGGTATACGCGCTCCAGACCGATCCAGAGTCTAGAACACCGCTCCCCGAGATAATACCAATAGTCTAAAGCTCGTGAAAGAGGGATGGTGCGGCCGCCGGGATTTGAACCCGGGACCGCTGGCTCGGGGGGCCAGCGTCCTAGACCAGGCTAGACGACGGCCGCGCAACCGGAAAGAAATCATGTATGACGCTTATTTAGGATTTTATTTGGGGGAATAGTACTTCTTAGTCTATCAACTTCCAGTGTCGTCAAGTCCTATATATCGCTCCACAGGCCATCAAAGTAGTCTGTAGCCCCATTCTTTCCACGACCCACGGTTTCATTGTATCGGCGTCTCATTCCTCCTCCCCTTACCCCCTTGCTATGAAGTAGCCAGCTAACTTTAGCCAATTTTGCGGCCATATTTTTGCTTTCGTGATCCCCTGAGAGGGCCCTGGCTAATACCCCGATAATTGTCCACTTTCACCCATCCCCCGAGAGTAAATTAAGGAGTAGAGTATACTCTGGCCTGGGCTGGACCTGATGGCTGCGGAGGAGCTCAGGCGCGCCCTCAAGGGCATAGAAATCGAGTTCGAGAACTCGCTCGAGGAAGTAGTACTGCTCAAGGATATCCAGAAGCTTATCCTGCCATCAGGGGCGCTCACGGGCCTCAAGGCAGGCTCAAGTCTTAGGGTCTACCACTGGGTCGCCGAGAAGCTCTTCGAGAAGGAGCTGGCGAAGCCTGCCGAGGACCTGCTAGACATGAAGACGATCCTGCAACTGAGGTGGAAGGAGAAGAGTAACCCGGCAGAGCTTCAGCCCCTCCCAAGATACTTCTACCTTAGGGCCAAGAGGCTCGCCTCAAGCGGCGAGCCCGAGCTAATGATGCACTTGAGGGATATCTACTCACTTAGGCTCGCGAAGATAATGAGCTTCGCCGCGAAGAGGATCCCGGCTTCAATGGTCCGAAATCTCACAGCTGAGGAGGAGGTGTTCTATAACCAGCTACTAGGGCTCGTAAACGCCTGGCACGAGTTCGTGGGGGTGGGTGGCAATGGCCGCTGAACCCCAGATAGAGGAGAGGATGCTAAGCTTCTTCAAGCAGGAGAAGTATAGATCCCTCTTAGCCACGGCAGCGGCCCAGCGGAAGCAGTCGATACCCGTTGATCACAGCGACCTGATATCATTCGACGAGGAGCTCAGCCACCTTATAGTGAACGATCCACTGAAATATCTCCCGATACTTGATAGGGCGGCGTATAAGCAGCTTCAGGTTGAGGACCCAGACTACGCGGCGACGCTAAAGGAGTTCAAGGCGAGGATCTTCAACCTCCCGGACAGGATACCGATCAGGGAGATTAGATCACATCATCTCGGCAAGCTGATAGCTATAGATGGAATAATGGTTAGAGCAAGCACTGTCCGCCCGATGCTGAAGACTGCCGTCTTCGCTTGCTCAAACTGCGGCGCGAAATACCTATCCTCCGAGGACTCCTCGGGGCCGAGGCTCAGACCCCCTGAGAGATGCGAGAGATGCAGAGGCAGGAAGTTCGAGATGATACCAGAGGAGTCGGAATACATAGATTTTCAGCTCGTGGGAATACAGGAGAAGCCCGAGGATCTTCCACCAGGCCAGATACCGAGGGTGATCGATGTGGAGCTTAAGGGCGATATCGTTGACGTGGCAAGGCCCGGTGACAGGGTAATAGTTACTGGGATACTCAGGACGATACCAGAACGCGACGCCAACACTCCAAGGAGGACCTCCAAGATGTACCTCGAGGCGGTCAGCGTAGAGACAGCGAGCAAGGAGCCCGAGACCCTGATCATAACACCAGAGGAGGAAAAGCTCTTCAGGGAGATGGCGAAGGACCCGGAGATCCACAAGAAGCTCATGGACTCAATCGCACCAAGTCTCTACGGGCTAGAGCATGTGAAGAAGGCCGTAATGCTCCTCCTCTTCGGCGGAAGGCCGAAACAGTATCCAGATGGCACGAGGATACGCGGCGACATCCACCTCCTACTCGTCGGAGATCCTGGAACAGGAAAAAGCCAACTACTCAAATATGTCGCCATGATGGCGCCAAGAGGAATCTACACTTCAGGAAGAGGATCGACTGCGGCAGGCTTATGCGTCTCAGGAGATACCCTGATCTATACAAGTGATGGAATTCTCCCAATAAGAGAGATAGTGGAGAAGAACCTTGAGAGCGGGTCACGAAAATTGGATGATGGAATTTGGATTTCAGAAAATCCGAGGATCGTTAAGTTAATTGCACCCTCAAAAGATCTGAAGAAGATCGAGATTCATAAGGCAATACAATACTATAGGCTGAAGGCGGGTAAGGTGGTTCGGATAGATACTGTTTTAGGTAAATCTATCACCCTAACCGCGGAGACGCCAATACTCTGCTCAGAGGATGGTGAAACCCTAAAATGGAAAAAAGCTTGTGAAGTGAAAATTGGAGATTATGTTGCTCTTGCCGCCAAAATCCCGGAGCTAGAGGGTGATTGGAAGAAATGTCTCTACGAGTTTATCGGGGATGACGTGTTCGTCGAAATGGATCTATGTAAGTTAAACGAATTACTTGACAGTCTCTCAAAGAAGCTTGGATCCCTGAAGGATGTGGCAAGGCTCCTAGGGATAAACGAGGATTACATTTATTATCGATGGAGGAGGGGACTAACAAGCCCCAGGCTTGGGATCTTGAAGAATATCCTCGAGAAACTCGAGATGAATTTTGAGGCTATTCTTCCATACATCAGATCTATAGCATACAGGGGTTATAGGGGGATTGAGAAGATCAAGCTACCCCCATATCCAAATGGAGACTTCATGGAGTTCCTAGGAGACATATATTCGAATGGATGCTTGATTAAGGATCCGCACAAAAAGGAGTACTATATAATCCATTATTCAACAGGCTCAATTGAAGATGCAAGAAACTATGTCAAAAGGATAAGGAGACTATTTGGGCTGGGTCCGAAAATTAAGAAAGATAAACATGAAAATTGTTACATCGTCCGACTCTCAAACAAGATTATAGCAAGAATCCTAAGAGCATTCGGAGTTCCCGTTGGAGATAAGAGGGAAGACTTGGAGATTCACCCCATGATACACATCATGCCTAAAAAGCTGATTGGGGGATTCCTCAGACAGTTATTCACAAATGATGGCGGGGTTGTAAACGGAAGATGCGTCTTCCTCTTAACATCAAGCAAGAAGCTCGCAGAACAGGTGGATATGCTCTTGCGAAGATTCGGCATAATATCATTAATCATAAGACGCGGCCCACGTGAAGGCATCACTAACGGCAAGATCATGAAGGAAGGACAGATATATGAGGTTTCAATTTACGATCCGGAATCATTAAAGATCTTCCTTAAAGAGATAGGTTTTAGTAATTCGGAGAAGCTCCGGAAGCTACTAGCACTCATTAGGCAGAGGAAAGGAACTTATAACAACTTTAAGCGGTTAAATGATGAAATCATCTTGGTTGAAGTCAAGAACGTGGACGAGGAGAAGTTAAATGAGGTTTATGACCTGACTGTAAATGATTCACACGCGTTCATAGCAAACGGGTTCATAGTTCACAATACGGCGGCGGTTGTCAGGGATAGTACGGGTGGTATGATGCTCGAGGCGGGGGCCCTCGTCTTAGCTGACATGGGTGTCGCATGTATAGATGAGATTGATAAGATGAGGCCTGAGGATAGGGTAGCGCTTCATGAGGCGATGGCCCAGCAGACGATAAGCATAGCTAAAGGTGGCATTGTTGCAACACTTAACGCTAGAACCTCGATACTCGCAGCCGCGAACCCCACACTCGGTAGATATGATCCATACAGGAGCTTCACCGACAACGTTGACCTCCCCATCACGATCCTCTCCAGGTTCGACTTGATCTTCGTCCTCAGGGATGAGCCTAATAGGGAGCTTGATGAGAGGCTCACGGACCATGTTCTGGGGCTTCAGTCAAGGAGCGTTGCCGTAACAGCGCCTCCAATCAAGCCCGAAATCCTGAGAAAATATATCGCATATGCCAAGAGGATTCAGCCGGAGCTCACACCAGCCGCCGCCAGGCTGATCAAGGAGTTCTATCTCCAGATGAGGTCCATGTATCAGCAGACATCCACCGTGACCATCACTGCGAGGCAACTCGAGTCGCTGATAAGGCTGGCTGAGGCCAGGGCGCGTGCGGCCCTAAGAGATTATGTGACCGAGGAAGATGTGCTTGACGTGATAAGCCTGATGAAGAGGAGCCTCTCTGAAGTCGGCATAGACGTTGAGACTGGTAGGCCCGACATAGACGTCATCCTCACAGGGAAACCGAAGAGCCTCCGAGACAAAATCGCCATCTTCCTTGACACCCTGAGAGAGCTTCAGGAGGAGAAGGGACATGCCGAGGATGAGGAGCTAAGGGATGCTCTTAGGGAAAAAGGGTTCACGGACGCGGAGATAAACAAGATCCTCAGCAGACTGTTATCGGAGGGTAAGATCTTCAGCCCAAGAACCGGAGTATATAGGATAACATAGAGCGCCTCCCCAGCGGGTGGATGAGGTGCTGGTCGAGGACCTGCCCGTGCCTGATTTCCTTAAGAGAAATCTCAGGGACTCCGGAGTTGTGGAGCTTTACCCGCCGCAGGTTAAGGCCCTTCAAGCAGGAGTTCTGAGTGGCGAGAACATAGTGCTCGCGACACCGACAGCATCCGGCAAGACCCTCGTCGCCCTAATGGCCGCCTCGATACACCTCGTGAAGGGCAGCAAGGTACTTTATCTCGTGCCGCTCAGGGCGCTCGCATCCGAGAAGTTCGAGGACTGTAGGAGGCTATTATGCAAGGGGACGAGCTTCAAGGCGGCGATCTCGACGGGGGACTACGACTCATCGGATCCATGGCTCGCGGATTATGACGTGATAGTCGCGACGAATGAGAAGGCGGATAGTCTCCTCAGACATAAGGCACCTTGGATAAATGATGTGAGCCTCATCGTCTTTGATGAGCTCCACCTGCTCGGCGACCCGGATAGGGGGCCAACGCTCGAGATGGTGATAACGAAGCTTAGGAGGAGGCTTCCGGAGGCCCAGCTCATAGGATTGAGCGCCACGATAAGCAACGCGGAGGAGGTGGCGGGCTGGCTCAACGCAAAGCCTGTGATCTCAGAGTGGAGGCCCGTGCCGCTGAAAGAGGGTGTGCTCCTCGGGAGAAGAATAGAGTTCTCGGATGGGAGCATATGGGAGCTGAATCAGATGTCGGATAACGTGATAGTAAATGCTGTCCTTAATATTGTGGCTGAGGGTGGGCAAGCCCTAGTCTTTGCGCTGACGAGGAGCAAGGCGGAGAGCTATGCGGCGAGGATAGCGAAGGAGCTTAGCGAAAGGATAGACCTACTTTCGCCCGATGATCGCAAGGTGCTCGAGGAATACGCTGAGAAGATCTTGGCGGCTGATAAGAGCTCATTCTCGGAGAATCTGGCACAACTCGTTGTAAGAGGCGCGGCATTCCATCATGCAGGCCTATCACATGTTCAGAGATCCCTTATCGAGGAGGCTTTCAGGGCTAGGAGACTTAAGGCTGTCGTCGCGACCCCAACGCTCGCCGCAGGCGTCAACCTGCCAGCGAGGCTCGTCCTCATAACCGAGGCTAGGAGATACCAGCCAGGGTATGGATACCAGCTAATCCCCGTGCTTGAGTACAAGCAATTTTGTGGCAGGGCTGGGAGGCCAGGCTACGACGAGGTTGGCTACTCCGCGCTAATCGCGAGAAGGAATGATGAGAAGGAGTATTTCATGAAGAGGTATGTGCAGGGCGAGCCTGAGAGGATTAGGAGCGAGCTCGCATCGGAGAAGCATCTCAGGTTCCACGTCCTCGCCCTCATCGCCTCTGAGGAGGTCACGACGATCGAGGGGCTTCTCAAATTCTTTGATGAGACATTTCTCGCTCACATCTATGGCGCTCACTTGATCGAGGAGGAGCTTACCGGGGTGCTGGGTTTCCTCGAGTCAGCCGGCTTCCTAGAGATCTATGGCCTAGAGGTTAGGGCGACACCCCTAGGCAGGAGGGTATCAGAGCTCTACATAGACCCGATGACCGCCATAAAGCTTCTTGAGGCCTTCAGGGAGGCTGGTAGAATATCGGCATTCGGCCTACTCCATTCCATCGCGTTAACACCAGATGTCCCGAGAATACCGATGAAGAGACTCTCACCAAGGCTCTTGGAGGAGGAAATTGAGCGGAGGGCTGAGGGCTTGATGATCCAGCCGCCGGACCCGGGGGACGAGGCATATGACGAATATATTGATGCATTCAGGATAGCGCTGGTCCTCGAGGCTTGGGTTGAGGAGGTTCCGGAGGCCGAGATATATGAGAGGTTTGGGGTGCAGCCGGGAGACCTCGCAATCCTGAGGGAGGCCGCGAGCTGGATAGCCTATGCAGCATCCCAGATAGCGAAGGTCGCAGGATACAGAGAGCTCGTCAAGCCATATGACGTTATGAGTGAGCGGATAAAGCATGGAGTCAAGGAAGAGCTCATACCGCTGGCAAGGCTCCGGGGCATAGGAAGGGTGAGGGCTAGGCTCCTATACCAGCATGGATACACGTCACTCGAGAAGCTTAAGGCGGCATCACCCCAAGACCTCATGCGGATACCCGGGATAGGCCCTGCAATAGCAAAGCAAATCATGGAGCAGCTCTAGGAGAATATCTCCGCTGAAACTCGATGATCGAGATCTCTTGGATCGGCTCAATGGATCCGGGCCTAAGCCTTCTAACAGCACTTATTGCCTCCTCTGCTGATAAGCCTTTTGAGGCCACGAGATATGCCGCTAGAACGGTGCCAGTTCTCCCGAGGCCGGCGGCACAGTGTATGAGCACCTTCCTCCCCTTAGATAACATGGCGAGAATCCTGTCAACGATTTCCTTCAAGGTCTCTGGATCCGGCGCCGAGTGATCCTCGATCGGGAAATGCATGTACTCAATACTAAGTTGGTCAATCCACTCGCGTGGGAGAGGGTGTTCTGTTAGCGAGATCACGGCATCAATCCCGTTAGACTTGATCCATTTAAGCTGCTGGATCGTCATGGGCCTTCCAGAGGCTGCAACCCGCTCATCAATCCAGCTGAAGTTGGAGGGCTTCTCCATGAACAAGGCTAAAAACCTCCTGTAAGCATCTCCAAGCTTAGGCATTCCTAATGCGATCTTCCTCCCGATATTTAACCCGCATGAAGGCAAACTAAAAATATACGGGGTAAAGAGGAGTTGCATGATAATCGTCGGGGGGCCGGCCTCAGCATATCTCGCCGAGAAAATCTCCGAGGCATCAGGCCTCAAGCTAATCAGGGTTGAGCATAAACTCTTCCCGGATGGTGAGAACTATATACGATTCCCGGAGAAGGTCTCAGGGGAGGATCTATTAGTGGTTCAGGGCTTTCATCCACCACAGGATAGACATATCTTCCAAGCATTCCTGATGGCTGACGCGGCATTAGATCTTGGCGCTAGATCCGTCCACCTATTATCACCATACCTCGCCTACGCGAGGCAGGATAAGCGCTTTTTGGAGGGGGAAGCTATGAGCTTGAGCACGCTGCTCAAGCTACTTAAGGCCTCTGGATACGAGCGGGTATATACCGTGAATGTTCACTCTCCTTGGGCTGTCGAGTCATCACCAGTGCCTGTCAAGGATATCCTAGCAGAGGAGGCCCTCGCCGACTATATCATGGCTATGGGGTTCAATGACGCTGTGGTGGTCTCTGTGGGGAAGAAGGGGAAGTGCATGGCAGAAAGGGTTGCAGGTTTCTTAAGAACAGACTATTTAGTCGCTCAATCGACGAGGGACAAGTTCACGGGTGAGGTCTCAGTAGTGCTTGAGGATAGCGTTAGGGGTAGAAGCGTACTCGTCGTCGATGATATAATTAGCACCGGGGGTACTATGGCCAAGCTCGTGGAAGTGTTAAGGAATATGGGCGCGCGCAGGATAATCGCGGCATGCATCCACGGCCTAATGATCGGGGATGCTGCTGAGAGGATCCTCAGGGCTGGGGCTGAGACGATAATCGCCTCCGACACCGTGCCAAGCAGCTACTCCAGATATTCGGTTGCGAGAATATTGGCTAGGGAAGTCTTGAGCAGAGCTTGAGGGAGAAATTCTTCTTCCTCTTATCAGGAGAGCATGAGTCCATCCCCGCGTCGGAGTTAAAGTCCGTTCTAAAGCTCCTCGACCCCGGGGCCGGGATCCAGGAGACAGGCTCAGGCAGGATAATCTTAGCGGAGACGTCAGAAGAGGCGGCGCGGGAGGCTGTGAGGAGGACTGCCTATACGAAGCTCTGTGGAAGGTTTGCGGGAATCTCGGAGACGAGCCCTGAAGCGATCCTCAGCCTGATAAGCGAAGAGGCCGTCAAGAGGCTCATCCCGCCAACCGCCTCAACCATGGCTGTCAGGGGAAAGAGGATCATGGGAGCCTCTATCGACAGGCTCAAGCTCGAGAGGATGATTGGCGAAAGGATTCTAGAAATGAGGCCGGGCCTCAAGGTTGATCTGAGGAAGCCCGATATCCTGATCCTCTTCATATCAAGCCCAGTTGAGACTGTTGTGGGATCACTGGTTGAGATAAAGCCTAAGCGCTTCTTCCATGAGAGGCTTGCCGGCAGGAGGCCCTTTTCACTGCCATCAGCGATGCAGCCCGACTTATCGAGGGCGATGATAAACCTCGCGGGCATAGGGTCGGGCGGCCTCATCCTTGACCCATTCGCCGGCACTGGAGGGATAATGATCGAGGGAATCCTACTCGGATACAGGGTTTATGGCATAGAGCTTAAGAGATGGATAGCCGGGGGCGCGCTTAGAAACCTCAAACACTACGCACTGGGAGAGGAGAATATTATCGTAGGCGACGCAAGGAAGCCTATGTTTAGAGACAAGGCCTTCAATGCCATTGTCACGGACCCGCCATATGGGAGGTCTACAACGATTCCAGATAAATCCATCATAGCGCTTCTCGACAACTTCCTCGAGGGATGCTTAGGCCTACTGAAGGATAGTGGCAGGATAGTGATGGCGGTCCCCGCGGAGCTCAGCCTCGAAGAATTAATCGAGAAGCATGGGCTTAGATTAAAGGAGTCTCATATTGTGCACGTTCACGGGAGCCTTGTCAGGAAGGTGGTGGTGCTGGAGAGATGACGGTGATGAGAGTAACGTTCCTGGGCACGGGCGGTGGGATTCCCAGCATAAGCCGCTCCCTTCCATCCGTGGCCGTGACATTCTCGGGGGAGCTAATCCTCTTTGACTGCGGCGAGGGCACGCAGAGGCAAATGATGAAGGCTGGGACCGGCTTTAGGCAGAAGCTGACAATCCTGCTAACACATCTACATGGCGACCACGTATTCGGCCTGCCGGGCCTCATTTATACGCTCTCAATGCTTGATAGAAGGCACCCCCTCAGGGTCATAGGCCCAAGAGGCACAAAGGACTTCGTGAATGCGCTGCTCTCCATAAGATTCGGCAGGTTGAGCTATGATATTGATGTAAAGGAGATCGATGGTGGGATAGCATACGAGTCGAGGGATTTCGTGGTAGAGGCCACGGATGCGTCTCACACAGTAAAGTCGCTCGCATACAGGCTTAGGGAAAGGAATAGGCCTGGTAAGATGAAGGTCGAGTTGCTGGAGAGATTAGGAGTGCCAAGAGGCCCTTTATGGGGAAGGCTTCAGCGCGGCGAGCCCATAGAGTTCTCGGGCAGGATAATAAGGCCCGAGGAGGTTCTCGGGCCTCCGAGGCGCGGTAGAATTATAGTCTACACGGGCGATACAAGGCCGTCTGACGAGATTGCTGAGTTTTCGAGGGGCGCGGACATACTGATACATGATGCAACCTTTGACTCCAAGTTTGAGGAAGATGCTGTGAGAGAGGGCCACTCGACGGCGAGACAGGCCGCGGAGATCGCGCTTAAGGCGGGTGTTAAGAGGCTCTACCTATTCCATATAAGCCCGAGATATGAAGGTGATGAAGAAAAGCTCTTGATGGAAGCGAAGCAGGTGTTCCCAAACACGTATATCGCTGAAGACCTGTTGAGCATTGAGGTCCCGCTTCCCGACTAAAACTTACTCGGTCAGCCAGTTTATCACCTCCTCGAGGTCCGGTGCCCTAATAATAACCCTTATCGGCGGGAGCGGGGACTCGACGAAAGGCTCCGTGAACGATGCCTTCCCGGCATAAGCCGCCTGCTTATTCAGGTAAAAGACAAGAACGTCATCGCGTATCGAAGATTTTAGAATGCTTCTAGCCGCCGCCCTGATCCTTCTCTCCCTAAGAAGCCTCTTTAAGTTCTCTAGGGCTTCATATCCTTCGGCAGAGCCTTCAACCCTAGCGGAGGAATCAATCCACCTTACCTCGAAGCTTATCGAGGGGAAGATGTTCTTAACAGCCCTCAAGACCTTCTCAGGATCCTCGGTTGGATAAACATCGGCGTCAACCGTCACCAATACCCTGCCCTCCACGACGATATCCCTCCAAAGCTACTCGATGAATAAGCCAGTCCTCCTCCTAATGAGACTCACATCTCTCGGTATCAGAATCGCGATCTCCGCAGTATTATGCACCATTGCCCTCCTTAAATGACCACCATAAACATTGAGATTCTCATCCGCTAGTGCGACATGGATATGTGGCTGGAGGCTTCCATCGTCCCCTCGAGCAATGTTCCCCTCTACTGAGATTATCTCCATGGGACTTGGAAGAGCTCTCTCAATATACTCCCCTTTGTAGTAAGCAAGGATGGTATTCCTCATCATGCCGGCGCAGCTCAGGACGACCCCGGAGCTGGAGCCCGTGCTCTCGAGAGCCCTACAGATCTCTCCCAAGAAATCCTCACCATCATCCAGCTTAATAAAGAGGATGTTGCCATCAAGCTTGCATCGCATGAATCTCGGAATAAGGCCTAAAGTCTTAAACATTTCCCGAGGGCTGGTTTCACTAAGGGATAACATGAGGGTCTTGGTAATCTTCTACTCGCGGACCGGGAACACTAGGCGCGTGGCCGAAGCGATCGCTGAGAGGTTGAAAGCGGATATCGAGGAGATCAGGGACGTGAAGAGTAGATCCGGTGTTCTTGGCTTCCTCAGATCAGGCTATGAGGCGCTGGCTGGGAAGCTCCCAAAGATCCAGCAGGTATCTAGAAGCCCGGATGAATATGACCTAGTATTGATTGGTTCACCGGTATGGGTTGGCAGGCTGTCATCACCCATGAGAGCCTATTTAGCCATATATGGCCGCTCGATAAAGCAGACAGCATTCTTCTGCACATGCAAGAGCGACGAGGGAAGAGTATTCAAGGAGATGGAAGCACTCTCTAAAAACCGATAGCAACGCTATGCATCCGAGAAAAGGAAGTCAAGTCGGGAGAATACATTAAAAAGATCGAAGAATTCGTAAAAGCGCTGACGTGAGAAGGCTCGACGGAAAACGCGAGAGAAGATCGCGGGGGGTGTTTAGGCGAAATGAACCGAATTATAGATTTGGGTCAGCGCTCATGACCCATATGCATTGTTTGGGTCATGGCCTTTATATAGGGCCGAAGCCCGCCACGCCTTCCTACATAACTGAGATATTAGCCTTAAAGAACATATAATTTGAAGTATCATTAAATTGACGGCTTATTCTCCTTTAGTAGAACGATCATTATGTTTCCATCCAGATTCTCACTAGATATTTCCCATCTGGCGTGGGATTGGGCGTCTTAAAGCTAATCTTGATGTAGATGTTTCCGCTTTCACCAGCTTTGCAATCGAAGGGAACATAATTAGAGCTTTTAAATAAGACGCCATTCGTTGTGGAAGAAGCAGACATACTTTGCATTCCACGAGACCAGCTACAAAAAGGATCTGTGGCATATTTTGCAGAAACATCTGATGTTGTTGGTGTGAAGTCTGTTGCTGTTACTTCTACTACTAAGAATCCATTGCTAAAACCTGTTTTCACGTCTAGTTTTATCGTGAGCTCTAGGTCGCTGCCTGCAGATATTTCTGTTGGCGGGCTTGATACGAGGGTTAATGTTGCAAACTGTGTTGTTGTGGTTGTTTGGATTACTCTAACTTGGATTGGGCCGAGAACATTCGTGACTATAGCGGCATACACGAATAATAATAGGGCTATTGCAAACAATATCACCGTAACAAGCCTTAGAACATTCCACCCACTCCTGAACGAGGTCTTAGATGTTCTAAATCTATAGCCGCAGTCAAAACATTCCCATTCTCCCTCAAAACCAACAACATTCCCGCTACCACATCTAGGACACTTAGCCACGTTTAGACGCTACCAAACCCGCATATAAATTTTTGAAAACAGGTCTAAAGAATCATGAGCCACGAATCTTGTTTATTCTAGGCCAACTTCGTTTGGCTCAAGAATGTGAAGGAGGCCAGGTCTTATAGTTTGAATCGCCTTGTCAATCAGTATTGCCTAAGCTGGCAAGTTCGTGTTTGTTAAAAATTTAAATCCCCCTCTAGATGTGAATATTTATAGGATAATGAGGGCTAATCTCGTGGCAGTAGTTTCGTTGGTTATAGCGATTTTAACGGTTGCGGGTATAGGGGCTTTATCAACATTCTTTCAGACTACTACTGTAACCGTGACTGAGACCTCGAGAACCACTGTTACTGAGAAGGAATTCATACCTTTCACGCTTACGGTCTATAGCGTTTCAACCGTGACTGAAACTAGGGCTACTACAATCTTTAACCCAACCACCATTACTCATACAATTACCTCCACAGAAACCCTGCCTGAAAAAGTCACGACCACCATTACTAGTACGGATACGATTTATAGGACTGTTACCAGCCCGACTACTCTCACCCAGACAGTTACAAAGACTATGACTACGACTACTTTTGTCCCCACAACAGTGACAAGTATAAGTCCTACAACGATAACCTCCACAGCCACATACTTCGTAACAACTACAGAGACTCAGCCAACAACATATACACTTACTAGAACCACAACACAGACGATTACAAGCCCAACAACAATCACGCAAACCGTTATAACAACTTCACCTGTGACGGTAACTCAAACAATAGTGTCAAGTGTAACGCAGACAATTACGACGACCATTACGACTCCAACAACAGTTACACAAACAGTTACAATAACCTCGCCCACAACAATAACTCAAACCATAATATCGAATGTGACGCAAACAGTTTTTCAGACAATCACCGTCACGGTGTTTACCTACACAACAGAAACTGGTGAACAAGTAGTTGCATCTGTTAGTAATGTAAATATTCCAGCATATTATTATGCGTCATTTAATGTATGGGTTGATGCTGGAAAGACTGTTAAATTATCTTGGAAGGCTGACAACAACCTATACGTCTACATAATGACTGAAAGCCAGTTTAAGTCGGGTTGGATTCTACTCCCCTCATACTATGAAGCATACAAATATGGAAGGGAAGGAACGATCTCAGCCTATAGCTGCTGCGGAGACAAATACTACATGGTCTTCATAAACCTAAATCTCGCAACCGTAAAACTATACGAGGCGAAAGTAACAGTCGCATAATAAACACAATTTGCCCTACCCCTTTAACCAAGAATAGACCGGCTCCTATCGAAGTTTTTATCCTAATGATTGATAAGCCTCCTTAACTAGCGCCTCAAGGAAAAAGAAGTTCCTAAGTGTGTCAGCTGATATGAGTTTATATAAAGTCAGCTTATCCTCGATACTAAGCTTCGCGAGCTGGGCAAACCGATCCCTAATATAGTTCACCATCTCATTTAATCCTTCATCTAAGCTCTCCCCCTGAATCGCTAAGAAGAATAGCTCGTTTATCTTCGTGGATAAAATTATCTTTTCAACCGCGAAAATTAAGTCGAGCCTCGGCCTTATGCGCCCCTCAAATGAGCGAGCCTTGAGCTTCTCGAGTAGCAAAGTTAAACTCTTGATATGTTGTTCAAGCCAATCTCGGGTTAGCGTGATCTCAGCCACCTTTTTGGAAAGCTTGTAGATGGGTCGCTTTCCCGGAGTTTTCTCATTTTTCTCGATAAAGCCTAGCTGGATAAGCGCGTCGAGCTCCCTATCGAATGTGGCCCTCCCCATCAGCTTAAGCTGACGGGCCACGCTGGAAAGCCGCGTCGCCCTATATAGCTGCTCATAACCAGCCTCGCCACCCAAGGCCATTAGAACAGTGATTAGCTCGATTTGACGAGGGGTTAGAGGTTTGCTTCCATTCTGAACCATTTTAGTTCAAAGAGGAATGTATATAAGCAGTATATAAGTTTAATATTGTCGAGATGAGTCAAAGGATTGCAATTAGGAAAGTCTTCCGACTGGGTAGAAGTCAAGTCGTATGCCTTCCCAAGGCCTTCGTAAATGCAGGCGAATACCTGCTTCTCGAGAGAAAAAATGATTCCATCATTCTGCGGAAGCTAGAGGTGAACAAGAATGAGATATGGTAAGGCCAGTATCTCGGGCCGTGAAGTCAGCTGCGACATCTGCGGCCGCATTGTTCCACGCGAGCAGGTTATCAGCGTTTACTTCGGGCCGTATGGCGAGAAAGTTGATTTTTGCAGGAAGTGTTTAAGATGACCCGCGAGTATTTAATTGGGCTAATTTTGCGGGGTCCGAGCGGCGAATCGGAAAACATTATTCACTCACTTGAAAAAAGTCCGCAGATTAGGCTAGTCTATGTAAAGCGAAGTGAGCCGGCCGCCTTCCTACTTCTAATCAAAACGCGAAGGGTGGGGGAACAAAACCATGGGCATATATGAAGAGGCTTGGAAATATTTCAGGCTTGGAGTCCCAATCGTGCCGGTCAAGCTCTTTATGGAGAATGGTAAATGGGTGAAGAAGCCGCTTGTCTCATGGGGTAAATGGGTCGATGAAAAGCAGACTGAGGAGGAGTTCAAGCAGCTCCCATTTGATAATGCTAATGGTTTTGCGATAGTATGTGGTCATGAGACCCCGCAGGGCCATATTTGCGCGGTCGACATCGATATGCCTTGGCGAGAGGCCATAAATAAGCTGAGGTCGTGGCCCGGCTTCGTGATCACGAGGCTTGAGAAAACCATAAGCGGCCGCCTCCATCTTATCTATTACTCGCGCGCCCCGGTTCCAAGCTTCAGGCGAGAGGGGCTCTCGCTGGAGCTCAAGGGCCGTGGCAGCCTCTGCATCATGGCCCCAAGCCACGGCTATGAGCGGGTAAATGATAACCCGCCCGCAGTCTTGGAGGACGCTTACTCGTATTTCCTAGAATTATGCCGGGCGTTCGGCCATGACGTTGAGCCGCGATTTGATGCGGCTGAGGATAATGCGAAGCTCGAGAAGTGGCTTGAAATGATCATATCATCCAAGAAGATCGAGATCACGGGGCGCGGGCCAAATTATTATTACGCGAGATGCCCGTTTCATCCACCTGATCGGAATCCAAGCTTCGCAATCCACCGTAGGAAATATTACGCCGTGGATTACCATGATGGTTGTGTCTTCAGCCTAAAGGAGCTCGCAAGAGAGCTTGGCATAAGGCTAGAGGATGAGCATCGCGAGGAGCATCAGGAAAAGAAGTCTAAGCGATGTCTCCTCGGCGGGGAGATTCTGGGAGGCTGCTATCTCGTGGAGGTCGTTGAGGCCGATGGCGCGCCTAAATTGCTTGTCTATGATCTTGAGGCCGGCGGGCTAGGCATCCATGAGGCTTTCGAGCATGATGGCGTGGCCTATCAGCCGTATCCCGATCTGCCGTTCAAGCTCCCGGGCGCGCCCGAGAGGATCGACGTGGATCCAACACTATGGCGCGACACACTGGAATTCATCAGGGAATATTATGATAACCCGAGGGGCGAGGAGGTTTATCACGTGATGACCGCAGGAGTGGCATGGAGCTATTTTTACCGCGATGTTAAGGCATCGACGCCCTTCCTCTTGTTCTTGGGGCCGTGGCGGAGCGGCAAGACGCGGGCCCTCGAGGTCATGGCCGCATTATGCCATCGGGCCATGGCCATTGTTGATCCGAGTGAGGCATCGGTCTTCCGATTGATCGAGGAGCTCCGGCCCACACTAATCATCGACGAGGCCCAGATCATGGATAAGAATGTTCGCGCGATCATGGCCGCGGCCTATCGTTATGGTATGAAGGTGCCGAGAGTGATCGACCCCGAGGAGGAGGGGCTGGATGGCATTCGATGGTATGATGTGTTCAGCTTTATAATTTATGCATCGCGCGAGGAACCGCCCAATGACATCTTCTCGAGATCCATCACAATCCATTGCGAGAAGAATACTAGGCCGACGCGGAAATTGATCGACGAGGAGCGCGCCAAACAGCTTAGAACAAGGTGGCTAGCCCAGAGGATCAGGCTCCATGGCCGGCTCAAGATAACCTTCGACGAGTTCGCATCGGAGGATGGCCGGCTCCAAGAGCTCTTTAGCCCATTATTGGTAATGGCCCAGACATTCGGCGATGAGGAGGCGGCTCAGGCGATCATAAGATATGGGCGGCTCGTTGAGCAGGAGATTCATAGCATGGAGGCCACGTCCGATGATGCGCTAATACTTGAGGCCATGTTAGCGTCCATAAACTCGGGGCAAAATGATGCACCAGAATACGTGACAGTAAGAGAGATTGTTGAGCGGCTTAACGACGGGCTTGGAAGGGAGGCATATACCCCGGCCTATGTCGGTAGGCGATTATCGGCGTTAGGGTTTCGGCGTAAGAGGATCCATGGGGGCCATGTTGCCTATATAGTAGATATGAATTTACTACAGCGGCTGGCGCCCCGCTATAACGTGGCCATGGACATGGTCTTGGCCTAGGGGGTGAAGGATGTGGCCTTCACCACTTCGCCAATTACCTTCACCTCCTTCACCCTAGCCTCATTTTGGCTTAGAAAGCCGGAATTCCGGGGATTTCGGGTGAAGGTAATACCTTCACCCTTCAAGCATATACTCCTTCATCGGATACAGAAGGCGAGATGTGGAAGATGTGGAAGAAGATCGGGAGAAAAAAGGGAAAAGTTTATAAGGTAGAAAAATAGGGGGTATTTAAGGCTTACTTGACCCAGTAGCCGATGAGCTCTTCGCCGTTCCATAGCAGCCAATAAAAGACGCTACATTGTTTTTCTCCTGCACGATCGCGATTTTATCATCTTCGTATATCCGGCGCCGCCGCTCGATCTTTCTCTTCTCGATCAGCTGCCTCTGGGCTAGGTTTACCTTGTGAAGGGACACATCTAAAAGGAGAAGCCTCCTCGCCAGACGCGCGAATTCTATCGGGTCATCGCACCCGCGCGCCAGCTCGCTCAAAATTTTAATCCGATGAGATAGGTTCATGGCCTCATCCTCCTGGTTGCCGAATTTTTCGCTTGAATCTCGCGCATGATCCGCTTTATTCGCTCCTTCTCGGCCTCGATGTCAAGGTTCTCAAGGGCCTTGCGGATCAACTCGGCTCTCCGTCGCTCGCGCTCCTCCAGCCGGTCTAGGCCCTTCATGAGGGCTGCCGCATAAGCCTGCTCCATCTTCCGGATATGGGTCTCGAGGATCGCGCTCACCTCACACACCTCGCATAATAAAGGAAATTAAAGGCATTTAAAGTTTTCTAAAGGAGGCGCGAAAGCCTTATATCCCGTGGCCCTTCATTTTTAAAGGAATATGAAGGTGAGGAAGGCCTCGCGGGAGGAGAAGGACACGGTTCTACTTAACGCTGAGATACCGAGGGAGCTAAAAGAACGGCTCGATAAGTATGTTGAGAAGGAGGGCCTGAAGATCCGGGCGGTCGTGATCAAGGCCCTCGATGAGTTTTTGCGCTCGAAGGGATATTGAGGCCACGACTTAGGGCGAGGATCGCGCTCGGATCAAGCCCCGGATGAAGTTCTCGATGTTCTCATCATCGCTTAGGAGCCGCGCCAATTGTTCGCTTAATAGCTCCTCCTTGCTTTTCCCAAGCTTACGCGCATAAGCCTCCAGAAATGGGCCATTAACCTCCTCGAGATAGCTTTTCAGAAGCTCTGGATGTTGTCGTAAGAACGTCTTGGCATTTTCAGGATCTCGTATTATCGTGGCCTCCACAATGACCCGCGCATACTCGTTCATGATTCTTTTCAGCTCCTCGATCTCCTTCCGCAGCTCGTGGCTTATTTCAATGGTGGAGGCCGCATATCTCTCATCCAGGATGAGGCCGCATTTCGAGCAGGTTACCGCGTTGGGCTCGTTCAATGCTTGGCATCGCGGGCATATCCGGGGCTTAAGGGCCGGCTCCCTCTTCTCCTGAGGTATCCCGTAAAACTCGAATAGTGATGAGTCTAGGTCAAGCCCGGCCAATCTCACATAATGCTCGGCCATCCTTGATCCGGCAGTCCAGCCCGCGAACGCCTTGAGCTGATGCTCGCGAAGTATGTTAGCCAATTCGGTTAGGCGACTATGTCGAAAGACATACGCATACATTCTTCTACGTATTCCGGCCCGCTTCGCGATCCTCTTGAGCAGCATTGTTAGGCCGGCCTCGGTTAGATCATCCCCGCCCCGACCCGTCTTAAGCTTGGGAAATAACTTTGCCTCGGGGTTATCCTTCTCAGGATGCGAGTTCAGCCATCTCTCGAGATATGGGATGCTGAAGACTATCGGGATCCTGCGCATACCGGTCTTGCCATTCACATATATCTCGCCATGAGTCCGGTTTAGCTTGACATCCTTGACCCGGAGATTTAGGATCTCGCCGGGCCGAGCGCCGGTATCATAGAGCAGGGCTATGAGCGCCTTATCGCGAAGCTTCTCGGCATGATCTATCAACTTCAGGATCTCATCGCGCGTTAGGAGGTCATTCGGGCTTTTTACGGGCAGCTCACGCTTCCTCACGACCGTTGGAATATTCTGCACGATTTTGGGGTATGGGCCATGTTTCCAGTTTCCCGTGAATAGCCATCTGTAAAATGACTTGATTCTAGTCCCATATGTGGCCCTCGTCCTGGGATTCCTACACCTGGCTAGGAAGCTAAATAAATCCTGCTCCTTGGCCTTCCTGAAGTCTCGGCCCTCGAGATGGCGGTCAAGCGCGGTCAGAGTCTTAGCCATGGCCCTTTGATATGCCTCCGAGTAACCTTGACCCTCTAGAAAACTTAGAAAATTTAGTATCGCCTGCTTGTTTTCGAGGCCTAGCGCCTTTTGCATCACGAATGCGATGGTCTCTCCCTGCATCGGCTTCAAGGATTATGCGGCTGACGGAGTATATAAAGACCGTGATCCAAATCATGAGTGTGGGTCAGCGCTCAAGATCCCAATCATCGCGCTCAGCCTGGTCAGACTCATCATTCCCATGATGAGCTTGCCTGCCGGGGCTTTTATTCCTTTTCCTCTCTGGAAATCCTCATGAATAGTGTTTCTTCGGCTATAGAAGCATTTATGAGTATAATTGTGGGGAGAGAGTTAAGAAGTCATCATGCTATTATCATTTAATGGGCAGTGATGAGGCCGCGAACCTTTTGACGCGGGATGATCTAGCTTGGCTAGCCTGAGCCCCCTCCAAACCCAGACTACAATATTTAAGCTCTTGGGTCTAATAATATGCTTGGCTTCCCGGGGTGGGGATGATGCTTCGCGAGGTCTCTGCCGGTGCCACAGTCTTTTACCTCGGGTCCCAGATCGAGTATCTGCTCCTGCACTATGCTGCTGGCCACTGGGATTTTCCCAAGGGTGCAATCGAGCCGGGCGAGTCCGAGCTTGATACTGTTAGGAGGGAGGTTTGGGAGGAGACTGGGATAAGGGAGATCGAGATCATACCGGGTTTTAGGAAGGTTATACAATACTGGTATAGGAAGTCGGGCCAGCTCGTGCAGAAGACCGTAATATTCTATCTGGCAAGATCCTTCACGAAGAACGTGACATTATCCTATGAGCATGCGAGTATAGACTTGAGGTGGTTGTCGGGAACGTGACTGTTGGCGAGAGGGCTGTAAGGATCCCAGATGATCGGCTCGTTGATGTTGAGGCCAGAGTTGGCGAGATTGAGCTCAGGTTCCTAAACTTGGATGGCGAGCCTGTCAAGGGCCTTAGGGTTGAGCTGCGCGCCGGCGGCTACGCCCACTCAACCGAGTCCGATGATAAGGGCATGGTTAGGATTGCGCGGATCCCATATAGCGATCTGAAAGGTGTCGGAGCCTACTCCCTAGTCATAAATATGGGTAAGCTAGTGATCTATGAGGGCTCTCTCGAGGTCTCTGAGCCAAGGGTTTCCAAGAACATGACACTGCCTCTCGCAAGCATGAGGCTCACGGTCGTGAATCTCGAGGGTGAGCCCGTTCCCAAAATCACTGTCAAGCTATCTTCTGGAGGATATTCCACAGAGGGAAGATCTGATAGCGGCACCCTAGCCTTCAAGAACCTGCCATTATCCAAGGTTAGCGGCGTCGGCATCTACAAGATTAATGTCTCGATGAGGGTTGGGCGCGGCGACATGCCGATATACTATGAGGAGAGGAGTATAGACAGGAGCGCGAACATCTCTCTGATAGCTGATCTCGCGAGGCTCAGGGTGAGGGTCATTGATGAGGATGGTGAGCCTGTTAAGGGTGTGGTTGTGAGCCTGAGTAATCGGCTTATGGCCAACTTCACCTCGAGCCAGACTGACAAGAATGGTGAGGTCGTCTTTGAGAATGTGCCGCTTAGCAGGGGCATGGTCAGCGCCGGGGCATACGTGATCCAAGCGATAAGAGCTGGCAGGATTATAGGGGAGCTGAGGACGGAATTCGAGAAGCCAGGAACAATTCTAGACGTGGTTGTCATGAGGGGTGAGCAGAGGCTCAAGCTCCTAGATTATCATGGCAGGCCCCTCGCCGGGTACTTAGTAAGACTCGTGGACGAGATTGGCGGGGAAAGCCTCAATGCCTCGACGAATGATCTTGGTGAGGCTGTCTTCAAGATCTTCCACGGCCCATACATAATGGAGGTATATAGTAATGGGAGACGCATACGATCATCATCCATTCAGCTGGCCGGCGGATTCTTGGAGATCAAGCTCAATGAAGTGAACTTTCCTCTAAGCATAAAAGTTGTTGATGTCATGGGGAGACCTATCAGCTCGGGCCATATAGAGGTGAGCGCCGAGGGCAGAACCCTGATCAGTAAGGAGCTAAGCGGTGAGCCTGTTAATCTTGACCTGCCATATCCTCTTGAGCTACGATGCGACATCTACTCAGATGATGGGAGGCTCCTGCATAGGGAGCTTCTCCACGTATATGGGCCTCGGGAGCTGGTCGTGGAGCTGAGGGGATACATCTTCCTAGGCGGCATCATGGAGCTCGAGGCTGTCGCCGCGGCGGTAGTGCTCGCCATAGTAGCGGCATGCGCCCTCAAAAAGGCTAATAACATGGAGATTCCGCGAAATTATGAGATTAATTTGACTCAGAGCGGGCGGATGGTGGGGGATAAGCCCGACTGGACCCTGAGCAGGAATCCAACGGAGGTCTGCAATCCGCTTTGCAGGTACTTTAGGTGTGGGAGGAAGGACTTGGACTTTAAGAGGAATCCGCCATGGTGTGGCTGGGTTAACTCTCCCTGTGTCGGCTATAGGTGCAATTACGCCCTCTGTATCCAGAAGAAGCTTCTTCCGGATGGTAGATGCGCCCTCTTCGTCAAGAGGAAGACGGAGGAGGAAGAGAAACCGGAGATGCTGGAGTCCGGGCTTAGGATCGGCGCCGCTGATAGAGTTAGGAAAAAGTTGGATAAGTTCGGGATCTAGGCTTTGGCCACAATGTAGCCGGAGATCACGATAAGCGCTCCGCCTAGGATGTCAATCGGCCCTAGGAGCTGCTCTAGGAAGACTGCACCCATTATCGCCGCGCTTAGGGGCTCTAGGTAAGTTAGGACAACTGCCTTATGCGCCTCCACCATCGCGAGGCCATAGAGGTATAGTGTCACAGCTGAGCAAGTGTTCATGCCGGAGAGTATTAACAAGAGGATCCATTCCGATGTTGAGAGGCTCGGTGCCATGGGCCGGGATATGACCGCTAAGAAGATCGCCGCGAACACATATGAGTAGAACGCCATGGTGAGGCTTGACTGCCCCTCCCTAAGCTTCTTCGATACGATTATGAAGCCGGCGTAGCTCAGACCTGCAAGAAGCCCGTAGATTATCCCCAAAATGTCTCCGGAGACGCCTCGAATCAGCTCCTCATGGGAGATCAAACATATGCCGAGGATCGACATTAACAGGGCCACGACTGATGTTTCCCTAATCCTTTCCTTCAGTATTACAGGAGATAATATTGCTGTGAAGACCGGGCCAAGGTAATTTAGGAGGACTGCCTCAGCTATCGGAATGAGTTTCATTGAGGCGAAGAGGAACGCCCAGCCAAGGGATAGGAGGAGGCCGTTTAGGATTAGGGGCTTCCAGCAGGACGTGATGCGCGCGAGATCATTCACCCTGAAGATCACCATGAAGGGGAGGAGGATTAGCGAGGCGAGGAAGACCCTGAAGAAGGCGATCGTGAATGCATCGAGGCTGATCATATTCACGATCACGCCATTTAATCCCCAGAGGACCGCTGCCGACGATATTGAGAGTATCCCGAGAGGCCGTGTGCTCTTCCTCATCCCCAGCGTCAAGAAGATCCTCTGGGAGAAGTTAAAATATAGTTGCTCGGGGGCTGGATAGGTGAAGCTGATACTCATGTCGAGTGAACTTGAGAAGCACTGGGATCCAAAGCTTGAGGAGGAGCTCCTAGAGCTTTGGAGAAGGGAGGGGATTTACAGGTTTAATCCTAGGAGTAGGAGGCCCCTCTTCCTCATTGATACTCCTCCACCATATCCGTCTGGAAGACCTTGGCATATTGGGGCCGCCGCTCACTACTCTCAGATAGATATGATTGCTAGAACTGCCAGGATGATGGGCTATGAGGTCTACTTCCCAATAGGAATTGATAGGAATGGGCTGCCGGTCGAGATCTACACTGAAAGGGTGAAAGGCGTCTCGATAAGGGATGTGCCAAGAGAGAAGTTCCTCGAGCTCTGCAGGGAGACCCTAGATCAGCTCGAGGCTGAGATGATAGCGCTGATGAGGCGTATGGGGCTTAGCGGGGACTTTGACAACTATTACAGGACTGATTCCGAGGAGTATAGGGCCCTTACTCAGGCCACCTTCATCGAGCTCTGGAATCGCGGGCTGATCTACTCCGCCACTAGGCCAAATAACTACTGCTGGGAATGTGGGACAACGATAGCCGACGCCGAGATAGAGTATGAGGAGAGACCTGCAAAACTTGTCTACATCAAGTTCAAGGTCGAGGAGGATGAAAGCGACCTGATAATCGCGACCACGAGACCGGAGCTCTTAGCAGCATGTCAGGCCGTGATAGTGAACCCAGGCGATGAGAGATATACTCATCTCCACTGGAAGCACGCAATCGTGCCAATATATAGTAGGAGGGTTGAGATTATTCCTCATCCAGCTGCTAGGCCGGAGTTCGGGACCGGCGCTGTGATGATCTGCAGCTACGGAGACTATACGGATGTGCTCCTATTCAGGGAGCTCGGACTCAAGGAGATAGTTGCGATAAATCAGGAAGGGAAGATGACGGAGGCGGCTGGCAAGTATGCCGGGATGAGGATCGAGGAAGCTAGGGAGGCGATAATCAGGGACCTCGAGGAAATGGGGCTTGTAGTGAAAGTTGAGGAAATAATGCATAGGACCCCGGTCTGCGAGAGGAGTAAGACGCCGATAGAGATCATACCGATGGAAGATTATTATCTGAAGCAGCTTGAGTTCGCCGAGATCTTAAAGGAGAAGTCGGCATTTATGAAGTTCCACCCGGAGCGGCATAGAAAACTCCTCATAGACTGGATAGACTCACTCAAGATAGATTGGCCGATTAGCAGGCGGAGATACTATGGGACGGAGATACCGATCTGGTATTGTAAAAGGTGCGGCGAGCCTCATCTACCGCCGGCGGGCAGGTATTATCGCCCATGGATCGAGGACCCGCCATTTGAGAGGTGCAAGAAATGTGGTCACGATAGATTCATCGGCGAGACAAGGACATTCGACACTTGGATGGACTCAAGTATCTCGCCGCTCTTCATAACCAAATATAGCCGTGATGAGCGCTTCTTCAGAAGAGCTTACCCGGTTGCGATCAGGCCCCAAGGCAAGGACATCGTCAGGACCTGGCTATACTACACGATCCTTCGATGTTATCAGCTCACGGGCAAGATGCCTTTCAAGCATGTCTGGATAAGCGGGACGGGACTCGACGAGAAGGGGGAGAAGATGAGTAAGAGTAAGGGGAATGTTATAGACCCGGCACCGATAATCGAGAAATATGGCGCAGATAGATTCAGGTTCTGGTGCGCTCAAGAGTCAAGCCTGGGGGAGGATTTCAGGATCTCGGAGGAGAGGATAGCGAATGCGGGGAAATTTATAACAAAATTCCTCAACATCGCGAGGTATGTCTCGTTATTCCCGAGACCTAGGAGGGCTGTGCTTACGCCGACAGATAGATGGATTCTCGCCGAGCTCGCAGAGACAGCCCGTAAATGCTATGAGGGCTACCGTGACTTCAACTTCTTCATACCAGCAACAGCGATAAGGAACTTCGCTTGGAACATATTTGCCGACCATTATATCGAGATGTCCAAGCAGAGGGCTTATGGCAGGGGCTTCTCGAAGAGCGAGCAGAGGGCTGCATGGTACACACTCCACGAGTCCCTCAGGACCATTCTCCTCCTGCTAGCGCCGATCACACCATTCATCACAGACTATATCTGGAGGAAACTGTACTCCAAGAAGAGCATTCATCTCAAGAGGTTCCCAAAGGTGAGGTGGAGCCGGGCATACACAAAGTACACGAACACGATAATAGAATTCAACTCGATGGTCTGGAGGATGAAGAAGGAGAGAGGATTGTCATTAAGGGATCCAATAGAGGTCGAGATACCAAGGGAGCTTAAACCTTTCAAAAGGGACTTAGTCGCAATGCACAATATCGTGGTACGTTAGCCTACTTCACCTCGATCTTTCGCAAGGCTTCGAGAACTATCTTTGCAGCCCTCTTGACACTATCCTCAAGCTTATCTGCGGTCAGTATGGGCGTCTCTCGCACCACGTTATTACTCAGGACTAGGAGAGCACCCGACCTTATCCCCCTCATTCTCGAGACCCCGAATAGGGCAGCGCACTCCATCTCTATCGCTATGACCCCCCTCTTAGCCCACTCCATCGCGAACTCATGGCTCTCGGCGTAGAATGCATCATTAGAGACCACAGCCCCGATCCTGAAGCTTACGCCACTCTTCCTCGCCTCTTGGACGAGGGCCTCCAAGACATCGTAATTTGGCGCTAGCGGCAGGTGAACCCCGGGAGCATATGTTGCTAGAACACCGTATGTGGAGAGGCTGGCAACAGCATCTGGTATAACGAGCTCCCCAGGCTCCATGTCTGGTAGAAGGCCGCCCGCGGTCCCCAGCCTCACGATCACCTTCGCCCCGAGCATTATCAGCTCCTCGAAGGCTATTGCTGATGATGGGCCACCAATACCATGACAGGCCACCGAGACCCTGACGTCACCATACTCACCCGTATACACTGGGAATCCACGGTGAAGATTCACAGGCCTCGCATTATCGAGGAGCCTCGAGACCTGCTCCACCCTCGCGGGATCACCAACAGCTATAACCCTCTCAGCAACCTCACTAGGCTTAGCAAGAATATGATAAGGACCGCCCACGACCTCCTCCCTACCCTGAGTAGGGAGGGAGCCAACATTAATATCTGACGACCTCCTCTCTACGCAGGATGGGGAGGTTTGGGCTACATCCCCTCTTTTTTGAGGGTTTAGCCCCTGGGCCGGGTCTCCGGCCATTACCCCTACCCCTTTTCGGGGCTTGGGGTTACTGGCGTCAATAGAATATTGCGTGCTGCGAGGTCGGCGTTGAATAATTGTTCATCGTCGTGCACTTGAATAGCCCTCGGCTTATTCTAATGCCGCATCCATCGCCATGCCATGGACACCTTAACAGTGTATAGGACTCGTCCACGTAGAGGTCATAATTCCAGGCATGGACGTTATTGAAGTTACCATTCTCCTGCGCGATATACTTCGGATAGCCAACCTTGATCATGGAGACCCCGACGCCATAAAGCCACTTCACAGCCTCCCTCTCCCCTAGGCATGTGAGGGCCATGACGGGGTATAGGGCCTTGGAGGGGCCGTGTCCACACTGAGGAAATATGAGGGGGGCGGCGCTATTAAACAAGGAATACAACCCAGCTAGAATGACCGTGAAAAACTCCAATTTTATTTCTTATCCCATTTCTAGGCAACTTCTCAAGAAATAAAGGAAAGCTTGTGTCAAGGAGGGCTATGAGGGTTGAGGGATGGAGATGGCCGGGGCGTATTATGGATATTTGGAGACGGGCTTTTTCATAATAGGGTTTGTGAAGATTGGTGATGAGCTTGTTAGGGTTGGGTTTTATAAGAGCCTGAGGCAGCTGGAGGATGAGATCGGCGCATATCATCCTCGTCCAAGGTTTGATCTCGGCGAGTTCCAAGGGCTTATACGAGATCTCAGGGCCTATCTCTCGGGGGAGCACGTGGTCTTTGATTATCCATTTAGGATTGAACGCCCGGAGTTTGAGAAGAGGGTCTTGCTGAAGGTTAGGGAGATACCTTATGGCGAGACCCGGAGCTATAGCTGGGTCGCAGGTGAGGTTGGTAGGCCGAGGGCTTGGAGGGCGGTTGCTAATGCCTTGGCAAGAAACCCGATAGCGATAATAATCCCATGCCATAGGGTCTTGAGGAAGGATGGCAGGATAGCTGGAAGCGGATTCAGCAGAAAGGTTAGGGAACACCTTCTAAGGCTTGAGGGGGCGCTACTGAGGAGATGAACATCATTTCAGGATCTTCCCGGTATCCATGTACCAGAGGTAGAGGTCGAGCTCAGCTAGGCTTATGCCAAGCCTCCTCGCCAGCCCCCTTAGGATGTTCTCGATCTCAAGATACCGTTTTCTCGTGAGGGACTTGAACTCGCCTATCACGCCATATCTCCTCAACACCCTGAGCACGTGAAAGTCTATTATCGCCACATCCTGGTATCCCAGGTTCCTGAGGAGGTGACTTGCCTCCTTCATCCCTAGGCCGTTAATATTCTCCACGAGCCAGTCTCTAAGCTCATGCTCATCCCGACTCGACCTGAGAACCTCAAGTATCATGGGGAGCTTCATCCTCGCCTCAACGATATATCTTGCACGCGCCTCGGGGAACCTGTGGCCCAGCCTCCTCAGCTCCTTGGCTAGCTCCTCCACGCCAAGGCTCATCAGCCTATCACCGAGCTCCTCCACGATCCTGATGCTCCCCGATGCCGTGAAGTTCGCGGCGAGAATGCAGAAGACAATCTCCCTGAACACGTTCTCAGCCGGCCTTGAGAGAGCCTCCCTGAATGACCTGATCCTAGACTCGACGACGCGTCTTACATCCTCCCTTGCCATCAGCTTTTTCAGATCCCTCGCAAGATCCTCAAGCACCAACAAGCCCACCAAGAGAGGACTACCTGGAGTATGGTGTAACGGATCCCTGAATTCTCAGAACATGCCTGGTCTGCTTAGCGTGCTCCTCAGCCTCCTCGAGGCTTGTCGTCCTAAATCCGCATCCACAGCTGATTATGAGTGAGACCGGCATACCCCATCCACCGAATAGGCTTGTGGTAAACCATTTAATATACCGCTCTCCAAAATAAGTTTGGGATGATGAGCAACGTCCAAGTTGACCCGTGATACGCGACGGGCAGGCTGACCGCTATCAGAATAAAAACCATTCTTAATTCACAAAATTTATCTCCAGCCTCCCATAAACTCATCCACCGACTATGGAGAAGTATGAGATTGCTGTGAGGAACGGCATAGTCTTGACCATGGATGACGAGATGAAGGTCTTTAGCCCCGGCTCCATAGGGATTGAGGATGGTGAGATACGATATGTTGGAGGGGATGAGGTCCGCGGCGAGGAGGAGATCGATGCCCGGGGATGCATCGTTACGCCGGGCTTCGTGAACTGCCACACCCACTCGCCGATGACGCTCTTCAGAAACGCCTTTGAGGATCAGCCTCTCGAGAAGTGGCTCAAGGAGTATGTCTGGCCCGTTGAGGCGAGGCTCAAGCCCGAGCATGTGAAGGTCGGCGCGCTGGTCGCCGCGGCAGAGATGGCCCTTAACGGGGTAACATGCTTCAACGACATGTACTTCTACATGGATCAGGTTGCAGAAGCCGCTGTCGAGGTCGGGATAAGGGGGGTGCTCTCTGAGGGGTTGGTCGAGCTATTTAGTGACCGGGCCTCGGAGGAGATATTGAGAAAGGGTACGGAGTTCGCGAGGAGATATCATGGATGGAAGGGGATGATCTGGGCGGCGCTCGGGCCTCACGCGGAATACTCCTGCAGCCTAGAGTTTCTGCGAAGAGTAAGGGAGGAGGCTGATAGGCTTGGCGTCGGGATACATATCCACTTGGCGGAGACAAAGCCCCCAGTGGATGAATTTGTGAGAGCTCATGGAAAGACGCCCATAAAGGCCCTAGACGAGATAGGGTTCCTGAGGAATGACGTCCTGATAGCCCACGCGATATACTTGGATGATGAGGACTTGAGGATAATCAGGGAGAGGGATGTCGCCGTTGCTTATAATCCCGTCTCTAATATGAAGTTGGCATCCGGCGCCGCGAGGATAGAAGAGATGATGAGGGTGGGGATAAGGGTTGGACTCGGGACCGATGGCCCTGGAAGCAACAATACACTCGACATGATACAGGACATGAAGATAGCATCTCTGCTCCAGAAGCTCAAGTATATGGATCCGAGCAGCTTGCCCGCGAGGAGCGTTGTCAGGATGGCGACTAGGGGCGGCGCGGAGGCCCTAAACCTAGACCACATGATCGGCAGCATCGAGGTGGGCAAGAGGGCTGACATAGTCGTGATAAACACTCGGAAGGTGAGGTATCAGCCGATAAGAGATCCATACACCGCGCTAACATACTGTGGCTCCGGATCTGATGTTAGAGACGTTATCGTGGATGGCAGGATAATAGTCAGGGATGGCGTCCTCCAGACAATAGACTTGGAGAAAGTCTTGGAGGAGTTTGAGAGGGCGGTCTCAGACCTATTTGGGTGAAGGAGCTTTCAGGGCTGATCCCGGGAGGCACTACTGGCAGCAGGGACCTCGACTCTAGCCCTCGGTTGTATTCTGAGCCTCTTTTCGGCCGCCTTGAGGATAGCGCGGAGCATGTCTGAGTAATCCATCCCAGCATACTTCGCCATCTTGGCTAGGTGGCCGTCCCAACACCAGCCCGGGTTCGGATTGACCTCGAGAAGCCTCGGGCAGCCCTCGGAATCAAGCCTCCAATCAAACCTTGCATAATCCCTGCACTCAAGTCTTGTAAATAGCTGGAGGCTCTTCTCAATTATGAATTCTCTGGTATCCTCGGGGAGGTCTGCCGGAACAGACCTGATCTTCCAGTATGGCGAGTCTGGGAGCCACTTGGCCTCATAACCGCATATCGGCGGCAGCCCCTCTGGCAGGACCGAGTAATCTTCCTCTGTTATCGGAAGGACGATATAGTCCTCCGGCGGGTTCCCTATTATGCCGATGGTCAGGTCCTTGCCTGTTAAAAACTCCTCCACGAGAATCGGCTTATCATATCCGAACTTCTCCCTAAGCTCGGATACAGCTTCTATAAGCTGTTCCTCGTTGTAAACAACGCTCCTCTGGGTTATGCCGAAGCTGCTGTCACCGTAATTTGGCTTGACTATTGCCGGGAATCCGAAGGGTATATTGAAGGACTTATCCTCAGGCATGATGAAGACTGCCCGCGGAACTGGTATCCCCATCTCCCTCGCAACACCCCTAACCAACGACTTGTCATAACAGTGGGCAAGGCATTGTGGACCGGCGCCTGTATAGGGTATCTTCAGCATCTCGAGCAAGGCTGGTATGTGAAGCTCCTTCTTAGGATCATTATCAAAGCCTTCATCACAGAGGTTGAAGACGAAGTCTATCTTCGGCTTAAGCTTGATCAGGTCTTGGATGAGCGTATCGTGGTTAAATAGGTATATGAACTCATACTCCTCTAGCTTGCTGAGAGCCCTCATCAACTCATTAATAGTATAGATATCGTCGTCGTCGAATACGCCACCCGGCTTCACCGGATCTTTCTTGGAGGGGTCTCCCAGCAGGACGGCGACCACCAACTTGGAATGGTTAACCCTCTTCCAAGCCGAGGACCATGGCTTCTTAGCCACGGCTGTCACCACGATCCTCCTCTCCATCATTCCGAGATCCTGGGCCTTCTTCGATTCGGGCGAGAGGCTTCCATGGAAGGTTATATCGCCGAACCCCGCGCTCCTTAGGAGGACCTCGAGGCGCTCCCTGTTATAAAGCCTCACAGCGTAAAATCTCTCGGTCACAACCCCTCTGTTGACATCGGTTATTATCTCACGCGTTATCAGCCTCTGCTTGTCTGAGGATAGCGACCTCTCTCTACATACGAAGAGCCTCTTATCAATCCACTCCCAAG
>Ga0078972_1004182_pt1 | contig 40646 bp, 28 predicted proteins | sample YelNatPaOPGAMG01_FD_67568 | JGI IMG/M metagenome (GOLD analysis project Ga0078972, IMG submission 67568) | Hot spring thermophilic microbial communities from Obsidian Pool, Yellowstone National Park, USA - OP-RAMG-01 (SPADES assembly) (version 2) | ecosystem: Environmental > Aquatic > Thermal...
GGCTCCGCGGGCTTTGCCCGCGGAGCGGGGAGGGGCCCGAAAGGCAAACCGAGCGTTCCGCCTGGCTTCGCTAGCGGAACGCGAAAGAGACGGCCCTCCCCGTTCAGGAGATAAAGCCCTTCCCCCATGTGCCACCTGCGCCGCCGAAGGAAGGACCATTCGATCGCGGAATTTGGGGGGGAGGCAAAAGCGCACCGCCAAGGCACCAAGACGCCAAGGGGGAGGGGATTTCGAATCGGGGAGTTTCTCCGGCCCGCCGTCCCTGGAGAGGCCTCCCGCATCACCCAAAAGGGAGGGACCCGAAGGCCCCTCCCTGAGGGTTAAACGGAACCTCCCCTGCCGGCGGCTATTCGCCTTCCGGCGGATAGGCAGGCAGGTGGGGCGGCGGGGCGGGCAGTGTCATGGGCTTGGCCTTGATCTTCTCCATGAGCACCTCCACCGCCTTCTCGAGCTGGGCGTCCTTGCCGGCGAGCACGTCGCCCGGCAGGTCGTCCACCTTGATGTCCGGGTCCACGCCGTGGTTTTCGATGACCCACTGGGAGTGGAGGCCGTAGAGGGCGTCCTCGGGGATCGTGATGTAGCCGCCGTCGCAGAGCGGCCAGAAGCCGCGGATCCCTCGCACGCCGCCCCACGTCCGCGTCCCGATGACGGGGCCGAGGCCGTACTTGCGGAAATAGTAGGGGAATATGTCGCCGTCCGAGGCCGAGTAGTGGTTGATGAGGCAGGCCATGTAGCCGTGCAGCACCTGGGCGGGGATGGTGAAGCGCTCGCCCTCGCGGTTCGTGTCCATGCCAATAAGGATGCGTCGCAGGCGCTCTAGGAGGATCTGGTCGATCTCGCCGCCGCCGTTCCAGCGGTCGTCGATGATGAGCCCCTCCTTGGGGGTCTGCCAGTAGAACTGGCGGATGAACTCCTTCATCCCCGTTTCGTCCATGTCGGTCAAGTAGATGTAGCCGATCTTGCCGTCCGAGAGGCGGCTCACTTCGGCGCGGTTGTGGTCGACCCAGTCCTTCAAGCGCAGCTCCAGCTCCTCTGGAATGGGCTTCACGGCGACCTCCCGGCGCCCTTTTCCCGCCGCGTCATCGGCCACCGTCAGGGTGACCGTCGTGCCGAGGGTGTTCACGAAGAGGCTGAAGGGGTTGGTGGGAGCCTTGAGCGGATGGCCGTTCACGGCGAGGAGGTAGTCCCCCGCCTTGACGTTCACGCCGGGCTCGGTGAGAGGCGAACGGAGCGAGGGTTTGGAGTTGTCGCCGGCGTAAATCTTGGCGAAGGTGTAGAGTCCAGATGCCTTGTCCAGCGCAAAGTCCACCCCCAGCAAACCGGTCGGGACGTAGGCGTTCTTGAAGTCGTCACCGCCGCCCACGTAGGTGTGGGAATTGTGCAGCTCGCCGATCATCTCGCCGATGACGTAGTTCAGGTCTTCCCGGCAGGCGAGCAGCGGCAGGTATTTGGCATACTGCACCCGCACCTTGTCCCAATTGACGCCGTTCATCTCGGGATTGACAAAGAAGTCGCGCTCCAGGCGCCACGCCTCGCCGTACATCTCCTTCCACTCCTGCACGGGATCGATGAAGGCCTTCATGCGAGAGAGGTCGAGCTTGACGGGGTTGGCGGCCTCTTCGCCCTCGCCTTTGGGGAGGGCGGAGCGCAGGGTGTAGACCTCCTTCTCCTTGGTGAGTACGGTGGTGCCGTCGGCGCTCAGGGCGTACTCCCCGACGGGGGTGGCGAGGACCGCATCCTTGCGTTTTGTCATGTCAAACACGTGCAGCGCCGGCTCCTCTCCTGGGAGGGGCGTGTCGAAGCTCTTGAGGGGCACGGTCAGGTAGTAGAGGCGCCCGGCCGCGGCGGCGAGGTCCCTTATGTCGCCCGCGGGGATGGGCAGGGGCACCACGCGCTGCGCCAGGCCCTGCAGGTCGATCCGGATGGCCGGGATCACCCCCGGCTTCCAGGCGCCCTCCTTCGGCGCCTCGGAGGATTGAACCAGGCCCTCGTCGGAGCGGGGCGCGAAGGGCGAAGGCTCATTGGCCTGAAGCGTGGCGACGTAGATGCCGTCCATCTTGAGCGTGGCCACGTTGAATTCGCTCTCGCTGAAGACGGGGTTTTCGTGGCGCGCCGAGATGAAGTAGAGATACTTGCCGTCGGGGCTGAAGAGCGGCTCCATGTCGTCGGTCTGGCCCGTGCTCACAAGGAAGGACTTGGCCTCCTTCAGGTTGTAGAGGTAGATCCGGCCCATGTAGGTGGAGGCGTCGTCGTCCGAGCCCATGTCCTGGGCTCCGGCCTTGGTGTAGGCGAGCCAGAGGCCGTCGGGCGACCACGAAAAGTGGTGCATCTCCTCCCGGCGGTCCTGGTCCACCCGCGTGACCTGGCGGCTGGCCACATCCAGGATCCACAGCACGTGGTCGCTGTCGGAGAAGGCCAGCCTGCTTCCGTCGGGCGACCAGTGGGGACCGTAGAGGTAGCCCTTCGTCCGGTCGGTGAGGAGCTTCTCCTCGCCCGAGCCGTCGGCCGGCCGCACGGCGATCTCCGCCTCACCGGTGCGGTCCGTGACGTAGGCGATCCATTTTCCGTCGGGCGACCAGGCGGGATACATCTCCCGGGCACCGGAGGTCTGCGTCAGGTCGCGCGTGTTCCCGTGCTCCTCGGGCACCGTGAAGACCTCGCCTCGCGCGTCGAAGAGCGCCCGCTTTCCGTTGGGGGCGATACCGAAGGACATGATGTTCTTGGAGGCGTCCACCCATCGCGGCCTCGTGCGCACGTCGTCGCTCGGCACCGTCACGTCGAGCTTGTGGAGCCGCTCGGAGGGGAGATCCATGACGTAGAGGTCTCCGCCCTCCTGAAAGACGATGCCGTCGTTGCCGAGGCTCGGCCAGTCGATGTCGTAGTCGGCGAAGTGGGTCACCTGCCGGAAGGCCTTGCTCTTCAGGTCATAGGCCCAGAGGTTCAGCCGCCCCTCCGGCCCGCGGTCGGAGGCGAAGTAGATGGTGTCGCCATACCACATGGGAAAGGTATCGGTCCCCTTCCAGGTGGTCACGCGCTCGCAGGTGTGGCTCGTGAGATCGTAGATCCAAACATCCTGGGCTAGGCCGCCGTAGTAATGCTTCCAGGTGCGGAAGTTGCGGAAGATCCGGTTCATGGCGAGCTTCGTGCCGTCCGGGCTGTAGGTGCAGAGGCCCGCCGTGTCCACGGGCAGGCGCACGGGCAGGCCGCCCTCCAACGGCACGACGAAGAGGCGCCCGAACCAGGAGTTGAAGGTGTCCCGCCGGGAGAGAAAGACGATGCCCTTGCTGTCCGGCGTCCAGGTCACGACCATGTTGTCGGGCCCCCATCGCATGGGCGCGTCCTCCACCACGTCCGAGTGGAAGGTGAGGCGCCTGGGCGCGCCGCCCTCGGCCGGTATAACGTAGACGTCGGTATTGCCGTCATACTGGCCCGTGAAGGCGATCCAGCGGCCGTCCGGCGAAAAGCGCGGCATGAGGTCGTTACCCCGGTCGGTGGTGAGCCGCTGGGCCACGCCGCCCTCTCGGCTGACCTTCCAAAGGTTGCCGCCGCTTTCGAAGACGATCTCGTTTCCGTGCAGCGTGGGAAAGCGCGTGAGGGCGTTCTCTGAGGCCCGCGCGGGGCCCGTCCACGCCCATCCCGTCAGGGCGATGGCCAGGACCAGGAGCCAGGTGCACCCCAGACCGCCTGGCCGATTCGAACCTCGTCTCCCGATGAAGCGCCTGTGCATGATGAACTCCTTTCCGGAACCATGAGGTGAGCGGCCGGATCGAGCCCTCCGGCCGCGCTCAGCGGCCGGCCGGTGCCGCCGGCCTCATCCGCAGCCTCCGTGAGAGGCCATTATAGGCGCAGGAGAAGCGTGGAGAAAGGAGCGCGCGGGCCTGGCGCGAGGGAGGGGACGACGGGGAACCTGGGATTACGAGACTTGGGAACTTGGGGATGGGGACAAGGGTTGGCTTCGAGGCTCCTGCGTCCCTTTTTGACGGATTACTTCACCCCCCGGTCGCGCTCTGGAGAGCGCTCCTACCTCCGCGCCCTCTGCGTTTTTGTAGTGAGTCCTCTTTGCGGTCTCGCTTCTTGCGTCTCGCGTCTCGCTTCTTGCGTCTCGCGTCTCGCGTCTCGCTTCTCGCGTCTCGCCGCGGCGTCGCGCGGGGGAACCTCCCCGTTCCCCCGCACCCCCTCGACACGCCGCGGCCTCACGAAGACTGCTCTCACCGGCCCGTCATCTTCCTCGCATCCAGCAACTCGTCCAATTTCTCTTTGGGAAGTATGCCTTTCTCCAGGCACAGCGCGCGGATGGTCTTTCCCGTCTCGTACGCCTCGTGCGCCAGGGCGGCCGCGGCGTCATACCCGATGACGGGGTTGAGAGCGGTGACCATGGCGAGGCTCTTCTCGACCATCTCTTCGCACCGTTCGGCGTCCGCTTGGAGGCCCGCCACGCACTTGTCGGTGAAGGCGTTGCAGGCGTTGGCGAGGATCTCCACGGATTGGAGGAAGGCGTGGGCCAAAAGAGGCATCATGGTGTTGAGCTCGAAGTGGCCCGCCTGGCCGCAGAGGGTGACGATCAGGTCGTTGCCCGTGACCTGGGCGCAGACCATGACCATCATCTCCGACATGACGGGGTTCACCTTGCCGGGCATGATGGAGGAGCCCGGCTGTAGGTCCGGGAGCTTGATTTCGCCAATGCCGCAGCGGGGCCCCGAGCCCAGCCAGCGGATGTCTTCGGCGATCTTGTTCAGGCTGACGGCCACGGTGCGCAGCGCGCCGCTGGCCTCCACGAGGCCGTCCTTGGCCGCCAGCGCCTCGAAGAGGTTGGGCGCCTGCCGGAGGGGCAGGCCCGTCTCGTCGGCGAGCCTAGCGATCACCGCCTCGGAGAAGCCCGGCACGGCGTTCAGCCCCGTGCCTACCGCCGTTCCGCCCAGGGCCAGCTCGCAGAGGGCGGGCACCACGGCCTCAAGCCGCCTCACGCCGTTGCGCGCCTGCCGGGCGTAACCCGAAAACTCCTGCCCCAGCCGCACGGGGACGGCGTCCTGCAGGTGCGTTCGGCCGATCTTGACGATGGCGTCGAAGGCCCTGGCCTTCTCCTCCAGGGCCTCGGCCAGCCGCCGCAGGGCCGGGATGAGCTCCTCGGTGACCGCCTCGGCGGCGGCCATGTGGATCACCGTGGGCACCACGTCGTTGCTCGATTGGCCCTTGTTCACGTGGTCGTTGGGGTGCACGGGCCTCTTGGAACCCACGACACCCCCCGCGATCTGGATGGCCCGGTTGGCGATGACCTCGTTGGCGTTCATGTTCGACGAGGTGCCCGAGCCCGTCTGGAAGATGTCCACGGGGAACTGCTCGTCGTGCCGCCCCTCCACCACCTCCGCGGCGGCCAGGATGATGGCGTCGGCCACCTCGGCGGGCAGGCTCCCCCGCTCCCTGTTCAGGGCGGCGTAGGCCCGCTTTACCCGGCCGAAGGCCCGGATGACCCGCCTGGGCATGCGAAGGCCGCTGACGGGAAAATTCTCCACCGCCCGCTGCGTCTGGGCGCCCCAGAGGGCCCGTGAGGGCACCCGCACCTCGCCCAGGCTGTCGGTTTCCACACGATAGTCGCTCATGAAGACCTCCACGCGTGCCAGCCGAACCGGCCGGCGAGATCCCGGATGAATGCCTCTTCTTCGGCCACGAAACGCCCCTTGGACCATTCCTGTGCATCCTCGCCCACGGGCACGCGAAGCCTCGGCTCCCGGCCCTCGGCGGCGAGGAGGATGGCTTCGGCCACGCTCTCGCCGGTGGGGGGTTCGGGGCCGCCGAAAAACTCCGTGGCGAGGCTCTGATAGAGCGGCGCGTAGGGACTGCTGGGGTCCTTCACCCCCGCCGCTACCTCCATCGAGCGTTCGTGGAAGCCCGTCCGGAAGGCGCCCGGCTCGATGATCGTCACGCCGATGCCGAAAGGAGCGGCCTCGTGGAAGAGGCTCTCCGCCCAGCCCTCCAGGGCGTGCTTGGTGGCGCAGTAGGCCGAGAGGCCCGGAGCGCCCGTCCGGCCGAGGTCCGAGGAGACGAAGACGAGCTGTCCGCCGCGGCGCGCCCGCATGGCTGGCAGCACGGCCCGCGTCAGTTCGACGGCACCGAAGAAGTTGGTCTCGAACTGCCGCCGAAGCGCCTCCGGCGCCACCTCCTCGGCGGCCCCGAGAAGGCCGATTCCGGCGTTGTTCACCAGGGCGTCGGGCGCGCCGAAGCGCTCCTCCATCGCCCGCAGTCCCTCCCGCACCGAGGCAGGATCGGAGAGGTCCATGCGCAGCGGCAGTAGCCGCTCGCGCCCGGTGCCATCGGGCGGGACGGCCTCGGGGTGGCGCGAGGCGGCGGCCACGACCCATCCCCGGCTCAGGGCCAGGCGGGCCGTGAGCAGCCCGAAGCCACTGGTAGCCCCGGTGATCAGGATCGTCTTGGGCATGGATCGCTCCCCCCCTCAGGACAGCGTGACGAGGAAGCCGTCCACCAACCGCGCGAAGGTCTCCGGATCGTCCAGCATGATCCAGTGGCTCAGGCCCGGCATGCGCACGGCGGGCAGCCCCTTCACCAGGTTCTGGAGGCTCCAGGCCGCCTCGTTGTCATCGGTGATGACGTCCAGCACCGGGCCCGGGTAGCGCTCCAACTCGCGGGCCGAGGGGTAGTCGCAGATGGCATGGACGCACTGGGAAACGGCCTCGGGAGGGGAAGCCAGGAAGGTCTTCAGCACTTCCGCCCGCGTCTGGGGCTTGGCGTTGGCCAGGACGTCGCCCAGGAAGGCCTCCGCGTGCTGGGTGTAGTCCGGGCCATCAAAGTAACGCCGGAAGGACTCCCGGCCGGCGTCCGGCATCTTCGTCGCGTCTCCCGCGGGATCGGCCAGCACGAGTCCCGCCACGCTCGCCGGGTCCTGCACCGCGGCGGCGATGGCCACGGCCCCGCCCATGCTGTGCCCCACCAGCACGTACCGCTTCAGACCCAGCGTGCGGGCCACCAGCAGCACGTCCCCCGCCATGGCCTCGATGCCGTAGTTGCCGTCGGCCGCACAGGCGGAGCGCCCGAAGCCCCGCAGGTCCAGGGCCAGGGCTCGGTGGGTGCGCCGGATGTGGTCCAGCTCCGCCCGCCAGACCTCGTGGTCACCGCCCAGACCGTGCACGAAGATCACGGGGAGTTCGCCCTTGCCGCCGTCCTCCACGAAGAGGCGCCCTTGCGGCCCGTCCACCCATCGGGCCTGGGAGGGGGGCGGCGGAGGCGGCCCGTGGTGGCGCATGCAGGAGCAGCAGCCCGAGAGCAGGGCCAGAATGAACAGGGCCGCCATCAGGGCCGCCGTACGAAATTTTAGGAATCGCGCCGTGCACATCATGACCTCCCGGGGTAAAAACGGTGTCATCGCTCCCCTTCTTCCCTCTTCTTCACTGTGCCCCACCGGCGGCCGAAGTGGCAAGGGGCGTGTTTGGACCCGAATTTTGCGATGGAGTAATTCCGCCTTCGGCCGTGTGGGTGTTGCACAGCGGAAAGGCTTGCTCTCCTGAGATGGGGTGCTACACTGTTTGAGACGCAACGCGTGGGAGGATGCGCTTAGGGCTTTGCCGAACGCAGACAATACGGATGATTCCCGATAGAGGTAAAGAGCTTGCCGGGGCCGCCCTGGGGTCCGCGGGAAGCCGGTTACCTAGAAAGGAGGTTGGAACAAGCCGCCCGTGATCTCTTTCTCTGCGGGCGGTGTGGGTGTCCCCAATTCCCCCTAGTGCCCCCTCGGTTATTGGGGGAGGCCATGCATGCCAAATTCCATTGGGAAGGGAGTACCCGCTGGAGGGGAACGGGACAGGAGGTTATGAGATGAAACGTCTGCTCGCATGGGGAGCCCTGTGGATGTTGGCCCTGACGTTCGGGGGGCTGGTGTGCCGGGCTCAAACGACGGAAGGGGCCATTCAAGGCAGAGTCACCGACCCCAAGGGGGAACCTATTGCCGGGGCGGCGGTCCAAGTTTCCGGGCCCTCGGTTCAAGGTTTTCTGGGAACCGCAACGGATCTGAAGGGCAACTACATCGTCCCCTTCGTGCCCGCTGGAAGGAGTTACGAGGTCAAGGTCACTGCGGAAGGATACAACACGGTCATCCGCCGGGACATCACAGTGCCCCTGGGGGCCATGGTTCAGCTCCCCTTCGTCATGTCCAGCGGAGGATCCCAGATCGTGGTGACGAGCGCCGCCCCCATCGTGAATCTCAAAAGCACGTCCACCGGTGCCACCCTTTCCAACCAAATGATCGAAGCCATACCGTTGGCACGCGACTCCAACCAGATCGCCTTCCTGGCGCCGAGCGCCGTGAATTCGGGCTCCTCCACACCGGGGATGGTTTCCATCGGCGGGTCCACGGGCGCCGAGAACCAGTACATGGTGAATGGCATGAACGTCACCAACACGGATCTGGGAACGGCAGCCGGTACCACCGTCAGCCGAAGCATCGGCAACGCCACCGACGTGAACGGCACCATGCTTAACTTCGACTTCATCCAGGACTTGCAGGTTCTCACCGGCGGCATTCCTCCCGAATACGGCGGTGCCATGGGCGGCGTCGTGAACGCCATCACGCGAAGCGGGGGAAACGAGTTCCACGGATCCCTTTACAGCTATTATTGGAATAGCAGTTTGCAGGCGAAAGGGATCACCTATCCCTACAACCAGAACCTCACCGGCAACGCAGGCTACACGCGCTACGATGTGGGTACCGACCTCGGGGGCTATATCATCAAGGACAAGCTGTGGTTCTACGCGGGGTATGACTATAACCGCTTCAGGGAGTACACGAGTCTGCCCGCGGGCAGCGGCGATCCTTACCTCTACCTCAACGGAAAGCCGGCCCAGTCGGTCTTCGCTGGCAGCGAGATCACCGATAACAATCAAATCAACCAGCAATACGCCCTCAAGATCACCTGGAACGTGAATCCCAACCAGAAACTGGCCCTCAGCTTTTTCGGCAACCAGAACCGCGAGAACCTCTACTCCAATCTCAACACCCTTAACGCCTCTTCGGCCACCTATCAACTCAAGGACGAGCCCAACAACTTCTCTATGCAGTGGAATTCCACGTGGTCGCCCAGTTTCTTCACGGAAGCGGTACTGAGCTACCACAATAGCCACCAGTGGCAGACCTTCCCCTCCTCGGCGTCGCAGAACTGGGCGTACAGTTATATCAACTCCTCAGCCAGCTACGGCGGCTTCCGGGCTTACCCTTCCAACCAGACCGATCCGGCGGGTTACACTTACGATCCCGCAACGGGCATCACCGACCTGTTGAACGGAAATTACACCCCCTCCTTGGGCGGCGGAGGGTACGGCGGTGTAGTCAAGGACAAGTCCGAGCAGCTCAATCTCAAGTCCAGCAACCTGTTCACTTTTCATGGCCAGCACGAGCTCTCTTACGGATTCCAGTGGGACAAGCGCGACTACACGCCTATCTTCGGTCTCACCGGACCCACCGACTTTATTTCCCCGATCCTGCATCAGCCGGCCATCGGCGGCTTGCAAGTGCAATGGGCTCCGGCTGCCTACTACGGTCTTCCCGCAGGCCCGAACGGCCAACAATACATCTACTTGGCGTCCGACTATTTCACTCCCATGGCCCGTCCCACCACCATGAAAGACACGGCCCTATGGATCAATGACAACTGGAGCCTGACTCAGTACTTCACCCTCAAGATCGGTCTCCGCTACAGCCAGCAATACCTGGCGGGCGACCTTGCGGGCGGCGAGAGCATTAATTTGAAGGGGAACTACGCCCCAAGGGTAGGCTTCACGTGGGATCTGGCCCATAACGGCAAGAGCAAGTTCTTCGGCTTTTTCGGGCGCTATTACCAGCGCGTACCGGCGGACCTGGCCGTGCGCAGCCTGAACAACGAGAAGTCGGGACTCGAGTACTTCTACAATCCCAATCTCACCTCCTTCATCCCGGGCATTTCCGTGATTCTGGGCGGCCAGGGAGAAGAGATCCAGGGCCAGACACCAGGGCTGCCCGTCTCGACGCCTCTCGAAGCGCCCTATTCGGACGAGTACATCCTCGGCTACGAGTACCAAGTGGCGCCCAATTTCAAGCTGGGATCGCGCCTCATCTATCGCTCCTTGGGGCGTGCCATCGAGGACTTCTCCTTCGACGGGGCCCAGACCTACATCATTGGCAACCCCGACAAGTGGACGGGCATCCCCGTCCCAGGGCTCAACCCCGACTTCACCCCCAACTGGAAGCAGATCTATTTCTTCCCCAAACCCACGCGCCGATATAAAGCGGTAGAGATCACGGCGGACAAGCGGATGAGCAACCATTGGCAGATGGGGGGCTCCTACGTCCTTTCGCGCCTCGAAGGCAACTACGAAGGAGAGTCCAGTAACGACACCCTCTCGGGCCAGCTCGATCCCAGCAATAACGCCGTCTACGACTTGCCGCAGATGCTCGTCAACGGCAACGGTCTCCTGCCTCTGGATCGTACGCACGTCGTCAAGGCTTATGGTTCCTACCTCTTTGAAAACATTCCACTGGAGCTTTCAGCCAACTTTCAGCTCCAGAGTGGAACCCCCATCAGCAAATACCTCATTTTCGACTGGTACGCCTCCATGGCAGGCCTCTACGCGCCGCGGGGAACGGCCGGCCGCACCCCTACGACGTGGACACTGGATATGGCGGCCCAGTACAACTTCCGGCTCTGGAAGAGCAACCTTGGACTTCGCCTGGACGTCTTCAATGTCACCAACGAGAATAAGCCGGTGGTGCTCAACGAGGAGTACGCCCATCAACCCAACGCCGGCGGGCCGGTCTTTCTGGAGACCGGGCTCTTCAAAAAGCCGTGGATTGCCCAATCACCCAGGCTTGTGCGCTTAGGCCTTCGATGGATGTTCTAGGACAGGATCACCCGAAACACGAGCGGGCCCCGGAGCAGTCCGGGGCCCGCCCCCTTTTTATCGGCCCGCGGACCTCCGGCCCATCAGCTACGCGCAAGGGCTTTAGGCCGTGAGGTCACAGTACACGAAGCGCTCCTCCTTCACCACCGTTTCGCCCTTGAGCACCTTCACGGGCCGGCGAAAGGGCGGACCATCGGTCACGAAGGTGTGGAATTCCCCATTTTCACCGCACGGGTCCACACCCGCCGGCAGGTCCGAAAGAAAGCCCTCGTCGTAGTCGCGACCCGCAAAGGAGCCGTCGAGAACCCGCGCATCTACGCACACCACGACGGCACGGTAGCCGGAGGCGATAAAGCGCCGCGCAAGGGTGGCCGTATCGATTCCCCATAGGGGGAAGAGGAGCTCAAATCCCGCCCGTCCCAATCGCTCTTCCCGGTAGCGGCGGACCTGCTCGAGAAAGATATCGCCAAAGACCGCTCGCGACATGCCTTCGGCGGCCAACCGCGTCAGAAGGGCCCCCATGCGCTCTTCGTAGAGTTCGTTCGAACAGGGTAGGGGTAGAAACAGCTCCTCGAGCGGGCAACCGAGCGATTCGGCTTGCAACTTGAGAAGCTGTCTCCGGACTCCGTGCATGCTGATCCGCTCCACCCCCTCAGTGACGGTGGTAAGCAGGAGAGGCCGCTCTCCCCTGCGCTCCATCTCCTCGAGGGCCATGGCCGAATCCTTTCCGCCGCTCCACGAGAGCAACACCGACGGTTTCATCCTTTTTCTCCTCAATCCGCCACACCCGCACGATCCTTGAGGGTCATCATGGTGGCCTGCATGAGGGTCACGACGGCGCACTCCCCTGCCCGCTCGGCGGCCATCTCGCCCGCGCAGACCGTGAGCGTCCGGCCCGGCTTGACCACCCGCCCTGTGGCGATGAACCGCTCGCCCGCCGCCGGCGCCAGCAGGTTCACCTTGAACTCCACCGAGAGGACGCCCGCCCCCGGCGGCATGAGGGTGAGGGCGGCGTAGCCGCAGGCGCTGTCCACCACCGACGTCGCCACGCCCGCGTGCAGGAAGCCGTGCTGCTGGGTTAAATCCTCGCGGAAGGGGAGCGCGATGACCACCTCCCCAGGGCTCACCGCAACCAGCTCTGCGCCCAGCGTCGCCATGAAGGCCTGCCGCGCGAAGCTCGCCCGCACCCGCGCCTCGAAGTCGGGATCCTTCGGTTCGTAGTTCACTGGCGCCTCCTTCGGCCCGCAGCACATCCGGTCGGCCATGGACACCACTATAGCCGAGCCGGGCGCAGGGAAGTAGGTCAAGGACGAGGGACGGAGGCATGCCCGTCTCCCACGTTGACGGAAGGTTGAAGGTGGCCTATGTTGGCCGCAGGAGGTTTCGATAAAGCTCAAGGTGGTGGTCCACGAGGCCGAAGAGGGGGGATTCTGGGCTGAAGTACCGGCGATCCACGGGTGCGCCACGCAGGGCGAGGACTTCGAAACCCTGCTCGCGAATCTGTATGAGGCCGGGGAGGGGTGTCTCTCCGTGGACGTTGAGCCCGCCAGGGACGGCAAGCCGGGCCGCGTTCTCGAAATTGCCGTATGAAGCCCTTGACGGGCAAAGATCTCGCCAAGGTCCTCGAGGAAAACGGCTGGAAACTCCTCCGCGTCCTTGGAAGCCACCATATATACGGCAGGGAGGGTAGCCCCATCCGCATCTCATGCCAATCCACGGGAACTCGGAACTGAATAGGGGCCTCCTGCTGCATATGCTCAAAATGGCGGGGCTCAAGGAAAGCGATCTCCCATAGCGCGTGGCGGCATTCGGGCGGCGCTGCCATCCCCGATGCCACCCTTCGGACCTGTCACCCATTTCGCGCACGTGCCCAATCGAGTGGCGAAGCGGAGGCAAGGACATGCGGGTGCTGAAGCAGCTCTTTGAGAACAACCGGGCCTGGGCCGAGGAGGTCTCCTCGCACGATCCCGGCTTCTTCAGGAGGCTCTCCCTCCAGCAGGCCCCCGAGTATCTCTGGATCGGCTGTTCCGACAGCCGCGTCCCCGCCAACCAGGTGGTGGGGCTCATGCCCGGCGAGCTCTTCGTCCACCGCAACGTGGCCAACGTGGTGGTCCACACCGACCTGAACTGCCTCTCGGTGGTCCAGTTCGCCGTGGACGTGCTGAAGGTCCGCCATCTCATCGTCTGCGGCCACTACGGCTGCGGGGGCGTGCGGGCGGCCATGAGGAACGACCGCCACGGCCTCATCGACAACTGGCTCCGCCACGTCCAGGACGTCCAGCGCAAGCACCGGGGCCTCCTGGATGCCCTCTCCGACGAGAAGTCCCGCGCCGACCGGCTCTGCGAGCTGAACGTCATCGAGCAGGCAGCCAACCTCTGCGAGACCACCGTGGTGCAGGACGCCTGGGCCAGGAAGCAGCCCCTCTCGGTACACGGCTGGATCTACGGCCTGGAGGACGGCCTTCTGCGGGATCTCGGCCTCTGCGTCACCGACGGCGGCGAGCTCGCCGAAGCCCACCGCGCCGCCCTCGCCGCGCTTACCCTCCCTGGGCACACCGCTGGGCAGGCCAGCGCCCCGCAGGGTCCCCTCACGCCTGACCGGTCTTGAAGCGCGTGCCCGGCGGGAACCGCAGGCCGAAGGTGCGCTCCAGGAGCGAGAGCAGCTCCTCTTCGCCGCTCAGAACCCGGGTCGTGACCCGTTCGCCCCGGTCCTCCACGAGCTCCATGCCGCGCAGCACCCACCGCACCTCGGGCTTGGAAAGCTGGGCGGTGAGGGTGCGGACGAAGCGCGACTCGGGGTGGGTGGAGGTGAAGTGGTTGGCCACCACGTAGTCCACGTGGTGCTGCGGCTCCATCGTGAAGGCGTAGAGGTCCAGCCAGGACCCTTCTCTGAGCGACTGGAGCACCCAGGCCCCGCCCTCGGGCACGACGCGATAGCTCCACGCGAACTGCCGCGCCGCCTCGCCCGACCCGAAGGGAACGGGCTTCATCAGCCCCTCGCCGCCGAAGCCCACGTCGCAGAGCCAGCGTATCCCCCCGGCGTCCGCGATCAGCGTCATGTGCGTCCTGGGCATGAGCGCCCGGGCCCGGTAGCGCACCCGCGCCGCCAGCCGGGTCACTCCAAAGCCGATCCGCTCCAGCGCCGCCGCGAAGAGGAGGTTCTGTTCGAAGCAGTAGCCGCCGCGGCCGCCCGCCACCAGCTTGGCTTGGAGGCTGGCCATGTCCAGGCGCACCCCTCGCCCGAGCAGGATGTCGAGGTTCTCGAAGGGGATCGTGGTGGCGTGAGCGAGGTGCACGGCCTCCAGCGCGGCGAGGGTGGGCCTTCGCTCCCCCGCGTATCCGATCCGCCGGAGATAGGCATCGAGGTCCAGCGCCCCGATCTCGAACTCGTCCGCCACGGCCGTGCGCGGCCTCCCAAGCATGGATCACCACAATAACCTGGATGGACCGGCTATGCCAAAGGGCTCAGGGGTTGTCTGCGCTCACGGCCTGCCGGGGGGTTGAAGGCGAGGGCGGACTAGGGGGACGGCGGCATTGAACACTGGCTCGTAGGTGGTCGCCTCGACGGCGTCGCCCCTGCCAGCGGGCAGGGTCCTCTCGATCTTCCGCACCAGGTGGGCCGCCTGGTCGATTCAGACCGTCTCTGGCAGGGTGGGGTACGGCCGAGGGAGGTTCAGCTTCTTCGCCACCTCAGGAGAGGGGGCGCGGTCTTACCCTCGACCACGAAACGGCGGGGGAGGGCGCCCGCCCCACCGGCTGGACCGCGTCATTCCGAGCCACTTCTCAGGCTTCCGTCTTCCTCACTTCCTCACTTCCTGCCCCCCTCACGGCAGCGGCAGCGCCGCGTGGATGAGCTTGTAGTCTCCCTTGCGGGCGGCGGGGACGACGACCCAGCCGTCGTTGAGGGTGAGGGTCCAGCCGTCGCCCTTGAGGGGGCGGGCGTTGACATCCTTGGGGGCGGGGACGCGGACACCGTTGACAAAACCCTCCTTCTGGAGGAGCAGAGCGCCGTGCTTGGCTTCGAGGATGCCCCAAGCGGCCGAGACGCGCAGGTAGGGGTAGACGGTGCCGAGCCCCTCCAGCGGGACGGGGTTGGTGGGGTCGAAGGAGTAGGTGAAGTAGGAGGCGGCGGGCAGGGTGAGGACGGGGCCCTCCACGAAGCGCGCGTGCAGATCCTTCACCTCCTGGAGCTTCTCCTTGGCGCGCTTGTCCTCCTCGGCCGCGAGCTGCGCGCCGCCGTAGGCCTTGGCGCGGGCCTCGGCGGCGGCCTTGAGGTCGGCGGGGAGGGTGATGCCGTCGGCCTGGGCGAGGAGCGCGGAGAGGTCGTCCTTCGGCTTGAGAGCGCGCTGCCAGCCGGGTTTGGCCTGGTCGAGGAGGAGCCCGTAGGCGGGTCCGGTGACGTAGGCGAAACTGCGGATGAAGCTGGGGTAGGAGGGAGCGCCCTGGAGGCCGGCGGCGGCGTAGGCCTCGGCCTCGGCGCGGCTGCGGGCGCTCAGGGCGATGCCGACGTACTCGGGGATCCCCTCGTGCATCTCCAGGGCCTGCTCGTCGGCGGCCTCGCCCGGGAAGAGGGAGCGGCGGTAGGCGCGGAAGATCAGGGCGTCCTCCACGGCCCGGCGGCGCGACGGTTTGGGCCCCACGAGGGCGGATTGCAGGGCGCGCCATTCGAGCTGGAGCCAGAGACGACCGTCGCGGGTGTCGAGGGCGTTGCAGGCGGTGTCCGGCCCGTTGAGGCCGAGCTTCTCCTGGATGCGGTGGAAGCATTCGTGCATGAGGAGCACGTCGCGCTGCAAGCGGTTCTCGGGCAGCGGCCAGCGCACCATGGTCCACTCCACTCCGCCCCAGCGCATGGCCGTGTTGGCGATGTTCTCCTCCGGGGGCAGGGTGCCCACGAAGACGCTCCCCTCGGCCTTGAGGAGGTTCTTGTAGTCGGGGCGGTTGGCCACCACCTGGCGCGTCGCCTCGTCCACGAAGAGCATGGAGCCGTAGAGGGGGGTGCCCCACATGCGCCCGCCATCGGCGTCCGAGATGGATTTGGCCTCCTGGAAGAACTTCGCCGCCAGCGTGAGATCGATGCCCCCGGCCGGCTGAGCGGACTGAGCCGCCATCGCCGCCGCCGAAACCGCCGCCAGCACCAGGGCCATCCCGAGGAGCCGGCCGCTCCAGCCGCGGAGGCCGGATGGTCTCCCATTGCCCTTCATCGCATACAATTTCATGGTGGGCCTCCCGCGGGCCGTGGCCCCGCCGCCCAAGGCCGCCCGCCGATCAAGAATTCATCGTACCACGCGGGGGGAGGTGGGTAAGGTGGGTGAGTAGGTGATGAGGGGATTGGGCGATTAAGCGATGAAACCATTAGGCGATTGAGCGATTGAGCGATTGAGGGATGAAGCGATTAAGGAAATAGCGCGCGGGAGGGCCTTCGAAGCACGAAGGCCGGGATCGCTTCGGCCGTCATTCCGGGGCCTGGTCGCGCTTCGCTTGCCGGGATTTCAGCTTGTCCGGGAATCCTCCCCATTCACCGTCATTCCGGCTTGTCCGGAATCCGATTCTGGACTCGCTCCGCTCGCCAGAATGACCGCAAAGGGGCGCCGCGCTCCGCCAATCCGCATCTCCGCCTCTCGCCTCTTCGCCTCTTTGCGTCTCGCCCCTTTGCGTCTCGCTTAATCGCGTCTCGCTCTCTTCCGTCATCCCGTGGCAGGCCCACAAGGGGCGGCTGGCACGGGATCCCGCCGCCCCGGTACCGCCGGTGGTCTCTCTGCCACGGGATCCTGAGCCAGCGGCCCTTCGAAGGGGTCCTCAGGATGACACGCGTAGGATGCTTTGCGCCTTTCCCCTCGCGTCTCGCGTTTCGCTTAATCGCGTCCTGCGTCTCCCGTCCTGCGTCTCCCGTCTTGCGTCTTGCGTCTCCCGTCTCGCGTCTCCCGTCTCCCGTCTCGCGTCTCGCGTCCCCCCCGCCGCCTCCCGTAGTACCATGACCCTGCGCGATGCATAGGAGCAGGCCATGTCTGAGACGGTCGGGTTCATCGGGCTGGGGGCCATGGGAGGACCCATGGCGGGCAACCTCGTGAAGGCGGGCTTCGAGGTACGCGTCTACAACCGGACCGCCTCGAAGGCCGAGGCGCTGGTGGCACAGGGGGCCAGGCGCGTGTCGCTGGCCACGGAGGCGGTGCGGCCGGGCGGCCTGCTCGTCACCATGCTCGCCGACGACGCGGCGCTGGAGGCGGTGGCGGGCGAGGACTCGGGGATGGCCGAGCAACTGGGCTTCGGCGGCGTGCACCTCTCCATGAGCACCGTGTCGCCGAAAACGGCGCGGCACCTGGCGGAGCTCCACGCGAGGGCCGGTGCGGCGTACGTGGCGGGGCCTGTGTTCGGGCGCCCCGACGCGGCGGCCGCGGCCAAGCTCTGGATCTGTCTGTCAGGCCCGCGCGAGGCCAAGGCGCGCGTGCAGCCGCTACTGAAAGCCATGGGGCAGGGCTCCTTCGACTTCGGCGAAGACGCGGGCGCGGCGAACGTGGCCAAGCTCGCGGGCAACTTTCTCCTGGCTGCCGCCATCGAGTCCATGGCCGAGGCCCTCGCCATGGCGGAGCGCAACGGCGTGGACAAGGGCGCCGTGGCCGAGATGCTGGGCAGGACGCTCTTCGCCTGCCCGGTCTACCAGAACTACGGCCGCGCCATTGCCCAGCAGAACTTCCAGCCGGCGGGCTTCCGGCTGGCGTTGGGGCTCAAGGACCTGAAGCTGGCCCTGGAGACAGCCCGCACCGCCGGGGCCTCCATGCCCGTGGGCGAACTCGTGCGGGGGCGCCTGGAGCATGCCGTGGTCAAGGGCCGCGCCGATTGGGACTGGGCCGCCCTCGCCCTGGGAGCCTTTGAAGGGGAGTAGAAGATTCCCCGCCAAGGCACCACAACACCGAGAAGGCGGAAGAAGAAGGGCGAACCACAGAGGCACAGAGATACGACGAAGGGCGAGGGGAGAGGGGCGGACCACTGTAGCGGCCGCAATTTTGTGGCCGAACGACCGATGCTTGCCATGGCCGGCCGCGGGTGGAGGACAAGCCTCGAAGCGGCGGGCGGGGGCGCCCGCCCCACCGGGTGGCCGCGTCATTCCGGCTTGTCCGGAATCGGATTCTGGGCTCGCTCCGCTCGCCAGAATGACCGCAAAGGGGCGCCGCGCTCCGCCAATCCGCATCTCCGCCTCTCGCCTCTTCGCCCCTTTGCGTCTAGCCCCTTTGCGTCTCGCCTCTTTGCGTCTAGCCCCTTTGCGTCTAGCCCCTTTGCGTCTCGCCTCTTTGCGTCTAGCCCCTTTGCGTCTCGCCTCTTTGCGTCTCGCCTCTTTGCGTCTCGCTTAATCGCCCCTCGCCTCTCCCTTCTAGCATCCCTCCTTTTTCCATGCGACCCTGGTGCCTGTAGAACCCACGCGCTAAGAACGGCGCACCCGCGGGAGGTGGAGCATGCCCGAAACGAGAGCGGCGGAAGGAGCCGGACAGGCCTCAGGCCTCGACCGGCGCGCCTTCATGAGCAGGTTGTCGAGCTTCGGCCTGGCGGCCACGGTGTTTCCCGATGCCCTCTGGGCGCTGGCCGAGGAGAAGGGCAAAGTCACCAAGGAGGTCATCGCCCAGGCGGAGCAGGTGGCGGGGCTGGCCTTCACGGAGCCCCAGCGCGAGATGATGGTCAAGGGGCTCAACAGCCTGGAGGAGGACTTCACCAAGATCCGCGCGGTCCCTCTTCCCAACAGCGTCCCGCCGGCCCTGCGCTTCGTGCCTCTGCTGCCCGGGGCCCGGCCGCCGGAAGGCGCCGACGCCTTCGCGCTGAGCCCGCAGACGGCGCCGGCCGTGGGCGATGACTTGGAGGAACTGGCTTTCCTGCCCGCCACGACCCTCGGCGTGCTGATCGCGGAGCACAAGGTCACCTCCACGGCGCTCACGAAGATGTACCTCGCGCGGCTCAAGCGCTACGACCCGATCCTCCACTGCGTCATCACCTATACTGAGGAGCGGGCGCTGGCCCAGGCGGCCAAGGCCGACGAGGAGATCGCCGCAGGCCACAGCCGCGGGCCGCTGCACGGCGTGCCGTGGGGGGTGAAGGACCTCTTCGCGGTGAAGGGCTACCGGACCACCTGGGGCGCCGGCCCCTACAGGGACCAGGTGATCGACGAGGACGCCGCGGTGGTTCAGCGCCTGGACGCGGCGGGGGCGGTGCTGGTGGCCAAGCTCTCCTGCGGCGCGCTGGCCATGGGGGACGTCTGGTTCGGCGGCAAGACGCGCAACCCGTGGGACCCCGAGGAGGGCTCCAGCGGCTCCTCGGCGGGCTCGGCGGCGGCCACGGCGGCCGGGCTCGTGGGCTTCGCCATCGGGACCGAGACCCTGGGCTCCATCGTCTCGCCCTCCAACCGCTGCGGCTGTACAGGGCTGAGGCCCACCTTCGGGCGCGTGCCGCGCACGGGGGCCATGGCCCTCTCCTGGAGCATGGACAAGGTGGGGCCCATCGCCCGGAGCGTGGAGGACTGTGCCGCCGTCTTCGCGGCCATCCAAGGCCCCGACGGGCAGGACGGGACGGTGGTCGCGGCCCCCTTCCGCTGGGACCCCGGCCTGGACGTGCGTACGCTCAAGGTGGGCTACGTCAAGAGCCTCTTCGCGGAGAAGAGCGAGGAGGACCCGGACGCCGAGAAGAAGGTGCAGGATAAGGAGTGGCCCGTGTTCGACCGGGCCGTGCTGGAGGTCCTGCGGGGCGCGGGCGTGGAGCTGGTCCCCGTGGAGCTGCCCGACCTGCCCGCCGACGCTATGGCGCTGCTGCTCTCCTGCGAGGCGGCGGCGGCCTTCGACCACCTCACGCGCTCGGGCCGAGACGCCCTGCTGACGGCCCAGGGAGAGGACGACTGGCCCAACATCTTCCGCCAGGCCCAGCTCATCCCGGCAGTCGAGTACATCCAGGCCAACCGGGCGCGGACCCTACTGATGGAGGCCATGGCCAAGCTGATGGGAACGGTGGACGCCTACCTCTGCCCCAGTTTCGGCGGCCAGGACCTCACCATCACCAACCTCACGGGCCACCCGTGCGTGGTCGTACCCGACGGCTTCCGCTCAAACGGAACGCCCACGAGCATCAGCTTCATCGGGAAGCTCTACGGCGAGGGCGAACTGCTGGCCCTGGCCCGCGCCTACCAGGAGGCCACGACGTGGCACCTGCGAAGGCCGGCGCTGAGGGAAAAGGCAAAAGCAAAGAGTAAAGAGTAAAGTAAAAAGTGAAGAGAGAAGGAGCGCGTTGACCGCTGGCCTTCTCTCCTCACCCTTACTCCGCCGCGATGCTTGGCGAGATCTCCAAGCGCTCATCGGCGACCTTCGGTCAGTAACCGTCGTCTCGGTAGTTGCAGGCCTGGGTGACGGGGTCGCACTCCGGGATCTGCGTCGAGCGGTCGATCTGGGCCTACGGATCCCCGACCTTCCCCATTTTCTTTGCCTCTCACCTCTCGCGTCTCGCGTTTCGCGTCTCGCGTTTCGCTTCTCGCGTCTCGCTCTTCGCTTTTTTCCCCACGGAGGGGACGCCACGACACCGGCGTCCCCTCCCCGGGTTTCGTTCTTTACACTCCCGGCCGCTACTTCGGCTCGGGTCCCTGGGTGACGCGGACCAGGTCGTCGGGGCGCAGCCACTTGGCGTAGGCGGCCTGGATCTGGGGCGCCGTGAGGGCCAGGTATTTGTGGGCAGCGAGGGTCGGCTCGTCGAGGGGCAGGTCGTGGGTGGAGCGGTAGATGAGCCCGTGGGCGATGCTGCCCACGCTCGATTCGGAGAGCGGAATCTCGCGCAGCACCAGCGCCTTGGCCTTCTGGAGCTCAACGGGCGTGACGGGCTCGGTGCACATCGCCTTCAGGTCGCGCACCACGATGGCCTGCGCCTTGGTCACGTTGGGGGGGTCGCAGCCGTAGCGCACCACGTAGAGGGAGCGCTTCTGGCCCACGTCGAAGTTGGAGGAGACGTAGTAGACGAGCCCGCCCTTCTCGCGCAGATCGCGGTAGAGGCGCGTGGCGTAGAAGGCTCCGCCGAGCACGTGGTTGCCGAGCTCGAGGGCGTAGTAGTCGGGATTGGAACGGTTCAGACCGAGGGTTTCGGCGAGGGTGACGCTGTCCTGTACCCGGCTGCTGTCGGGCACCACCGTGGAGGAGGGCTTGTTGGCCGGGACGGCCGGAAGCACCGTCTCGGGCTTGGGCCCTTCGGCCTTCCATCCGCCGAAGTACTTCTCGATGGCGGCCTTCGCCTCCGCAGGTGTGACCTTGCCCATCACCACGATGGTCGTGAGGTCGGGCCGGAAGACTTTGGCGTAGTAAGCCTTCACCTCTTGCAGCGTGAGGGCGGAGACGGTCTGGGGCGTGGCCTCCCTGAGGCTCGGGTCCTCCTTGGGGAATAGGGCCGCGTCGAGGGCCCGGCCCGAGAGGTAGAAGGGGCTCTGCAGGAGACCCGCCACCGAGCGTGCGGTCTGCATCTGCACGATTTTGAAGGCCTGCTCGGGCAGGGCGGGGTTCAGCTCGTTGTCGGCCAGGAGTTGGACGGCGCGGTCGAAGTGGTCCGCCAGGGCCTCCACGGAGAAGCTGGTGCCCGCCGACTCCTTGGCGCCGATGTCGTCGAGGGCCTTCTGGAAGGCGAGGCGGTCCAGGGTCGTGGTGCCGAAGGAGAAGAGCTGGTCCAGAACCTGGTTCACCCCCTCCTGGCCCTTGGGCGTCTCCAGATCGGACTGATTCTTGATCTGACCGAAAACGGTGACGGTGTCGCTGATGGACTCGGGCTGGACGATGAGTTTGAGGCCGTTGGGGAGGGTGGTCACCACCGGGTTCACCACGGAGGCCGGGACGGAGAGCCGGCTGAGCGCCTTCTCGGCCCAGGGCGGGAGCTTCACGGCCTTAGGGTTCTTCGGGGCGAAGGATTCCTTGCCACCGAATCCCTTGGAGGAAAGCGGCTTGCCCGAGGGCTGGGGGGTGAGGATGGCCACGATGGCGTGATCCTGGTCCAGGACCTGCTTGGCCACCCGGTCCACGTCCGCCACCGTCACCTTCTCCATGGCCTGCACGTCGTCCTCGGGGGACTGGCGCCCCTCCACGGCGAGGGCTTGGGACCAGGCCTCGGCGAGGCCCGAGACGGAGTTCTTCTGAAGTTCGGAATCGGCCAGTTCCTGCCGCTTGGCCGCCTCCACCAGGTCGGCCGGCAGACCCTTCTGCACCGCGCCGGCCAGGATCCCCTTCATCTCCTTCACGAGAGCGGCCGCGTCGGCGCCCTTGGGAAAAACGGCCATGGCGAAGCCGATCCCCGCCTCCGGCAGCGCGCTCACCTGAAAACCGGCGTACATGGCCTTCCCCTGCGGCACCAATCCGTAGAGGTTCCAACGCTGGCTGCTCAGGACGTCGCTCAGCACCTGCGCCGCGGCGTAATCGGGGCTGTCCGAGCCGGGCATCCGGAAGCTCACGATGGCCAGGCCGTAGGGTAGGTCGGTGGTGAGGTTCAAGGTCTCGGGCTTGACGGGTTCCAGCTTGACCGCCGGGCGCGCCGGGATCTTTTTAGGGGGAATGGGGCCGAAAAGCTTCTCCACCTCTTTCAGCGTCGCCTGCGGGTCCACGTTGCCCACGATGACGAAGATGGCGTTGTTGGGCGCGTACCAGGAGTCGTAGAACTGGTGCAGCATGGTGCCCGTGGTCTTGTCGAAGGAGGGCCGCGTGCCCAGCGCATCGTGGGCGTAAGGCGTGCCCTTGAACATGGCGGCCAGTAGCTTGGTGTAGAACACGTACTGAGGGTTCGAGAGGTCCTGGGCCACCTCCTGTTCGATGGCCCCGCGCTCTTCGTTCCAGAGCTCGTCGGTGTCGAGGACGCCGCTCATGCGGTCCGCCTCGATGTGCAGGGCCAAGTCCAGGTCCTCGGCTGGGACGGTGAAGAAGTACTGCGTCACCGTCTGCTGGGTGTCGGCGTCGAAGTCGCCCCCCATGGCGGCGGTGATGTCGGCGAGCTGGTCGGCCGAGAGTTTGGGGCTGCCGCGGAACATCATGTGCTCCTGCGCGTGGGCCATGCCCGGGAAGCCCTCGGGCGCCTCGTTGGAGCCCACGAGGTAGTTGACCTCGGTGGTCACCACGGGGGCCAGCTTGTTCTGGACGATCACGACTCGCAGGCCGTTCTTCAGGGTGGCCCGCAGGACGCCCGGCTCCTGGGCCGTCTGGCCGGCCGCCAGGAGCCGCGGCGCTCCCATCAGGCCACAGAGCAGCAGGGCCATGCTTCCCCACCTGCCCAGCTTCCGGAGCCTCTTCATCACCGACGAGCTTTGGAGGACCTCCGAGCGTGCAGAAGGTCTTGGGGTTCCAAATGCGTTCATCATTTGCCTCCTCAGAAAAAGCGACGTGCCTTCGCCTTGCAGCGAGAGCAGGAACGAAGGAAAAACGAGACTTCAAGAGAGCGACTTGGGCCGCCGGGGTGGTGGTGCCGAAGAGAGCTGCACGAGGAGAGAAGAATCCGCATCACGCCTCATTCGCGGTTTCCCTCCCGGAACGACGCGCTGCCGGACGATGGACAGGGCTGCAGTGCTACGGCCTGCTCCCCCTGGACGGGCACATGCATCGAGCTTCGCCGGGGGGATCATCTGCGTTTGACCTTAGCTCACCCGGCCGTTTCTGTCAACTGAGGGAGGAGGCGAGAGGCGAGACGGGAGAGGCGAAACGCGAGACGCGAGACGCGAGAGGCGAGGCGGGAAACGCGAGACGCGAGAGGCGAGACGCGGGCGGGGCCGATCGGGGGGCAGGGAGGACCGATCCGCCGTATCGTCCCATGGCGCTCCGTAGGCCCCAATCCCGCGGCTGAAGAGGCGAGGAAGGGTCTTGGCCCCAATGCCCAGTCTCATGGTCCCTTGGTGCCTTGGTGTAACTCTTTCCTACCACGAGCTCTTGAGCTCGCCGATGGCGGCCTCCACGGCGTCGAGGACGGAGCAAGCCCTGACGGCGTCCCGCATGGCGTTGTGGTCCTTGAAGAGGGGGCGGTCCTCCTCCAGGTGGGCGACGACCTTGCGCACGGCGGCGTGGGCCGCGCGGGTGCCTTCGCCCGGCTTGAACTCGCGGAAGTCGAGCCCCTGGGCCGCGGCGATGAACTCGATGGCCAGCACTCCGTTGGCGTTCTCCAGGATCTGGCGCGTCTTGAGGGCGGCGTTCATGCCCATGGAGACGAAGTCCTCCTGGTCCGCCGCCGCGGGGATGGACTGCACGTAGCTCGGGGCCGAGAGGATGCGCTGCTCCACGATGAGCATGTCGGCGGTGTACTGGCTCAGCATGTGGCCCGAGAACATGCCTGCGCCCTTCGTCAGGAAGGCCGGCAGGCCCACCGAGAGGGCCGGGTTCAGGAGGCGGTTCAGGCGGCGCTCGGAGAGGACCGAGACCATCGCCACGCCCGCCCCCACCACATCCAGCGGCAGGCTCACGGGCGTGCCCTGGAAGTTGGCGCCGGTGTAGACCTTGTTCTCCTCCGCCACGAAGATGGGGTTGTCCGCCACGCCGTTGAGCTCAATTTCGATCTGCCTGCGGGCGTGGGCGAGCTGGTCGCGCAGGGCGCCCACAACCTGGGGCGTGGCGCGCATGGAGTAGGCGTCCTGTACCTTCACCTTGAGCTTGCCGGTGACGAGGTCGGAGCCCGCCATCACGGCGCGCAGGTTGGCGGCGCAGGTGATCGCTCCGCGGAAGCCGCGCAGCTCGTGGAGCTTTGCCTCGTAAGGCCTCATGTTGGCCAGCAGCGCCTCCAGGCTCATGGCCGCGGCGATCTCCGCCTGCTTGACCCAGCGCTCCGCGTCGACGAGCTCCAGGCAGGCCATGCCGGTGATGAGGTTCGAGCCGTTGATGGCGGCCAGGCCGTCGCGAGCCTTCAAGCCGGGCACGGGGATGCCGGCCTGCTCCATGGCCTCCCGCGTGGCCATCCGCTTCCCTTGATAAAAGCACTCGCCCTCGCCCATCAGCGACAGGGCGCACTGGCTCATGGGCGCGAGGTCGCCGCAGGCCCCCACGCTCCCCTTCTCGCAGACCACGGGAGTGATGCCCGCGTTTAACAGGGCCGCATAGGTGAGCGGGATCTCCGGCCGGCAGCCCGAGAAGCCCTTGGCGTGAACGTTGATGCGGCTCAGCATGGCGGCCCGCACGTGCTCGACGGGCGCCGGCTCGCCGATACCAGCGGCGTGGTTGTAAATGAGGTACTTCTGGAACTGCTGGACCTGCTCGTCGCTGAGGGCCACCTCCGAGAATTCGCCGATGCCGGTGTTCACGCCGTACATGGTCTCGTGGGCCTGAATCTTCTTTTCCAGCATGGCCCGGCAGGTTTTGATGCGCTCGATGGCCTCGGGTGCGAGCTCCACCCGCTCGCCGTGGCGGGCCGTGCGCACCACCTCCTCTATGGTCAGGTGGCTTCCATCCACGCGGATCGTCATCACGTCCCCTCCTTCCAAGATGTGACGGGGGCAGGAACAGGGCCTCCCGAAGGGGGCCATCTTCTCGCAGGCCGTGAGGGCGAGTCAAACGGAGGCGGCCCTGCAATCCCCGCCCGGGGATTATGGCCATAGGGAGAAGCGGCAACTCGGAAAGGTATCCACCACCAAGGCACCAAGGCACAAAGAGATTTCGGATTTGGGGAGCTTGGCTTGGAACGGCTCGGGGACCCGCCCCTCATCCATCATCCATAGCAGGAACGCTCTCCCAAGCGCGATGGGCGGAGGCAAAACGACGCATCGGTCTCTGGAGAGGCCTCCTACTCCCCCACTCCTCATCCCATCTAGCGTTTCCCGTCCCGCGTCTGGCTTCTGGAACCTACCGGTCGATGGCCTTCATCGCCTGCTCGTGGTAGCGAGGGCCGGCAGGTCGCGCGCTGCGCTCCCCCTAGGGGGCCTCCGCCGGCCCCCTAGGGCGGGTGCTTCGCACCCTGTAACCCCAGGCCCTCTCGCAGGATGTCCTTCGCGCGGGGGAACCTCCCGGTTCCCCCACACCCCTTCCCCCACCGCCGGCACCACAATTCCCCCCCCAGCCAACAACCTACCGGTCGATGGCCTTCATCGCCTGCTCGTGGTAGCGAGGGCCGGCGGTGGCTCCTTGCGGGATGGCCTCGTCGAGTTGGCGCACCTCGTCGGAGCTCAGGTGCACGGCGAGAGCGGCAACGTTCTCTTCGAGGTAGCGGCGGCGCTTGGTGCCGGGGATGGGGATGATCTCCTCCCCTTTGGCCAGGACCCAAGCCAAGGCGAGCTGGGACGGCGTGCAACCCTTCGACTTGGCCATGGCCTCCACCTTTTCCACGAGCCGCAGGTTCGTCTGGAAGTTCTCCCCCTGGAAGCGCGGGTGGTGGCGGCGGTAATCCTCCTCGGGCAGGTCCTCGGGCTTGCGGAAACGCCCGGACAGAAAGCCGCGGCCCAACGGGCTGTAGGCCACGAAGGCGACGCCCAGCTCCCGGCACGCGGGTAGGATCTCCGGCTCAGGGTCGCGCGTCCAGAGGGAGTACTCCGTCTGGAGGGCCGAGATGGGGTGGATGGCGCAGGCCCGGCGGAGGGTCCTGGGCGAGGCCTCCGATAGGCCGAGGTGGCGAACCTTGCCCTCTTCGACGAGCCGCGACATGGCCCCCACGGTCTCCTCGATAGGGACCTGAGGGTCCACGCGGTGCTGGTAGTAAAGGTCGATGGTGTCCGTGCCGAGGCGCCTCAGGCTCGCCTCGCAGCAAGCCCTGACGTACTCGGGACGGCCGTTCACGCCGAGAAACTCGCCCTTGGGGCCTCTGACGTTTCCGAACTTGGTCGCCAGGAAGACTTGGTGGCGTTTGCCCGCGATAGCCTGGCCCACGAGTTTTTCGTTCTCGCCTACGCCGTACATGTCCGCCGTGTCGAGGAAGGTGATGCCCAGATCCAGGGCGCGGTGGATCGTGGCGATGGACTCGGCGTCGTCGCGTCCCGCGTAGAACTCCGACATACCCATGCAGCCGAGGCCCATGGCAGAGACCTCCGGACCGTTCTTGCCCAATCTCCGCATCTGCATCGCGATCTCCTTTTCAAGATGGTTCCAACGCGTCACCGATGGGCCTTCATCCCGCCTTGAAGGCCGTCCAGAGGACCCGGACGTAGAGGAGCGCCAGGAAGGCCCCGCTCATGCCGAGCTTGGTGGCCAGCCCCACGGCCCGGCCCACGCCCGCCCCGATCCCCGCCTTCAGGGCCTTGCCGGCGTGGCGCTGGCGCACCGCCTCCACGATCAGGGCCCCAGCGAAGGCGCCCAGGATGGTGCCGGGGATGGCACCCAGCCCCCACCCGAAGGCGGCCCCCAGCACGGCGCCCGCGACGGAGCCGCCCAGCGCCGCCCACCCGGCGGCGCGCGAGCCGCCGAAGCCCTTGGCGCCCAAGTAGCCCATCCCCCATTCCACCGCCTCCCCCGTCAGGGCGATGGCCACGCCCACGAGCAAGACCCATGCCCTCATCGCCTTGAAGCCCTCGATCAGCCCATAGAGCAGGGCGAGCAGGATCATGATCCAGGTGCCGGGCACCTGAAAGACGATCAGGGCCCACGCCACCGTGGCTAGCACGAGAAAGAGCGCCGGCACGATCACGGCAAGGAAAATGTGCGCGAAGCTCTCCATAGTCACCTCGCTGGATGACCCGGGGGGGGCGGGAAAGGGGGGTTAAAGGCCCGGACCTTCGCGAAGAACGACCCCGCGCGCCAGCAGGGCCGCGCGAACCCTCTCGTCCGACGCCGGGTCCACGGGCCTCGTGAGGTCCCACAGAACGGTCACGCCGAAGCCCGCTTCGGCGGCGTCCTCGGCGCTCCAGAGCACGCAGTAATCGCGAGCCAGCCCGCAGAGCGAAATCTCCGTCACGCCGCGCTCCCGCAGATATCCCCCCAGGCCCGTGGGCGTTCTCGTTCCGCCGGGTTCCCAGTTGTTCCGGAAGCCGCTGTAGGAGTCCACAGCCCGATCGGTGCCCTTGCGGATCACCGCCGACACTTTCTCCCAGGGCATCCCGGCCAGCAGTTGGGCCCCGGGCGTTCCTTGCACGCAGTGATCGGGCCAGAGCACCTGTTCCCGGCCATACAGCTCAATCACCTCGAAGGGGCGCCGGCCCGGGTGGGAAGATGCGAAGGAGAGGTGACCGGGCGGATGCCAGTCTTGCGTCGCCACGCAGAGGCCGAAGCGGTCCGACGCCATGAGCCGGGCTATGGGAGCCACCACCTCCTCGCCCCGCTCGATCCCGAGAGGCCCGCCGGGGAGGAAATCGGACTGGATGTCCACCACCAAAAGGGCGCTTCGTTTCCCGTCCACTTGAGCTTCCCCGCGATCGCCACATCCCTATCCTGCCCCCTAGCTTACCCCAGAGGCAGCGCATGTAAAGGGGGCGGCAGACCCCCAATCCCGCTATGGAAGGCGAAATGGCAGTGCAAATCCCCATGGATCTTCATGGTCGGCATAACCGCCCAATCACCTGCCAAGGGATTGGGGGCATTCGACCCCGGACTGGATCCGGGGGAAGAATGGGCCAAGGGTGGGGTGAGGTTCCGCGGGCCAGGCCCTTGGAGCGGGGAGGGACCCGAAAGGCAAACCAAGCGTTCCGCCTGGCTCCGCCAGCGGAACGCGAAAGAAAAAGCCGCCTCCCCGTTTGGGAGAAAAAGCCTTCCCCTCGGAAAGCACCTGCAGCGCCGAAGGTAAGACCAATCTATCGCAGAATTTGGGGTTCAGGAGACAAAGCCCTTCCCCCATGTGCAACCTGCGCCGCCGAAGGAGGGACCATTCGATCGCGGAATTTGGGCAGACCGGAGACGCCGGCCGGGTTCCGGGAAAGGGGGGCTCCGGTCCGTTGCCGATGACGTGTCAACTTGCTAGACTGTCAAGGAGTAGCGATGGCGTCCGGCGCGGGGGGCGAGACCGAGATGGACCTTTGGAGGGATGCGCTTCAGATCCGCCTGATCAGGGCCCTCTTCGCCGTCTTCGGCGGCATCGTCCTGGCGTGGCTGATTCAGCACCTCTGGGAGGGGCCATACGGCCTCTCGCTGGCGGTGGCACTGGTGCTCTTGATCCTTTCCTGGAAAGCCATATCGCTGGGATCCTTCCTCCGCCGAGGGAAAGGACCGCCTGTTCCGCCCCGGTCCTCCTCCCACAGCCCCGAGCCCGTGCAGTGGTCCCCCTCCGTGCGGAAAATCGAACAGGATAAGGCGCTGAGGGCCGTCCAGCACATTGTCGCGCAGCGCATCGTGAGCCAGGGTTCGCCCGAAACCATCTGGCAGTCCGAAATCCAGGAGTACTGCCGCTACCTCACGCGGCGCCTCGGGGAGCTCGGCCTGGAAACTCCGGAGAGCCTGGAGAAGGATGTGCTCTGGGCCGACCGGACGGCCGCCGCCACCCAGGACTACCCCCACACGCTCGCGCGAGCCTTGGCCCAGCTCGTAGAGCGCCAGTCAAAAATCGGCCGCTGAGGCAGGGCCCGTTCCCCGCAGCGCCCAGCCCGCAGCGCCCGGACACCCGATTTAGGAGATCCCCCAAAGAGCCAGAAGCAGATCCCGCTCTCATTTCGAGCGGGGTCGCTCCTCGCTAAGTGTTGATAGGGGATGGGGACAAAAAATGCCGTGGTGCCCCCGGGCGGAATCGAACCACCGACACGAGGATTTTCAGGCCAAAAAAGAGCCCCTTCGGGAGTCCCAAAGCCCGCCTCGAAAATGAGTGTATCGCCTTGTTATGGAGGGGCTTACTAAGTGCTCACCGATTCAACACGAGTCACCGGCATTCGTCGTATATCGTCCTCTGTAGTTGCGAAAAAGTTGCGATCGCCGGGCCCCCTCCGTTGGGGAGTGGTGGCCTAGGTCAACCTGTCTTAAGGGGGGTAGGGTGCGGCTCCGACGCCCTGCCCCCCTTCCCCTCTCTTCCCCACTCTCTTAATCTTGCCCCCGCGCTCCGCTACTCCCCTCCATCCACGTCCCAGACTTTGGCGTCGGCGCGGGCCTCGGGGCCGTGGAAGCCCTTCTGGGCAGCCTTGGCGTACCACTGGGCGGCCTGTGCAGGGTCCGGCTCACACCCCTCCCCGTGCTCCAGCATGTAGGCCACCTGGCACATGGAGGGGCCATCACCGCGCTCGGCCGCTACGAGATAGAGCCGAAACGCCTCGGCGAGGTTCTTCTCCTGGAACCAGCCCCGGTAGAGCATACAGGCGAGCAGGGTCACCGCGGAATCATCACCGGCTTCGGCCGCTTGGTGGAGTTCCTTCAAACCGTACACGTTCAGCTGGATCTCATCGCCATCATCGCGCTCGTCGTCCTCGCGCTCGTCCTCGTCCGCTCCCGTTTTCTCATCATCTTCGTCCATCGTCTACTCCTCGCCGTCCGCTTGCTGTGCAGTCGAGCCTTCCTGCGGGCTCATTTGAGCCCCAGTTTGCTCAACCAGCCCTCGGAAGGCCGTGAAAGGGGACGGCCGTCGGGCCCCAGAGCCGGAGCATCCCGCAGGGCCTTCTCATCCAGTCCCAAGTGGTTCCAGGAGGTGAAATACCAACCCATCGTAGTGGCATTCTTCGGGCAGTGAGCCAATACCCCCGTGGGAACCCGGTACACCTCGAAGCGATCCCGGCCATCGTACTGCCTCCAGATCAGCGCCTTCGGTTGATTTTGGAAGGGCGGGATGAGCCCGCCCTGGCCGTCGTCCACCTCCTGATCGGCCCATTGGCCACACAGGGAGGACAAGTCCACCTCTTGAATGGACGCGGGAGGGGTGGGCCCTTCGTCCCACGGGGCTATGGTGAGTATGGCGTTGAAGGCCCAGAGGTTAGCGAGAATGGCGAGCGCGCCGGCAAGGTAGGTCAGGTGCCTGATCCGCTTGCCTCCGTCCGTAAAAGCATCTTTGGGGGAATCGCTGATAGCCCACAGACAAGCGAATGGCATCGGTCCGAGCAGGAGCGCGACGATGATCAGGGTATGGCGCCGAAAGTCGGCATCCTGAACGCAGAGATCCCCCACCGCTATGAGAGAGAGGATGATTCCTACCGCCAGAACGAGACCCACCGGAGGCAGAGCGGCCAGAAACACGAGAATGTAGAAGATCGGTTTCCTGAACAGGATGATGAGCGATGCCACCACGAAAAAGGCGATGGGATGTTGCAGGAAAAGGTGCCAGATTGCCATGTAGGTCTCCAGCGGAGCCTGCCGTGGCTCCGGCGGTTGCGCCGGCTCAAGCGCGCGCCCGGTTCCAGTGGCTCCAAATCATGACCATGGCCGCGGTGTCCAGCTCGCAGTACTGCAGGAGGAGGCGCCGTAACGTTTGCCGTTGCTCCGGGTTTCCAGCGGATTCTCCGAACATCATCTCTTGGTAAGTCCGCATGGCTCCCGTGCCTTCGGTCACCACCTCTTCCCGCTCACCCACCGGCAGCGGGGGGAGGGCGTCGTAGGGGCTGAGCAGCCGCCCCTCCTCGATCCTCCGGTACTGCCTGAAGGCCGGGCTGTCCCTCACTTCGGGGGCCGATTCCCAAACGGCAGGCAGCACCTGTTTGATGGAAAGGCTCCCCTTCATGCGGGGATGGAAGTAGTGCTCCTTGGCCAGGGCGTACAGGTCCACGATCCGGCTGTTGTCGGCACGGGCCATCCATTCCAACCAGGAGGCGAGCACGGGATCGTCTTCGCCGTAGCGCTCCATCTGGTCTCTGATCTCCTTGAGGACGGTCCGCTCGTAGGGCGACCAGATGTACACCGTGCCCCTTTCGCCGATCCTCTCTCGCAGGGCGCGGGCGAAAGCGAAATTGGGAAAGCCCTCCTCGTCCTGGAGCCATTCAGCGTGCTCCAGGGGGGCACCCGGGCCGGGAATGGTGTGGCAGCTCCATTGGAAGGCGGCCTTCTCGTAGGGGTGCATCCCCGGGTGGTAGGGCAGGGCGCAGGCCGAGGTTTCGAAATCGATGAAGTGGAGAGGGTAGGAGTGGCTCGCCAGGAGCCCCTTCAGCTCGGGCGAGATGTACTCCGTCCCTTCGGCCGTATGGCGGAGCTGTATCTCCTGGCGGGCTGCCGCCTTTCCGCGGATCTCGTCCCTCGGGAGCTCCTCCAGGCGGCTCTGCCCGCGGGACGCCATGGCGGCCACCACGTCCTTCCCCTTCCCCCCGAGGAGGTCGGCCCGGTAGAGATCCAGGATGTGGGGATCGGCGTCCGCCAGCGCCCCCCAGCACTCCCGGAACCCGCTGGGGCCTTCTGCGTGAAGGTCGAGTCGGTACTCGCAGTGCTTGCACCTTTGGCCGAGGGCGGGCGGAATACGAGCGATGGGCTCGGCCGAGAGGGTTTCCGCGAAAGATTCGGCCGCCCGGGTGACCTCGGACCGGATCTCTTCCACCTCGGAGGAGACGTCGAGGAGCGCGAGCACGTGGGTCGCTCGCAGCATTTCCGCGTCGCCCGTAAAGAGAACCTCGGGGCGCTCCATGCCGTGCCGCCGGGTGCCCCGCCTCAGGCGGAACTTGTCGAAGGTAGCGTGCTCGCCCGCCGCCCGGGCCTTGTCCACCAGGCACAGGCAGGGGGTGGCCGCGAACTCGGGGAAGGCCCGGGAGAGAACCACCGCTTGAAAGGCCACGTCTTCCAGGTAGGGCCTCCATTCACTGCGGATCGTCCCCTGCTTCCCCCGAAAGGGGTTCGCACCGTCCCGCTCCGAATCGAAGGAGGCGGCCTTCACCTCGATGAGGCGCAGCGAGCGGCCCCTGCGCTCCAGGATGTCCACCCTCGCCATCATGCGCCCATGCACGAGGGTGGCCTCGAAGAGAGCGCCATCGCCCTCTTCCAGCGCCCGCCGCGTCTCTTCGAAGGCCTCGTCGGGCCGGTCCCATCGGCCGATCTCCCTGCCCTGCGGGAAGAGGAGCTTGGCCATGGTTTCCACCATGAAGCCCCCGTCGGCCAGCAGCTCCAGGTACGGGTCTTCATCCTGGAGGGAGGGATAGCGATTCTTCTTGTAGTACAGCTTCGTGGGACAGGTGCGCGCCACCTTGAAGTCGCTTTTGCTGAGATAGAGTCGGCCGGGTGCCATGGAATCACTCCTCCTCGTGGCGTGGTGGCTGGCCCTCTGCTTCGGGTTCCCGCCAATCCGCGGCCTGGAGTACCCTGGGAGCAACCTCGACGGGGGAGAGCTCGCAGAGGGCTCCCTTGGACTGAAGCCCCAGCGCCTTGAACTTGCGCCCCGAGACCAGAACGCGTGTTTCCAGGGAGCCCACCGCCGAATTGTACTTCTCTACGGCCCGCTGCAAGCCTTCGCCGACGCCCTGGAGGTGAGCGGCAGCCGTGCAGAGGCGGTCATAGAGCTCCGTCCCGAGCCGGCTGATGGCAGCAGCGTTTTCGGCGAGCGCCTGCTGCCGCCAGCCGTAAGCTACCCCCCGCAACAGGGCGATGAGCGTCGTGGGCGAGGCTGGTATGACCCCCATGGCCACCCCCCGCTCGATGAGCTGCGGGTCCTGTTCCAGCGCGGCGCTGAAGAAGGCCTCGCCGGGAAGGAACATGACGACGAACTCCGGTGTCGGCGCAAACTGCCGCCAGTACTCTTTGGCGCCGAGCTGGTTCATGTGCTGGCTCACCTGGGTAGCGTGGCGGGCCAAGCGGGCCTTCCGCTCCTCCTCCGTCGGCGCCTCGACGGCTTCGAGGTAGGCGCTCAGAGAGGTCTTGGCGTCCACCACGATGCTCTTGCCCTCCGGCAGCTTGATGATCATGTCGGGCTTGAGGCGCCCCTCATCCGAGTCCACGTTGACCTGCTCTTCGAAGTCGCAGTGGTCGAGCATGCCGGCCAGCTCGACAACCTTGCGCAGTTGAATCTCCCCCCAGCGGCCCCGGACGTTGGGCGTGCGCAGCGCCTGGACGAGCTTGCCCGTCTCGGCGCGGAGGGCGGCCTGGGAGTCCGCGAGGGATGTCACTTGCTGAAGGAGGCCCCCGTAGGCTTCGTTCCGGGCGGCTTCGATCTTCTGGATCTGAAGGCCCACCTGGGAAAGGGACTCCTTGATGGGAACCACCAAGTTTTCCACCGCCTTCTGGCGCTGTTCCAGATCCCCCTTCGCCTCGGTCCGGTAAGAGGCGAGCGCCTCCTTGGCCAAATCGAGGAACGACCGGTTGTTGTTGCTCAGGGCCTCGGCCGAGAGGGCCTTGAAAGCATCCGAGAGCTTGGCCTGAGCTTCGTTCAGGAGGGCGAGCTTCTCCTCGTGGAGCCTGCGTTCACCGTCGAGTTGAGCCTCCAGCCCAGCCACCTTCGAACGGCAATCCAACGCATCGGCGGCGGCGGTGTCGAGGGCCTGCCGGGCTTCCGAAAGCGACCTCTCCAAGGCCGCCGACCTCTCCTGGAGGGCGGCCATCTCCGACTGTTTCTGAAGGGTCACCCGTTCGACCTCCCTCTCCATCTTCTGCCGAACAGCGAAGCCAGCGAAGGCCGCCCCCGTGACCACTCCCACGACCAACACAACCGCCGCGATGATTCCTGAGATCATGATCTCCTCCTGTTCTGTTTTCGGCCGCGCACCGTATCGAGGCGCAGAGAAACGCAAGTGGGATCGAAGCCGCCAGCCCACTCCTCCGCCGGCAGGTCCCTCACCCCCAACGCCCTGAGCGCCTGCCACAGGGGCCTGCGGGGCCCCTCCACCACACCCCCGAAGAGGGCGAGAGTGATGGTGAATTCCGTTCCCTCCAGAGCCCGCCCCGCCTCGGCACCCACGGTCGAGAGTCCGCCGACGGGGCGGAAGTACCGTCTCCCGCACCCGGAGCAGTGGCCCACCACGCCCCCGATGCTCAGGAGGCCTCCGAATCCCGTTGCGTAGATTCTGCCCCCGCACTCAGCGCATAGTCCGGTGGCCGCCCTCCAGCGGTCCCAGAGCCATACGAGGGCGCCTACCGGCAGCGGCCTTTGCCCTTCCCCGAAGCCGAAGCAGCAGCAGTTCTGGGGGAAGGGCAGCCAGGGATCCACCGAAAGCACCTCCTCCCGCCGGGCGAGAAGGGCAGTGATGAGCTTCGCAAGGTCCGCATCCGCTCTACCCCTGGTTCTCCACGGCGAATCCATGGCACTGGCCTCCATTTTGTGAGACGTCCGGCCCTTACAACATCCTTCGGCAACGTTCCAGCTCGCTCCTCAGATCCGGCGCCTCGTCGAAGAGCTCGGAGTGGTCTCCGAGCAGAACTTTAAGATGCCGGAGGGCCCGGGAATCCAGGGGGAAGAGCTCGACCGCGCGGATGAAACTTCGGGCGGCCTGCAGGAGACGGCCCTGGCCCTGCAAGGCCAGGCCCAGGTTCTTGTGTGCGTTGTGCCTCTCGGGCCTGAGCGCCAGAGCGGCCCTGCAGTAGGATTCCGCTTCCTGGTACCGTCCCAGCACGTTCAGGCAGTAGGCGAGATTGTTGTTGTTCCAGTACCGGAGATCCACAGAGGCCGCTTCCGAGGCGAGCGATCCGCGGTAGGCCTCCTCGGCGTGCGGAAAGTCGCCGAGCGCTTCGTAGCAACTGCCGATTTGTCCGAGCATGAGGGCCCTTTGGGCCTCGTCCCCGGCCAAGCAAAGGGCCTTTTGGTAGGTGCGAATCGCGGCCTCGTCCCGTCCCAAATCGGTCTCCAGCGCGGCCAGCCGCAGGAGCCTGTGCACCAGCTCTCCTTTCATCTCCTCGATCGCGGAACCACGCTCCGCTGCCGCGGGGCCCGGCTCTCCCGCCGGCTCCTCCGTCCGACTCCGCAAAGCCTCCAGCTCCCGCTCCAGCCCCGGGATCGTCATCTGCAAGCTCATCACTTCCGCTTCCTTCATCATCTTTTTGTGACCCTCCTCTTGCTTTCGCGGGGGCGGCACCCCCTTGAGCATCTCGCGCAGAGTCTCCTCGCTGACCATGGCCACACCCACGGTCTTATCGGCCCGTCCGGCCCCACCGGCCTCGGGCTCACTCGGGAACGCTTTTCGCGAAGAGGCCCGGTTCCCCGCCTTTCTCGGAAGCTCCTCCGCAAGAAAGGCCCTGAGCTGCTCCTTGCTGCGCGAGCGAAGGAGGAGGAGCGAATAGCGGCTCAACCCCAGAGCCATCTGGACGAGGTCCTCCTTGCTCGCTCTCTTTAGCCGTTTGACCAGCATGGTTTCGACTGGGATTAGCTTCATAGGCGCCTCCTCGTCTCCGGGTACCCGCCCCCGAAGCTCTCGGCCGTACAGGGCGGTGCGAACCCAACCACCCTTCGGGCGTCGGGGGCGTTCAGCTTGATTAGCTCGGCCCTCGCCAAGTCGAGAAGGTTGCCCGCGCAGATCGGGTAGGCGTCCCCCAGGACGGCATGGCGCAGAGAGGCCTGCCGCACGGCATTTGCGATGAGACCTCCGCTCAAAGGAACGCTCGACGGCCCCTCCAGATCCAGCTCCTCGGGCCAACCCTGCGCGTCGGCGGCCAGCCGCCAGATCTTCCGGCGGGCATCGAGGCCGGGCATGGGGAAGGCCAGGAGGTGGTGGATGCGCCGCCGCAGGGCATCGTCCATGGCTTCGAGGTAGTTGGTGCAGAGGATGACGGGCACACCGGGCTCTTCGAGACAGGCGAGGAGGGTGTTGACGAGCGCAAACTCCCAGCCCCGCCGGGCCATGGAGCGGCTCGCGAGCAGGCTGTCGGCTTCGTCGAGGAAGAGGACGGCGCCGCTTTCGCGGGCCTCGCCGAAGGCCTCAGCGATGTTCTTTTCCGTCACGCCGACCCAGCAGTCCAGCAGGGCCGGCACGGCGGCTACGGCCAGGCGGCGGCCTATCTCTCCGGCCAGAGCGTAACCGGTGTGCGTTTTGCCCGTGCCGGGCGGGCCGTGGAAGAGGAGGACGGGCGCTGCGCGCTCTCCCTCGCTCTTGCAGTGCGCCGCCACGAATTCCAGCTCGCGCTGGAGCTCCGCGGGGAGGACCACGTCCTTGAGCGAGAGGGGCCTCTGCCGCAGATGTACGATCGCTCCCGCGTCCGCGGGTTCGCCCCAATGGGGTCTGGCCTTTTGCTCGGGAGCCTCCTGCTCGTCTTCCTCGAAGTCCAGGTCCACCCTGAGCATCCTGCGCCCACGCGGCGAGAGCGTGAAAGCGTCCAGGCCGCCGAGAGACTTTCTGGCCTTGTGGCCCCTGACGTAGGCGAGAAGGGCGTCGTCCTGCCTGCAGTAGCGGTGTGCCTCGTTCAGGATGGCGCGCCACTGGCTGGGCCTCTTCTCGAAGAGGCTCAGGAAGCCTCCGAGTCTCGGCATACCCCAAACCCGTTCCAAGAGGAGACCCGTGGCACCGCACGCGATCATCCCGAGGACGGCCAGATGTTCGTTCTGCAGCGCCCCGAGCCGGACGATCGGAGCGGCCACTTCGCGGAGCCTGGCGAGGATCTTCAGTGCCGCTTCCAAGATCGACGGCGGATGCTCCGGGCCGAAGAGGCATGGCTGTGATGTGCCGCGCGCGGGCAGACGGAGCGCTGGCCGGACTTCGTTAGGCACATAGTAGTTGTAAAGAGGACGGCCGTTCAGGTCGAGCTTGAAGAGCAGTAGGTCGTCGTGCTCGCTTGGGAATCTGCCCGAGGATGCCCTCAGCAGCACCTCGCCGCAGGCGAGAAGGAGGTCCACCTCTTCTTCTGGAAGCAGATCCTCGGGTCTCTCATGGCTCTGGTTGACCATTGCTCTGTACTCCTTTCCCGCACTGGGCGGGTGGCGCTTGCTCACGCGGCTGATGCGCCCTTCGGGCACGGTATGCGTGCCCGGTCGGATCAGGTTCTGGGTGGTGCGTTTTCAGAAGAGAATGGCCAAGGGTTCGATCCTCCTTTCAGGATCGCCATCCCGGTTCCTGGGCTCTCGCCCTCGGTGGCCCACCGGGAAGGCTGTTTAGCAGTTGTTGACGCGGCTGCAAGGGGCAAATCCCGCGGGTCCCGCCTCGCTCCGCCTGCTGACCGGGCAGACGGACCGACTCTTCACGTTCCTAATAATAGGACCTCGAAGTGCAGCCATCGTGCACTCGAAGCCTGCATCATTCCTCCCCTCTCAAAAGGCAGAGGCGGACCTCTTCGCCTCCTCGGCGTCCCCTTCTGCCCGGGCATCGCATAGCCCTGGCATGAACAGTCTCTGCCGGCCGGAAAACCGAAAGCCCCCTACCGGGGGCCAAAAGGATGAAGGCGTATTGCCCGACCCTTTTAGCCGCTTCTTTAAGGTGGCCGCAAGCCGGTCGGCTCAAATCACCACCGTTCTAATCATAGGGCCTTTACCAGGTCTCGTCAAGGTGGTGTATGGGTTCAGTGTAACTCCTCGCCCCCCCAGCCCGGTCCAGAGAGGGAAGGCCGAGGATTTACTATTTACGAAACTACGAAAGCGTCTTGCTCCTCGTCATCGTTCCCTTTATCATCCTGTAAACCTCCCCGCCCTCGACAGTAATTGTGCACCGGGGGGTTGTCTCAGCGGTATTGGCACAGGGGGACCTCTCCCAGGCCGCCGAGGAGGAGGGGAGCTACGAGGAACAAGAATCGGCCCCGACGGAGTTCTGGACTTTTTTCCACTACAGGACTATGATTATCCCATGAATGTAGCGGAAAAGGACCCGGCCGTCGAAGGACTCTTGAAAGACGAGCACCGCCGCTGCCTGGAGGTTCTGGCGGCTCTCCGGGAGAAGGTCGGCCACCTTCCCAAGGGGGCACTGAACGTCCGGGAAAAGTCGGTCGGGGGGAAGAGCTACCGCTATCACTACCTCGTTTTCCGGGAAGGGGGAAGGGTGGTGAACCGGCACATTCCCAAGTCGGACCTGCCTGCCCTGCGCGTCCAGCTCCGCGAGCGCGACCAGTGCCGGAAAGAGATCGCCACCTACCGAAGGCGCATCGCCTACCTTGAGCGCCTCCTGCGGGCGCGCCAGAGAAGAAAGGTCCCCCGTGCGCCCGGTGGCTGAGGCCGTCTTCCCGCGGCCCATAGGCTCCCTGATCCTGTCGCTGAGTTCGGCCGGCTTCTTTGAACGGTCGATCCTCATCGGAAGCTGGGTTATGGCGGTCTATGGGGAGCTGTACGGCGTCAGCTACGTGCTCCGCACCCTGGACCTGGATTTCGCGGTGGAGGTCGCCCACCCGAGGGTCCGGTTGCGCGCTGACGTGGAGGGCCTCATCTCCGGCCTTGGCTTCACCGGTTTTTTCGCCGCCGGAGGCTGGAAGAAGTTTACCGGCGAGGGCTACGAAGTGGAGTTCTTCGTGCACCGGTCCGGAGGGAGAAACGAAGAGCCTCGGGCGCTACCGGAGTGGGGCATCAACGCCCTGCCGCTGCCCTTCATCCGCATGCTGCTCGACTTCTCGCAGCCCGTAGCCCTGGACACGGGCGCCTCTTTTCGAATTCCTCGTCCCGGGGCCTACTTTCTACACAAGCTCCTCATCAGCCCCCGGCGACAGGCCAAGGAGAAAGGGAAGCGAGATCTCGATCAATGCGCCGCCCTCATGGGCGTGTTGGATCACGACACCATCCGGAAGGTGCTTGCATCTCTGAGGCTTGGACCGAGGACAAGGCGGGTATTGACAAGCTCCGCAGGGGTACGTAGCACATATTCGACGAATTTGCGAAATCATCGCCTTCTTCGCCGAACTCGCGGCCGCCTGCCTCGATGCGGGACTGTACTTAGGAGAGCTCAAGAATGGAAAAGAATGATCTTGGTCGCCTTGAACGGGTGAGCCTTCGCCAAGTCTGGGCGAGCGAATCGGAACACTTCACGCCTTGGCTGGGGCGGGAGGAGAACCTGAAGCTCCTCGGAGATACGATCGGCATTGAGCTGGAGTTAGAGACCCAAGAGAAGGACGTAGGGCCGTTCCGTGCCGATCTCCTCTGCAAGAACACCTTGGACGACTCCTGGGTGCTCATTGAGAACCAGCTTGAGCGGACGAACCACGGCCACCTCGGACAGCTTCTGACCTATGCGGCCGGTCTCGAAGCCGTCACCATTATCTGGGTGGCGGAGCGGTTCACCGAAGAGCATCGAGCGGCTCTAGACTGGCTCAACGAGAAGACTGGGGAAGGGGTTAACTTCTTCGGCCTTGAGGTGGAATTGTGGCGGATTGGGGATTCGTCCATTGCTCCCAAGTTCAACATCGTCTCGAAGCCGAATGAATGGACCAAGACGGTCCAGACTGCGGCGGCGCGGGGAGAACTCTCCGAGGCGAAACAACTTCAGCTCCGCTTTTGGACAGCCTTTGCTTCTTACATGGAAAGCAAGAGCAAGGTGGGCATTTCCAAACCTTTCCCCCAGCACTGGATGAACCACTCCCTTGGACGTACCGGGGCGCACTTGACCTCCATCGCTTCCACTTGGGACTCTCAAAAGGGCGGCTCGGGTCCGGAGCTTCGGGTAGAGCTGTATTTAGACGGCAAGGATTCAAAGCAGTGGTTCGCCGCCCTGGAGCAGGAAAAGGAGATCATCGAGCGCGAGGCAGGCCAAACATTGACTTGGTATAACCCCGAGAACGCCAAGATGTGCAGGGTCTATGTGCGTCAACCGGCCAACTGGCCTGATGAGTCCCAATGGCCCGCCCAGCACGAGTGGCTTCGACAGCAGCTCGAGCTATTCACCAGAGTATTTCAGCCGAGGATTAAGAAGCTCTAAAGGGCAGCATCTCAAGTTTGCCATGTTATAGGCGCTCATAAAGGACCGGTGATGACGACTCTTGTGCTTTTTTCCAAACGTCCCGACACGCTCCCGACGTCCGCGGTCTGGCTCCTAGAGCGATTGGGCGAGGCTCGGGGTAGGCAAGCGATGTTCACGCGCCAGTCTCCGCAGATGCTGAAGGCTCTTCGAGAGCACGCCCTCATTGAGAGTGCGGTGTCCTCCAACCGCATTGAGGGCGTTGAGATCCCCCAGGCGCGGC